>Ga0208459_1001276_pt1 | contig 24308 bp, 21 predicted proteins | sample AD_UKC087_MetaG_FD_184433 | JGI IMG/M metagenome (GOLD analysis project Ga0208459, IMG submission 184433) | Active sludge microbial communities of municipal wastewater-treating anaerobic digesters from USA - AD_UKC087_MetaG (SPAdes) (version 2) | ecosystem: Engineered > Bioreactor > Anaerobic >... | reverse complement strand
AGTACAGTCGTTTCTGTGATTTGTACCAGGAATTCAGCGGCCGGCTGGAGGTATCGATGCGCCAGGTACACCTGGCTGGTGAGAAGGCATTTGTGGATTGGTCTGGCGACGGCCTGATGATAACGGATCCGGAGACTGGTGAAGAGAGTCGCGTAGAACTGTTTGTGGGTGTGCTTGGCGCCAGCAACTACACATACGCGGAGGCTGCGGCGACGCAGGGTTTGCGGGACTGGATCCAATGCCACATCCACATGTACGAGCATTTTGGGGGCGTACCTGCGCTGACAGTGCCAGACAACACGAGGACGGCGGTAACGGCAGCGGATCGTTACGAGCCTGACTTACATGCAACGTATCTGGACATGGCACGTTACTACGCGACAGCGATACTGCCGGCGCGAGTGCGGAAGCCGAAGGACAAGGCGAAGGTGGAAGGTGCGGTGTTACTGGCGCAGCGAAGGATACTTGCGCGGCTACGCAACCACCGATTTTTCAGCCTTGAAGAGGCAAACGAGGCAATCCTGCAGTGCCTGGCGGACCTGAATGCAGCGCCATTCCAGAAGATGGAGGGCAGTCGGCTGGAACTGTGGGAAACGCTGGACAGGCCAGCACTGAAGGCGCTGCCGCCGACGCGTTATGAATACGCTGAATGGCGCCGGTGCAAGGTAAACATCGACTATCACGTGGAAGTGGAGAAGCACCTGTACAGCGTGCCGTACCAGCTTGTGCACGAGCAGGTGGACGTACGCGTGACGCAGACGACGGTAGAGGTGTTTTTCAAGGCTCGTCGGGTCTGTGCACACGGGCGGCGCGTGGAGCGCGGTTTTACGACAGAACCCGAGCACATGCCGAAGGACCATCGTGACTATGCGGAGTGGACACCGACGCGGATTATGTCTTGGGCGTCGGATACGGGTCCGAACACCGCCCGAGTGGCGGAAGTAATCATGTCCCGGCGTGACCATCCGGAGCAGGGATACCGGTCGTGCCTGGGGATACTGCGCCTGGGGCGAACGTACGGGAAAGACCGGGTAGAAGCGGCGTGCGGCCGGGCTGTGGCGCTGGGTGCATACAGCTACAAAAGCATCAAGTCGATGCTGAAGTCCGGCATGGACGGACAGCCGTTGCCGGATGCGGAACAGGTGAAAAAAACATCGGCCCCGGTGAACCACGCAAACATCCGTGGTCCCGGGTATTACAAGTAGGAGAACGAGATGCTTAACGAAGAGACCCACGACAAACTGACGGCCATGAAGCTGTACGGGCTTGCTGCGGCCTTCCACACATATCTGGAACAGGCCCGTGGCCCCGATGAACTGTCCTTTGACGAACGCTTTGGCATCTTTGTGGACCGGGAGTGGACGGATCGGCAGGACAGGCGGCTTACGAACCGGCTGAAGGGGGCAAAGCTACGGGAGCCAGCCTGCCTGGAAGATGTGGACTACCGCCATCCGCGCGGGCTTGACCGGTCGGTGATGCAACGCCTGACCACATGCCAGTGGGTGAAGAACCACGAAGCCGTGCTGATAACGGGCGCGACCGGTCTGGGCAAGACGTGGCTGGCCTGCGCACTGGCACACCAGGCTTGCCGCGAGGGTTATACGGCCCTTTATGTGCGGGTGCCGCGCCTGCTGCACAACCTGACGCTTGCGCGGGGCGACGGCTCATACGTCCGTGAACTGGCCCGCATGGCCAGGACCGACCTGCTGATACTGGACGACTGGGGCCTGGCCCCGATGGGCGAACAGGAACGCCATGACATGCTTGAAGTAATCGAAGACCGGAACGGCCTGAAGGCCTCCATCGTGACCAGTCAGGTGCCCGTCGCCAACTGGCACGACACCATCGGCGACCCGACCATAGCCGATGCCATCCTGGATCGCCTGGTGAACCGGGCGCATCGCATCGAACTGAACGGACCGTCACTGCGCAAAAAACGGGGAAACGACGATGAATAGGAGAGGAACCGGCCCCAGGCCGCCAAGCTGCGCTGCCGGACAATCGCAACGGGCTCCGCCCGTGGTGGATCAATTATTGGTGGCCGACGGGAATGCCAAGTGGATCAATTTCCGATGGCCGGCTTACAATGCTCAAGTGTTATCGTCGTCGGTAAAAAAATCCGGCGCTTAGCTCATTGATTTTTTCAGGCTGCGAAGACACCAGGTGGCCGCATCGTCGCTACGCTCCGGAAAGTGATCAGCTTCGAGTGGAATCGGTGATCAGAATCGTCGGAATCGGCGATCAGCTTCGCCCGGAATCGGTGATCAGAATCGTCGGAATACGCAAAAGCCGCTGCCAAACAAAGCTTGGGTTATCAGTGAACTCAATACGTATACCTGCATTTTGCGGTCGTCAGATTCATTGCCCTCATACTTTTCCAAAAAAAGATTGGCCGCCTTTAAGTTCACGAATCCAACCAGATGGTCCACGTCCCGGCTGTGCGGGGAAGACTCAGGTAGAAAGTTGGAGCCAAGGCTCGATGGGAAGCGAATGATTTCGCTTTGATGGGGCGCCAGGAGTTTCATGAAGTCCCTGGCGCGAGCGCAACGACTGCCAGGGTCAAACACTCTTGCGAGCGTTCCAGCGATAATATCCGCCAACTGAATCAACCGATCCTTCTTGCTGTCTCTAAGCAAAAAGTCATAGCTGTAAATTAAGTCCATCGGCTGATTTCTGTCTATGTACTCCTGAAAGCCTCGCTTGAACTCATCGGTCCCCATCTCGTCCATAACGATGACGAGGTTAGGTACTCCACGATTCAATCTTTCGAACAGAGTCCGACTAAGAAACTTGTGAAAGGAACCCTTATATCGAAGCCCCGGCGCATTTCCCAACTCTGCCTTGTCAACCACCAAGGCAACATATCTGAAATCCAAAGATGTTCCCGGCCACCAATTATTGATCCATTCGGCCACCAATAATTGATCCACCCGCAGGGGTTCTCGGTAGAGTTTTCGGACCTATCCGGGGGCCAGGAGGATGTTGCGAGTGGATCAGGTTTTGGTAATACGGCACAAGGTATTGCAAGAGGGGCGATCGGTTCGGTCGGTTGCCCGGGAGTTCGGCGTTTCGCGTAATACGGTACACAAGTACTTGTCGCAGGCGGAGCCGGTCCGGCAGGAGTACCCTCAGCGGACGTATCCGGTTCGTGATGTCATTCAGGGCCAGATAGACGCGTGGATGTCGGACAAACGCCTGACATCGGAGAAGCACCGCTGGACAGCGCCACGGATGCAGGAATTGCTGGCAGCCAAGGGCCTGTACGCGAGCGAGCGGACGGTTCGTCGATGCATGGCAGACTATCGTCGTCGTCACGCCGAGGTGTTCATCCCGCTTACATACGGTCTGGGCGAGTTGATGGAGGTGGACTTCTTCGAGGTTCTGGTCGGTCCGCCGGACGCTCGGCGCAAAGCGTGGATGTTTGTCATGCGTGAAATGTCCATCGGTCTGGACTTCGCCTGTCTGTATGACCGGCAGGATCAGATAAGCTTTCTTGACGGCCATGTCCGGGCTTTCGAGTACTTCGGAGGCGTCCCGCAGCGTATTGCGTATGACAATCTTCGGGCGGCCGTAAAACGCAGCCTGATCGGCAGCGACCGGGTCCTGACAGACCGGTTCGCGGCCCTGGTGTCGCATTATCTGTTTGAGCCGTGCTTCGCCCGGCCGGCCACCGGCCACGACAAGGGTGGTGTCGAGGCACGCGGCAAAGGCATCAGATTGCGGCACCTTACGCCCATACCTGAGAGTACGGACCTGGATGCCATTTCCAGCGCCCTGCAGGCCCGTCTTGATGCACAGGCGCTCGCCCGGGGTGTAACCCTGGAAGCCCTTCAGACGGCCCTGGCACCCCTGCCTGACAGGCCATTTAAGCCAGAGTCGATCAAGTTTGCTTCCGCAAACGCATCGTCGCGGATCCGTTTGGATGGTGCCACGTATTCCGTGCCCGAGACCTGGGCTCGTACACAGGTCGAGGTACACGTCGGCGCCCGCGACATCACCTGCATCCATGGCACAGAAAGGCTGATCCAGCCCCGTCTGCGGTCAGGGGAAAGCTCGGTGCAATATCTCCACTATCTGCATGCGCTTTCCTGCAAGCCACAGGCTTTGCGTCAAGTCGCCCCGTCCCTGGTCGCCGAGTTGGGGAAGCCCTTCGACACGCTTTGGTGCCTGCTTTTGGACAGATACGACGGCAAGGACGCTGCGCGCCGTTTCAAAGACGTGCTCAAGGCTGTCCAGGCATCCGGCCTGGAGCAGGTCAGGCTGCGCCTGGCCCTCTGCATCGACGAGCCGGATCCGCTGCAGATTCTTCTTGGCACCACCGATGCCGGCGTTCCGGTCAAATCCTGGTTTGTACCGCAGCCACTGCAAATCGATGTGCCGGTCCCCTCCCTGGCCACCTACGATGCGTTACTGGGAGGTGCTGTATGACTTCCACACGCACCACAGCGGCCGCCATAAAGGAAATCTGCCGCTTGCTTAAACTGCCAGGCGTCGTCCATGAGTACGACAGCCTTGCCCGCGAGGCTCGGGAGCGCGGCTGGTCTTACGAGGACTTCCTGCTCGAAACAATTTCGGCGGAAATCCGCTCACGTGAGTCCAGCGTCGTAAAAACCAGGCTTCGTGAGGCTCACTTCCCGGACGTCAAGACTCTGGATTCCTTTGACTTCGATGCTGATGCCGGCGTTAACCGCGATGATATGCTCCGCCTGGCCAGGTGTGAGTGGATACAGCAGGCCGGTACCGTCATCATGGCCGGACCTGTCGGCACCGGCAAAACCCACCTGGCCATAGCCCTTGGCGTCGAAGCATGTCGCCGCAAGTACCGGGTGCTGTTTGTACGTGCCGCGGATCTCGTCCGGGACATGCTCGAGGCCAGAGATTCCAGACTGCTCGGCCGCATGCACAAGCGTCTGCTTAAACAGGACCTGCTCATCGTGGACGAGCTCGGGTTTGTGCCGTTCGACCGCGCCGGTGGCGAGTTGCTGTTTAACGTCCTGTCCGAGCGCTACGAGCGCAAGGCCACGCTGGTCACCACAAACCTTGCCTTCTCCGAGTGGCCGAGGGTCTTCGGAGACGACGACAAGCTGGCCGCTGCCCTTCTCGACAGGCTTGCACACCATGCCGAGGTGCTCACATCCAGGGGAACGTCCTACCGAATGAGGAAGCGCGCCCTTGCCCGCAGTGACCCTCGGGGGACCTTGCTGACTCAGGCTTCTGTGTCTTCTTCTGACCAAGGAGATTGAACGTTGTTTGGTGCTTGCTTATGAGGCTGTTACTATCACCAGGGTGGATCAATTATTCGTGGCCGCTCTGGATCAATTTTTCGTGGCCGGAATCATACGTCCCCGAATGTCCGTAGGAGGTAAGAATGTCGCGACTCGAACATGCAGCGGCGAGCCTGATTTTGACCATTGGTTGTTACTGCTGGTGTACCGCAACCGGTTCCCCGGACACAAGTTTGTAGTCACGCGGCCTCCTGATTCGACCAGGCTCTTCGTGCCTCTGCCGGTGTAAGGAAGCCAATCTTTTCGACACGCCAGTGCTCGTTATACAATTCAACGAAGGCTCTGACAGCATCGCGCACCTCTTCGAGATTCTTGAAAATTCGTCCATGTATGGCTTGTTCTTTCAGTGTCCTGTTGAAGCGTTCCGCGACACCGTTGGTCTGGGGCTGCTCAATAAATGAGAAGGACGGCGCAAGGCCCCAGAAGCGGATCTGGTTAAGGAAATGGTCGGACAGGTACTGGGTGCCGTGGTCCATCCGGAGGGCGATGCCGCGGGCGACATCTTTGCAAGCGCTTTCAAAGACCTTCTGGATGGCCATGCCGACCGGCTGGGCAGCCTGGTAACGGTTGCCAATCTTGCAGACATTCCAGCCAAGGCACTCGGCATTCCAGTGATCGACGACGCTGAATATCCAAACGTAGCCGTCTTCGAGGGTGAAGACTTTTGTGCCGTCGGTGCCCCACATCACGTTCGGGGCATCGGTCATGATTTTTCCGCTATGCTCATTTTGCAGGCCCTGTGGCACTCTGTGAGGCGACAGCAGGAAATTCTGCCTCATCACCCGCAAGACACGCTTGGGTGCCACTCGGATGCCCCGCAGCACCCTCAGACGCGCCCAAACCTTCCTGTGACCCTCGCCTTTGAAGGGCGACGATTCAAGGTCTTCTTTTATCAGCTTCAGCAATTCCTCGTCGCTCAATTCGGTCTTCGGCCCTCGCTTCGCCAGGACTTGATGCAAACGTTCAGGGGTGCCATCCAGGGCCTTACGTACCCGCCAGTCGTAGTAAGACGACCGGGCTATATCAAAGGCCTTGCAGACCCGCTGGACGCCATATCCAAGACTCGTCCCCGCCGAGGTCGCGTGCGTCATTTCCGCGACCTCTTCGGGTCGAAAGGGCGGTGTTCTATCCGCCGAAGCCGCTCCTGGTAAAGCTCGTTCATCATCGTCAGCTCGCCTACCAGTGCTTGTGCCCGCTTGAGCTGGTCTTCCAGCGGGTCCCCGCCTCGTTCACGCAGTCCAGCGTCAAGCCCCGCCATCGCACGCTCGAACCACTCTTGGATGCGATAGCTTTCAACGCCAAGTTCCCGCGACAGCATCTCGATCGATTCCCCGCGCATCACCCGTATCGCCACTTCTCGCTTCCGGGCGATCGTCCATCGCTGACCGTTCTCCAGCGGTCCTGAAATCCCGCCCCCGCCGCCGGGGGTAACTCCAGTCGGGCTACGCCCTTCTTCCGTTACCCCCGAACCATTACCCCGGCCCTCGCTTCGCTCGGTCCCCTTGTTCTTCCCCATCTTTCTGGTCCTCCTCCCCTGGGATCTTTATCCCAAGTTCGTGTCCAAGAAAACCGGGCGCGGTTTAGTTGTTACTGCTGGTATGGGTGCGGAACGTCGACACCAAGTTCCGACACGACCACCCCGGATTCCATCCCGATGGACGTTGTAACGGACTCCGGTTTGTCTGACGCAGTCGAAACAGATGAAGCACCCGAAACAACCACTGACACGAAACCTGACGATATATGTGGGCCTGTTGACGTGGATAGTGAGCACGTTGAAGGGCAGCCGTGCGAAATCGAGGGCGAGTCGTACTGCATTGATACTGGTTCATACGAAGTGTACATCCCCGCATTTTCCTGGCAGTGCATAAGACCGGGGTTCATCAAGTGCACATGGAATCCCCTCAATGACTCTCTGATCTGGCAAAAATCCGATTGCGAAGACCTCCTGACACCTTTGGGTCGAGAATGCGGGTTTCAAATAGCCTTGGTGAATTGTTCCCAGACAGGAAGTCGCGCAAGTTGTTGCCCATGGACGGCAAATACATACGGAGCGGGAGGTGGTGCGCAATGTTCCCGAGATGATGTCGGTACAACCCGTTGTGGACAGGGCGACTATCGAAAGAGCTCTTTGGTTCGCACGTGTAATTTTTTGGATCAAGCCCGAGCGATCTATCCAAAAGACCCTGCGGATCCCCTGTCTTCCGGGCCATCTTCAGACAAATGTGACTACGTATTTGCAGAGTGTCCCTATTGGTACTACTCCGAACAGTGCCCCGCACAGGAGAACTGTTTCCATTCCACCGCTTGTGAATCCGGCACAAACGAATATGGTGATCCTACGAACGTGTGCGCGGGCGCATGCATCTATGACAATGTGCAAGACAAAGACCGCTGTGCGACAACATGCCAGGATTTGTTTGCCTTCTATCAGGATTGAGTTGAATTCGCACGGACAACTCTCGCGAATTTCGTCTTCCATTTCGTCTGCCAGTGGCCAATTTATGATGATTTTCTAGATTGCGAAGGGCGAAAAACGTAATGAAATCAAAGGGTCTCTGGTGGAGGTAGACGGGATCGAACCGACGACCTCTTGAATGCCATTCAAGCGCTCTCCCAGCTGAGCTATACCCCCAGAGGTACGAACAAAAGCGGACGGAGTATGCCGGGATTTGGCGGGATTGTCAACGGTTTTTGTGGTAATCTTCAACGGCCCTGGGGGCCGGAAAGCCCCACGGGCGGATGTGATCCGCCCGTACGAGGGCGCAGCAGGGAAGCAACACGGGAAGAAGTGGCAGAGCCCCACGGCCGGATGTGATCCGCCCTTACCCTTCGACTCGCTGCGCTCGCTCAGGGCAGGCACGGGAGCGCAGGACGGGTGCAAAAAGTGGAAGCGACATGCGGGAAGAAGAACGACTGATGAGCAATTCGAATCTGACGATACTGCCGCTGGGCGGACTGGGCGAAATCGGAATGAACATGACCCTGATGGGGTACGACGACGAGTGGATCGTCGTCGACGCCGGCGTGCAATTCTGCGACGCGGGAACCATCGGGGCTGAAAAGACCCTGGCGGACCTGGACCTGCTGGCCGAATACCGCGGCCAGATCAAGGCATTCATAATCACCCACGGCCACGAGGACCACGTCGGCGCCCTGGAGTACGCGACCGCCGTGTGCCCCGCCCCGGTGTACGCGACCCCCTTCGTGTACCACCTGGTCAACGCCAAGCACGAAATCTTTGGACGCGGCCGCCGCCCCGACATCCATCCGGTCGCGGCCGGCGACGTCATCGGCGTGGGCCCCTTTGAAGTCGAATTCATCCGCGTGTGTCACAGCATCCCCGACAGTTGCGCCCTGGCCATCCAGACGCCCGTCGGCATGGTCGTGCACACAGGCGACTTCCGCATCGACAAGGCCCCCTTTGACGACCACCTGACCGACATGAAGCGCTTCCGCCAGCTTGGCGACGCCGGCGTCCGCCTGCTGCTGTCCGATTCCACCAACGCCCAGGTGCCCGGCCGCACCAAATCCGACGTGGACGTGCGCGCCGGCCTGGAAAAGGTCATTTCGGAAGCAAAGGGCCGCGTCATCGTGTCGCTGTTCGCGTCCAACGTCATGCGCGTGCGCGCCCTGGTCGAAATCGGCGAAAAGTACGGCCGCCGCACCGCCATGATCGGCCGCAGCATGGAAATTTACGGCGAGGCCGCCCAGAAGGCGTTCATGATGCGCCCGCCCGCTGGCCTGGTCGATGAACGCAGCGTCGAGCGGATCCCGGACGGCGAACTGCTGGTCCTTTGCACCGGCAGCCAGGCGGAACCCAGGTCGGTCCTGAACCGCGCGTCCCTGATGGACCACCCCGACCTGAAAATTCATCCCGGCGACACGGTGGTGTTTTCCAGCCGAATCATCCCCGGCAACGAAAAGGCCATCTTCAAGATGATCAACAACCTGACGCGCCTGGGCGCCAGGGTCATCCACGAGCGCACCGCCAACGTCCACGGCTCCGGCCACGCCCAGCGCGACGAACTGGAAGAAATGATCCGCGCGGTCCGCCCGGAAGTGATGGTCCCGATGCACGGCGACTACCGATTCCTGGTCGCCCACAAGGACCTGGCCGAGGCGTGCGGCGTCGAAGACGTGCGCATCCTGGAAAACGGGCACCAGTTCGAGCTTTCCAAGCATGACGCGCTGATAACCGACCACGTCAGCCTGAACTTCCATTATGTCGATGGCCCGCTGGTCGGCGACGCGGACGAACTGCGCCTGGCCGAACGCCGCCGAATCGCGTGGAACGGCGTCATCGCGGCGTGCCTGAAGGTTTCGCGTGGCCGCAAGGAATGGGAAGTCGCCCTGAAGATCCACTCGGTGGGCGTCCCGTACTTCGACGAGGAAACTGTCGGGATGGCGCGCAGATACGCAACCGAGCAGTTGCTGGAACTGCCGCTGGACAGCAGCCGCCAGGTGATCGAGGATACGCTTGTGTCGTCGCTGCGCAGTTATGTGCGCCGGATTACCGAGCACAAGGCAACCGTGTTGCCTTTCATCGAATTCGCGGACGACTGACGGGGGACCGATGGCCGCGGTCAGGGCTGCCCAGACACCGGGACGCATCACGCTGTCGCCGATGACTTCGGCCGACATCCCCGCCATAGTGGACCTGGAAGCCGCCAGCTTCCCCGAAGACCCCTGGCCGCTTGAAGCGTTCGTTCACGAACTTTCCAACGAATTTTCCCAGCCCATGGTCGCGTGGGACATGGACGGCAACCTGATCGGCTACATGATCAACTGGTTCATCGGCCCGGAAGTCCACATTGCCAACATCGCGGTCGATCCCGAATGCCGCGGGATGGGTTACGGCCGCGAGATGATGAAGCAGGCCATCCGCATGTCGCGCGAGGCGGGCGCCGAGGAAATGGTGCTTGAAGTCCGCATCGGCAACGTCCCGGCCATCAACCTGTACGTGTCCCTGGGATTCCAGAAGGTCTATATCCGCAAGTTCTATTACCGCAACGGCGAAGACGCCATCGTGATGGCCCTGGCGCTTTAGGGGCCGGTGGAAACGAAAGATCATAAATTTCTTGGATTAAATGGTATATTCGGCTAAAATGCAATTTGGTTGCACTTTAGCCGGGGTTGCTATGTATTGCATCAGAACTATTGAGAACAATTTAAGAAAGGTATCCGAGCAGTTCCGCGTCGTCCTGATAACCGGACCGCGTCAGGTGGGCAAGACCACGCTGCTGCGGCATCTTGGCGGGCCCGATCGGCGATTCGTCACCCTCGACGACCCGGCCGTTCTGCAGATCGCCAGGGAAGACCCCGGCCTGTTCTTCCAGCGTTTCCCGCCACCGATAACGATTGACGAAATCCAGTACGCACCCGGATTACTGACTTACATCAAGATGATTGTAGATGACGACGGCACTCCGGGGCGATTCTGGCTGACCGGATCCCAGCAGTTCCCGTTGATGAAAGGCGTTTCTGAGTCACTGGCCGGAAGGATAGCCATTATCAATATCCTGGGACTTTCATATGCGGAAGCCGATGGACGCGGCTCGATGTCGCTGCCTTTCATTCCGGGCGGGCCCGGTTTCGAAGAAAGAATCCGGGACGCCGCCAGACCGGATCTGCAGGATGTGTACGCCCGTATATTCAGGGGCTCGATGCCTGAACTGGTGTTGAATCCCGATCTGGATCCCGCAGTCTGGTTCGGGTCATATGTTCAGACCTACATCCAGCGTGACGTGCGGGATCTGGCCAGGGTCGGGGACGAAATGGCGTTCTTGCGCTTCCTGCGGGCGACGGCGGCCCGGACCGGCACCCTGCTGAACCTGGCCGACCTGGCCAGGGATGCGGACATTGCCCCAAACACCGCAAAAAACTGGATGTCCATTCTGGTGACATCCGGTATCGTCCACCTTCTGGAGCCCTGGTTTCGGAACCAGACCAAACGGATCGTCAAGGCGCCAAAAATATACTTCCTGGATACGGGCCTGTGCGCCTACCTTACCGGCTGGCCGTCCGCGAGCACTCTTGAGACAGGGGCAATGACGGGACAGATTCTGGAAACCTGGGTTGTCGCCGAACTGCTGAAAACATTCTGGCACAACGCCAAACGCGCTCCGCTTTACTTCATGCGCGACCGGGACGGACGGGAAATCGACATCCTGATTCAGAACGGCGACACGCTTCATCCATTTGAAGTGAAGAAGTCGGCCATGCCGGGGCGCGACGACATCCGTCACTTCCAGATGCTCGATTCGACCGGGATGAACGTGGGTGAAGGTGGAGTCTTCTGCCTGGCCGGTGAATTCATGCCACTGAACGAGCGCAACAGATCAATCCCAATCACGGCAATTTGAAGGCCGACCGGGCCGACCACCAGTTTTCAGCCGATACGGTCGCCGGGGGTGACGTCGCGGTCAAAGGTGGCCAGGCCCAGGTCCGGGACTTCGCCGGCGGCCAGCAGCATGCCTTCGGACAGGCCGAACTTCATCTGACGCGGCTTCAGGTTGGCGACGATGATGATGCGCTTGCCGATGATGGTCGCCGGGTCATACGCCTTCTTGATGCCCGCGAAGATCTGGCGCAGGCGGCCCTCGCCCACGTCAACCAGCAGGCGCAGCAGCTTGTCGGCTTCCGGCACCGCTTCCGCATGACGGATGATTGCGACGCGCAAATCGACCTTCAGGAATTCGTCGATGGTGATTTCCGGGGCCAGTTCCTTGAAGTTCGGGTGCGCTTCGGGAACGGCCAGGTTTGCCGGGATTGTCGGCGTCGGCGCCGGGGCCTTCGCAGCCTCGGCCTTCGCCGGTTCGGCCTTCGCGGCCGGGGCCTCGCCCTCTTCCTTTGCCGCGACCTTCTGCCAGGAATCCTTCAGGCCGACCGTGCGGTTGAACACCAGCGCCCCGGGCTTTGAATCCTTTGTATCCACGCAGAAGTAACCGACGCGTTCAAACTGCACGCGGTCGCCGGGCTTCAGGGCCGCCATGGCCGGTTCCAGCCTGGCCCCGTTGACCACGACCAGCGATTCCGGGTTCAGGTAATCGATATAGGACGCGCCTTCCGGCATGTCGCCCAGGTTCTCGATGGTGAACAGCTTGTCGTACAGCCGGACTTCGGCCCCGATGGCCTGGGCCGCGGAAACCCAGTGCAGGGTGCCCTTGACCTTGCGGTTGTCGGGGCTGACGCCGCCTTTCGATTCGGGATCCCAGGTGCAGCGCAGTTCCAGCACCCGACCGGATTCGTCCTTGACGACGCCGTGGCACTTCAACAGGCACGCGTACCGCAGGCGGACTTCGGCGCCGGGGCTCAGCCTGAACCACTTCTTGGACGGGACTTCCATGAAGTCCTCGCGCTCGATGAAGACCTCGCGGGTCAGGGCGATCTTGCGGGTGCCCAGGTTCGGATCCTCGGGCGACAGCGGCGCGTCGAACTCGATGACTTCGCCTTCCGGCAGGTTCTCGATGACGACCTTCAGCGGGTCGATGACGGCCATATAGCGCGGCACGCGGGCGTTCAGGTCTTCGCGGACCGTGTGTTCCAGCAGGGCCAGATCGACCATGCTGTCCTTCTTGGCGACGCCGATGCGTTCGGCGAAAGCCTTAATCGATTCGGGGGTATAGCCGCGACGGCGCAGCCCGCAGATGGTCGGCATGCGCGGGTCGTCCCAGCCGTCCACCAGCTTCTTCTGCACCAGTTCAAGCAGCTTGCGCTTGGACATGACGGTGTAGGTCAGGTTCAGGCGCGCGAACTCGATCTGGCGCGACGGGAACGCGCCGACGTTCTGGATGAACCAGTCGTAAAGCGGGCGGTGCGCCTCGAATTCCAGGGTGCACAGCGAATACGTGATGTTTTCGATGGCGTCCGACAGCGGGTGCGCGAAGTCGTACATCGGATAAATGCACCACTTGTCCCCGGTGCGGTGGTGATGCGCCCGGCGGATGCGGTACAGGGCCGGGTCGCGCATGTTCATGTTCTGGGATTCCAGGTCGATTTTCGCCCGCAGGACCATCGCGCCGTCCGCGAACTCGCCGGCACGCATGCGGCGGAACAGGTCCAGGCTTTCCTCGATCGGGCGGTCCCGGTACTTCGTGGGGCGGCCCTTCGTGTAAAAATTACCTTTGTATTCCCGAAGTTCCTCTTCAGTCGATTCATCGACGTACGCCAGGCCCTTCTGGATCAGCAGTTCCGCCCACTGGTAGATCTGCTCGAAATAATCGGACGCGTAATACATGCCGGACCACGAAAAGCCCAGCCATGCGATATCTTCCTTGATCGAATCGACGTACTCGACGTCTTCCCTGGTCGGGTTGGTGTCGTCGAAACGCAGGTTGCAGGTTCCGCCGTACTTCTGGGCGTTGCCAAAATCGACGCAGATCGCCTTGGCGTGGCCGATGTGAAGATAGCCGTTCGGTTCCGGCGGGAAGCGGGTCGCGACCCTTCCACCGTGCTTGTTCGTCCGCAGGTCTTCCTCGATGATTTCCTCGATGAAGTTCAGCGGCCTGGCCACTGCGACCGTATCTTCAGTTATTCCGGTATCTTTCACGTCATCAGACATCATTATCCCCACAACCCCTGGTTGGAACATTTCGCCGCGTGAATTTTACGCCGGGCTGGTCTTGATGCAAGCGTAAGGTTTGAACCGCAGCGGGCGGATGTAATCCGCCCGTAATGAACCGGAATTGACGATTACTACTCGGCGGGGGTGACCATCTTCGTCAGGCTTTCGATGAACTTGGGGTAAAGGTCCGGGCCGGGGCACAGGCCGCGGTGGTAGTCCAGATCCTTCAGCGACGCATCGTTGTAATGCGCTTCCGTCATCAGGTAGCCCAGCCAGCCCTGGCCGAACACGACCATCGGGTTCGGGTAGCCGGCGGTGGCCGCGATGTCGGTCAGGTCCTTGGCGAACGTCGGGAAGATTTCGCCGGGGGCCGTGATAAACGTCAGATCGCCGATGCGCACCAGCGAGTACCGCATATAGATGTAACAATCGTCCATGATGGCTTCGCAGGTCGGGAAGGGCAACGGAATATTGCCGATGGCGAACATCAGGAAGTCGTTGTACGGGTGGAAGAACACCTGGTCGTGCTTGACCTCGATGCCGGTTTCGGCCAGCGGAGTCAACGTTTGCAGCACGCCCTGGGCCGCGTTCGCGACCATCAGGCCGGTGCACGTGGCCTTCATGTATCCGTCACCTTCTTCCATGCCGGGTGCGCGGTCGCCTTCGGGGAAGAATTCCTCTTCCAGGCCGCACTCGCCGGGACGGTTCGGATACGTGTCGCCAAGCGGTCCGTTGATGTAAATCGACTTGCCGCCGAAATCGCGCTCCATCGCGTAACGGAACGTGCCGGGGAAGTCCGACGAAATGGTCAGATAATCATCACCGTACGTTGTCGGGTGTGCGGCCCAGCGTGTCAGCGTGAACTTCAGTTCCGGGGTTTCACCGGGCTTCACGCCCTTGATGACCCACATGTTGCTGTCCAGGGTATCGGGGTCGCCGCTGTAATTTTCCAGCAGTTCATCGACGCCCCAGCTCAGTTCGATGTCGCCAAGATCCTCGACCGCCAGGCGACAGGCTTCCGCGATCTGGGAAAGCACCATGGCGGTGTATGCCTCGTCACGGCCGGCGCCCATCATCGGGCCCCACAGGCCGGTCGTGTCAATCGAACTGTGCGCGTGGGAAAATGCCAGGATGGCGTTGGCGCCCGGGAAATGAATCCCGAACGACTCGTACAGCTTCTTCTGGACATGGCGATGAGCGCCGACAACGTCGAAGTCGAGCAGGCCGACGTTATCGATGCCGACCATGATGACAATATCGTTCGTGGTGGTGTCCGCGAAGGCAACCGCACGGACTTCCACCGGGTCATGTACCAGGTCGGTCTTGCGGCAGCCGTCGTCATTGGCGGTGCAGTTGCCGAAGCCGCCCAGATAAACGACGAAATCGGGGGTGATCGACGTAATCCCGACGCCGGCGGCGTACCGGGTCGTGAACGTCTTGCCGGCCGGCATCTTCGGCAGCGACTGCCAGTCAACGTCCTTCGGCAGCACGTCTTCATAGGGATCGATCGGGTTCGGGACATAGAAGCCGTCGTACTGAATCACGTCCGGCCTTCCCAGATCCTCGACAACGTCATCGACGATTTCCGGAACCACGTCGGGATCGACCGTATCGGGATCGACCACGTCGGGATCGGGAACATCCGGGCGAACGTCATTGCCGGTATCTTCCGGAACGTCCGGCTGCGCGATGTCGGACACGTCGTTGACGTTGACGTCGTCACCAGACGTGTCTGGCTGATTGTTGCTGTCGCCACATGCAATCACGATGGACGAAAACGCGAACACTGCGACAAGACTGAAAAATTTCTTCATCTGAATCACTCCCGGAATCTTGGTTTCAGGAAATCGCCCGTCTTCACGACAGGGGCCGTCAGAATATACGTCCTGTACCCTCAATTTGCCATAGTCATTGAACAAAACATTTTCTCATATGGCCATTGGAAACAAGACAATGCTTTTGCTAAAATGGTTGCGCACTTTTACGGGGTCCTTCGATGCACCGTTTGTTTCAGGCCGGAATCGCTGGGCTGACCATCACAATCCTGATGATTGGGGGAACAACCGGTTGCGAGGATGCGGATGTCCCGACAACCGGTTACTTCGGCCGGGTCGGTACGTCCGGATGCGTGCCGACCGTCTGCCAGGTATCGGGTGACCCGTTGTCGGAAAGGAAGGCGTGGCATGTCGCCCATCCGTGCGAGCCGATGCCGGACGAGCTTGCCTGCCGGGTGCGCACCGTCCTGGATGGCGAAGACTGGCCGGACAAGGTCGAGGAAGCGATTGAAAACGCCTCGGCGGAAGACGAAAGCCTTACAGACCTTCAGAAAGAGGCACTGCGTTGCCTGGCATTCATGCCCGGTGTCAACCAGTTTGCCATCGGCCGCATCAGGGACGGCTCGCCCCGGCAGATCTCGCTGAACATGCCCGTCGTGCTTCAGGGCGGCAACCGTCTGGCGGCGCAGGAGTACATCGATCGCTTCGGGCCTTACCTGGGCCAGATCTGGAACCTGAACCGGAAATTGTCGCTTCAAACCACGGTTTCAGGGGACATCATCATCACCACCAGCGTCAACGCGTACGATGGCATTGAACTGCGATACCCGCAGAGCATGGAAATCCGGCTTGATCGATTCCAACAGGCGCCGACGTGGGAAGGCTGCCCGAACCTTTACACAAATACCGTAATCGACTCGCAAATCGTTTCCGGCACAATCAAGACGGGCGAAGGCGGCAGGCTGACCCCTGAACAGGCCACCCGGCATGTAATCGAATCCCATCCGGACTGTGTCGAACTTCCCGAATCCGCGCCGACCCTTGTCATCTGGAACTCCCGCCTTTACTACATGCTGACCGTCGGGTGCAAATCACACTGCGGCGACCCGGGCTGGCCCTTCGAAGCCGTGGTCGATGCGTACACCGGCGTCGTGGTTGATTTCAACGAGGAATGCTGCGTTGACTGCTGGGAAGAGGATGCGAAGGCCTTCCCGGAGCAGGACGCAGCCCAGCCGGAGGACGACATCCCGACAGCGTGAACGAAAGGGAAAAACCGCAATAAAACCCCGACTTCCCACTTGACCCATGCCAATCAAAAGATATACTACTCGCCCGCGACGCGTGTTACGCGCCGGGTAGGCCCGCAGGTGCCTAAATAAAAAATATTGGGCGGGCCGAAAACAAGGGAGGCCTTGAATGGCGGATCAGATCAACAAGCCGGAAGAGCTGGCGGGCGAAGAAGACTTCGCTTCAATGCTGGACAACTACGAACAGCACGAGGTCAAGGACGGAGAGATCGTAACCGGCACCGTCCAGAGGGTCGAAAAGGACTGGGTCCTGATCGACATCGGTTACAAGAGTGAAGGTTACGTTCCGCTTCATGAATTCATGGACGAGAACGGCAACATCACCGTCAAGGAAGGCGATCAGACGGAAGTTTACGTCGAAAGCCGCGAAAACCGTGAAGGATACCTGGAACTCAGCAAGGACAAGGCTGAAAAGCTGAAGATCTGGGACGACATCAGCGTGGCCGCCGAGCGTGACGGCGTCGTTGAAGGTATCGTCCTGTCCAGGGTCAAGGGCGGCCTGACTGTCGATATCGGCGTCAAGGCGTTCCTGCCCGGTTCCCAGATCGACCTGCGCCCGGTGCGCGGACTTGACCGCTACATCGGCCAGAAGTTCCGGTTCAAGGTTATAAAGTTCAACCGCCGTCGGGGCAACATCGTCCTGTCGCGCCGCGCGCTTCTTGAAAAGGAACGCGAGGAAATGAAGAAGTCGACCCTGGATCAGCTCGAAGTGAACCAGGTCGTCGATGGGACCGTCCAGAACATCACCGAGTACGGCTGCTTCGTCGATCTCGGCGGTATCGACGGTCTTCTGCATATCACGGACATGTCCTGGGGCCGCATCAACCATCCGTCCGAGATGGTCAATGTCGGCGACCGCATCACCGTGAAGGTCCTGAAGTTCGACCCGGGCAGCGAACGCGTCAGCCTGGGCATGAAGCAGATTTCCGAAGATCCGTGGCTGCACGCCGGCAACCGTTACTCGGTTGACGATCGCGTCCGCGGCAAGGTCGTGTCCCTGGCCGACTACGGCGCCTTCGTGGAACTGGAAGCGGGCGTCGAAGGCCTGATCCACGTTTCGGAAATGTCCTGGACGAAGAAGGTAAAGCACCCGTCCAAGGTTCTGAACGTCGGCGACGAAGTCGAGGCCGTCGTTCTGCAGGTCGATGCGAAGAACAAGCGCATCGCCCTGGGCCTGAAGCAGACGGAAATCAACCCGTGGAACCTGCTGCGTGAAAAGTACCCGGTGGGAACGAAGGTTGCGGGCAAGGTTCGCAGCGTGACCAGCTTCGGCGTCTTCGTGGGCGTCGAGGAAGGTATCGACGGCCTGATCCACCTGCAGGACATTTCGTGGTCCCGCAAGATCAAGAATCCGGCCGACGTTTACAAGAAGGGTGACGAGGTCGAAGCCGTCGTTCTGCACATCGATCCGGACAAGGAGCGTTTCGCCCTTGGTATCAAGCAGTTGATGGACGATCCGTGGGAAAAGGTCAACGACCGCTACCCGATCGGCCAGATCGTGAAGGGCACCGTCTCCAAGCTTCTTGATTTCGGCGCCATCGTCGAACTGGAAGACGAGGTCGAGGGCCTGGTTCACGTGTCCGAACTGCGCAGCGAAAAGGTGGACAACATCAACAAGGTCCTGAAGGTCGGGGACGAAGTGACCGCCATGGTCATCAACCTGATCCCGGAAGACCGGAAGATCGGGCTGTCCATCCGCAGGTTCCAGGAAGCCGAAGACAGCGGCGATTACCAGGCGTACCTGAAGACTCAGGGCAACGCGCCGGAAACCCTGGGCGACCTTATCAAGTCCAAGATCGACGTTTCAAGCCTTCCCAGCGAAAAATAGTAATCACACCTTAGCGGTGAGGCGGGCGAATTTTCATTCGCCCCTGGGGCTTCAGGCTAATACAATCAGCCCGCCCTTTTTGAAACGGCATTACAGTCGATGACTGACGAAATCCTGATTCACCAGGCCGGGTTGACCAGATACAAGGCCGGACTTCAACTTCAGGCCGACTTCGCCGGGGAAGTCCGGGCGGGCGGCAGCCACGGCGTCATCATTGCAATACGCCACCCGGCGGTCATTACCATGGGGCGTCGCGCCAGCGAATCCGAACTGCACGTGACGCCGGAACGGCTGGCGGAACTCGGTATCGACCTTTTCAACGTCGATCGGGGCGGCGGCGCGACATTCCATTATCCCGAGCAGGCCGTCCTTTATCCGATACTGAACCTGACGGCCCTGAAGCTGACGGTGCCGGCGCTTCTGAAGATATCGGGCGACGCCGTGCTGGAAGCGCTCAAATCGCACGGCGTGCAGGGTTTCTGGGACGAATCGCGGCCCGGGGTTTACATGCCCGATGGGGCAAAAATTGCGTCAGTCGGTTATCACCTTTCAAAGGGCCTGACCACGCACGGAATCGCGATCAATACCGGCCGGGGATGGGACGGATTCAAGCTGATCGACCCGTGCAAGGTGGCGAACCAGAAAATCACCAGTGTCCAGGATCTGACCGGAGTCGCGCCCGACCCCGACCAGTTCGCGCTTGCCGTCGCCAGTTCCATGAAAAGGATGCTGGGCGCGGGCCGGACGTAGTCCACATATCCCGATACGGGCGAATGACCCTCCGACAAGCTCAGGGCAGGAAATCCCAGCCTTGTAAGGGCGAATGAAAATTCGCCCGCCATCATCGACCGGCAACAATCCGCACATCCGCGCACGGTCGAATAATAATTCACCCTTACACGACTGACCCTTGTCCGGGGTTTCTTTTCCTGATACATAACCCGATGACCCGACCGGTTCGCCGGCTGGTCAAGGGGGGTCTTGACGGGTAATCATGCCGCCGCTGACACGAGCAAGCCTGGATCGATGGATGTTCAACAAGGACGGGATGGACTACGGCCCGTTTTCCGTCCGCGAAATTGAACAGATGATCGATTCCGGCGAGTTGCTCGGCACCTCGGAAATCATCAACTACAAGTCAAAGATCGTCGCGCCGGTTTCCCAGGTCCCGTATTTCGCCCAGTATCTGGACGAAAAGGAAAAACGTGACCGCGAGGCGGCCAGAAAGGCCGAAATCGAGCACGACCACACCACCGCAATCAAGGACAGCAAACGGCGGCACACGCTTCCGCTGGCAATCGGCGGCGTCCTTGTCGTCGTGTTTTCCATCACGGCCTGGGCACTGCTTCGCGATCCCGAAATCCCGACTTCCGGCTATCCGGTCACGTTCTTCCGTGACCTTACTTTCCCGCAGTTGAACCCGTTGAAGCCACGGCTTGCATCCCCGGTCGAATTCGTCGCCGAGGACGAAGACAAGGCTGAAAGCGCCGCCAAGGTCGCCCGCAAACCTCGCGGCCCTTCCCGGCAAGCCCCCGGCGTGGTACCGGAGCCCGTCCTCGACTTCTCGTTCTCCGGATCGGCCGAGGCGACCCGCGAATTTTCATCCGGCGACCTGGAAGTGCTGAAGTCGGGGGTCACGCCCGGCCTGATTCGATGCTTCCAGAAGGAACTTTCGAGCGTCGAGGGATTCTCGGGCGGAAAGATTGTCTTTTATGTGATGCCGAAGGGAAAGGTCGCGCTTTCGAAGGTTGAAACGAAGCCAGCCGCGTCGGGAAGCCTTGTATCTTGCGTATCTTCTGCCGTCAATTCAAAAAAGATCCCGCCTTACAAGGGCGATATCCAGATCATCGAAATTCCGCTTTACGTTTCCGCGCGGTGACTTTCAGCCTTCGCGACCGAACGCCTGCGCCGATCGGCCTTTCTCTTTCTGGCCTTTTCCGCCTCGACACCAGCCCGGGACTTCACGCCATTGACTTCGTAATCGATCAGGTCGGCAAGCCGCTGACGGGCGCGGTAACGGTTCAGGCCCTGGGTTCTTTCTTCCTCGCACCGCACGGAAATGCCTGTCGGACGGTGCGTCAGGATCACGCACGTGGAAACCTTGTTGACGTTCTGTCCCCCGTTTCCACGTGAATGCGTGAACTGTTCATCAAGGTCGGCCTCGACGATGCCAAGATCGGCCATCCGTTGCAGCAGGGCCTGTTTTCGAGCTGGAGTGACGGGAAAATCAACCATCCGGCAACCGGCCAGTGAATTACCAGGAAATATCGACCTTTTCGCGGCTGATCGTGGTATCGCCGCCATGCCCGCAGACAACAATCGTGTCGGGCTTCAGTGTGAAAAGGCGCAATTTCAGGGACGACTGAAGGGCTTCCCAGTTTCCGCCGTAAAGGTCGGTTCTTCCAACGCCGTCCCGGAAAAGGGTGTCCCCCTGGACGATGATGTCCGGCCTGCCTTCGAACAGCAGGCCGATTCCGCCCATCGTGTGGCCAGGCAGATGGATGACCCGGGCATTGGTGCGCCCGACCTTGAGAAGTTGTCCGTGTTCAAGAAAAACCGTCGGCATGACCTGCTGCGCGCCGCGATAGCGGGTGGCCGCGGCCGGACCCATGAAGGCCTCGACCTGGACGTCCATGTGCTGATAAAGCAGCAGATCGTCCCGATGCATCGCAATCGGTATCCCGTACATGGTCGCAATCGCCGAAGCCTCGGCACAGTGATCCACGTGACCGTGGGTCAGCACGACCATGACCGGACGAACCCCGGTAAGCCTGACCCGTTCCGAAATCAGATCGACTCCGCCGCCCGGATCAACCACCAGGGCCTCCTTCGACGCCTCATCCTCGACAAGGATGCAGTTCGTGTCGAAGGGACCGACAACAATACGATGTATTTTTACGCCTGCCATATCACATTACTCAGCTTGTCACTATAACTATGCAGGGAACATTATCAACGACCCAGAAGGTCGTCAACTGGATCCTTGGCATTTTTCTTCGGCTGTTCCTTCGCGGCGTCAATCAGCGGATTCAGCCTGGGCAGGTCGCTTCCGGATTCGCCCCAGGACTTCATCACCGCCGCATCCACCGCGACGTCAGCCCAGCGGACTGTATAAGAGTTGAACGATTCAGTCCAGTCCTCGACATCGACTGTTATGTTTGAGCCGTGCCAGCGCAGCTCGGAAATGAAGCGCCTGTCGGCATCGCCCGGCCTGTTCTGGTAAAGCGGATTGCCGTAAGCGGCGGCAAGCGCCTGGCGCACCGGGCCGAAATCCTTGGATTCCCACGTCCGCACCAGTTTGTAAAGAACACCGTTGGTGAAGAAGTAATAGAAATGTTCGTAGCCTTCCTGGACATGCAAGGCTTCCTCGCCCATCCCGGTCTTGAACTCGCTGCGGATTATCGACACGTTCCAGCCGGCCTTGGAGCCGTCAAACACGATCCAGTCGGTCGCGACTTCGGCAAGCCGCTTGTTCATTGCCTGAAGCAGATCGTCACTTTTGCGCACATCCTTAGTCTTAGCCATTTCGGCTGTATAGTATGCGCGCACCCGCCCCTTCACGAATTCCTCGGCCTGGGCCTTGGTAATCCCGAACTGGAATGACTCAAAGCTCTTGTCGATAATCACGGGGCCCTTCAATTCCCCGGCGTTGGCCGCCTGTTCGACCTTCGCAGGCTTCGTCCCGGCCTTCGGCTTGGCACCGACGTCGAAGGAAACAGCCACGATCAGGGCAAGTGACGCCACCGCAACGCCGGCAACGACGATATTGCGAAACATGATTCACCTCCAGAGCCTGGGCATACTTACCAGACATTGTAAGGCTCTCGGCAGATTCCCGCAAGAAATCGGACAATTATACGGCGCATTCTACAGCAGCCAAGCGGCCGGCGGTTCCCCGGGAGACGTTTTCCTGATAGATTCGGGCACAGCCACGAAACGGGGGATCATCTTGCTTGAATCAGTTTTCCATATAAAGGAACGCGGTTCGACCGTTCGCAGGGAAGTTTCCGGCGGATTGACGACCTTCATCACGCTTGCGTACATCATCGTCGTCAACCCGGCCATCCTGGAGGCCGCCGGAATCCCGAAGGACGCGTCGATGGCCGCCACCATCTTCACGGCGTTCATCGGCACGATGATTATGGGGGTTTGGGCGAACCGGCCGTTCGCGATAGCGCCCTACATGGGTGAAAACGCCTTTGTCGCCTTTACCGTCGTGAAGGTTCTTGGCTTTTCATGGCAGACGGCACTTGGCGCCATATTCCTCAGCGGTTTCCTGTTTTCAATACTGACCGTGCTTGGCGTAAGAAAAGCGCTCGTCCAGTCCATACCTATGGGATTGAAGTCCAGCTTCGCCCTGGGAATCGGGCTGTTCCTGGCATTTGTCGGATTCAACGAAATCGGACTGGTTCGCCTTGGAGTTCCCGGGGCGCCGGTCACGATGGGCGACGTGTCGTCGCTGCCAGTGGTGATCGGAATCGCCACCACCTTCCTGATGGCCGTACTGATGTACTGGAAGGTGCCGGGGGCCATACTTCTGGCGATCCTTGGCGGGGCGACAGCCGCCTTTGCAACCGGCGTCGCGCCATGGCCGGGTGCAATCGTATCCAGTCCGCCATCCATGGCGGCAACGTTCATGCAATTCGACCTGAAGGGAGCGATGTCGTTGTCGTTTCTGAATGTCGTCCTTGTTGTCTTCGTGATGGACTTCGTCGATACGATGGGAACCCTTATCGGGCTGTCGGCCAGGGCCGGCATGCTGGACAGGGATGGCAACCTTCCCCAGATCGAAAGACCGATGCTCGCAGACGCGCTTTCAACGGTTGTTGCCGCAATCCTGGGAACGACGACCGCCGGGATTTTCATCGAAAGCGCGGCCGGGATCGAGGCCGGGGCGCGAACTGGACTTGCGGCCGTCGTCACGGCATTGCTTTTTCTGGTCGCCCTGTTCTTCTGGCCGCTGCTTACCGCAATGCCCGCGTGCGCTTACGGCCCGGCGCTGATTATCGTTGGCGGCATGATGCTCCAGGCCGTTTCCGGAATCGAGATCGGTCGCATGGATGAATTCCTGCCGGCATTCCTGGTCGTGGTGCTGATGGCCTTCACGTACAACATCGGGATCGGGATGACCGCCGGCTTCGTTGCATGGCCAATCATGAAAATCGCGGCCGGGAAGTGGCGCCAGGTCATGCCGGGCATGTGGGTGCTTGCCGCGATTTCAATGGCATTCTTCGTTTTTCATCTGTGATGGCGGGCGAATTTTCATTCGCCCTTACGGATCGTGCAGAACCGCGGCGGCCGGATGTAATCCGCCAGTACAAGGAAATGGGCGGGCGGATTTTCACGCAGGCGGGCGGATTTTCATTCGCCACTACAGGGTGCCGCACTTGTACTGCTGGGCGGAAACGTTGAAGTAACAGACCTTGCCCGAAGTCGTGCAGTTTTCGGCGATGATGCTTCCCTGGCCGGGGACGTCGCCGCTGCACTGGTAAAGCCAGTTGTCGGCCCAGCACGTACCCATCCAGTCAACCCACAGGCATTCGGCGC
>Ga0208459_1001271_pt1 | contig 24370 bp, 18 predicted proteins | sample AD_UKC087_MetaG_FD_184433 | JGI IMG/M metagenome (GOLD analysis project Ga0208459, IMG submission 184433) | Active sludge microbial communities of municipal wastewater-treating anaerobic digesters from USA - AD_UKC087_MetaG (SPAdes) (version 2) | ecosystem: Engineered > Bioreactor > Anaerobic >... | reverse complement strand
TCCGCAACCTGCTTTTTCCATCCATCGGGACTTGCCGTAGCCTGTCCACGGGGACTGTAAACATTAAGGTCATGACACCCAAGAATCAATACATTCTGGTTGTTGAGTTTAATAAAATGGGTACTAAGGTCATTGATCTTTATCAGGTCTTTCTTTTGTTGTTCTGTGGGATAAAACTTCCCCGTCCACTGGATAACCCTATCTTGCTTCAGATCAAATACTGCCACGAATTCGATATGCTGTTTATTTGTTGGATTTCTACCATCAATCCCGATAGTAAAATAATCTGCAACTTCCTGTAATTTGGTGTAAATGTCTGTCGATAAGCCTTTCAAAAAACTATTAATTGTTCTATCCGCTTCCTGCTGTAAACTGGTTATCAGGTGCTTCTCAACATAAGGAATTGAATTGCCATGTCGGATATTCGGTGGGAATATGAACGTTAAGAAGCCACCGGGAGTAACCAAAAATTCAAATTGTCGTTTCCCGTGATATTTGAAAACAAATTCTTCAATTAATGTATTCAACCTGCTGATATACGGATTACCATGTTCGTCATAGTCCTTTCCAGTGACAATCAGCCGGGCAATTTTATGTTTACCATTCGGGGTATCATTTATTTTCGATTTGAACGATAACATGTTTTTAAGATGTATTTCTGCTCCCTGTTCTTCCCAGTTATAATCACCATGTTTAATACGCAATAAGGTATATCCGTTTCTGTCCGCCTCAATATCCCTTACGGTATCATAAAATGCTCGTCTTTCATCCCTGTCAATCGGATCATTGTCTATTGCATTTATTCTTTTACAGGCTTCCAGCCAAGATTCTTTTGAATAATGTAATTGGATGGCATCCGGGTAATGTTCTAATGTAATTTTCCTCGCTTTCGAAAAATGCTGCCTCTCATCATATTCAATAATAAGTTTTTGCTTTTCAATCACTATATCACATGATAGCGGGTAATTGGATTTCTTAAAACCTTCGTAGTGCCGATAATTTGATAATGCTGAAACAATTTCCACGTATTCTGAAGGCAAATTGCTTTGATCGGGTGTCCTGAGCCAGTCAAATCGTTTTTCGGTTTCAATATGTCCATAATGTTTCTGCAATAACCTTTGAAGCGTGTTTTTTTGGCTTACAGGACTCAATGATCTTCTGGGTAGGCTTCTATCCAGTTTATTGGCAATCTTGCCTTCTGTAGCAGTATTTTGGCTTAATCTGGACTTAATAGTGTTCTTATGGTATTCGACCTGAAAACCAAGTCTGGTAAAAAACTTGACCGTTTCTTCACCGCCACTGTATTCCGTCTTTGAAATTTCCTGTTTGTTGGCAATAAAATACGCCATCCCACGAATGTGCTTTGCCGGGTATTTCTTATTGTTATGAATTAAGAATGTATTGCGTGGTTCTGGAAACGGCTTATTGGTTACATCAAAGAGTTCGATGGCATTTTTGACATCCTCTGTTGTTATATTATCCCAGAGTTTATTCATTGTTGATATGCTTTTTTAAGTATTCCAACCTTTCTCCCTGCCTGAGTCCTTTTAATGGTTGCTCGATATGCTTTATTTGCTTTTCTATTGGTTTAATGTATTCCTGCCCCGCCAAGATTATATACCGATCATTTGTAAGATCAGTATTTTCAGATAACTGTTGAATTACTTTCTTACCCCATTCATCTTTCTCTTCGTTGTCCAACACTTTCAATCCCTGCTTCCTTTTATTTACTGGTATGTTACTTAAAGTAACATCATAAGTTTCAATTTCTTTTTCAAGATCAAGAAGGTGGTGAAGTGCTGACAGAATGAAAATTTTATCAGGTTTGATTGAATAGGCATAGGCGAGACTGTATTTAAAGAGGGCACTTTTATAAAGGTCTTTCGCTTTCGCTTTGCTTTTGCCTTTTTTTGACACACATGAAATCAGTACAATCTTATTCATAGTTGATGAACTTAAATTACTGAAATGCTTTTCGATAGACACCAAACACGTATAGAATCTTATCCAGCCTGTATGGTGTCATTCCTAATTTGCTCGCCAACCATTGAGTTGTTGCAAAAGATTCATAGTCTGGCAACTTATCGTCTTTATTAAATTGCAGAACCTCCGACATGCTTCGGATCATATGTACGTCCATCTTTGCATAGTCAGTGAACCCGCTTTCCTTCAAAAAATCACACATGAGATTTGATCCAACGTTCCTTATTCCAGTACTAAAGTCCGTTGCCATTCTCCAAAGAACCTCTGCCTTGAAGAATATGTCATCATTGAATCCCTGATTACATATCTCATCGACCTTATCGTAAAATTCAGTGACATTTTGGTTGGTAATTTCAATCAATTTTGCAGGTGCGGTGCTTAGAATATCCAGCAAGTATGTAAGCCAATAGTCGGTTAATTCATGGACTTTTTCATATTTTCTTGTATTCTTAATCTCTTCAATTAAAGCCTTGAATCTGACCGGATGCCAAAAATCCTCGTCCTTGAATCTTTCATCGTTTAAGATATAACCCAGTAACAACTTATGATCATCCAATATTGGATAATAATCGTGATGGAATCTCGACTTATTGATCCTTTTCAATTGATTCCTGACCCGGTTATAACTAAATGCGCTGCTGATCAATTGAAGCATCAATCTGTTGATTGTTTCCGGTCTTGAAGGAGATTTATTGTCCCTGATCGCATCCATGACCATGTCCCTATGGGTTTTATCAAATACACCCCCTGCTTCGGCAGCATGGATTAATAAAGATTCTTTCCCATGAACCTCTTCCTTGATTTCTTCAAACCTTTTATCAGAAATGTTTTCCAGAAGTTCTCTTATGTTATCAATTTTCAATGGTTTATTCCATTTCTTGGGTCTATAAAGCCTCTTTTCAGGAATGACCCCACGTACCCCACCTTCCGGTTCTTCCACGTCACCTTTATATCGGAGTATTAAATGTATATGCACATGTGGAATTGTTTGTCCTGCTGCCTCGTTGATATTTATGCCGATGTTATAACCATCAGGATGATATTTTTGGGTAAGAATGTCCTTTAATGCATTAACCATATTCCAACATGCTGATTGTTCCTCTGTGTTCAGTTCAAAATAATCGGCACAATGACGTTTGGTAATTATTAAAGCGTGACCTTTCGAAACAGGAAATCCATCGTAAACACAATAGCATAATTCATTTCCCAATATTATTTCTCGTCCATATTCCGGATTGCAAAATGGGCAATATGTATCTTTACCATTCATGATATTTTATTTGATATCCCATTCATCATAGCCTCGGTTTGAGATCAAGTACTCGCAACTGTTTTGAAGTTGCGTTATTGCTGTCTTTTGCCAAGAATTGAAAGGGTTATTACCCAACAATGCCACTTGCATTTCTTTTTTGAAACGCATAGCCTGATTCTGATTTATTAAATCCCAGTAATGTAAGATTAAATCTTTTCTCCTTTCAATCAATAGTGGTGATGGAATCTTATCACGCTTCTGGTTATTTGTGGTTGCCTGTGATGGCAGAAGATTCCACAGGTCATTATTCTTCCAAACAGAAAATGGGATCATATGGTCAACATCATACCTGCTTATTGATTTGCCAGTCCATACACAATAAACCTTTCCTTCTTTCTTCAGAATTGATTTGTAAATGTTCTTTGATTCAGTAACATCCCTTTCGGTTATTGGACTTCTCAAAACTTCATTTACGACATTTTCAATGGACAACCTTTTACCAGACGCATTCACCGAAAATTCCGCCCATTTAAAAAGTATCGAATCCTGACCGCCAATGAAACTGCCCAATACCTTGAATGCCTCATAATATTCAACCGGGATTGAAAAAGAACCGAAATTATTTATCAGATATTCAATGTCAATTTTGGTTGAAGTATTCTTTCTGAGTCTTTGGGACTGATAGTTAAAAATCGAATAGAAATCATTACTGACAGAACGACCAATATACTTCATTGGCATTCGTGTGATTGTATCTTGAAGTTTCTTTGCCAGAGCAATGAAATCCTGTTCAATACTTTTTGGAATACCCTTGTTTTTTAAATCATTATAAAATGCCGAAAAGCCACCAATGGGTCGGTATGCTGAGATTATTTGGTTTAACTGGTTGCCAAAAGCAAGATTAACATCTCCATTTATCTGTGGAATAAAAGTTGATGATTCCAAGATAGGATAGTAGTACAAAATCCATTTTTCAATCAGTAAACCTGTTGGGATATGTATTCTTCCTTCTGAAATGGTAATGTATGGTGAATTGTCTTGTATAAGATCGATAACTCCACGTAAAAGAGCATATTTATAGGTGGTTACTTTACTATCCCTTTCAATGATTTTGCTGATATTATTGAAAATCAGATTCTCCATGCAATCAATATATAATCAAGCAATTTTACTTAACAATCCAATCAAATTTGGTAATCAATAAAGATTTTAAATCGTTGTAATTCAGCATTCACGGAAGATGGTTGGTTACGTCTTGCTTATCTGCTGGTAAGAATAAATAAAATGTCTGTTGTCATTCTTCCTCAAAGTAATCACTGTCAACTTTTTTGAGTTCATAAATCTGCTGGGTGGTGCAACCAATGTTAAAATCTATCATATGTTGAGCCAATCGCTCACCATCAATAAGAACAATCTTAGTTTCATTTTTGGGTGTATAATCCCATGCTTCTTTGGTAAAACTTGAAGTAGTGATAAATATGCCCTTTTTCGCTCCCTGACCAGCCAATGCTCCAACAAATTTTTGAATTTCAGGTCGTCCAACCACATTTCCTGTTTTCCAACGTTTTGCTTGTACATAAATAATGTCAAGACCTAATTTGTCTTCTTTAATCGTACCGTCTATTCCCTCATCACCGCTTTTACCTATTGCTTTACCTGCATCTTTAAGTGACCCACCATACCCCATCTTAACCAATAATTCAATTACCAGTCTTTCAAAAAAGGCAGGAGATAGTTCAATCACTTTACTTAGCAATTCGGATGCTAATGACTTTCTTATTCTTTGGTATGCTCTATCAAGATTTTCTTCGGGGGTTTGCGATGTTATTTCCTGCAAAACTGGTTCATCATCACTTTCACTTTTTCCAGCATGAACAAATTCGAGGAAAGCGGGGAACTTTCTTAAATATTTTGCATCAATTCGGTCAGGATTTTCCTGCAACGTTTGAAGTCCCAGTTCGGTTATAACAAATGTTGCTCTCTTTGGGGAGTCAATCAAACCTGCCTTTTTTAAATATGTTTTTGCCCAACCTACTCTATTGTCAAAAATTGGTTGATTCCCGCTTGCAAGTAATTCCTTCCTCTCTTCTTCAGTTAGTTGGAACTCAATTGCTAATTTCTCAATTAGGTCACGGTACTTATATTCTTGTTTATCAGAAACAAGTCTAAGTAGTGGAAGCATTACAGATTGATAATCAGGTATCATTTTCTTGGAAATTTAAAATTTCAATTGATTCTGAATCGACTTCAACACTTTCTGCATCATTCCGGTTTCAAACGCTTCAACCAACCTGCCACTACTGAATCTATCATTCCTTGCTATTGCAGTAATTATTTTGCATTTGGTGGGGATATCAATGCTGTCATAATCAAAGTTCTCATCGCTGACTATTGCTCGACCTTCATCCCATGCTCCCCAATTAAAATCAATAGCAATGGGTATTGAATATAGTACTTTACGGAACTGTTCAACAATTTCATGCTCGACATAAGGATTCATATCAATGATGCCTTGTTCCAGAAGTTTCATGGCTTCTGTATCATCCCCGAATTTTTCAACTTTTTCAATTTTCGGGATTAAGTCGAGAAGAGGCTTCCAGTCTTGTTCTGAGTATGAATTGATCTTCTCTATATAATCATCGGGTTTAAGAACCTTCATAATTACTTGGTTTTAACGTAAGTGATCTCACACCCCTTACACAGCCTCTTCTCCTGATAATATTCAGCAATATCATGCCATCCATTTGTCTTTTGATAAATGTCAAGACCTCTACCAAGAACTATCTTCCAACCATTATCCATATCTATAGAGCGGTCATGGGTATTATCAACGAATTCATAAGTAAAAACTATCCCCAGTGATTCCAGAGAGTCAGCCATTTCTTTAAAGGCTTCTTTGGAGTTTTCTATGTATTCTTCGTTGTTATTGGTAACCAAATGAAGTTTAACTTCTTCCAGATCATCCTTTTTTATCGAAACAAGTTTTGCGAACTCCATGAAGTTGCGTAACTGATATGGCAGACGGATGTATGGATCAGTGACTATTATTTCTTTTGCTCCAATTAAATACGCACCAAATAGCATATCATATGATATCCCGGACTGGTTGTCACGGATAATTTTTTGTCCCTCTGCTAACTCAAGACCTTTCTTAGGCTCTACCTTCACGGAGACAGGTGAAATTACTTCAGGCACGGGTTCATCATCTTCCAAACCCAACAGATTCTTGTTTTCAATATATTCAAGTGTCTGAACGAAGGTTTTCTTTTTGGTTGCTTTATTGATGTATGAGAAATCAACCCTTTCGAATGTTTCATCCATTTTACGGAGTTGATCTTTCACTCTTTTTCTGTTTTCAATGGCAAATTCAAGCATTAAACGTGCCTCTTCATCTGTAAACTCCCCGTGAGGAAAGATAACCTTTGCCAATCCTGAAAATGTCTTTGCAATGGATGTTTTATCTCGTGTAGTTATTGAATCAGACAATTCAAAATATCGGGTGTAATCATTCATGCGGTCTTCTTTACGAAGTTCCTTCATGATCTCAGCCAGATAATCCACGATGAACCCGTAATTGTCGGTGAACATTTCATTGCGCAACTTCTGCACTTCCCATCCAGCCAAATAACAATGCACCCTGTCCAAAAATGCTGTATCATAATATTCCTTGGGAAGAGCATCAAAGAGGTTGCTGTGCTTCAACATATATGGCACTGGATGTTCCGTATTACCGATGAAAGCCATTGACGCTGCAGCACCATAAATTTCTTTACCCCGGCTAAAGGATTTGTTTGCCATATAGTTTTTCATAATGTCAACCAGACCCCGATCAACCTTCTTGGACTTTCCGGCAAATTCATCATATGCCACACAATCCCAGTAGCCAACCAGTCCAATATCTCCATTGCTGTTGTTCACAAACAACTTTGCCTTGGATACTTCACCACCTGAAATCAGAATACCATGCGGTGACATCTCTGAGTATATATGGCTCTTCCCCGTACCCTTTGGTCCAAGTTCAATCAAGTTGTAGTTATTCTCACAAAAGGGAATCAAGCGTGCTAACTGAATGAGTTTTGAACGGAATGTAAATTCTTCCGGGTTCAAACCTATTGACTGCATTAATAAGTCTATCCATTCCTCGGTGGTAAATTGTACACGTAACTCCTTAAATTCTTCAATATCAACATTCGAGATTTGTATCGGTTTCAGTGATTCAATTACCCAAGGTGATGCATCCCTTTCCTCAGATGGCTGATAACCCATAGTTACCAAACACCACACTCCACCGGACAGCAATTTTTGGTTTTGTTTTACGATCCCTTCATTTATTGCCACTTTGGTAAGTCCGAGGTTAGCGAATGAAGTTTCGTACATGTCCCGTTTGTCATTCAACCTAACCAAAACTTTATCGATGATGCGATGCGATTTGGTTTCCCTGATAGTTGACTTAATCAACTGTGCTTCATCCCGGTGAACAAAATGCTTAGCGATAATACTTTTCACCGTTTCCACACCCTGTACGATGGTTGGTTCGTCATCAGTAGCGCAATATTGTCCGAGAAGGTATTCAAGAACATAGGTTGGGACTATAGCATTACCCTTAACTAATTTGGTCAGGTCTTTTCTAACCACCTTCCCAGCGAAGTGCTGGTTTATTTTTTTATCCAGTTCATTCATATTACATCTCGTCAAAGTCGTTTGTAAATGAAATATTCAAAGTGTAGGAATATTCTTTATAAGTTTTCCATTGGCTTGTTCCTTCCACAGGTTCTTTCAGGACTAATTTTACCCTTTGGTTCTTGTATTTACCACTTGCTCTTGAACTCAAATGGAATTGGTGTTTGACTTCACGCATTCTCTCAGTGCCTTCTGCGATGTCAAAATTATATGTAAACAGATCGCTTAGTATTTCATCATCATCAGCATAAATGGCACAGCGAATTGGTCTTGGTAAGACTTTCTCGCTCACCAAATCGGTCTGAAGGAATGAAACAGCCAGCAGGTTAGTTGAAATCTTATCGGTTGATTTGATTATATCTATGCTGACTTTTTTTGTGGTGTCCTGACGTGTTTTTGTGACTTTTAACAGAGGTATTACGATTTCCTGAAGTGATGCCCCGCCATGAACATATCTTGATCCTGCGCCTTTAATTCGCATCCTGTTGATTGATTTTGGAATCAATACCTCTGCATCTCCAGACAAGTTAAGTTGTTCTGCAGTGAAGTGTTTAGTACTGGAATCGCCTTTCAGGTTCTTACCAATGACATATCGTCTTGATTCTTTCCAGACTTCGCCCTTGAACTCACCAATGGAAAAATCACTTTCTGGAAGTACATTATTTTGATACAAGAACCCATGATCAGCCGTAATGAACATGTTAGTTCCATTCATATTGGCGATCTTTTTAATAACATTCAAGAGATTATCAAAGGTTCTCTCAACTGCCTTAAATACATCTCCTTCAGATGTTTTATCATCACCAACCTTGTCAATCTCGTTATGGTAGATATATATCAAATCGTTCTGCTTCACAAATTCACGACCCTCTGTGGCAGAGTTCATATTCTTGAAATCTTCAGCATTGATTGCGGTGGCTCTTACTCCCGCATATTGATCAAGTATTTTGCTTCTTCCCTGTACTCCTTGTGTGGAGTTTCCATCGATAAGTATGTTTTCACTCTGTTGTTGAAAAGACATGTTTTTATTTGGAAGCAGTGCTGCCATACCTAACTGGGTATAGGATGGGAGCACGGAGACCATATATTCGATCTCCCCTGTAAAACGTTTTTCAGTCTGAAGTTTCTGCAGATATTCCCAACCGCACTCGTAGCGTAGTGCATCCGAAATAATGACGAACAGTTTTTGCCCATTCTTGACCATCGGTTTAACATGGTCACTAAAGAATCTGTATTGAGAAACCGTTGGCTGATTAAACCATCGTGGCAATGCGTCAACCACTTTCTGCCATTTGTTCCCATAGTTAAGCAGCCAATCATTGGAGTACACTTTCTCCACTTTCTCGGTTAAAGCATGCAATACTTTATCATGGTTGGTATTAATGGAGTGGAAGATATATTTTCGATAGTAATGGTCAATCTTATAGAAGTTCTGAACATAAGATTGTACACCATCCCCAAACGATTCGATTTTTATTTCATTTGTTTTTCTAACCAGCATTATCATCTGCATACCATTTTCAAGACATGCATAATAGTCTTCCCAGTCCGGATACCAGAATTTGTTTTTTCGCTGCTGCAACAGTTGATTCAGTCTTTCGCCTGAGATACTTTCTTCACAGATCAATTGTACGAGTTCGGATATTATTCTCTTGTCAATTGATTTAAACAAGTCATCCTGTATAATGTCATCAAGCCTTACATTAATTAATTCCGACTCGACATTTGAATCTTGCTCTATTTTTTGTGATAGTTCACGAAATATTTCTCGAAAAGATATAGAGTCCTTCCACGTACTTAACAAAATCTTTGACTCTTTTGCAATGCCAGTTTTCTTACCGATTGAAAAATTGTTTTTGAATACTTCAAGCAGGAAATCATATATTCTTGGTGATTCATTAAAGTAACCATACTTTCTCACAATCTCTTTCCAGTAAAAACTCTTCAAGTTATAACGTTCCAGTTCCCTGTCAAACTTACTATTATCATCAATAGAGGCTGTTGCGTGAACCTGAAGAAAGGAAGCAAGGTTTTCATCGATAGTGTTGAATAATACCGCCAGCATCTTATATCGCAAGGTATGTTGGTCTTCTTCCTTAACAATCAATTCTTTTATTCTTGATCTTCGTTCTTTATTTTTAAAAAAATCTATGTGTTCAGCAATAAGGCTGGTGAATTCATAATTCAGTCCTAATTCCTGTGCAAACATGGCTTCCTGTCTGGCTTGAAACACATAATAGGCAAGTTCCATGTCCAAGAGCCAGTTTTCAGCATTATTCGGTCTGTTGTAAGGCAGATATAGTAAAAACTGATTGTTTGGTTGTGCTCGACTGATAAGATATTTGATGTAGAATTGGTTATTATTGACAACAACCTTTTCAACACCATCCAAAACCAATTCATCAAACTCTTGCTTCAATTCTTCGTTCTCATCGTACCAGAAGATGATGCGATGCTTATTGAATAGTTTCGATAATGCTTCTTCTATCTTATTCATCTTTTATTCCCCTTTATGATGCCAATCGGTTTCGTTCAATGTTTGTAGGAAGATTTGTAACTCATTTAATAGGCTGAGTTTTTCAGCAGTATCCAAATGATATTTAAACCTTCCTAACTTTTCTTCATCAGTTGTCTCCCACCACGCAGCCAAAATCAAGGGTGCTGAAATCTTTTCATCTGTTTTTGATTGAATGATTTTCCATAGTTCATTCCACTGCTGTGGTTTTGGACAAATGCGGTTATTTATCAATTGTTCATCCATCTCTAACGGATTTGTGATGTATCAATCCAATCAAACTGCTTCACCTTTTTCTTGGTTGCAGGGTCATTCAAACCATTAACTTCTTTTACTGCTTTCCCAAACTTGTTATAATTAACCAGCACACCATCATCCAAGTCAATTTCAATGCGTTCTGTTGCCAGTGGGTAGAGAATATCCCTTTCATATTCATGTAACTCGACCAACATCCTTTGGATGTTATCACTTTCTTTAATGGCTTTGGTTTTGTCAGATGCAGAACCAGTGACCTGAACATTTTGAAGATGCTCTTTACGAGTATTTAATTTGCCAATAAACTCTTTCAGATATTTATTCAAAATGTTACCAACTGTATCTGGTGTATATCGGTGAATATAAATTAAGACATTGAATGAACCCTTGGGTGAAGAAAACATCCAGTAAATTGGGCGTTTTTTGTAGCGTTTAATGTGGTCTGGATAAAAATCCTTGATAAAATATTTTCGAATGTCTTTACCAATCTGCTCTTCGATAAATGCAAGATTTTTATTGAAGTTCTTTTCACCAAATGTGACTTTAAGGAAATGATAAAATTTGCTTACAATATCATCCTCAAACCATTCATCTTCCAGAACAGGGATAATATTATCACTATCTGGCAGGTAGGCGCATTCATGTGCAGTCTTTTCAATCTTGTGCAAGTATTCTTCCAGCGTTTCTCCTTGATTTGCGAGTATCAGACCTTCTTTATACAAACTGTAACGACCAAACATGCACGCAATTGCATAACTCAATAAATGCGAGATAGTTTCAGAACAAATGAAAGGAAGGTTAATTTCTTGATTGTGCTCTATACAAAAAGTTTCTGAATTGAATGATAATGTTTTATTCAGTCTTTCTAATTTCCTTCTATCCAATTCATCTTGAAGTAATGTAATTTCCCGCAATGGAACTGATGGAGATACTTCTTTCGACAAATCGTATATACCAATAAATTGCTTATTAAGAATGGTCTCAATATTATGAAGTCTAATAAATTTAATCGTCCAATATTGTATAAATGATTGATATGCTTCCTCAATTGTATCTGATTGTTCTTGCTTTAAATTAAGTAGATTATTGCATTTAAAGTCTATAGATGTCTCATATGAGTCAAAGTCCATTTTAGCAATAATAATGCATTCTTTTACTAATTTTTCGATTGACGTTACGCTATCAAGCAGGACTGGGAGTTTTGAAATATGTCCCGGTTTAATATCAATTGCTGGAGAAAATACTTCTAAGTAGGCTGTTGCAATCTTTGAATTCAATAATCCAAGAAAATAATCAAGATTTGTTTTTGGGAAGTACTTTGGTCCTCTTGAGTCAAAAAAGTCATTGTTTGAATATCTTGCTGAAATGGTTGACCCTGAAAATGCTGTCCATGTTATTCCTTCTTTCAATGCATATTCCCCATTGTAATTATGAGACCTTATTCGCCCAGTCTTTAGGTCAATGTTGTTTTTAATTAGTACTCCATCATCTTCCCAATTAATAACAATTTCATTATTGCCATACCATTTTCGATATAATCCCCCTTTCTGATATGTAAACCATTTTGGATTCGATTTACTTGATGAGTTTAATTTGTCAAAATTGACTTCCCAAAAGAATCTCAAATATGCATCATTATTTGCAGTAGTTAAGCCCTCACGAGTTGACCCGTAATTTTCAAAATTTGGTTTGTTTATTAGATATTCGAGTTGTGTTTTAGATAACCAGTAACCCATTATATTCTCAGGGATACCTTGGAAGTCTGAGAATGTTCTCTTGTTATAATTATTGCTCTTAATATATTCAACTAAACAATCTCTTTTTGATATGGAATCATCTGACTCTATCAACCTGAAATAATAACCTACATTTTCAGGAGAATTAATGAATGTAAATGCAACATTTTGTACAACTTCACCAGATATCTCAGGAAAAACATTTGCTCCGAGTTGTAACAAGGTATCAACTGATACAGGTGAGTTAATTATTTTTTCACGGAATTTTTTATGTGCACCCAAAAACATCCAACTTTGTTGATTTATCATCCCTAAGAATCCTGTTGGAGAAAGCATATTTAATGCACGTTCCATAAAACAAGACATTAAATCTGTTTTGCTTGTGGGATAATTGCTTTTTACAAATTCAGAGAGTTCATTATTCATATTTCCAAATCCCATATATGGAGGATTCGTAACCACGCAATGAAATCTCAGCGCAAGTAGTTCCAACTGATTTAATGAGATTATTATCTCTTCAATTTTATTGTGCTGAAACACATCTGAACTTTTGATATTACTTGTAAGTATTTTGGTAATACGCTCTATTTCACTTAACCCAGAATGTGGTATTATTATTGAGCCAAAATTAGTGGCGTGATGAAGAAGACTCAAATCATGAAGCAACTCATTGGAGTAATTTATATTCCAAACATTGAATACTTCTTTTGTTTCTTGTGAAGATAATTGCGAATCTTTGAAATATAGAATATTCGGTTTTAAAATACTTCGAAATGCTCTACGGTTATGTTCACGTGCTTTTATTAATAATGCCAATCCAGATAACTGTGCAGCACGTTCATCAATTTCAAACCCATACAGATTGTTTTCAATTATGAGTTTGGGTATTTCATTGGTGTTATAACCTTCTTCTTCATATATCTTGGTGAACAAATCAAATGCATAAATTAGAATATGTCCGCTACCGCTGGCGGGGTCTAAGAACTTTATTTCTTCGGGTGAATTGATTTTAAGGAAGTCTTCTAATTCAAGTGCTGCGGATTCTATGAAGTAAGGCATATGCTCTCGCAAACGTGATTTAGGACGATTTTGCAGCCAGAGTTTTCCTAATGTGTTCTGAACCATATATTCCACAATCCATCGTGGAGTGAAAAGTTGAGTTGCGGCAGGAATGTCTTCCTTTTTTACCTTTGATTTGGATGCGAATACTTCGTCTTTCTTCTCCGAAATATAGAACTGGTACAACCATCCGATGATTTCCACATTTTTACAATCCTCTATCAGTATTCCATCTCGCACACCTTTAATTATTGAGAAATCACTGGTCAGGTCATCGGGTAACAATAGTTCGGTATAGTCGTTGATTTTTTCGAAAAGGAAAGGGAAAGTGGTGTGCAGGTGGTTGCACGCTGAAATCAATAATTCCCTGAATGCTTCATTCTGTGGATTGCTGCTTGGTATTTTGTTATCCAGTAAATCATATATTTTTTGTCGATTTACCTTCAATTCTTCAGGAATATTGCCACGCTTTGCTTCATCAAGAAGTTCAGGAATTGTATATCCGTCTTTAGGAGTTATGATGCGAATCCCCATTGGTTGATAATCATTTACATCCATGAAACGAAGTGCCATTAGACGGTTAAACCATGTGTAGGCAACCTTTTCAATTAATTGCTCTTTGGTTGTTCTACCGAGTTCCTGTCTCAGTTGCTTTAACTGCTCTGCTTTTTCCCTTAATTCAGCCGAATCAGTGGTTAAAACAAAATTGAGTTTTGCACCTACCTGTTCGAGCAACTTTCTTCTGGCTTCCTGAGCAAATCTTTTAAGTTGACTGGTATTCATAGTTTATAGGGATATCCTTTTGTTATCGTTAATTAATTCGTTGAGTTTGGTTTTCAGTGCTTCCACATATTTTTCCACGTCCTCTTTCGTCTTTAGTTCGGTTTTCGGGAAATCCACCTTCACGTTGTTGATTCTCTGGTAGTGCACAACAGGCGTGTCATCCTTTTCTGGTGGCATAGCAAGTTTTGCCATTTCATTCAATTGCTTTTCCAGCAACTCTCCTTTAACAGAAGCACGTGTACCCCTTAAATTGGCAATAAAACGCTGCTCCTTAACTTTCTTTGATTCTTCTTCGAAAGGTTTCAGTACCTGTTTGCGCTTCAAGTCATCCAAGGCTTTGAAATCATCGTGCGATTGAATTCGGTTAATGGCATTGTTAATCTCGGCTTCAGTAAGTTTCCTTTCTTCATCTATTTGTGCAAGAACCTTTTTGGTCAATGCATCTTTTGCTGTTTTTGCATCCCTGATGATATTCCCATAATAAGGAGTTTCATGGTCATTTACCTCACGAAGCACATCCAGTTCTTCACATTCGATATATTCGAGGTTGGATTGGTTACCTGAAAAGAATCCACGGATTCCGTCATAAATCTTTTTTTGCTCTCCGTTCCAGAACCGCTTGATTGGGTCAATCGTTTTTTCTTTATGGTCAAGCAAAACGTCCTCAAAATCATCAACATTAGTCAGGTAGTATGTATATTCCTTTTTCGAAAGTTTTCCCACAAAATCTTCCACAGGCTCAAGTACTTTCAGAAATGGATAGTTTTCCTTACCCATCAGCATCTGGTTTAACCACCCCAATTCCTGAGTGAGTTTGTTTTTAAATGCCATTGCCACTTCTTTGGCTTCTTTTGCTGGACAAGGTTCATCAAAATAATCGCTGTAAACCGTCATTAGTTGTTTTATTAACCTTGGATCGTAATCAATCTGTGGTTCAAGCAAGGTGTTACTGTAAAGTCTGTTGTTTGTGAAAGCATTAAGCGCACCATCATCATCTAAAAGATTTGAATCCTGAGACAGTTCAACTTTCCCACGCTTATATAATTTGGCAACAATGCTGAATACAGCATTTTGATACCAGCCATATGGTCTTTTGGCAAATTGATCACGAATATCAGTCAGGGATGTCCTTTCAGACATCTTTTTTCTCCGGTGTATAAGGTTCAATACCTCACTCTCGGCTTCTGACATAGTCGAGTCATCAGTACCGAAAAGATCGTCTTGGTTATTCCTGATAATTGCTTTTATGGTCTCTTCCGAGAACTGAGTACTGCCAAGCATCTTCAGGTTCGGATATGCCAGTTTAATTAAGTTCTGGAATGCATTGACAACTTTTGTCTTTCCATCGGATGTGGCATTCACATCCTGTTTCATTCCGTTCATATAAACGGCTGACTCACCTAATAATCTCCGGAGCAGAGTCACAAGAGTTATTCTTCTTTGTGAGTTCTGCTGCGCTTTCTCATAAAGGATACGCTTAACATTATCCTTATTAGTAGTGGATTGATTCTGTCGGATGTATTTTTCAGTTTTTATGTACATCCTCACATCCGTGAGCATATGTTCATCATTAGGAAGAACCATCATCAACAGGGTATTGTAACCCATCGTCTGGGATTTGAAGAAGTCTTCCCTATCGTGGTCTTGAAAATTTGGTGTAATAACTTCAACCGTAAGTTCCTTCTCCTTACCCAGTATTACACCATCGATTTTGCTTGTGAAGTCATATTCCTGTTTGTTCTCTATATATCGTATCCTGCTCTCTCCAATTATCGTGTCAAATATGATTTGCTTGAATAAGTCGGTTACCTGACCATCGTCAATATCTGTTGACTTAATTTCCTCTTCAATGTCCTTTTCGTCATCTGTCAAATATTCATACAGGTCACCGTTTCTTTGGATGTAGGTTTGATTCTCAAGGAGAGCCAGTGCCTCATTGACTTGCTTATCATGTTCTTTTAAATCAACCTGAATGCTGTCAATCATAAGGGTTGAAATATTCCGGGCAGTGGTTTTGAAATTGGTGTAATATTTCACCATGAATAGTGCCTTCAATACTTTTACTGCAAATGGATCACCAACCTGCCTTTCAGCAAGAATAATTGCGCTTTGTAGTTCTCCACGTATGGTGGAACGTATGCCTTCAAACAACAAATCAAAACTGACAAAAGCATTCTGGTCTTTGGTCTCAATATGTTGAATTACGTGCTGGAACACCCCAAGCATCGATCTTTCTCCAACGGAAGCGTGCTTCCCCTGAAATGCGTTATGGGTTGATAACGCTTTAATACACTGTTGAAATAGATCAAACTGATAAGAAACAAATGGATATTTACTTATAAAATCCTTTTCGTCCTGATAACCCCTGAACTGAACACCAACTTCAGAGAATGATAACAGCGTCTCCATCTTGGATTGGTCGTTTTTCCATACTGTCTTCAATAAGTCTTGCGCAGGATCAGTCTTGCTAAGAAGTCTTTTCTCTATCACTTCATCAACATTGGCTGATGTCAATGGTATTTTCAATTTGAACCGTGCCTGAATCTTTGAAAAGTCATTTTGTTGGTTCTTATTCATTTCCCCAACTACACTTACCATGTCTTCTTGTGAAGTGACCAGTATCCAAGAATTTCCCTTGGTTCTTGTGGCAAGTGTTTCGGCAATCGTCTGAAGATTTAGCATCAGTTTAGTATTTTCCGATATGAACTGACCCACTTCATCCACGAAGAAATTCAGCCTAAATCCCTTTGGCTTGGTCTTAATATATTCGTTAACCTTTGTGCAAAAATCATCAACAGAGATATTCGAATCGGCTCTCATTGTGTCAATGATATTAGAGTATTCTTCAGGCTCATCACCCATCAGTTTTGAAAGAACCTGACCAATTCCTTCTTTAACCTTGGGGGAGAAATATTTTCTCCGTGCATTCGACCAGAACTCGCCAGTTAATTTTTCGAATTCTTCCTGAAATTCCTTGTAATTACCTTCATTATCAATCCATCGTTCAAATTCTGCGACATGGCGTTGTGCACCGAAATATCCAAGGTGGTCATAGAAGACCTTATAGAAGACATTCAATAAGGCATCCTCTTCCTGCTTGCTGGTTATTTGTGCTTGCTGGTCGATATTGAACAGGATAGATTCTGATGGGATACGTGTGGCACTCAGGATATCTGCTTTTAGGATGGAATCGTTCTCAATCTTTTCAGCGAATAGTTCCCCAAGTTTATAACCATTGAATTCTTTATTCTCCAACACATAGGAAAGCATTTTCAGCAGATGTGATTTACCAGAGCCGAAGAATCCGCTAATCCAGACTCCATTTGCGTCTCGGTAATCGTTATAAGCAGAAAAGAAGTCCCTTATTTTCTTTGTTACCTCATTGGTGACAACATATTCCACAACTTCATCAAGAATGTGTTCTTGGTCATCTGCTTTAATAACCGTCTCAATGGTACGGTTAACATCTTTTGCAAAAAAATCCCTGATTATCATTTCTTTAATTTATAGTTAGCGATGTTGAATGCACGGTAATAGTTATCGTCTTTCATCAGACCGAAAAGTTCCAGTGAATACCCGTTGTAATCACCAGCAAAAAATGCAACAGTCGGTGCTTTCTTGGCAACGTTTTGAAGGTTGTTCAATACATTATGACTCCTTATGAACGGGAACACCAGACCAATGCCAGTTAGAAAATAAACACTGGCATTATGACTTTCAATTTTCATTTTGATTTTAGGTATGAGTACCTGATTAATATCTAATATTGATTGAAGTGCTTCTTTGAACTCCTTCTTATCCATAGTCTTTTCAAGTTCGAATATCTCACCCTCACCAAGTTCCTTGTCCAACAACTCCATAGCAATCTCATAGAGGTTCAGTTCCAGTACAGTAATGCCGTTGGTTTCAAGTTTATTGCTCAGACTGCGGATTGCTTTATCAACTTCAACTTGTTGCTTGGGATCGAATGCTGCAATAAAGAATGGTATCTCACCACCCAATGATTCCATTCGCAGAAACTCTGGATTGCTTATGACCTGATATAGGTGCTCGAATTTCTTTGCAATATCTTCCATTTCAGTGCCTTAATTGTTTTATGTCTTTGTCTGACATCATGAATATTTTCAGCCATGCTGGATCGTCTCTAACAGTTGCATTGATTACATCCTGTTGAAGAATCTGTGGCTGTATTTGCTTGTCAACAGGATTATTTATTATTCCAGCCTGTTCAAGAATCCGATACATTACCTGTTTTGCTTTCTTGAGTGTTGATTCCGAAAACTCTTCGAGTTCCGGATGAAGGGATAGTTTGCTATTTATGAATGATTTATAATCGGATTCGTTTAATTGATAATCAAATACCAAAACCTTATCACGAATAACATCTACAGCAAAGTCTTGGATGAAAGTGTATCTCTTACAGACAGAAAGAAATGCAATCTGCTTTTGAGAAATTAAGTCACCCCGGATTAGGATTGCCGTTTGGTCAGTTGTCAATGTTTCCAGTCGTTTTCGAACTTCCCGGAATTCCCTGTCTGAGGTTCTTGTCTTGACGGAACTGAAAACAACACCACTTTCTTTCACCATTGCCAGATCACCACCAGCATTATCTAATGCAGCCGTTGCGACCTTTACCATTTCATTTAACCGTAATGATGCAGCAGTAAAGGATAATATGTATTTTGAAGGACGACTCATTTAAAGGTTAACCATAGTTTTAATTGGAACATCCAGTAGACGGCTTAACTTCTCAAGATGTGCTTTCTTGGGTACACTCTTACCTGAGCACCATTTTGAGACCGTTACTTCGGATACGCCCAGTTTGTTGGCTACCCAAACTTGCTTAATGCCTTTGGTCTTCAGTAGTTCTTTAAGAAGCATTGATTTAAGAAAAGTTAAATTATTGGATTAACGAATGTACATAAATTATTACGAGATTACATCACAGGTTACTTGAAAAATATTGATGACCTGATGCAGATGAGTTATGAGTTAGTGATTAAGGTCGCTGACAAAACTGAAAATACCTTTATAATTCCCAGCACTAACCTTAAAAAGCCAAAGCAGGGGAGTTTATTCGACTGAAGCCGAAATAATCCGGGTTAAAATACCTGCCAACTAATACAAATTAAAACCCCACCCAATCGTGCATAATCCTTATTTGATTCAAACTAATGAATTTCTCCGGTTTCGTCATTAAGTGAGGCATAATTCTTCTTCCTCACAACACAGTCAACATTATAAAATGTCCTGCCTTCATTTAACATTAACTCGAATAGTTCATCCGAGTACTTCTGATCAATGAGGAAACTGTCAAATACTGTATATATCACCGCATCAGGGTGAAGGTTGATGAACTTCTGATAAATAATTCCATTCACCAGTTTGCTCTCCAGAAGCATGACAAAATTGAAAAAGTCCTCATAAACAGGAGATTTCTTGCTATCAATAAATTCAGTTATCCGGGGGAATACCTTACAAATCTGTTTTCTGTACTTGTTCTTTGAACCCGGTGAGGCGTTGAACCAATGCTTTATCACAATCTCTTTAATCTGATCACGGCTAAGTTCAAGATCATTGAAAACAATATCCTTTATTGCAGTATAAAAATCTCCTGTCTCAAGCAACCGTTTATATAAATTCACTTCTGTCTCGAATAATATTTTATCCGCAACAGAAGAATGTTCTGGCATATCGCTGGATATAATTTTATAAATGACATATGCGGTTGAACTACCAAAATCCAACTCTGCCAGTCCTTTATTATCGCCATCCAGAATGAATTGCCGTAATTCCTTTGGCATTCCATTCACTGTCGTAAAAAACCGTTCACAGGCATCGGAGTAGGTATAATAAAACCTCCTGTTAACGATGTTGTACATAAAAATCCTACAGGTATTCAATCTGCCAATCTCAATCGTTTTATCAGCATATGACCGGGTTAAATATTCCTCTGCTCCTACAGCATTGAATTTTATGTTTTGCACGGCAAGGTATTGGTGATAAATCGCTGGTATCTGCTTAAAAGATGAAATGCTTGCTGTATCCCTACTATCATTGCTCTTTATGCCAATTTTAACATTCAGTTTCTCTGCAGTAGTTTTCTTCAGAGTAATTTCATGTTGGATAACAACAGCATTTAAGTATTCCTCAGTCAGCCTGAAATACTGTCCTTCTACCACGTATCCATGCTTTGTTGATTCCCTGCTGGTTTTTTTTTCAATTACTTTCAGTGTAATTAGTTTATAGACAATTAAATTGAAGTAATTCTTTGACTTCACAGGCTCGATGTCTCGTGCAAAAACCCTAACGAATGATTTATCATACCTTAACCTTAGGGTATCATAACTTATATGCTGACGTTGGAGAAGGACATGGATAAAATAGTACATGGCTGGTATGTACTTGCTTAACTTTTCACCATTTATCACATCCCAATAACTTGAGCCATCATTTCTTCTGACAGAAACGAAATACTTGGATTCAGGCTTTATCAATTCCTCAAGATTTAAGTTTCCCGGTTTACTCAAATTAACCTTTACAGTATCATCTTTCACCTTTGTCATATCAGAAAAATTAGTTAAGATGAGAAAGTGAGGACAGGGGGGGATATTCCCTTCCCTTTGGTATATGTATTATACGTCCTCACTTTTAAAATCCCTTGAGTGATAATTTGCTTTTGCAAGTCGATCTTAGTAGGATGGATTATACTGATGGAAGGATTATTATCTGATAATCTAAGAGGAAACAGTATGCTGAACCGGTGAATATCATCCGGAATTATGATCCTGTTTACAAAATGCCAAGTATTTATATTTACATTCATAAAAATCATTTTCGAGAGTAGCATGGCTTAGAAACATCATAGTATCCATGCTACTCTTGTTTATTTCAGTCTTTTCAGTGAAGTTTAAGGCTAATGCTGCCAGACTCATCAATTTCATTTATCAATCGCCTGACTGCTTCCCTTACTGTTTCTGAGCAACTAATACCAGTTGCTTTTCTGATTTCTTTAAGACGTTGAATCATGCTGCTATCCATCCTGCAGTATAAATTCTTGTTCTTGATCTCAAATCTTGTTTTGTAACCTTTTACTAATTCCATAATTAAATAATTTACATACAGTTATTTATAGTTGTGGGATACATGTATTACTCTTGTCCCCACATTTATAAATACTATCATTGACCTTAAAGTTGTTAGATTCATTATCTTTTTTCTTTCTGGTTTAGTTTGGATTCATAAGTTTATTCCTGTCGCTCATGTTAACCATAACACTTTCATCAATTTCAATTATTGAATATTCAGGAAAATTTTCCTGCAATAATTTGAATGCTTCAGGACTTATGGGTATCAAATTCCAGAGTAGTTTTTTGCTTCTGGTAATTATTATTTCCTTTTCATCATAAAGGATATCTAAAACGTACAGGTGCATAGGATTATATTCTTTTGTTAAAAGTGCTAACTCAGTTAAAAGACACTAATTCATTTTCAGACTGACATTTCCGTTAATCGGGATAGTTTCATTCTTATCAGATCAGAAAATTGCCTTTTCCGAAGCAATTATTCAGAGATTTTTATGCGATCCCTATTATGTCTGGATATTGTTGCCAAACTATACCGTCAAGTTCTTTTCCGTTTAATTTTTTATTTCTTTTTATCTTGTCTTCTCCCCAAGTCCCCCACTGTTTAAAGAAGAATGGAATATCTTCTACTTCGCACTGCTTTTTAATATTTACGACCCATTCCTTATCCATTTGTCTGGCTCTGTTTCCGCTTTCACCGCCAACAATAACCCAATCAATATTTTTTAAATTCATTACCCCTAAATCTTTAAGTAATGGCTCAACAGAAGGAAATTTTACGCTTGCTTGCAAGTTTCTTAGTTTATCTATTCTTGGTAAACCTTCTTTGCGGTTATCAACCGTAACACCCAGCCATATATTCTTAGGTATGTCTCGGTGTGACAAATATTGAAGCATCCTGTCCGCTCTTTTTGTCAGAATTTGATATGTATGCTGAGGCGTGTTTGTTATGACTTCAAAAATTTCATCCAAATAATCTTCAGGCATATTTTCGTGGAAAATATCGCTCATCGAACCCACAAAATACTTAGTCGCCTTTTTTCTTTTTAGAGGGACATTTAATCGACTTGGAACAATACTGAAATCAAAGCCATTTTCATAGCCTTCCATACCTATTGCTTGTAATCGAATTGCCATTTTTTCAGCATAGCAATTTTTGCAGCCTGAACTTACTTTAGTGCATCCTGCGGAAGGATTCCAAGTTTGCTCAGTCCATTCAATTCTATGCTTCCTTTTTTTAAGATGATCTTTCTTTTCTTGCAACCGTGACATAATTTTTTCGTTTGTCAGGAATGCATTGACTTCTGATTGTAAAATTTTCTTTTTCATACGCTTACGTTTTAATTATTATTAATTTCAATTGCACATCTAATTGCATTGCTGATACTTACACTGACCAAAAAGTGCTGTTTATCTTCAGTAATATCGTATCCATATTTAGAAGATTAGTACTTGCAACCATTTTGACATTGCCAAGCACCACGTTTATAAGTAGATACCCGATCACCCAATTTGTTCACATAAGTCCTTCCAGACTGTGCAAAATGAGTTGCCCCACATATTTTACATTGCATCAAGCCGGTTGACATATCCAACAACTTCATGGGTTGTTTCCGGACATATCTTACACGTGCCTTACGTAATGCATTGCGCTTATCAGAGTTTCTTTTGCTCTCTGGCTCAATTGGATAAACATCCTTTCAACTTCATTTAAATTTTTCATATTTTTTAATTTTAATTATTTCACCTTCATCTACACAAACCTTTAATCAATACTCCAAAGCAATCCCAGTCGCATTACCATTAGGCAATGCTCCATTTCCATAGTGTGTGTAGTGTGGTTAGTACTTGTAACCGATTGGTTACTTATCAGGCAGTTCCCTTATAAATTCGGGGCAGTGAGTCTGATGACGTAAAAATAGTATCTAAAATCACGAGATGCAATAGTTTATCAAGCGTTTACTAAGAATTTACACTAAAATCAATTCTTAATTAAAAATGTGCAAAAAACGCACGGTTTTTAATTAAAAATTGTCATTAATATTGATAATCAATAATTTAATATTTTCGACTAAATCTGGATAAAATTCGAGGTTTTGACGAATGTCAGAAAATAGTTGATGGCGATTTCCCAAAAATGGCTAAAAAATGGCAGTCATTTAGATAAATTTCTTGTCTTGGACGTCAGATTTTCGAGACAAATTGAAAAATCATGCGATTTTTCCGGGTACAGCATCTTCCTCGATCAGTTCCCAAAATTCGGTTAATTTGTAGTCAAAGCCATCAAGTAACGTGAAGAGTCCAACCAGTGAAAGGTTACATCCAGATTCTCCACGCTGTATTTGTCTGCGACTTATCCCCCATTCAGTACGTTCGTTTTGATTCAGTCCTTCCGAATATCGAATCTCTCTAAGTGCCATACTGATTTTGGAAAGAAGTAGTTTATGATTAGGGTTGATCTGCTTTTTTCTGTTTTGTGCCATCTCATCTGTTTTCAAATAAATACTGAACGATTCGAGTATAAGACACCAAGACCGATTTTGCACCATTTGTGGTGCATTAATTAGTTCTTTAACTACAGGTAATGCTTTATTGCTGATACCTTAATAGCGTTTATTGTTCCTTCGATCGTAGAAATAAGGTTTCATTTAACGCTGATTCTTTGGATTTACAGGTAAAATTCAGTGATTTGTCGTACCATCACATCGCTGTGCGACAGGAAAGATTGAAAATTTACTTGGAATTTGCACTTTTTTTCAGGGAACTGAAAAACTTGGCAGCATCAATATCAAAATGAGATAGTAAGGTCATTATTGTCTGTGAATTCCAGTAAACATTTCCTTGTTTTATTAAATAATATGTAAATCTTGAGATACCTGTTTTATTGCACAACTCTGTTATGCTTACACCTTGTTTCTTTCGCTGTTCTTCAATTCGGCTTCCAACTTGTAAGAAAAAATCTTTATGTTCCGATCTAACTTCTATTGGTTGCTGATATTGTTTGGGTTTGACACCTATTGCT
>Ga0208459_1001262_pt1 | contig 24512 bp, 26 predicted proteins | sample AD_UKC087_MetaG_FD_184433 | JGI IMG/M metagenome (GOLD analysis project Ga0208459, IMG submission 184433) | Active sludge microbial communities of municipal wastewater-treating anaerobic digesters from USA - AD_UKC087_MetaG (SPAdes) (version 2) | ecosystem: Engineered > Bioreactor > Anaerobic >... | reverse complement strand
GCAGATAATCCATCCGGCGGGAGCAACTTCGGCGATGTAGGCAGTCGACGAGGCTTCCACCGTGCTCGTCGGGCTCAGCGCTTCTGTGGCAGAGATTGTCTCTGTAGAGGGCACAACTGTGAGTGCGAGGCAGAGTACGAGTAGGAGAAGACGAGCGCTTCTGCGGGTAAGCATGTGTGGATCGCCTCCGAAGAGAGGATGCGGGCCCTTGTGTAGATCGCTGCCCAGCTGCGGTCGGCTACAGTATTCGGATTCCTGCCTCCATGATCTCGCATGTGCATTATACCTTGTGCCCGAACTCACGGTAAACAGCCCGCACAGCGTAGCGCTCCGGTCATTTGGGACCGAGGTTCTTCTCGGGTCTCCCAGACGAAACCTACGATCTCGTCAGTAGTGATCCCCAAATCGATGCCCCACGCGTCGATCTGAATACGTGTGTACCTTTACATAATCACCTCCACCACCTCGATGCCAGTCTCACGGGCGGCGCTGTGTAGGCTACCGGGCTATATGAGTGAGGCAGGCTTTCGATGTTCGTCTGCAGGAGACAGCGCTCCGAGTGCAGAAAACTCTGCCCGAGGAACTGGGAGTGCACGGCGCCGCTAGCACAGCACTTGCCGTGCTGCTGAAGGGAGTCTTGTCATCTATGGAGAGACTCGATCTGCGCAAGCAACTCAAACACCTGTACCAGCCGTCTGCCAAGATGGTGGAGGTCGTGGACGTGCCCGAGCTCAAGTTCGCTATGGTGGACGGCGCTATCGAGCCCGAGTGCGCCCCCGGGAGTTCACCCGCGTTTCAGCAGGCTATAGAGGCGCTTTACGGCATATCCTTCACACTCAAGTTCGCCTCGAAACAGCGGAGCGAAGACCCCATCGACTACACGGTGATGCCTCTTGAGGCGCTGTGGTGGGCTCTAGACGGCCAGTTCGATATATCGCACCCCGGCAACTGGGGCTGGACGGCGATGATAATGCAGCCTGACCACATCACAGACTCCATGTTCGATGAGGGGCTGGACAAGCTTCGCAACAAACGGCCAAGCCCTGCTCTCGATGGGCTACGCTTTGGGGTCTTCCACGAAGGGCTGAGCATGCAGATAATGCATATCGGCCCGTACGGTGACGAACCAGCCACTCTGGCCAGGATGGAGGAATTCGCGCGACAGAATAGCTACATCCTTTGCGGCAGGCACCACGAGATATACCTCGGCGATCCGAGGCGCTCGGCTCCAGAGAAGCTCAGGACCATATTGCGTCATCCGATTCAGGCCAGCCGATAGTAGGAAGGAAGGGCTGACAATGCTTGAACTGCCCGAAGCGATCGTTATCGCAGAGCAAGTAGAGACTACCCTAAGGGGCAAGCGCATTAAAAGCGTCCTGGCAAACCAGTCGCCGCATAAGTTCGCATGGTTCTACGGTGATCCAGGCGGCTACAACGGCCTGCTCAGCGGCCAAACCATTGAGGGCGCCATGCCTTGCGGCGGCATGGTGGAGATATGGGCTGGCCCAGCGCGGATTCTTCTCGGGGACGGCGTCAGCCTGCGCTACTTCCCCGCCGGGGAGCGACTACCGTCGAAGCACCAGCTTCTCATCGAGTTCGATGACTCGTCTTCACTCGTCGGTTCTGTGCAGATGTATGGAGGACTGTGGGCGTTTCCCGCCGGCGAATTCGATAACCAGTATTATCTGGCGGCCAAGCAGAAGCCTTCGCCGATAACTGACGAGTTTGACTATGCCCATTTCGGATCCCTGCTGGAAGGCGAGAAGCTTCAATCCCTGTCCGCAAAGGCATTCCTCGCTACCGAGCAGCGCATACCCGGCCTCGGCAACGGGGTCCTACAGGACATCCTGTGGGCTGCCAGGATTCACCCGAAGCGAAAAATGTCGACACTATCTGGCCAGGAACTGCACGGCGTGTTCGCGTCGGTGAAGTCCGTACTCCATGAGATGGCAGCGCGAGGGGGCAGGGATACCGAGCGCGATCTGTATGGCCGCTCCGGAGGTTACAAGACGGTGCTGAGCAGAAACACGGTGGACACACCGTGTCCGGCGTGCGGGACCACCATCAGGAAAGAAGCGTACATGGGCGGGAGCGTGTACTACTGCGGAGGGTGCCAGAGCCTTTAGGCGCTCGGATAGGCTGCGTCTGGGCTTCGTTCTCAGGGTAGTCTCAGCACGGAGCTGATGAGCCTCTGTTTCCGCACGCGTAGACGCTCCACACGATGACTAGTGCAGTATGCACCCAGCATCAACAAGACTATGCCCAGACCGGTGCAGAACCCCTGCGCGACATCGGGTATCAGGACTAATCGGCGGAGCCCAAGCGGAACAACTGCCAACAGCAAGCCCAGACGGAGATACCAATTGGCTTTCCTTGTCATGTACGTGGCCTCCTTGAACAGAGAGCTATGGAAAGGCTTCAGCGAGGGTTTCCCCTTGCTGGAACCGAATCGTCTTTATCGTACCACATCGTAGCAATGAGCGGTGGCCGAATCCAGATCAGGTCCTGCTGTCAGGTCTGTCAGCGACGTGATCTAGACTGGCCTGCGAGGCTCGGTTTCAATGCCAAGACGCTCGCTCACCGTGGCAAGACGCCGATCGGTCGTCCACAGTGCACTACCGGAGTCCATGGCGACTTGAAGGTATGCGGCATCGTACGCTGACACATCCTGCCGCAGGGCAGTGCCTACACAGTCCATCATGTCGAGGTCACATTCTTCAAACAGAAAATCGAGCAAGACGCCCAGTGCTTCCTCTGCGATGCCTGACGGCATTCTCTGGCGATGCACCGCTACCCAGAGGGCATTTGCAACCTCGCACCAGAATATGGGGGGCACCAGCAGCGTCATGCCAGGCTGCTGTACTGCCCTGTCGCGCAGTTCGATGACACGTTGGTCGTCCTCACCGGGAAGCACCCATGATAGCGCTACCGAGGCATCGACTACCACCGATTCCATCAGCTGCAGCGCCCTTCTTCGCGCATGGCCCTGATTTCGTCGGTCGAGAACTCCGCGCCAATCTGGCTGCGTATGGAGTCCATCCTCGCTGCAACGGCCATGCGACCGGGATTTCTCAGCGTCAGGCGTGCCGCGCGCAACACGAACTCTGACAACGACAAGCCTTGAAGACTTGCAGCTGCCTTGAGGGCTCTGTGGAGATCCTCATCTACGTAGACACTGATCTTGCGAGCCATGGTAACCACTCCTCAATAGGATGATAGCGCTTTAGCGTTTTAGAGTCAATCACGCGCACTGTGATTGGCGACGTGCCGCGATCTGGATTGGGCCTGCATCGGTTGGGGATTCCAGGAATGAAGCCGCCTGTACGCTTGCGGTGTACATGGTAGAATCGAACCATGAGCGAAAGGGGGTAGATCGCATTGGACCTGATCCATATCGTTCGGAGGCAGATTGTACCCATACCATGGGCCGAAGGCGAGAAGATTCCGTGGAATGACCCGGATTTCAGCAGACGAATGCTTAAGGAGCATTTGTCTCAGGCGCACGATGCCGCCAGCCGCCGTTTCGAGATCGTCGATGAGCATGTTGAATGGATACATAATCAGGTTCTGAGGGGCAACCCAACACGGATTCTCGACCTGGGCTGTGGCCCCGGGCTTTATACAAGTCGACTGGCAAGACTGGGCCACCGTTGTGTAGGCATTGACTTCTCCCCGGCATCTATCGCCTATGCTCGAGAGCGGGCTGAGGAGGCGGGCCTCGAGTGTACGTATCTCGAGCAAGACATCCGCACAGCGAACTATGGCGCCGAGTACGGACTTGTGATGTTGATCTTTGGGGAGTTCAACGTTTTCCGCCCCGAGGAGGCCAAGGATATTCTCACCAGAGCTTGCCGCGCCATGCTACCTGACGGCTTTCTGCTCCTTGAACCGCACGCATTTAACAAAGTCGTTGAGATAGGGAGTGAGCCTTCTTCGTGGTATTCAGCAGAAAAGGGGCTATTTTCGAGTGAGCCACACCTATGCCTTCAGGAGAGTCTCTGGGATGCCGATCACCGTGTGGCGATTGAACGCTACTACGTCATCGATGTCGCGACAGGCGAGGTGGCCTGCAGTTCATCAAGTATGCAGGCTTATACGAACGAAGAATACCAGCTGCTCTTGGCTGAATGCGGATTCGACCGAACAAGGCTCTATCCGTCTTTGGGTGCAGGTGCAGACGGCCCACAAGGGGATTTCATATCTATCCTCGCACAAAAGCGCTCGGGCTAATGCTGCCTGCATATGTACAGGTTCTCCTCGCCCAGCCGGAGAGCGTCGACTCAAAGAAGGCGGGAGGCATCCATCCGGGATAGGTGAGAACCGCCACGCCTTTCGATCCTTCCGCGGCATCAAGGGCGAGTCGCATGAGCGAACCTGCAATCCCCAGGCCTTTCGCCTTATCAAGCACCCAGATGCACCTGATCACCCACAGACCGTCGCCTTCCAGCGGAACCGGCGCTGCCTCAATAGGCATGATCTCTATGCGACCGACGGGTTCGCCTCCTTCCAGGAACGCCCCGAACACCCTTGCGCCCATAGCGGATGCCTTCCTTCTCTCCCAGGATCCGTGCGGCTCAATTGTGCCCAATCCGCACCGAGCCGGTAACGAATCGGCTACGACGGCGGTTTCGGTGAGGCCCGGGGTGTGCCTTGACACATGCCGCAATAGTTCCTTACAATACAGGTAAGGCGGTCAGATTCTTACAATGCGAACCCTGAATGGAGGATCTAGCGATGGAGCGTGAGCATCGGGCCAAAATCACTAGCAAGGGGCAGGTGACCATTCCTGTGCACGTACGACGGAGCCTCGGGCTCAGTCCAGGCGACGTGCTGGTGATTAGGGAGTCTGCTGCAGGCTACACGCTTGCGAAAGAGGCGACGCGATCCAAGTTCGACGAGTTCGTCGGATGCCTTCATAGGGAGGCGCCGGCGAGCACCGACGAGATCATGCGCGAGATGAGGGGCGATAGCCACGATGATTAGCTCTGTCGACACAAACATCCTCCTGGACGTGCTGCTTCCGGACCCGGCCTATCTGCCCTCATCGAAAGCCCTTCTCGACAAGGCCAGCTCGGAGGGCGCTCTCGCAATCTGCGAGGTTGTATATGCTGAGCTCGCGTGCCAGTTCAGTGCACCGCGCGACCTGGACGGCTTTCTCGACGCAACGGGGATACGATTGATCCCGTCAGGACGCGAATCGCTGCAGGCGGCCGGCCACGCTTGGAAGGCCTGCCTATCCCGACGCGGCGAGCGGCTTCAGTGCAGTTCATGTGGATGTTTGACTCGCGTCAGCTGCCCCAAGTGCGGGAGCGCAATAGTGTCTCGTCAGCACGTGGCCAGCGACTTCATCATCGGCGCACATGCCCTGGCCTATTCCGACAGATTGCTCACCCGTGACACCGGGTTCTACCGAAAGTACTTCCCTAGCCTACGGCTGAATGACTGAGCACGGCCGCACGACAGAGCGACTGCCGGTTCAGTTGCACCCCATCACGCGGGGATTGGGTATGCCGCTTTTTTGACCATCTGAGGAGGGATCGCGCCATGGATCTGCTTGATCTCAACCGAGAGGCGTGGAACAGCGAAGTCCAGAAGGCGAACGAATGGACGAGGCCGGTGAGCCCTGAAGTCATTGCTGACGCCAGAATGGGGAAATGGAGTCTGCTTCTCACTCCTACGAAACCGGTGCCGGCTGAGTGGTACCCCGATCTTCGTGGGGCGAGGGTGTTGTGCCTTGCATCGGGTGGAGGACAGCAGGGACCGATCCTCGCGGCGGTTGGCGCTGATGTTGTGGTTCTGGACAACTCTCCTGCGCAGCTTGAACAGGACCACATGGTAGCTGAAAGGGAGGGCCTGTCGATCCGGCTTGAGCAGGGCGACATGCGGGACCTATCGCGCTTCAAAGACGGAAGCTTCGATCTGATCTTTCACCCGGTGTCAAACTGCTTCGTTGACTCTGTGCTCCCGGTGTGGAAGGAAAGCTACAGAGTTCTGAGACCGGGAGGAACACTGCTGGCCGGGTTTGTGAATCCGCTTGTCTACATCTTTGACATGAACGAGTGGGACAAGGGCAGTCTCGTGGTCAGGTACAAGATACCTTACTCTGATCTACATGACCTTCCGGCAGACGAGCTGAGACGAAGAATGGACGAACGAAACACCATAGAATTCGGGCATACGCTGCAGGACCAGATAGGGGGCCAGATTGCGGCGGGGTTCGCGATCGTGGGCTTCTACGAGGACATCTCCGGCGGGGATTTGCTTGACCCGTACATCAGTACATTTATAGCCACAAGGGCTGTGAAGCTGGCGTAACCGTCGCGCCCCGCCCTGTCCCGCCCGTTTCCGTCCCGGGGCGCGCGCTCATGCTGGGTCTTTATGCAGATCCGCCGCGCAGAAGCGCACAGCATTCGTCGGTCTCCACTATAGCCAACCCCAGTGCGCGGGCGTGTTCCACGGCCTCGGGCGCAGGCTGTACGATCAGGTTCGCGCCTGCGTCGATCGCCATCGCGTCGACCAGCCCACGATACGTGCCGCCGGGCCTCATGCAACCCAGGTTGATGAGGGTATCCGGGAACATGAGCCTAGCTTCGGCGATGATACACCGCACTAGCTCAGGTTCTGGGGCCGGAACGCTTGCCATCCGCGTCCGCGGAGTCGGCGTGAACACGATGAACACGATTGCCGGGGGCATCGGTGCCTCGCCGCCGGTTGCGGTTTCGAGGATGGCTTTGAGGGCGCCGATCTCCGGCGGCGCCGATGACGATGACAACGATTCCGAGGGTCCCGCAAGGCCTATGCACACATGGGGCACAGTCGGCACTCGCTTTGCCAGTGATACGTATGACGCAATGTACTCCTCAGGCGACCTGCGTAGCCCGTAGACCTGGCTTATCACACGCTGGTCTGTCGTCACGTCGAAAGACACAGCGTCAGCCCACTGTGCTATCTCCTCCGCTTCCGCTTCCGACACGAGCCCTGCATGGCAGTTGATGCGCACTCCCGGGGCCGACTCCGCCACGCGCCGCGGCCAGTCACCGAGCGGCACTCTTCCTGACAGGTCGCACCCGCCGCTCAGCAACACACTCTTGGGATGACGCTCGCGAACAATGTCCAGAGCATGCGGCATGGGCCTCATTCCGGCCAGATAATGTCGTCCGCAGTGAGCGCAGTCCAGCGCGCACTGATGGCCTGTCACCGATATCGCTATAGTTGATGAAGGCCGCGCGAACACGATCTCCCGAGGGAAGCGCGCGGCGCGAACCTCCCAGGCTTGCTGCCATCTCTCCATGTGCCATCTCCCCATACGCCGCCTCTTCCGACGCCTTCTTCCCGCATGTCGGTCAGGTGGGCCAGAGCTGCGGCTAGGCCGGTTACGTCTTCCTCAATCATACCATCAGAGTCAACATTGCTGTGGGGGGAAGAAGGATTTTGGCGACTATGCACGAACTACTGATTATCACTACACGAACCAGAGGTGCGCCTGGTGCACCATGCGCAGTACGCCACTGGTGAGGAGGAGCTCCACTGTGACACTGAACAATAGATGAGAGGGGAGATGCAGTGATGGAGTCTAGGTCAAAGGCCTTGAGGAAGGCTCTGGAGTCTCCAGGGATGGTCCTGGCAGTCGGCGCATTTGACGCCTTGAGTGCCAGGATTGCTGAGAGACTCGGGTTCCGGGCTGTGATAACGGGTGGCTACACGACGTCAGCCAGCCTTCTTGGCAAGCCAGATTGGGGCCTTCTTACCCAGACCGAGATGGTCAGGCATATTGGCTATGTGGCTGAGGCCTGCAATCTGCCGTTAATCGCCGACGCAGATACTGGGTATGGCAATCCTATCAATGTTCGCCGCACTGTCAGAGAGTTCGAAAAAGCGGGAGTCGCGGCGATCTTCCTAGAGGATCAGGTACATCCGAAGCGATGCGGCCACATGGAGGGCAAGCAGGTAATCCCCGCTGAGGAGCATGCGCAGAAGATCAGAGCGGCTGTAGACGCCCGGACTGATGATGACCTGGTAATCATAGCAAGGACGGATGCGCGTTCAGTGTACGATCTCGACGAAGCAATTAGGCGTTGCCGACTCTATCGCGAAGCAGGAGCGGATGTCACCTTCGTGGAGGCCCCCAGATCTGTTGAGGAGCTCCGGCGCATCGTCAGAGAGATTGACGCGCCTCAGGTAGCCAACATGATCGAAGGCGGCAGGACGCCTTTTCTGAACGCGGGCGAGCTGGAGAATATGGGATTCAAGATCGCCTTCTACACGCTCGGTGTGTATTATGCAGTGGCCAAGACAGTATACGACTTCATGTCATGCCTGAAGTCAACAGGAACGACCGAGGGTTTTTCCGACCGAATGTTCAGCTTCGATGAGTTCAATGAGCTTGTGGGATTGCATGAGATGCAGGAGCTGGAGAGGGAATACCGGTAGGGGGTGCTAGACGTGGTCCGTTCGATACAGCGGGCATTTCTGTGCCTTGAAGCGTTGAGCGGAAGTCAGAGAAGCTCCATGAGCATAGTGGAGATTGCGCGTGTCACTGATCTGGACAAGGCTACTGTGTCGCGGATCATGAAAACCCTTGTCGAGCTAGGATATGCTGACTACCTTTCTTCACAGAGAGCGTATCGACTTACCCCAAGAATGCTCTGCATCGGCTCGCGGACTTTGGACGCACAATGGGCCTCAGAGAGGATCCGCGGCATCATGTGCGAATTGGCTGCCGAGTTCGGCGAGACTGTGAACCTTGGTGTACTCAACGGCCATCAGGTAGTGTATGTGGACAAGATCGAGAGCAGCTTTTCGGTGCGGGCCGAGCTGACCGTCGGTAAGTCAATACCGATGTGGTGTACGGGCCTCGGCAAAGCGATTCTGTCGCACAGGCCGGACCTCGTTAACGAGATAGCAGGAGAGATCAGACCGATAACCAGCACGACCTTAGGCACGGTGGAAGAGCTGGAACATGATCTCGAACAGGTACGCTCGAGAGGTTACGCGATTGACTATGAGGAGTACGTGCCTGGAATGGTATGCATAGCAGTGCCGCTATTAGACGCTACAGGACGAGTTGAGGCTGCGATTAGCGTTGCGGGCCTGATAATGAGACTCAGCGAAGAATCTGCCCATGCAATAGGGCGCAAGATGGTATCAATGATCGGAGGCCGAGAGTTCTTGTGAGTTCGTGCCGACCGACACACGAGTACAAGGAGACAGAATAGGAGGTAAGCACTGTGCAATCGAAGGCGATGAAGAGGAGCTTGATTGCTGTTGTAGCGACAATGCTAATGGTCCTTCTGGCCGGATTCGGTGGACCCATTGCCCTAGGAGCCCCCAAGGTACGCGAGTTTGTCTTCGCCACCACGATGGATGACTCTGGGATAGACAGAGCCCTTACACAGACGTTTGCCAAGCGGGTCAGCGAACTCAGCGGGGGAAAGATGAAAATCAACCTGTTCATGGGCGGTGTGCTTGGTGACACTCGCGAACTCATTGAACTCATGAAACTGGGAGAGGTAGACTTCGGCTACTATGCAGAGTTCGCAGCGATATACTGCCCCCAGTACGACGCGACAAGCATACCATTCCTCTGGCCGGATGCCAAGGCAGTTGAGGAATTCCTATCAGGTCCCGTAGGCGACAAGATCAAACAACAAGTGCGCGAAAAGGGTAAAGCTGTCCTGCTCGGGCCCTTCCACAGCTATGGCTCACGGTGGACAACAACGAACAAGCCGTTCCGCAACGCGCAGGAGCTGAAGGGCCTGAAGATCCGACTGCCCAACATGACATGGTGGGTCGAGACCTGGCAGGCCATGGGCGCAGCGCCAACCCCGATCGCTGCGTCCGAGATTGTGAGCGCCCTCAAGACAGGCGTAGTTGACGCTCAGGAGAACTTCCTATCAAACATATATGGCCGCGGGCTCTACGAAGTGCAGAAATACGCGGTTGCCACTAACCATATCGATTTCTACCTACTGTGGGCGGCTAGCGAAAGGACCTGGAACAGTCTGAACGAACAGGAGCAGAAGATAATCACTCAGGCTGCACGCGAGGCTGTCGATGCTGTCGAACCCCAGATAGATGAGATGAACAAGGGATTTGTCAAGAGCCTTGAGGCCAAAGGGGTTCAGATAATCTACCCCGACCGCGACAATCTGGCTAAGGCTGCGAGACCAGCCATTGAGCGGATCATCGCGCGAGACCTGGCCCCCGAGGTTCGCAGCGCCGTGACGAAGTATCTGAAGTAGGCGGGTGCCGGCGTGGCAAATGGCATTACCGGCGCACCTTCCGGTGCGCCGGCTCGCAGCATAAACCACGAAAGGGGTTACATCTGATGCTCGGAGAGAGGTTCTCTCGGCTCCTGGAGGAGATAGTCTGGTGGGCGGCGACGGTGTTCTTCGTGTTGTTCTGTATCGCTATTCTGCTCCAAGTCTTCACCCGCTACGTCTTGAACAACCCACTGCCTTGGAGCGAGGAAGCCGCCAGGTATTTGAGCATGTGGGCCATGTTCCTTGGGGCCGTAACAGTTACGAGCAGGCGTGGCCATCTATGCGTCGACCTAGTCGATCATTACCTTGATCGTGCCTCGAAGAGGCTGCGCATCGTGTATAGAACCGTGATTGACCTAGTAGTAGCGCTCGCGTTGCCGGGGCTCATATACGGCAGTTTCTTCATGGCCCGCGACAGATGGGGAGTGAGGCTAGTAACCCTTCCACTCCCTCACGGTCTGGCCTTTCTCTCACTGGCCGTATCGTCGGTGCTGATGCTGCTGTACACTGTAGACCACATCGTAACTGACATCAAAGAGCTGGTCGCAGAGGAGGGGAGATGACATGGCGTTCCTTATCCTTTCAGTGGGTCTCATCGCCATGCTGATGCTGGGTGTTCCGGCCGCATTCTCCATGATCCTATCCTCGCTCGTTCTTCTGGGCGCCGAAAGGGGGTTTGCAGCTATCCCGCACGCGATGGTCGCTCATCGTGTCGCGTACGGAATGGACAGCTTCCCTCTTCTGGCGGTGCCCCTGTTTATCTTGGTCGGGCAGCTCATGAACGAGTCTGGCGTGACCGAGCGGATATTCAACTTCGCAAAGGCATGCGTGGGTCACAAGAAGGGCGGACTTGCGTACGTGAACGTGCTCGCCAGCGTCATATTCGCCGGGATGTCGGGCTCGGCTACGGCTGACGCTGCTGGCCTTGGCGCAATCGAGATCAAGGCCATGACCGAGGATGGATACGACCTTGATTTTAGCGTCGGTGTGACAGCCGGGTCTTCGCTCATCGGGCCAGTCATTCCGCCGAGCATACCCGTGGTCCTATACGCGATACTGGCGGGGGTCTCAGTAAACAAGCTGCTTATTGCGGGGATTGTGCCCGGCCTGCTCATGGCTGCAGCATTCATGATCTACGTGGGAATTAGGTCGCGCATAGCCAACTACCCTGCGCATCCCCGCGCGACGATCGGTGAATTCTGGGCGGCCTTGAAGGGAGCGTTCTTCCCTCTTCTGACACCCGCAATCCTGATCGGGGGCATCCTTTCCGGAGCGTTCACTGCAACCGAGGCAGCCGGAGTGGCGGCGCTCTACTCAACAGTGCTATTCCTTGTCTATAACAAGTGGTCTTGGGCGAAGCTTGTCCATGTGTACCGGGACGCGGTGCGTACAAGTTCGGGGATAATGTTCGTTCTGGCATCTGCGCAGATCTACTCTACGTTGGTGATCCGCTCACGCATACCCATTCTCATCACTGAGCAGATCGGCGCCTTGACATCCAGCTACTGGGGAGTTCTGCTGATTTCCATCGTTGTGCTGCTCATTGCAGGGTGCTTCATGTCGGCTGCCGTTACGATCAACATCCTGACTCCGGTATTCGTACCCATCGTGAAGGCAGCGGGAGTCGATCCGATTTTCTTTGGGATCATTATGATCCTTACGTTGATGATAGGTGAGCTCACGCCGCCATTTGGCATGGTGCTCTTCGCTATCAAGGGCATATGCGATCTTCCATTCGACAGAATCGTAAAGAGCGTTCTGAGGTTTACTGTCCCGGTTCTGGCGGTTATTGCACTGCTGCTGGCATTTCCGAATCTGGTGTTGTTCCTGCCCAATCTGTTGTAGCTGAGGCATGAACCACCTATAGAGAGCAGGTTCTACAATGGGCAAGAAGATAACGGTCCAGTCGCTTCTGGACAAGAAGACGAAAAACGAGAAGATAGTAATGCTCACCGCATATGACTGTCCAATGGGGGTCATGATGGACAGGGCGGGCATTGACGTCGTGCTCGTCGGAGATTCCCTGGGCATGGTTGTGCTAGGGCATGAGAACACACTGCCTGTGACGATGGACGACATCATCCATCATGCGAGTGCAGTCGTCAGAGGATGCAGGAAACCGATGGTTATTGGCGACATGCCGTTCATGTCCTATCAGGTCAGCGTGGAGGACGCAGTGCGCAATGCCGGCAGGCTCATGAAAGAAGCCGGAGTTGACGCAGTGAAACTCGAGGGAGGATCTGAAGTAGTCGGCGCTGTCCGCAGGATGGTAGACGCCGGGATCCCTGTGATGGGCCACCTCGGGCTGACTCCGCAGAGTGTCAACATGCTGGGAGGGTACAAGGTTCAGGGAAAGACTGTCGATTCCGCCCAGAAGATCATTGATGATGCACTCGCTCTGCAGGATGCCGGCGTGTTCGCTTTGCTGCTTGAGTGCATTCCCGCTGAGCTAGGGAAGATTGCGACTAGCAAGGTCGACGTTCCGGTAATCGGTATCGGTGCAGGTCCTGATTGTGACGGCCAATGCCTAGTTACTCCGGATATGCTAGGGCTTTTCGATCGGTTCGTGCCGACGTTTGTCAAGCAGTACCTTGACCTGAGCGAGCAGATTGGGAGTGCGCTTGCCCAGTACGCAGCGGATGTTAGGGGAGGGGCGTTCCCGGAGCCCAAACACTGCTTTGCAAGCAAGTCCGAGGATCTTAAGGTTCTGTACTAGGAATGCTGCGGCAACCAGCTCGGGGCGGGCATATCCCCCCTCGGGCTGGTTGTTCTTTTTCACGTCACGCTGAGACGGGCATGACCGTCCTGTCCCGTTCCCCGACGCGCGCTCGTCCTGGGCCTGCATGTAGAAGTGCAGCTCAGATTGATGAGGGTGTCGGCGAACATGAGCCTGGCTTCGGCGATAGTATCCTGCACTGGACCAGGTTCTGGGGCCTCTACGTCTGCCACCCGCGTCCGCTGAGTAGTTGTGAACTCGATGAACACGACTGCATGAGGCGTTGGTGCCTGCCACTTGTCGCGGTTTTGAGGATGGCTTTAAGAGCACGGACTTCCGGCGGCACCGCTGATGTACTACTCGGGCAATGGGCAGAGGCCGTAGACCTGGCTGATCACATGCTGGCCTGTCGTAATGATGAGGAAGGCATCGGGAACACGGTCTTTTGAGGTGAGCGCGGAGCGAACCTCCCGAGCTTGTCGTGTCTTTTTCATACATGCCACATGGGTCAACCACACGGCGTTTCGATGTGTGCGGGATCGCCCACAGAAAATCTGCCCGGGGTTAGTGAACACAAGCAGGAATGCCGCCGCCGGCGGCGAATACTTTCGTCGACGAAAAAAGAAAGCTTGCTCGGGATACCGCTCCCATTGCCACCTGCCCTCTTGCGCTGTTTAGCTGCGCGAGGACAGGATCGCGCAGCTAAGTTACTTCATCGATCTAAATAACTCGTGCTTTCCCATCGAGCTTGCTGCAGTCCTGGATGTCACGATCTGACGATGGAGGCATTGCCCGTGAGGAAGACCCCCAGCAACAGTAAGGATATCAAGATTCTCAACCGGCTTCTGGTCCGGGAGACAATCCGGCAACTCGGGCCCATTGCTCGCTATGAAGTTGCCAATGAGACTGGCCTGGCCGCACCTACTGTATCCGTGATTGTGAACGAGCTGATATCGGAGGGGGTCGTTAAGGAGACGGGCCGTGGCGAGTCAAGCGGTGGAAGAAGACCGGTTATGCTCGAGATCAGTCCGACGGCTGCCTTCATTCTTGCCGTCCGCATACAGAGGGGCGAGACCGCAACTGCCATTTTCGACTTGAACGGCAATGCCCTCAATGAACACTACCAGACGCTGGACACGTCCCTCGCCGAGGATGTTGTTCAGGCGATTGGGGCTTCCTTTGACTGGCTGGTGGACAGCACCGGCATCGATAGGAGGCGGATCCTCTGGTGTGGACTAGCCTCACCTGGCTTGATTGATCCCCACAGGGGGATTGTGGAGCGCTCATCCAACCTGAGGTGGGAGAAAGTGGCGCTTGGAGCCATGCTGTCAAAGCGCCTATACGGAATGCCGGTCCACGTGGAGAATATATCCAACGCGGCAGCCTTGGCGGAGCACGAGTTCGGTAATGGGCGCGGCTCCAAGAGCCTCATATACATAAACCTATCAGTCGGTATTGGCGCAGGGATTGTACTAGACAATGAAGTGTATGGTGGTTCGCGCGGTTATGCGGGCGAAATCGGGCACATGACGCTCATTCCGGATGGGGGTCCTGAATGCACCTGCGGATCCAGTGGGTGTTTTGAGGCGCTCTGCGGCATTTCTGCTGTGCTTGAGCAGGCCAAGCTTGCCATGAGTGACGATATTCTTGAGGAACTTGGTCTGTCAAAAGGCAGGCTGAGCTTTGATAGTCTTCTCTATCCTCCGCTAAGCGACACAGCTGAGATCGGTCAGGTCGTGAGTCGAGTTGGCCGCTTGGTGGGCGTAGCTGTCTCCAATCTTGTGAACATGTTTAACCCCGACACTGTCATATTGGGAGGGGAACTTGCCCGGCTAGGCGCGTCGCTGGTCAGCATGGTCGCTGACGAGATGAAGATAAGGGTTCTCAACGAGCTTAACCGGAATGTTCGCGTCGCACTGTCAAGCCTGAAAGAGGATCCGCCTCTGAAAGGCAGCTATGCCGCTGTTGCAAAGAAGATATTCGACATGCCGGACTGGTTCGGATAGGCAGGTCTGCTGTAGGTACCGGCTATAGGCCGATAGTGATATGGATTAGGCGTTCGGAAGGGGTCAGTTTGGTGGTAACCACGGCTTTAGTCAACGGAAGAGTTATCACGCCACTGCGGGTTCTAAATGATGGAGTGGTGGTTGTGAGGGATGGCATCATTGCTGATGTCGGCGACGTGAACCAAGTGCGTCTGCCAGCCCACGCTGAGGTGATAGATGTTCAGGGATCGTACGTAGGGCCCGGCTTCATCGATCTGCATGTGCACGGTTTTTGCGGCGGGGACGTTATGTCGGGATCTCTGGACGATCTGGGCAGGATGAGCCGTGGTTTGGCCATGTATGGAGTCACCTCGTTCTTGCCCACGACGCTCTCGGGAAGCCTGGACGTGCTTGGCGATGTGATAGATTGCGTACAACGGGCACAGACCTGCATTGACTACGGTGCCAGGATCCGAGGTCTACACCTGGAGGGCCCTTATCTTAACCCGGAGCAACCGGGAGCTCAGAATCCAAAACACATTGTCAACCCGGATCCAGCTGACTATCTCCCTTGGCTCGATAAGTATCCTTGCATCAGTCGCATTTCCGCCGCGCCGGAAATCCCGGGGGGGTTGCGCCTGGGAACGGAGTTGAGGAGAAGGGGTATCGTAGCCTCGATCGCTCACTCCAATGCTAGCTATGCGGAGGTTCTGGAGGCTATCGAGCACGGCTACACGCACGTTACCCACATATTCTCGGGCATGTCGGGAGTCCGGCGGATGAGCGCTTACCGAATAACGGGAGTCATCGAGTCGACTCTGCTACTGGACGAGCTTACCACAGAAATCATCGCTGATGGGCATCATCTGCCTCCAAGCCTAATGCGACTGGTTTTGAAAAGCAAAGGGCTGGACCGGGTCTGCCTGGTCAGCGATGCCATGTCGGCAGCCGGGCTGGGGCCTGGGGAGTATAATCTGGGCGGGTTGGATGTCATTGTGGAAGATGCTGTGCCAGATGAATTCGAGGTTTCTACGCGGCAGGGCAATTACGTCGCCAAGCTGCCTGACCGCAGCGCTTTTGCCAGCAGCGTGGCTACCATGAGCCAGATGATAAGGAACATGGTGCAGCTCGTAGGTATGCAGGTGCATGAGGCCGTACAGTTGGCAACCGCCAACCCGGCGCGGATGCAGGGGCTTGACCGTGAAGTGGGCAGGATATCCCAAGGTATGGAAGCCGATCTGGCGGTGTTTGACGATGATATTGAAATTGGGCTAACCATGGTCGGGGGGCGAGTGGTCTACCGAAAAACGTCAGACCATGCAGCTTCATGTACGTGCAATGCTTAGACGCTCAAATCTGGAGGGCGGTCGCGGGTGAATATAGGGGTAGTGTGCCTCAGTCTGAGTTGCATGGATTTCGTTGATGTCCTTGACTTCGTGGGAAGCATTGGCGGCGAGGCTATTGAGCTCTGCACTGTGAAGGGCGCCCATAACGGTACTCTCAATCTGGATGGGCCGGACCGCTCAAGCCTCGTAAGGGCTGTAGAAGACCGCGGTCTGCACATCGCTTCGGTAGCAGGTTACAACGACTTCGCCTCTTCTGAACCCGGCGACTTGCCCAAGGAACTGGAGAGGTTGGAGTACTACTGTAGGTTAGCCGCTGATCTGGGCGTCGGCATCGTAAGGGCCATGGGAGGCAATATGCAACTGTCGTTGTCTGCCGAGCAGATGATCAGTAATATCACTAGGGGTTTCAGGGTTGCTGTGGGTATAGCCAAGCAATACGGAGTTACGCTCGCTCTGGAAAACCACGGAGTGGTTGTCAATGATGGGCCAACTCTTATGAGAATCGTTGAAGAGGTCGGTTCCGACAACCTTGGCCTTACGCTCGACACTGGTAACTTCTGCTGGGCAGGTCATAGCCTCGACGAGGCCCACCGCTATTTCGAGCAGTTGGCGCCATATGTCGTGAGTGTGCACCTTAAGGATCTGGTGACTGCTGAGGGCAGCAAGACTCAGTTCGTCGCTCTCGGAGATGGACGAGTAGACCTGCGGTACGTAGTAGATTTGCTTGCCGACCGCGGCTATCAGGGCGCTTTGCTGTGTGAGTACGAGGGTATGGGCGATCCAAAGGAACTTTTGAAGTCAGGTGTATTTGAGCAAGAGAGGTACGTCCGTGGCCTGAAGGCCGGCACTGAGCGAAGCCTAGCTTACCTGAGGTCTCTGACTCTCAATTGAGTGCGGTGTTGGAGGTAGCTAAGGCTTTCAGTTGCGGAAGCGAGGTGATAGTCTACAGGATTCGGTTCTGGGCGGTGTCAGCGACTCTCGCAAAATCATGAAGAGGAGGGCTCTATATGAGCGGCAAGAAGATCTTGGTTCTGTGCCTAGCAATGGTTCTGGCCTTCAGTGCAGGCAGCTTGGCCAGTACGAAGAAGAAGATCAGTGTGTGGATTGGATGGCCCGACTTGCTGCCTGCGTACCAGGAGGCTGCGGCTGACTTTGAGGCCGAGACGGGCAATAAAGTTGAGGTGCTGGCTTTCCCACTAAGGGAGTTTGAAAGGAAGCTCGCTGTGTCGGTTCCAGTGGGGAACGCTCCCGACATATTTGTTACCTCAGAGTACATCATCCCCCAGTATATCGAGGCTGGGTTCGTGTCAGAACCGCCCAAGAACATCAGCAAGTTTATCTCTGAGTCGTTTGATCCGATGACTCTTAAGCTAAACACGTTCGGCGGCAAGATCTATGGAATACCACAGATCGGAATCGCCCGCGTTCTCTATTGGAACAAGGATCTGTTCAAGAAGGCGGGTCTCACCGGAGCGCCGAAAACTTGGAATGAACTGGTTGAGTACGCCAAAAAGCTTACCGTGTATGATGATCGAGGTAACCCGATTCGTACAGGGATCTGCCTGCGGAAGTTCGGCGGCGGATCAGGCGTGACCGAGAAGTTCCAGATCCTGCTGACCAGCGCCGGAGGTTCGATCCTAAAGCAAACGCCTGACGGGAAATGGCGCGCGGCCTATAACGACGAGGCTGGGGCTGCGACACTGAAGCTGTACATTGACCTGATCCACAAGCACAAGGCCGATAGTTTCGATACCAAGCAGGATACTGAAGCTTTTGCGCTCGGGCACACGGCCATGTTCATCCGTGAGTTCTGGCCGATTCCCTACTTCAAGAAGAACGCTCCCGACCTGAACTATGGAACCGCGCTGATTCCTGGCCGGACAGGCAGTGCGTCAGGCACAGTGTATTCCACTGAGTCCATGTTCGTGCCCAAGAGCAGCAAGAATGCAGATACGGCATGGGAGTTCGCGATATTCATGAACCGCGACAAGTATGTGAAGAAGCTGTTCGCAGATATCGGGTGGCCAGTACCTAGGACTGACATCAACTTCTCCGACATCTATGCGGCAGAGCCCGGTTACGCAGTAGCAAACGAGCGTCCAAAGGGATACCAGCTCGGCACGTACCCCCCTATCAGCGCGGCAGATGAGATCTGGACTAAGCTCGGGGAACGCCTGGAGGCCGCCTTCAGAGACGCATCGTTGGTAGATAACCCAACGGGCATAAAGAAGGTTCTGGATAACGCTGCTGAGGAGACCAACAAGATTCTGCGCGAGAACAAGCTGTACTAAGCCGTATCGTTAGTAGAGTCAGCAGCGCAAAGCACTGGCGGCAGTGTGTTCGGGGTGGGCAGTTCCGCCCATCCCGAACATGCTGCGCAGTCGGAGGGAAGTACATGTCTGCCCGAATCACACTCACCAAAAGCAGAGGCCTGGAGCGCAGGAAACGCAATTTCGTCGTCGCTGTGATCGTTCCCACTGTCTTGCTCTACACTGTCCTGCGCATTGTTCCGATAGCAGGTACGTTCTATCTGAGCCTATATGAGTGGAACCTAATCAAACCTAACCGCCCCTTTGTCGGGCTGGGTAACTTCGCCAAACTGGCGACAGATGAGACGTTCAAGGTCGCCCTGGTCAACACCACGGTCTATACGGTTCTCGTGGTGACCATCAGCGTGGCGCTGGCATTGCTTCTTGCCTTGGCCCTAAAGCGGAAGTCGCGATTGGGCAATCTGTACGAGTTCGCATACTTTCTTCCGGTCGTTATCCCAATGGTTCCTGTGTCGATCTTGTGGAAATGGATGTACGACAAGACCTACGGGATAATCAACTTCACGCTGAACGCAGTTGGGCTACAGGGCGTGGGATGGCTGACGGATCCCAATATCGCTTTGTACTCCATTATCATTATGAGCATATGGAAGGTACTCGGATACTACATGGTCCTATTCCTTGTCGGGCTGCGCAACGTCCCCGACGAGTACTATGAAGCTGGTTCCGTTGACGGCGCGGTCGGATGGAATGCCTTCAGGTACATTACGCTTCCGCTACTCAAGCCCATGCTTCTGTACGTGTGCGTGATAGCCACGATCCAGGCCTTCAACGTATTCACACCCGTCTATGTCATGACGACGGGATCGCAGAGCGCTCCTGCAGCCTCGGTGCGTGTGCTAGTCTACGAGATCTACCAGAACGCCTTTAGGTATTTCAAGGCTGGCTATGCTTCAGCTCAGGTAGTTGTACTGTTCGCTATCGTGATGATCGTCAGCATAATTCAGTTCAAGCTGCTCCGGGCGGACCACTACTAGAAGGAAGGGGTGATACCATTGAACCATCCGTCCAGATCAATGGCGAAGAACTGGTACCATGTCATCCTGCTGATAGGGGTAGGCCTCATGCTGTTCCCGTTTGTATGGATGTTCCTTACAGCGCTCAAGCCCGAACGTGAGATCCTGGCCGTCCCTCCTACGTTCTTCCCTCGGACGCTCACGTTCGAGAACTTCACTGACATAGCCCATCGCATTCCGGTGTTTCGCTACTTCATGAACAGCGTTTTGGTTGCTGTTGTTTCTACCGTTGCGGTGCTCGTAACATCGTCTTTTGCCGGCGCCGTTTTTGCGAAGTATGACTTCCCCTTCAAGAATGCTCTGTTCATGATAATCCTGGGGACTACTATGGTGCCGTTTGAGTGCTACATGATTCCATTCTACTTGATGGTGTCGAAGGCTGGCCTTATTGACAGCTACACCGGAATCATGCTCCCGCTTGTTATTACGAGTTTCGGGATCTTCTTGATGCGCCAGCATATAGCCACGATTCCGGATGACCTTATGGATGCAGCACGGATTGATGGTTGCAACGAACTGGGCGTCTTCACCAGCGTTATTCTCCCGCTGTCGAAATCAGCCCTATCTGCGCTGGCCATATTCCAGTTCATGTTTGGATGGGCCTTCTTCGTATGGCCCCTCATAGTCACCAATTCATCTGAGCTGTTCGTCCTGGAGGTCGGCCTCGCCATGTTCCAAAATCAGTATGCGGTCGAGTACGGATCAGTAATGGCCGGAGCGTCGATATCAGTCGTGCCGCTAATAATAGTGTTCCTCATCTTCCGTGAGAACATCGTTTCCGGAATGGCGCTAAGCGGTATGAAGTCGTAGAAGCAATAACCTAGCAACAAGGAGGATTCCCTGATGAAAGACCTGAGTCGCCCAGTCTATCCTGGAGCTTTCGTGTACGGCCCCGAGGAGGAAGGATCGGCGTCAGAGGTGATAGAACACCAGTCGCCGTTCAGATACTATGGCCCCGCAGTGCAAGGCAAGGTGCGGGACTTTGAAAACGAGGCCGCCCGATTCCTGGGCACCAAGCACGCGCTGGCAGTGTCGTCAGGCACTGCGGCGTTGGTAGTCGCGTTGAGGGCAATGGGAGTGGGCCCTGGCGATGAGGTGATCATTCCATCGCTCACCTTCGTTGCCTGCGCTGGTTCTGTGGTTACATGCAATGCGATTCCGGTCTTCTGCGACGTGGATGACAGCATGAGCATGGATCCTGAGGCACTGGAGCAGTGCATTACGGCTCGCACGAAGGTCATCATGGTTGTCCACCTGCAGGGGTCAAGTGCCGATATGGATCGCATAATGGAAATCGCCAACCGCCACGACCTTATGGTGATTGAGGACAGCGCTCAGTCGTTCGCCGCTTCGTATAGGGGAAGATACGTCGGGACCATTGGCCATATTGGAACATTCAGCCTGCAGCTGAACAAGACCATAACCGCCGGAGAGGGTGGACTGGTGGTCACTAATAACGACACCTTGTACAAGAGGATGATCATGGCTCACGACCAGGGGTGCATCAGAGACGCCAACGGCAAAGTCGTGGTCGACGAGACCTGCCCCGGCTTCTACGGCGAGAACTACCGAATGAGCGAGCTGACGGGATCCGTGGCTTTGATGCAGCTCCGGAAGGTCGAGAAGATCGTGGGCGGAATGCGAGCGAACGCAAAGAGAATCGTTGATGGGCTCAACGAGATCCGCGGCCTGCGCTGGCGACACGATCACGACGCAGAGGGCGCTAGCTGCGTCTCCCTTGTTGTGTACCTGCCTTCGGAAGAAGCTGCCGTCCAGGCGGAGAAGGAGTGCCGCAGGCGTAAGGTGTCCGGAGCGCGGCTATATCAGGGATTGCCAACGTACGCGTACCCGTTTGTTCTGAGCAAGTCCACCTGGCACCGTTCAGGCTGCCCGTTTACCTGCCCACTCAACTCAGCGCAGCCTCGTGAGTACAAAATGGGCATGTGCCCGAAGGCTGAGGATCTGATCGCGCGGGCGTTGTTCATCCAGGTCGACCCGACCCTGTCTGAAGGAGAGGTCGACTACATGGTGGCCAACCTCAAAGACGTTCTGGCTGGGCTGGTCTGAGTTCCTGTAGGGAAGTGAGAGCATGGATGAGAAGATGCGCATTGCTGTGGTTGGATGTGGGGCTATCGGAAGAGTTCATGCCAGAGCTGTAAGCGGCCTAGACGGCGCACGTCTGGTGGCGGTGTCGGATGTAAGGCCCGAGACGGCTGCTACCTTCGCAGGCGAGTTCGCCTGCAAGGCCTACTCAGATTATGCTGAGATGCTTGAAAGGGAGAGGCCTGATATTGCCTGCGTGTGCACCCCTAGCGGAACTAGACTTGACATATGCCGGACCGCCGCGCAGTACGGGGTCAACCTACTGGTGGAAAAACCGTTGGATATTGAGCTTTCACGAGCCCAAAGCATAATCCAGATCTGCGAAGATGCCGGAGTTAAGCTAGGCTGTGTGTTCCAGCTGAGGTTCATGCCGACATTCCAAAGGCTGAAAGAGGCTGTGGTTGATGGTAGGATCGGAATGCCCATCCTCGGTAACGCCTACACGATCTGCTATAGGTCACAGGAGTACTACGACAGCGGTAGCTGGCGCGGAACGCTGCACCAGGACGGCGGAGGCGCTTTGATGAACCAGGGGATTCATAGTGTCGATCTGCTTCGTTGGATCATGGGGGATGTGAAGAGCGTCTTTGCGCGCACGGCGAACCTCTCGCACGACATTGAGGTCGAGGATACCGTGACCGCCACGGTGGAGTTCGAGAGCGCGGCCATGGGAACGATTCAGGCTACGACCTCTGTGTACTACGGGATCAGCAAGCGTCTTGAGGTCTTTGGAACCGACGGTACTGCGATTATCGAAGATGAGACCCCGTTGAAGTGGCAATTCCGAGAGCCCACTGAGGGCAATCAGCCGACGCCCGCAGATGGCAACTGCCACAAGAGGATGAATCCAACAAGCAATCTGGTGGAGGATGTATGGGCGCACCAGCAGCAAATCGCAGACATGATAGGTGCCATACGTGAGGACAGGAGACCGGCCATTCCGGGAACTGAAGGTTACAAAGCTGTGGAACTGGTCTTGGCCATTTACGAGTCAGCTAGGACTGGGCAGAGAGTAACGCTGCCTCTGGCCGGCGTTGAGGGCTGAACGATGGTAAGGGGAGCATTTGTCATATGAGCAGACAGCTGAAGGCGGGCGTCGGCAGGGCGATGATCAGCCCGCCTCTTGATTGCGAGATGTCCGGGTTTGTCGCGAGAACCGGCAGGTGTCGTGGCATACATGACCCGTTATGGGCACGAGTGATCGTCCTGTCGGACGGAAAGAGGAGTCTGGCTCTGATCTCTGTCGACCTTATCGGTGTGGACCGGCGATTGGTAGCTGCGATCAGGGAGACCATTGCCCGGACATCGGGTTTGTCCCCAAGTTCGATCATTGTATGCGCCACGCATACGCATTCGGGCCCGGCGACTCTACGCGATGCCTACTTGGGCCATCCGGATCCGGAGTACCTCGCGGCGATTGCGGCGAGCATAGCGGAAGCCGTTCAAGAGGCGAGTCAGTCCATGGAATCGGTTGCGGTCTTTGTCGGGCATGGCGGATGCAGCGAGGTCGGCAAGAACCGGCGTCACAAGGATGGACCCATAGACCCGCAAGTGACGGTAGTGCGTTTTCAGGGAGCCGATCGCGCCATAGCCTTGGTTGTCAACTATGCATGTCACCCCGTGGTATTGGGCCCCAATAACCTGCTGATCACGGCTGATTATCCGTACTATATGACAAGAACTCTCGAACAGGTCTATTCCGGAGCGCAGGTCATGATGGTGAACGGAGCCTGTGGAGATGTGAATGTTGGCCATAACACGGCGGACAGCATCAAGGGGAATGCCAGCTCCAGGAGGACATTTGAAGAGGCAGAGAGGCTGGGTCGAGTACTCGCCGCAGAGGCCCTCAAGGCTTCTGAGTGTGCTACGTCACTTGAGGCAGCCGACATCGCCTACGGTGTGAAGGCGATATGCTTGCCGCTTGAGCCACTGCCCGAACCGGGCGGTCTTGAGCGACAGGCTGAAGAGTGGAAGCAGGCGGTCCGCGAGCTGAAGGCGGAGGGCGCGCCGTACGGCGAATACCACCAAGCTGAGGTGTGGTCTGAATGGGCCTTGAACATGGCTCGCCGAATACGACGCGGTGAGGTCATGCCGTATGTGACAAGTGAAATCACTGCCTTCTCCGTCGGCTGTCTTGATTTCGTCTCATTGCCGGGGGAGTTCTTTCACGAGTTTGCCTTGAGGATCAAGGAACAGAGAAGTCCTAGAAGGGTACTTGTTGCGGGTTACTGCAACGACAACATTGGATACGTGGCACCCGAGCACTGCTACGATGAAGGTGGCTACGAGGTGGAGGATTCATACAGGTACTACGGGCATCCCTCGCGGCTCGCTCGAGGCAGTGGTGAGATGATAGTCGATGAGCTTCTGAGCATGCTTGGGGCAGTCTCATGAGGAGAGAACAGATGACAGAGGTTGATATGACGAAGTTCGCAGTCGACAGACTTGCTGTAGAAGTGCACGTCGACCGCCCGGCCATGGGCCAGGCAGCCGCCCAACAGGTAGCAGGATTGATGAGGAGCCTCATTGCCTCACAAGGATCAATCAATATGGTGTTTGCTGCGGCGCCATCGCAAAACGAGTTCTTGACGAAGTTGTGTGAAACGGAAGGCATCGATTGGACTTGCGTGAACGCCTTCCATCTCGATGAATATGTAGGCCTTTCCGACAACGCGCCGCAGCGTTTTGGGAATTTCCTGAAGCGCAACATATTCGACAAGGTCAACTTCGCAAGCGTATACTACTTGAATGGCA
>Ga0208459_1001260_pt1 | contig 24534 bp, 27 predicted proteins | sample AD_UKC087_MetaG_FD_184433 | JGI IMG/M metagenome (GOLD analysis project Ga0208459, IMG submission 184433) | Active sludge microbial communities of municipal wastewater-treating anaerobic digesters from USA - AD_UKC087_MetaG (SPAdes) (version 2) | ecosystem: Engineered > Bioreactor > Anaerobic >... | reverse complement strand
CGATACCAAAAATAACCACTAAAATATTTTGAAACAAACACTCAAACCCTTGAATAGTAGCAACACCGTCAGAGACACAACGACCAGACCATACTTGGGTTTGGGCTAAAGCGGGTTTGGGCAGAAAAATTTGGGTGATTAAGTTCATAAATTTATTATACAATAGACCAACAAAAAACCCGCCAGAAAGGCGGGTTTTGAAAGCCAAATAAATTTACTGGAAAGTAGGAATACTTAGCTTAAGAATGTCAATACCAAAGACGGTGCCAATGAGTTTCATAATAGCCCAAGCGGCAAAGACAATGGCTAAACCGATGAGGGCGTTGGTGATTTGAGCTCGAGCTTCACCGACCTTTTTCTCATCGCCGCCAGAAGTGACCCACTTAAGACCACCTAAGACGAGAATGAAAAAGAAAACTAAAGCAACTACAATTAAAACCAAACTGACGGCACCGGAAATGATACCACCAGCAGTAAGGTTGCCTAGTGTTTGGAAATCGCTAGTTTTAGATTTTATTTCTATACTCTCTTGGGCATAGATAGGAGCAGCGATAGCTGCGTATTGGATTTGTTGTTTGAGTTTATTTAGCATAATTTTATTAATAATTAATTAAATAATAACAGGTTTTTGAAAAAATTAAAGGGAAGGCCAGGTTAATTGGAGACTTTGGAGACTGGGAATGCCAAAAATAATGCCGACAAACTTAAGAATGGCAAATATAGCAAAGACTAAAAGAAGACCGATAAAGGCATAAAGAATTGAATTTTGAGCTTCCTTCCATTTGTCAGGGTTGCCTTGGGAAGAAATCATATGGTAGGCATACATAATAAAATGCCAAACAAAATAGAGGACAGCGACGATAAGGAAAATAGAAATAACACTTTGAATAACACTATTGACGTAGGTTGAGGGACTGGAAACAATACTGCCGGAATTGGGTAAAACAGGGTTGTTGATTTGAGCAAAAATAGGTTTGATGAGATTGGACATAAAAATTAGCCTTTGGGAACAAGGTTTTGAATATTAAGCGGATCTTTGATACCTAAGAGAGTAGCGATAAAAGCGCCAATACCGAGAGCAACAACGACGATAGTCAGACCAAGAATACCGTTGGTAAGTCGACTGCGAGCAGCTTCAATTTTATTTTTGTCGCCTTGAGCAGAGATAAAGGAATAACCAGCAAGAATAATTTGAAAAATAAAATAAATAACGCCGACAATGGTGAGAATACCAATTATTTGGCTAATAAGGCTTTCAAGGGGTTTGGCGGGATTGACAGCATCGGGGGCAAGTCCGGGACCTTCTAGTTTATAAGTGACAGCGATTAGGGGTTTAATTTGGACCATGGATGGTGGGGTTGAGAATGTCAATATTTAATATGGCGCCGACGACGCTGGCAATAATAAAAGCGGCAGCGACAATGCCCAGACCAATGAGACTTTGGGTAATTTTATTCCAAGCAGCTTCAGTTTTTTTGGAATCACCACTGCTGGAAAGGTAGCCGTAGCCAGCTAAAATAAGTTGAACAATAAAGAAAATACCGGCAACAACTCCAGCTAATCTGAAAATATTTGTCAAAAGAGTGAATAAACCGGAACCTTCTTGACTGTCGTAGCCGGTAGGATTGGTAATAGTTCCAAAGATTTGGAGCATAAGTTATTATAAACCAGAATCAAGAATTTTGACGCCGGTAATAAGACTAATAATTTGAATTATAAAATAAGCGGAAAAAACAACAGCAAAGCCGATAAGGGCACTGCTGACAGTTTGTTGGGCTTGGGCAGCTTTTTTGGAATCGGAAGAACCGGCATTAATGATGAGACTAATACCACCAAAAATAAGAAGCCCGAGGAAAATAATTCCGGCTATAGTAAGGGAATTTTTGAGAAGAGAACTAATAAGGGGACTGATACTGGTATATTTGGGACCGACAGCAGCGCCACTGTTATCAAGGAGATTGTTGCCGATATCAACTTGAGCCAGAAGAGATGGTTTCATTGGCAAAATTATACCTTAAAGAGGAAAAAAAATGAATTGGTGAAGATGGAAATAGATTTGGTTAAAACAATGCTATAATACGGCACTTTGTTATAAGTTATTCAGTTTATCAGATATCAGATTTCAGTTAATTTTTAAAGTAAAATTAGAGTATGAAAAAAATAACTGCCCTACTATATATAGTATTAGGTTGGAGTTGTTTGACATTAGCAGTCAAAGTTGAAGCAAAAAAGCCGGAGAGACTGGTGACTCCAACGTCGATTCCGACAATGGTATTGGTGAAAAGTTTAAATTTAAGTCCAGCACCGACTGAAACGGTTGCTACGGAGACAGCGGGGGTGAATACGGAAATAACACCGACTTTGGCGCCGGTGGTAAATATAAAGGAAGAACCAAAAAGCACGGGGTTGGAATATAAATCGGAGAAGTGGAATGGTTTAAATACATTAAAAGTGGCGATTGGTTGGGCGGTAGGTAAGGGGATATCAACTAATACACTGGTCTTGTTGTTATTACTGCCGTTGGTGGCGACATTAGTATCATTTTTGCACTACGTGGTGGGTTTGTCGGGATATGGGATTTTTATGCCGACAATGGTGGCGGTAACTTTTTTGGCAACGGGAATACCGGGAGGGTTGGTATTGTTTGGGGTGGTGTTGCTGCTGTCGCTTTTGAGCAAGTCAATTTTGAGACGACTGAAGCTCCATTTTTGGCCGGCGAGATCAATTGGATTGATAATTATTTCTATTGGGACATTTATATTTATGGTGTGGTCATCGGCATTTAGCGGGATTGATATAAGCCAAGTATCGATTTTTCCGATTTTATTCATGATTTTGTTGGCAGAGGAATTTACCAGAACACAGTTATTAAAGAGCAAAAAAGAGGCAAAAAAACTAATGTTGGGAACGATAGTGTTGGCAGTGGCAGGAGCGACAATAATGAACTGGGTATGGATGCAAAACTTGGTATTAGAATATCCGGATTTAATATTAGTTTTAATACTGATAGCCAACTTGGCGGTGGGAAATTATAGCGGAATTCGGTGGTCGGAGATTGCTAGATTCAAAAAAGGGATTAGAGAGAAAAAATAGTTGGCGGTTTGATAATTAAAACCTATGTTTAATCTAAAAAAATATCACCGATTTTTGACAAAGAATGAAAGAAATAAGGTATATTTGCGCAAAAACACGGCGGTGGGCAAGGCGATTGCCGACAGTAAATATCGGACTAAAAAAAAGTTAATGACGGCGGGGGTGTCGGTGCCGGAGTTGATTGCCAGATTTAAAAATCAAGATGATTTGAATAATTTTAAGTGGGAAAAACTGGAGGGAAATTTTGTAATTAAGCCGGAGTCGGGCTATGGGGGAGAGGGAATTTTGATTATCAGGAAGAGGGGAAAATGGGCGGGTGAGTGGTTAAAAATGAATGGGGAAGTGTTGCCAACGGCGGATTTGCAGAGACATTGTCAGGAAATATTGGCGGGAAAATACAGTTTACACAGTATGCCGGATACGGTGTTGGTGGAAGAGCGGATTAAGATTCACCCATTGTTTTTGGCATTAACTAAATCAGGTACGCCGGATATCAGGGTGATTGTTTACAACCGGATACCGGTGATGGCCATGTTTAGAATCCCAACAGAGAAATCGGGTGGTAAGGCTAATTTGCATCAGGGAGCAATGGGGTTGGGAGTAGATTTAGCCACGGGTATAACTACGTTTGGGATTGAAGGCGGGGGAATGACGGTGTCAAGAATTTATGATTTTAATAAAAAGAAAAAGAGAAAAGTTAATGGGATAAAAATTCCATTTTGGCGGGAGATTTTGGAGACGGCGGTAAAGTGCCAGGTGGCGCTGCCGGAGTTAGGTTATATGGGGGTGGATGTAGTGTTGGATAAGGAGAAGGGGCCGGAAGTGTTGGAGGTAAATGCCAGACCAGGTCTGTCAATTCAATTATGTAACCGGGCAGGGTTGAGGGCCAGATTGGAAAAGGTGGATGAAATTGAGGTTAGGAGTGTCGATCATGCAATAACTTTGGCTAAATATTTGTTTGGGGAGAAATTTTTTGAGAAGGTAGAGGAAAAAGAAAAAAACCGATTGATTGAGCCGGTGGAAAATATTAGGGTAAAAATTCCTAAAGGATTTAAACCCGAGTTTGATAAAAATAGGATTATAAAGAAAGGGAAACATCGGATGATTGAGGTGAAGGCCAAGGTAGACACGGGGGCATTGAGAAGTTCGATAGATCATAAATTAGCCAAGGAATTGGGGCTGCTGACTGAGGAGAGAATTTTGTATTATCGTCATTACCGTTCGGCTTTGGGCAGCGCTCACGAAAGACCGGTGGTATGGCTGACATTTTGGCTGAAGGGCAAGAAAATTTCGACAGCGGTAAATGTAGCTAATCGGGAAGGGTTAAGTTCCCAGTTTTTGATTGGGAGAAGAGATTTGACGGGATTTTTGATTAAAAATTAGATTAAAAAATGAAAAAGATGAATAAAATTGCAGTGTTTGGAGGCAATGTGGCGGGGAGTAAATTTTTGGAGCTTAAGGTGGTGGCAGATAAATTGGGGGTGGAATTGGATTTGATTTCATTTAAAGAATTGGCTTTTGAGACGGAGACGGGAAAAGTATTTTTGAGAAATCATGAAATCGGGGATTATGATGTTTATTTTTTTCGGAACAACAAGACTTATTGGGAGGAAACAAGTTTGATTTTGGATCAGTTGGGTGAGGATAAAATTATTATTGATCCGATTATAAAAAGAGGACGGCAGAGTGACGTGTGTAAGGCTCACCAAATGGTGGTTTTGAGTCAGGCGGGGCTGCCGGTGCCAAAAACTATTTATGGGAGTTTAAAATTTTTGAAAAAGGAAGATATAACTAAATTTGAGTTCCCTTTAATTATTAAAGGTAGCCGGGGGGATAGAAGAAGGCAGGTGTTTAAAATTTATGGTCAAAAAGATCTGAAAGAAAAGCTGGAGGAGATAAAAGAAATAGAAAAAATGGGTGAGAATAAATATATGCTGCAGGAATATGTTGTCAACAGCAAGGATTATCGGGTGATGGTGGTGGGAGGAAAGGTGTTGGGGGTAATGATGAGAGCTATCGGGGATAATCCGAGACTTAAGGATGTATTTGAAAAAAGTGATTTGCCAGAGGAGATAAAAGTGATGGCAGTTAGGGCGGCAGAGGTGTGTGGAATGGCAATAGCAGGGGTGGATGTGGTATTTAGAGATGATGAAATAACCAAACCACTGTTGTTTGAAGTAAATAAAACCCCAAATTACACTAGATTTGAAGAAGTAACCGGGTTAAAAGTGGCAGAGGAAGTGGTAAAGTTTTTGGCAGAGGTTGGAAACGAAGGTATTTAATTTTGGTTGAGATGTTGGTAGAATAGGATTACTTTTTGGGTGATTAGCTCAGTTGGTTAGAGCACCGTCCTGATAAGACGGGGGTCGGAGATTCGAGTTCTCCATCACCCACCAGAGTAACGGGGTAAGAATGATAGAATAATTTATGGAAAGAAAAAGGAGAAGATTAACTGGAGTGGTTGGGATTTTGGCAGCGATAGGGGCGGGAGTGATAGTGGTTTTTGGAAACTTGGGTAATTTATTGAGGACAATTAAGTTTGCGGCCAGAAATAAATCATAAATGAAAAAATTAGGAAGGATATTATTTTTTTTGGTGCTGGTCGGATTGGCGGTGGGAATGTGGTTGACAAAAGAGGGTGAATTTTTGAACCCATTATCTTTGAACCGGCAAGGAAAGGATAAAAAGAAAGAGTTGGTAACATTTGGATTTTTGCCAACCTGGATGGTGGGGAAGACGAGAGTTTATGGCAGGGAAGTAAGTCATTTAATATTTTTGGGGGTGGAAACAGAGGAAACAGGTAAATTAATTTGGGATTTTCAGTCGAATAAAATTAATAACGAGTCTTATTTGAGGCAAAAAGAGGAAATAAAAAATCAGGGGGGTAAAAATATTTTGGGAATTAAGTTATTTAAAGACGATAAACTGACAAAACTATTGAGCAGTGAAAATTACAGAAAAAATTTAGTAGAAGAAGTAGGGCGGGTGGTTGAGGAAGAAGAATTTGACGGGGTTAATGTTGATTTTGAGTATCAAGGAAATCCGACAAAAATTTTGGAAAAAAATTTTTTGACATTTTTGGAGGAATTGAGGCAGGCGGAGGTGGGAGAAATAAGTGTGGATGTGTTTGCTAACACGGTAATTAAAGGATCGGCGACAGAAATAGAAGAGTTGGTAAGTAAGGTAGATTATTTGGTAGTAATGGCTTATGATTTTCACCGGCCGGGAGTGGATTATGCCGGATCGGTAGCGCCGTTGGGGTCGAAAGTGGGGGAAAGAAATATTACCGAAGTAGTAGAGAGATATTTGAACTTGCAACTGAACAAAGATAAATTGGTGTTGGCATATCCGTTATATGGCTATGAATGGAAAACTTATACGGATGAGTTTGAATCACAGATAAAAAGAGGATGGTATCAGATGGCGAGTTGGAATCGGGTGAAAAATTTGATTAAGGAGAAAAAAATAGAGGTTAATTGGGATGAGCTGTCAATGACACCCTGGCTGTCTTTTGAAGAGGATGGGGAAACAAGACAAATATATTTTGAGAATAATCAGAGTTTGAGAGCCAAAATTGACTTGGTAAGGCAAAATAAATTAGCCGGTTATGGTTTTTGGGCGTTGGGATATGAAGGGGAAGACAGAAGTATTTGGGGTTATTAGCTGTTTTTTTTGAGCCATTTTTCCCGTTTGAGAAAGAGAAATCCCAAAATAAGAAAGGCGCCGACAATAGTGAGAAAACTTTCAATTTTGTCCAAGCCGTGAGCTAAACCGAGAAAGGCTTCACCCATACTAAAACCAATATAACCAAGAATGATAGAGCGGACGATGAGAGCCAAAAACATCATAGGATAGAATTTTTGGGGCTTGATGCGGAAACCGCCGCAAAAAGCAGAGATAAGAGAGACGGGAACGACGGGGATACAAACGGAAATAAAGATAAAGAGTTCGTCTTTGATAGTTTTTTGGAAGTCGGCTTTGATTTTTTCAATCAGGTTCCAGCTGATGCCGATATATTTACCAAACTTGTTTATAAGCGGACGACCGCCATAGTAGGCAATAAGATAAACAAAGCTGGTGCCAATGACAGCGCCAAAGGAGTATGGGAGGGAGACTTGGGTAATAATTTCCCAAATGGTCTGAAAAAAGGGCAGACCGTGCTGGATAAGAAAGGCGCCGCCGGACATGGTAATAATAGGTGAAGGAATGGGAATAATAATTTGTTCAACCACTCCGCCGATGAACATGGCCAAAAGACCATGAGTTTTAACCATATCAAGAATGGATTGAAGTATTTGAGTCATAAAAAGTAGTATACCCTATATGTAAAACAAGTTGTTGACGTTGAGGGAAGATTTAGGTAGAATAAACCCACTTAAATAATGCTAAGGACTAAATTCAACATATTCAAACAAAACCAAGGGAGGGTTGCCGAACGAGGGTAGGGTAAGAAAAGTTGAATTAGCCGAGGGCATTGAACCTTCGGCCAGCCTGCCGAAAAGGCAGGTTTTTTTATGGTTATTTAAGAGCACATTTAATTTTCTGGGCCTGTGGCTCAGTTGGTTAGAGCACTTCATTTGCAATGAAGGGGTCGGGAGTTCGAATCTCCCCAGGTCCACCGGGCGTTTTGTCCACTTCAGCAATGAAGGGGTCGTCACGCCGTTGCGGGACCAGGTCCACACTCTAAGTTTATAAACTTAAAAATTCAAGTTTATAAAGTTTAGGAATAAGAAGATAATTTTTTATCTTCTTAAACTGAACTGAGAACATTAACAATTTATTGAATCGAAGTAATTTTATTTTCAATTTCGTTTTATTCTTGGCAGCTAAATTGAGTTGCCGAAATATTGAGTAAAATTTTAATGAAGCAAATGGCGGATGCCTTGGTTGCTAAAGCCGAAGAAGGACGCGGAAGACTGCGAAAAGTGTTGGGGAGTCGTCAACAGACTTTGATCCAACGATGTCCGAATAGGGAAACCTTGGTCCGAGAAATCGGACTGATCCCGACGCAAGTCGTGGAAGGTAAGTCAGGGAACTGAAACATCTAAGTACCTGGAAGAAAAGAAATCGTAAGAGATTCCGTTAGTAGCGGTGAGCGAAACCGGAAGAGCCTAAACCCCGATTTATCGGGGGGTTGCAGGGTCTGACATAAGAACAGGAAAAATTAGAAAAACACTCTGGAATGAGTGACCAAAGAAGGTGAAAGTCCTGTATTTTTAAATTTAAGTACTGTTTGGTTAGATACCTAAGTACCACAAGACACGCGAAATATTGTGGGAATCTAGGGAGACCAATCTCTAAGGCTAAATACTTTAGCGGACCGATAGTGAACTAGTACCGTGAGGGAAAGGTGAAAAACACCCTAAGTAAGGGAATGAAATAGATCTGAAACCATTTGCTAACAAACAGACAGAGCTGGTGCTTCGCACCCGCAGTTTATAAAGTTAAAAGTTTGTAAAGTTTGTAAAGTAAATATCAAAAATACTTTATGGACTTTATAACTTGATAAACTTTTGAACTTCGAGCGCGGAGCGCGAGTAATGTCGTGCCTATTGAAGAATGAGCCTGCGAGTGTTTCTAGTCATCAAGTTTAAGCTCCGTAACGGAGTGGAGGCGTAGCGAAAGCGAGTGCGAAGAGCGCGATTAGATGGCTGGATATAACCCGAAACCAGTTGAGCTAACCTTGAGCAGGGCGAATTTTGGCGAAAGCCAGGAGGAGGCCCGAACCGGTCATTGCTGCAAAAATGTCGGATGACTTGAGGTTAGGGGTAATATGCCAATCGAAACTGGAGATAGCTGGTTCTCTCCGAAATATATATAGGTATAGCGTCAAGTGTTGAGATGCGGGGGTAAAGCTACTGGATGAATGTTTGTGGAGCAATCCACGGCATTTAACCAAACTCTGAATACCGCAAATTTAACTTGGCAGTCAGTCGGTCCGGGCTAAGCTGGATCGGCAAAAGGGGAAGACCCCAGACTCTCATCTAAGGTCTCTAAATCTATGTTAAGTGGGAAAGGGAGTGATTTTTCTAAGACAGACAGGAGGTTGGCTCAGAAGCAGCCATCCTTTAAAGAAAGCGTAATAGCTCACTGTTCGACTCCGATTTATCGGAGTTGAAAGATTGCACCAAAAATGTAACGAGGCTAAAACATAGTGCCGAAGATGGAGATTTGGTGCTTCGCACCTTGAGTTTATAAAGTTAAAAGTTTTTAAAGTTTGTAAAGTAAATATCAAAAATACTTTATGGACTTTATAACTTGATAAACTTTTGAACTTGAAGTGCGGAGCACTGAATGGTAGGAGAGCGTTCTGGTGACGGCGAAGGTTAAGGCGTAAGCTAAGCTGGAGTTGTCAGAAGTGAGAATGCAGGCATGAGTAACGTAATCCCGGTGAGAACCCGGGACGTCGAAATATCCAAGGTTTCCTCAGCTACGTTGTTCGACTGAGGGTTAGGCGATCCTAACACGAGGCCCTGATTAATGGGGGCGTAGTGGATGGACTACCGGTTAATATTCCGGTCCTTACTAATATTCGTTTTAATTTGGGGTATGACGGTGTATGGAAGGTTTTGAGTCTAAGTGATTGGGCTTTTAAGTGTCTAGCTAGAAGGGGTTGGAAAATCCGCCTTTTCGTTTTAAGGTGAAGCACGAATAGAATCCTGAGTTATCGGGAGACAAGATTAAATCCATGTACACGAGAAAAGTATCGCAAATAGAATATTGGTGATCCGTACTAAAACCGACACTGGTGGATAAGTCGAGAAGACTAAGACGATTGGAAGAAAGATGGTTAAGGAAATCAGCAAATTAACTGGGCGTAAGCTTTGCGAGATGCCCTGCCCGGGATAACACCCGGGTTACAACAAAAGAATACACGGCGACTGTTTACCAAAAACATAGGTCCATGCGAACCTGTAAGGGGATGTATATGGGCCGAAACCTGACCGGTGCTAGAAGGTTAAATGAGAGAGTGATGTCCGATTTATCGGACTGAGCTTTTGATTGAAGCCCTAGTGAACGTCAGCAGTAACTCTAACTGTGAAACTTAGAGCAGTTGTAAAATTTAGCTATATGCTGGGAAGACTTGTTAGAATTTCATAATACCGAGGAGGTAAAAATTTATGAATAAAGTTAATCAGCAGGAAAGACATTCAGATAAAAGAAAGTATCTTTATCATTATTTTGCCGGATTTGTTGAAGGTGAAGGATGCTTTTCGGTATCAATTAAGCCACACAAACAAATGAAGTTTGGGTGGGTGGTTGATCCAATGTTTTCCATTTATCAACACAAGAAAAATAGAAATATTTTAGAAATATTTCAAAGAGAATTGCATTGTGGTTATATTGTTGAAAAACAAGGTAAACCAGGGGTGCTGGTCTTGGTGGTTGATAACAGAAGGACGTTGGAAGAAAAGATAATCCCATTTTTTGACAAATACCAATTTTTAGGAACTAAACGCCAGGATTTTCTATTATTTTCACAAATTGTGAGAATGATGAAAGAAAAAAGGCATTTAGAAAAATCGGGTTTGATTGAAATTGTCAATTTGGCATTTCAAATGAACCAGCAAGGTAAGGGGAGAAAATATTCTGCCCCAGAGATAATTTCAAGTTTGAATGAATCCTCAGAGACTACACGCTAGAACTTAATTTCTAAAAATAAGTTTCTATTTTAGAAACGCAATTTTTTAGATTTTATTTAAGATATAGTCCAAGCTCCGATGAGAGTCGGAGAGTCAATATTTATCGCTAAGTATTGGAGTAATACAGAGTCTAAGGTAGCGAAGTCCTTTGTCGGGTAAGTTCCGACGCGTATGAAAGGTTTAACGACTGTGTAACTGTCTTAATCATCTATCCAGTGAAATTGAAAGAGCGGTGAAGATGCCGTTTAATTACTACAGGACAAGAAGACCCCATGAAGCTTTACTGGATCTTTACATTGACAAGAATTTAATGATTGTTCAGCGTAGGAGGGATCCTTCGGGAAACAATGAAACACCTCCCTTTGTTATTTTTGAGTCTAACCTACTCCGATGAATCTCGGAGGGGGACCGTGTATGGTTGCTAGTTTGCCTGGGGCAGGCACCTGCAAAAGAGTAACGCGGGTATACAAAGGTCAACTTAGTCCGGCAGGAAATCGGACTTTAAGTGTAAAAGCAAAAGTTGGCTTGACTGTGAGACTTACAAGTCGAATCCCGAGCAATCGGGAGATCCAAACAATTCTGATTTTGGATTCAGGGTCGAAAGACGGTTTTAGTGATCCTCGTGACCTATTTGGTATAGGCACGGGCTTACTGGATAAAAGCTACTCTGGGGATAACAGGCTAGTCGCATCCGATAGTTCATATTGACGATGCGGTTCGGCACCTCGATGTCGACTTGGCGCATCCTGGCCCTGAAGAAGGGGCCAAGGGTTGGTCTGTTCGCCCATTAAAGCGCTGCGTTAGTTGGGTTCAGAGCGTCGCGAGACAGCTCGGTCTCTATCCGTAGTAATCGTTCGATTCTTGAAGGGATTCATCTACAGTACGAGAGGACCTAGATGAGGAAACCTCTGGTGTGCCAGTTGTGCTGTCAAGTGCATCGCTGGGTAGCTACCGTTTCTATAAGATAACTGTTGAAAGCATCTCAAACAGGAAACTGACCCTAAGATAAGGAATCGTTTTCCCGAGCAATCGGGAAGGAAGATCGCCGGGAGACTACCGGCCAATACTTTGCAAGTGGAAGACCCGTAAGGGTTTGAGCTAAGCAATGGAATGATCGAAGAAATTTCTCAATAGATAGGCTTTTTGCCTACAGAATTCGGCTTTTAAGAAGCAAAACACATGTATTTGCTTCCTAGAAGCTGAGGGCGACTCAATTTAGAGGCCAAGAAATTAGTTTATAAAGTTGAAAGTTTATCAAGTTTATAAAGTTTGAAATTAAAATAAAATTACAAAAAACTCGATTTAGTTTTTGAATTCTGGTCATTGGAGCAGGGTGGAACCACCTTTTCCCATTTCGAACAGAGAAGTGAAACGCCTTAGCGCTGACAATAGTTTTCCCGCAAGGGGATTTGAAAATAGGTCATGGCCAGAACTCAGAAACTAAATGATGGGTTAAAACTTTTGTCACGAATTTTTCCACTGGAAAATGAGTCTGCGATGCAGGCTCAAATACGTTCCAAAATTGTGACTTCAAGTTTTGATTTAATAAATAGGGAATATCCGCTCAAGAGCGGATGTTTTATTAATAATTTATTTAGGGTAGACAATCCCGTGATATCCCCAAATAATGGGGATTTTTTTGTTCTGCCGAAGGGCAGAGTTTAAAATATGACTAAAAAAGAAAAAAAGGCCAAAAAAACTAAGACAGCGAAGAAGAATGAGATATTGACGATGGCAGATTTGCTGAAAATGGAAGGAATTCAGGAATTGGGTTTTAAGAAAGGGCAGGAGGTTAAGGGAAAAATTGCAGTTATTAAAAATAAGGCAATTTATATTGATATCGGAGGAAAAACCGATGCCGTGGTAATGGGAAAAGAGTTTGAATTTGTCAAAGACTATATCAATGACTTGAAGGTGGGAGATGAAATTGAAGTCCAGGTAAAACAACCGGAAAATGATAAAGGTCAGATTTTGGTGTCGATTCGAGGAGCAGCGTCAGGTTATGGTTGGAATTATTTTAGCGAAAAGGAAAAAAGCGGGGGGGAGGTGACGGTATTTGCCAAGGAACTTAATCGGGGCGGAGCGGTGGTAATTGCTCCGTTTGGTTTCTTTGGTTTTATTCCCGGAAGCCAGATTGGGTCTAAATATGACGGCGATCCTGACAAAATGATTGGCAAAAAAATAAAAACTAAGGTTTTGGAAGTAGACCAGGCTAAAAATAGATTAGTTTTCTCAGAGAGATTGGTGTCGGAACCGGATAAGGTGGGAGAGGAAGTGGGAGCAATCGAAAATTTGAAATTGGATGAAGTGTTTGAAGCTGAAGTTATGAGGGTGGAACCTTTTGGAATTTTTGTCAGAGTTAATTGTGATAATGAAGGTAAGGTGTTGAATTTGGAAGGATTGGTTCATATTTCTGAGGTTTCATGGGAAAAGGTGAGCGAGTTGTCAACCATGTTTAAGGTTAAGGATAAATTAAAAATAAAACTAATTAACAAAGATGATGGTCGGCTGCAATTTTCAATTAAACGATTAACAAATGATCCGTGGGATAAAATTGAAGATAAATATCCCAAGGACAAAGAAACTGAAGGCGAGGTGGTGCGAATAGCCAATTTTGGAGCTTTGGTTAAATTGGAGACAGGAGTGGAAGGATTGATTCATGTGTCCAAATTGACCGGCGGTACCAATCTGAAGGAGGGTGACAAGGTCCAAATTTATATTGAGAGTATTGATGTCCAAAAGAGAAAAATTTCTTTGGGAATAGTAGAAACCAGCAAGAAAAACGTCATCTATAAATAAATCAGAAAGTGTTTTTAAAAAGACCCGTAGTTTACGGGTCTTTTTTTTGAGATATCATCAGAGGCGCTAGAAACGATGATTTTGAGAATGATAGAGTTGATATAATGGGTAATGAAAAATAAAGAGTCGATGTTTGTGTGTTCTAATTGCGGAAATGAATATGCAAAGTGGCAGGGTCAGTGCAGCGCTTGCGGACAGTGGAATAGTTTGAAAGAAATAAAAGGAACTAAAATACAAAATTCAAGATTTAAGAAAGCGATGAAGGTGGAGGTAAAGAATTTGTCGGAGATAAATCAAAATTCAGATAAAAAACAAAAATCTCCATTGATATTTTCTACCGGAATTAAGGAGTTTGATAGAGTTTTGGGTAAAGGAATTGTTCAAGGGTCGGCGGTGTTGTTTGCCGGGGAACCGGGGATTGGAAAAAGCACTCTTTTGACCCAACTGGTGGGTAAAGTTGGCGGCTTGTATGTGGCGGGCGAGGAATCGGCGGAACAAATCGGACTAAGGGTGGACAGATTGGGATTAAATGCGGAAAAATTCGATATTTTAGAAACTAATCGAGTGGAAGAAATTGAGGAATATTTGGATAGAGTAAATAATGTATACAAAATAGCGGTGGTGGACAGTATTCAGACAATGGTGTCGGAGAGTCAGTCAACAATATCGTCGTCGCGGGCAGGAGTGGGGTCGGTGGGACAAATTAGGGAGACAACATTTAGGTTGGTTCAGCTGGCCAAACAAAAAAATATAACTATATTTATTGTCGGTCATGTAACCAAAGAGGGGGATATTGCCGGACCAAAGATTTTGGAACACATGGTAGACACGGTGCTGTATTTTGAAGGAGAAAAAAATGGCGACTTAAGAATGTTGCGAACAACTAAAAACCGATTTGGAGCGACGGATGAAGTGGGGGTGTTTAAAATGGAGGAAAGGGGTTTGAGAGAAATTGGGTCAGAGGAGATAAATTTGATATCAGGAGAAAATAATTTGGCGGGCAAAGCGGTGACGGTAACTTTGGAGGGGAGTCGACCGATGTTGGTAGAAATTCAGGCATTGGTGGTGGAGAGTTTTGCACCGATGCCAAAAAGAGTGTTTTCGGGGATTGATTATAACCGAGGGCAGTTGTTGGTAGCTATCGGGCAGAAAAGTTTGGGAATGCCGTTGTTTAAGTGCGATGTGTTTGTGGCAGTAAGCGGAGGAATTAGAATTGAGGACACCGGGGCGGATTTGGCGGTATTAGCGGCAATGTGGTCATCGTATAAATCGGCGCCACTTTCTGTGGGAGACAGTAGTGGAGGCAAAAAGATGCCGGTGTATGTGGGGGAGGTAAGTTTGCTGGGAGAGGTAAAAAAAGTGCGCGGCTGGGAAAAAAGAAAAAAAGAAGCGGAATTGTTGGGAAGAAAGATGGTAGAGATAAAAAATGTCAGGGAATTAAAATAGACGGGATAAATATCAGAAATTTGGTAAAAATTGATTTGAGGGGATTTGGCGGGGCTTGAAATAACCTATAATGTGTGATATACTTGGATGTACATTGAAAAAGGAGGTTTGGGGTTTAATTGTGGTAGAGCTGTAACTTTTTTGGCCCAAAAGCGGGTTAAAAAGATGAGACAAGGAAAAGGGAGGAAGAAAAAAATGAGTATGGCAACATCTTTGGCTTCAGCGACGATAGTGGGTGCACTTAAGGATCATTTCAAGAACTTCACGATTGAGAAGATCACAATGGCGGGTGCCTGGGGAATCGACCGTGACGCTCAAGAAGGAGGTTTTTGGAATTTTCCTAACAAGCCGTTGACGTTGGTGTCTTTCCGAGTGTTCGATCCAAGGGAGCCAAAGTCTTCTGTTAAAAGGCATTATTTTCTAATGCTGAAGGAAGATCTACACAAACCAGAAGTGCTTCAAGAGGTTGAAGACATCCTAACGGAGCAGGAAAAGGAAAGAGAGGTAAAAGAGAAAAAGGAAAAAGACACAGATTAAGAAACAGGCTCTATGGGGAGATAAAATATGACAAAGGCTTAATAGCCAACAATTTTTGTCGATTTTATCTCCCCCCTTTTTTTATTTACTAATCCGGGAAGCCGGATTTTTTTTGGTCAAAATTGGGCAATAGGGAGGGGGAGTAGTTTTCCAGAAGTTTTCCACAAGGAGTCAAAAAAGGAAAAAATGATTAAAAATGAAGCTAATTTTCATAAATAAAATTTTATAGGATGTTTAGTTTTTAGAGACTAAATTTTTATAGGATATAGACAAGTGACAAAAGTGAGTTATACTGTTTTTAATGCTTCAGTCAATCAAAAAATTTTTCTCAACTGAGAGAGCGATTAAAAAATCGATCAAAGGGAAAGGAAAGAAAAGAGACGGGAGTTTGTGGGCAGAGAGACAGATTCGGGAAATGGGGAAGTTGGGGGGAAAATTGATACTGATGTAGGCTAATTTAGCTAAAGCAATTTAAAAATTTGGAAGTTGGAGAAACAACATTGTCGAAGGTAATGGGTGGAATATTTATCCCGATGTCGACTGAGTGAGGGAAAATTACTCCGATACTCACTTTGTTCGATCGGAGTTTGGTCTTTAGACAAAATCTCGGCGTCTTTGACTTGAGATTTTAGCTAAAGAACAAAAAAGAAACAACATTATCGATATTCTCAAAGCAGGTGGAACACGTATAGTGTTGTTTCTTCAACATCTAAATTAAAGCTTTTTTGACATAAAGTCAAATTTGGCAATGCCGATAATTTGGTAAAATTTGGTCAATTTAGCTTGAGGATAGGGTTGAGAGTAGCAGAGGGGGCAGGTCTGCTACTTTCAACCCTATCTTTGGGTTTAATTAGTAAATAGTTTTGGATTTATTTGACAAAGAAATAAAAAGTTTGTAGAATGGGTTTGAATTTAAACGATTTCCCGTTTTTATGTTGTTTTCCAATTATATTGATTAAACAGTTGATATTTATTATTTATTTTAGATAAATGCCCAGAAAGAAAATCAGCGGCGGGGTGGCGGAGCCAAAAATAGACAAAACCGTCACGGAGATAAGTGAAGTTAAAAAAGTGGAACCAGAAAAAGCTCCGATAATAGAAACCAAAAGCAATAACACGGTTAGTTTTGTTAAACCGCAAACAGCGATGCCGGGAGCGGCGGCGGTCCAAAAACCAACACCAGTAAGAATGCCGGTAAGACCGGCTGTAAATTATGCTCAAACGGTGGTAACAGAACCAATTGTGGGGGTGTTGGAAATAATGCAGGATGGCAGCGGATTTGTTAGACCGCACTTTTTGCCCAATGGCAAGGATGCATTTATTGCCTCGATGCAGATTAGGCGGTATGGTTTGAGAGCCGGAGATATGATTGCGGGAGCAGCCAAAAAACCAAAAGAAGGGGAAAAATATTGGGCAATGGTGAGAATTGATAAAGTCAATGAGGGTGATTTGGCGTCGGCTTTGCGCCGGGTGGAATTTAAAGACTTGGTGCCGGTATACCCAAATCAGCAAATGAAGTTGGAAACAGAGAGTGAAATTTTGTCGACCAGAATTTTGGATTTATTTTGTCCGGTAGGATTTGGACAAAGAGGTATGGTGGTATCGCCGCCAAAAGCGGGAAAGACAACTTTGCTAAAAGAAATTGCGGCGGGAGTGGCCAAAAATTATCCTCAAGCTCATCTGATGGCAGTGTTGGTGGGAGAAAGACCGGAAGAAGTAACTGATATGCAGAGATTTATTAAAGGTGATGTGGTGGCGTCAAGCTTTGACCAAAAACCGGAAGATCAGACCAGGGCGGCAGAAATTGCTATGGAAAGAGCCAAGAGATTGGTGGAAACAGGTAAAGATGTAGTGATAGTGTTTGATTCGATTACTAGATTGGCACGGGCCTACAATTTGGCAATTCCGACTTCGGGGAGGACTTTGTCAGGTGGGTTTGATCCGGCGGCGTTGTATCCATCAAAAAGATTTTTTGGAGCGGCCAGAAAAATTGAAAATGGGGGTTCGCTGACGATTATTGGGACGGCACTGGTAGATACGGGTTCAAAAATGGATGATTTGATTTTTGAAGAGTTTAAAGGGACGGGGAATATGGAGTTGAGACTGGAAAGAAGTTTGGCGGAGAGAAGAATTTTTCCGGCATTTGATATTTTGAAGTCGGGGACGAGAAAAGAAGAGTTGATTTTGGATACAAATACTTTGACAAAGGTGATTGCTATCAGACGAATGTTTGATGCTTTGGGGGAAAATAAAGATGCCAGTGAAATGATTATTACTCAGATGGGTAAAACTAAGAGTAATGAGGAGTTTTTGGCGAAAATAGGGAAGAAGTAAGTTTATCAAGTTCATAAAGTTGCAAGTTCATCAAGTTTATAAAGTTTATAAAGTAGAAAGAATATTTAGATTTGGATTCAACCCTCATCATCAATTTTTCCACTGGAAAATGAGTCTGCGATGCAGGCTCAAACACGTTCCAAAATTATGATTTCGGGTTGAAGTAAATTATTAAGATTGGATTTTAAGGCAAAATTATGTCATTTCATTCCAAATTTTGACCCGAAAATCTCAATAAGTTTGTCAAGTTCATAAAATAGAAAGATTTATAAAACAAGTTTCCTTTGTTAAAGGGAGATTTAGAGGGATTGTGGGGTTGAAAATTGGTCTTAGATTTGGTATAATTTAGGTATAGAAGTTAAATAAAAATGAATCTAAAAGAAGGTTATTTAGAGGACAGAGCTAGAATGGTGGAAGCGGCAACTTTGGAGATGATGCACAATTCGGAAGTAAAGTTAGGCTTGAGTGATTTGGATAATTTTGAAGGGGGAATGTTGTTGTCAGATCAGCGGAAGGTGGATATTTTAGGTTGTGTAATTGGGGTTAAGCCAGCGGCGATGATGAAGGGTTGGTTGGAAGCTGGGGATTTTGGGGAGGAAGTGGAGTTGGGTCAGATAATTAGTCGATTGGGGTTGGAGTGGGCGATGGAAATTAAACCGGTAGAAAGGAAATTTGAAGTAAGTTTGTTTGTGGCTAGAGATAAAGAAACTTTGGAGCAATTGAGAGAAATAAGTCAGCAATCAACTAAAGATGTTAGAAAATTAGCTAGACTTCAGGGTTATCCGGAAACGGGAGTAGAGGTGATGTTGGGAGAAGAAGAGGCTTTGGAAGGGGAAGTAATAGTTGATTTAGCAAGAAAGGATATGGCTTATATGTCGTTTTTTGCGCCGCCAATGATGTCTTTGAAGAATCATCGTCGGGAAGTGGCCAATTACAGTCGATTATTGATAAGTTCAACTAAAAAGAATTTGCCAAGGACTTACGAAAAAGCAGTGAATCGGTGGAATACTATTCGTAATGATTGAATGGGTTTAGTATAATAAAAGCACCATGTTTGATTTCAGAAATTGGTTGATTGAGGAGGGTAAATTAATTCAGGAATTTTTGAAAAATGAAGGGGTGTTTGTGGTGGAATTTTTTAAAAAATTTTTGGGCTGGGCGGAATGGATTAAAGTGCAAACATCGAAATTGATGTATCGGCAAAGGGGGAGGTTTTCACAAAGTTTTGTAAATGTGGCCATGTTTACTTTGTTTTTTTTGGTGATTTTGTTTTCGGGAACGTTGGAGAATTTGGTGATAAACAGCGAGGGAAGTGAAACCAGTGGGAGCAATTATTTGTTGGCGGCGGCGAATCAGGCGGGAGCCAATACTTTAATTTCGAATTTACCTAAAGGGGAGACGACGGAATATCGAGTGCAGGAGGGAGATACAGTCTCAAGTATTTCTCAAAAATTCGGGGTAAATATAGATACGATTATTTGGGAAAATAATTTGAAGTCGGTAGGAGCAATCAAGGTGGGACAGATATTAAAAATTTTGCCAGTCAGCGGAGTCAAGCATACGGTTAAAAGAGGGGAGACTATTTATAGTATTGCCAAGGATTTTCAGGTGGATGCTCAGAATATTATTGATTATCCGTTTAATACTTTTGCCAATGATGAAACTTTTTCGTTGAGTGCGGGTCAGGAGTTGATTATTCCTGATGGAATTAAGCCGAAAGAGGTGGTGATTGATAAAACTAGATATACGGCGAGGACGGTGGCGCCAATACCGGGGGTGGTGGGCGAGGGTAATTTTATGTGGCCGACATCGGGAGCGATTTCTCAGAGGTATGCTTGGTATCATCAGGCGGTGGATATTGCCAATCGATCAAATCCGGATGTGGTAGCATCACAAGGGGGAACAGTGGTGACGGCGGGTTGGAATGCTGGTGGTTATGGGAATTATGTAGTGATTGATCATGGTAATGGTTATAAAACTTTGTATGCTCATTTGTTGAATAATTCAATAGTGGTCAAGGCTGGTCAGAGGGTGAGTCAAGGGCAAAAGTTGGGAGTGATGGGAAGTACAGGTCGGTCGACGGGAACTCATTTACATTTTGAGGTGATTAGCAGTAAAGGGAAGTTGAATCCGCTGAATGTACTTAAATAGTTCATAAAGTTTATCAAGTTCATCAAGTGGAAAGTTTGTCAAGTTTGTCAAGTTCATCAAGTTTATTCCCGATTCAGCTAAAACTTCATCGGGATTGGATTTTAAGGCAAAATTATGTCATTTTATTCCAAATTTTGACCTGAAAATTTCAACAAGTTTATAAAGTAGAAAGATTTATAAAACAAGTCTTCCTTGTTAAAGGGAGATTTAGAGGGATTGTGGGGTTGCAAGGATTGTGCGGAGAAAAGAGGGTTTAAAAGGTTGTCGAGAGGAGATGATTTTGATAGGATTTGATTATGAATAAATTTTTAAGAATTTACACTAGGTTAGTGTTGGCATTGATGCCATTGTTTTTTTTACCGGTTATTTATGATGGTTTTGGACTAGGGAAAGTCAGTTTTTTGGTATTGAGTGGGGGGTTGGGTTTGATTTTTTGGGTGGTGGAGGCAATTTGGGGTAAAAAGACAGAAGTAAAATTTAGTAAAGGTTGGTGGTTGATAGTATTGTTGGGGGTTTGGTCGGTGGTGTCGTTTTTGAGAATGAGTCAAGGAGCGCAGGCAAGGTCAATAACTTCACCTTTGGGGATTGGTAGTTTGGTGGGATTGATATTTTGGTTTTTCTTGTGGTTACAAGTGAGAAGTCGGGAAGAATATGAAAAGCAATTAAATTGGTTGACAGTTTCGGCGGTGTTGGTGGGAATAACTTCTTTGGTGGTGTTTGTGATGCCAGAATCAAAATTACCGTTTAATTGGCCAAAAGATAATCCAGTAATATCGATTAGTAATAGTTGGTCGGTGACTGGGTCATTGTTGTCGGAAGTGGTATTGTTTGGATTTTTGACAGTAGAATGGGTGAGACGATTGGTTAAGAAAATTAAAAATAGGGCAGAATTTGCGGATTATTTTAAAGAAGCAATAGTGGCGGCGTTTTTGGGATTGATGGTGGTAGTGGCGGGATATCGATTGGTGAAATTAGGATGGTTATATTTGGATCTAACGACATCTTGGGTGATTGCGGTAGAAACTTTAAAAAACAGTCCGTTGTTTGGAGTGGGATTGGGGAATTTTGTGGAGGCATTTTCCAGATTTAGACCAGCAAGTTTTAACATGACAGATATGTGGGTGAATATGTTTGGGGTGTCTTTGATGGGGATATTTCATTGGTGGACAGAGTTGGGATTGGTAGGATTGGGATTGATATTGATATTGATGGTGTCGAGTTGGAAGCAGAAAAATAAACTGGGACTGGTTTTGTTGGGGTCGGTGGTATTATTGACGCCGCCGGTGTTTTTGACAGTATTTTTGATGTTTTGGGTGATGGCGACGTTTTTGGGGGAGACGAAAGAAGCACAAATGATTTTGGAAGCAGGTGAAACTAAAAAGAATATTATGCCTTATATAGTGGGGTTGTTGGTGTTGGTAATAGTTGGATTTGCTGGTTATAAGATGGTTAAACCAGTGGTAGCTGATTATTATTGGCGAGAGTCATTGACAGCGACGGTTAAGAATGATGCTACAGGGGCGTATAACAATCAAATAAAAGCCATTGGGATGAATCCGAATTTAGCTGATTATCGGGCAATGTATTCGCAGACCAATTTGGCGTTGGCAAGGAATTATTTTGAGGTGCCAAAGGGTGAAGAAATGACGGAAGAAAATAAACAAAAAGCATCGACTTTGATCCAGCAGGCGGTCAGAGAAGCTCAGGCGGCAGTAGGTTTGGACCAAAAAATGTCGGGTTATTGGGTAAATTTAGGTTCGGTTTATCGATCGCTGATTGGCCTGATTGATAATACTTTTGATTGGTCGGTTCAGTCTTACCAACAGGCAGCAGTGTTTGATCCGGTCAATCCAAATATAAAGATGGAGTTGGGATCGTTGGCTTATGGAGCCAAAGATTATGCTTCGGCAGAAAGATATTTTGAGGACGCGGTCAATGCTAAACCGAATTTGGCTAATGCTTGGTATAACTGGGCTTATGCCGCCAAACAGCAGAATAAAATTCAGGAGGCGGTAACAAGGCTGGACCAATCGGTAAAGCTGGTGCCGGCAGATTCAGAGGACTATGAAAAGGCAAATAAAGAACTGACGGAATGGAAAAAAGAGTTGGATGAGGCGGTTAAAAAATATCAGGAGGTGTTAAAACAACAACAAGAAGCGGTTAAGTCTGAAGAAACGGAGCCAGCGTTGACAACTCCACAACCGTTACCAACAATTGAAGAAGAGGATCAGGTAGTGGTGCCGACAGGAACTGATTTAGCGCCACCCATAGAGTAAGATCTCAGTTTGTCAGATGTCAGATCCGCCGGTGGGCGGACAGGTATCAGGAAGACAAACCCCTCTGTCTCGTTTAGCGAGACATCTCCCCTTAACAGGGGAGGAAAAAACTCTTTGTTTTTTTTGCAGTGATGAGGAGATAAATTAAAATAAATAAGGATGGTAGCAGAATAAGTTTACGGGATATAAGGTTAAAGAATTAAATTTGAAAACTTGTGACTCAATAACTTGATGAACTTGACAAACTTACAACTAGTTAATAATCCACCACTTAAACTCAATATCTTCGGGAATAGGAGTGTCAAGACCGACGGTAAAGGTATTGTTGGACTTAGAAATGACTTGAAGATTTTGATTTTTGCCGCCGCGGGTAACGGTGACATAAATTTGGGATAAAGGAGAAATATTAGTATTGGTTAGAGTGATGTCTTTGGTGCCTGACGGCAAGACGGCGGTGCCGGAAAGAGAGTTGGAGTTGGTAAAATTGGAAATTTGAATTTGGTTTAGCTGTTCGGGGGCGGCGACGATGAGTCCGCTGGGGATAGAGGCTTGGATGGTGGGGGAGTCGAGTGATTGGGGAAGGGTGATGGTGGGTATGGGATTGGGGGTGGATGTTTGGGGCGAGGTTTGGGGGTGTTGAGAGATGAGCTGTTCGAGAGCAGTTTTTTCACCGATAAGTTGGGTTTTTTGGTTGGGGTCGGTGACTAGAGTAAGGAGTTGGGTGTAAGTTTGGAGAGCTTGAGGCAGAAGACCGGCTTGCTGTTGGATTTTGGCCAGATCATAAAAATTTTGGGCTTTGGTGGGTTCGAGGGCAATGGTTTGGGAAAGATAATCAATGGTGGCGGAAGCGTCACCTTTTTGGGCATAGACGGAGGCGAGAGATCGGGTAATTTCGGGATTGTTGGGGTTGAGTTTTTGGGCTTGGGTGAAATCGGCAATGGTTTGAGATAGAAATTGGGGCTGGGAGGCAAGAATGCTGTGGTAAATCCGTCCCCGCTGAAAAAAGCCGCGATAATCCTGGGGAAAAAGTTTGACGGCTTCGGTGGCAGCCAAAATAGATTGATTGAAAGCGTCGATATCCTGGTTTTGGCTGGCTTGGGAAAAGAACTGTTGGGAGGCCAAAAGATAGTGTTGGATGGATTTGGGAACTTGGGTGGGGGTGGGATGATTAACAGAAGTGTCGGGAGTGACCTGAGGGGAAGCGGGGAGGGTTTGGTTTTTGTTTTTTAACAAAATTAAGCCGGAAAACGAGAGAATAGTCAGACCGGAGATGGAAAGTAAGGGGAAGATGTTAGATTTCAGTTTGTCAGTTCTCAGTTGGTCAGACCCGCCTGCCGGATGGGCAAGTGTTAGATGATTGGGTGTCGGTTGGTCAGTTTTGATGCCGAGAGATTGGAGTTGGTGGATTTGGTCGGGGGTAAGCATATTAGTTTATAAAGTTCATCAAGTTCATCAAGTTCATAAAGTTATAAAGTTGAAAGTTTTAAAGTTATAGAGTTAATTGACGCGGATGCGCTCAAGGCGGATGCCGGAAAAACGAAGGCTGTCCCCACCCAATTCACCATACCAAGTGCAAGTTTGGGAGGTGTAGCGTCGAGCGGCACCAGCGCAATTGGCAGCGCCGCAGGCGCCATTGCCAGTGTAGGTATTGGCAGCATCCTGAACTAATTTATAACAGGAGCCACCGCCACCGGGGGTGCAGGCGCTAGAACCGGTATAGCGGGTGGTGGCATTGGAAACAACTTTGGGATATTGGGCAGGGGCCCAGGAGCATTGAGTCCGTTGATAACGGGTGGCAGCGCCAGCGCAATTGGCAGCGCCGCAGGCGCCATTGCCAGTGTAAGTGGTGGTCCCACCGGTGAGAACATAGCAAGTGCCGGAACCGGCAGCGCAAGTGCCAGAACCGGTATACCAAGTGCCAGCAGTAGAAACAGTGTATGAATATTGGGCGGCAATCCAGCTGCAGGTAGTCACGTCGGTGCTCATGTTATATAAGAAGGGGGATAATTTGCAACTAGTGCAGGGACAGCAATTGGTGCTGGCATTAAATCTGTATGATCGGCCGAGTTTATAGCAGGTACCAGAGCCTAAACTACTACAAGTGCCGCTGGCGGCATATCGAGTAAAAGCACCGGTGGTTTTGCGGCCATTGTTAGTGCCTCCATTGCAACTTTGATAGCCACAAGTGGTGTAAACGGTTTGACCAGTTAGTGTAGAGGTGGTGCAGGCAGGGTCGGCGGTTCCGCCAATGCCCC
>Ga0208459_1001244_pt1 | contig 24736 bp, 19 predicted proteins | sample AD_UKC087_MetaG_FD_184433 | JGI IMG/M metagenome (GOLD analysis project Ga0208459, IMG submission 184433) | Active sludge microbial communities of municipal wastewater-treating anaerobic digesters from USA - AD_UKC087_MetaG (SPAdes) (version 2) | ecosystem: Engineered > Bioreactor > Anaerobic >... | reverse complement strand
CGGCTACCTCGAAGCTGACGACGTGATGAAGAAACAGGCCCTCGACCATCTCGAAGCGCCAAGATCGGGTTGGCACGCCACGAAGAAGGCGTCATCGCACGTGCTCGCTCTTCTTGAGGCGCTATAAAAAGGTGGATTTGAAGGGCGAGATGTCTTCGAAGCTACCGTTGTAGAGGATCAGCGCGCGCATTCCGTCGCTCTGGCGGCCGAGACCCAGCTCGATGAGATTGCCGCAAGTCAGCGGCGAGATCGGTCGCTGGCTGAGAGGCTGATCGATGGACACGGTGAACGCGCTCGACGGACGTTCTGCTGCCCAGACCTCCGTCCCCCCTCAGACCGATCCAACCGACCAAAACCACCCACACCGTTAGGAGGGCGACGGCTGACTTGGGCACCTGAAGAGGGGCTTCCGTATTCATGAGTGTTGGAGTGGTGGGGGCATCAATGTCGCAGCATAGCCCAGCCGGTGATGCGAGGACACGCGCGTTGCAGCCCGGAATCAGGCACGGCGCGAACCAGGGGTGGTTTGGAGCGGGCCACACAACCGGATTTCTCCGAGGTCGCATCCGACAAAAACCGTGACTTTACGCCGGAATCCTCCAATCGGTTTGCGTGGCACGAGGCCAGCTAAAGGAAGATGTGCGGTTGGGCCGTCCGCGAAGCTGCGCGCGCAGTCATAGCGTACCAGCTCACGGCTCATCCGCATTCTCAGCTCCTGCAACCTCGTTGGGCCTTTTGGAAAGCGTCCTTCAGAGAGGAACAGGCAACACGCAAACTCGAATGCGCCATGACACCGGACAAGATGCAATCCTCCCGCTTCGAGCTGAAATACGTCATCGACGAGGCGACAGCTCTACGGATGCGCGACTTTGTGCGGTGCTATCTCGACCCAGACGAATACGCCCGCAAACGGCCGGATTTCTCCTACCCGGTGCACAGCATTTACCTTGATTCCGACGAGCTCTACACGTACTGGACGACGAAGAATGGCGACCGCAACCGGTTCAAACTTCGGGTGCGCTTTTACGATGACGATCCCCGAAGCCCCGTGTTTTTTGAGATCAAGCGTCGCTCCAACAACTGCATCCTGAAGCAACGTTGTGCGGTGCGACGCGCTGCGGCTGCACGCATCCTCGTGGGCCAGTTACCCCTTGCCGAGGACCTCGTGACGCCAAGCCCGAAACATTTCCTGACGATCCACAACTTCATTCGCCTGATGGAATTGATTCACGCGAAACCCAAGGCGCATGTGGCCTACCTGCGCGAAGCCTACGTTCCCCGAGACAGCAATGCGGCCCGGTTGACTTTCGACCGCAACGTTCGCTCCGAAGCGGTGTCGACGCTTCATCTTTCCACCGCCATGCGCCATCCGGTGACCCTCTGGGGCAAGGCCGTGGTGCTGGAACTGAAGTTCACGGACCGGTTCCCCAACTGGTTTGGGGAATTGGTGCGCATCTTCGGCGTGTTTCAGCGCGGTGCCGCCAAATACGCCGACGGCATCACGTTGCTCGGAGAGCGGCGTCCGCGGACTACGCTGGCGCCTGTGAGCCTGCGGCCTTGGTCGGAAAGTCACACTATCAGTTGCCGACCAAAGCGGCTCCCGATTCGTTGGGGAGACACATCTTGGCCCGCTCGCCCAACGTGGGCTCGATGGTGGCCGGGTCGTTCGGCGGTGCCCGGCGACCGCGCAAACCACTCGAGACGGCTCACTCGCTCAAAGCAGGCCGTTCCAGGTACATAACCGGAGCGCAGGCCGGTGCGAAGCGCCTTTTGCTCCGCATGAGAACAGGGCGAATCATGCAGAACCACGCAATCTTGCGCCCCTCAGCCCAATTGTCGTTGGCCAGCGCGAACAGATCCGCGCTGTCGACCCGCGGTGAAGCCCCCAGCGCAGCGCCTGCTGCCGCACCTTCGAGAACTTGGTCCATCGAGAACGCTGGAATGGCGGGACCCGGTTCAAGCCCTGACGGACAGCCGCGGGTTCCTGTGTATCTCAACCTCTCCGAAGCGGTTTCGGCCGCCCTGGATCTGGCTCGCTTGCAATCGCCGGAACGCGCTCTTAGTGTTCGCTTCGAGAACACTTGGACGGATGAGACGCTGCCGCCGGAGGGCGAACTTGTGTCCTGAAAGGCCAAGCACCATGATGGACTTCAACTTCGGCGAGAATCCCGCAGCGCAGCCGGACCATAGTGATCCGTGGCAGTTCACCAACTTTCTCTTCCGTCCATGAGGCAGCCATGAAGGTCTTCATTCTCGGTTCGGGCGCCACCGGGGGCGTGCTGGCGCAATTGCTGCACCGCCGGGGCCACAAAGTGTGGTGCGGCGATCGCGATGCGAAACGTGGACGCGCGTTTCTGGGACTAAACATTTCATGTGTGCCGGCCAACGCCCGAAAACGTCTCTCGCTCGTGCGCGCGGCCCGGGGATGCGATCTCTTTGTGAACACCGTCCCGGCGGCGTTCAACGAAGCCGCCGTTGAGGCCGCCCTGAGTTTAGGGGTGAGGTATCTAGACATGGCTTCCCACCTGGAGCACGACCCGTTCAAAGCGGAGCAGTTGCGCTTTCACGAACCGTTCAAGCGCCTCGGCAGACTGGCGTTGATCAACGCAGGAGCGGCTCCGGGTTTGACCAACGTCCTCGTGGCCTTGGCCGCCGATTCCCTGGATGAGGTGACGCGGACGCAGATCCGCCTTTTCGAGAACACTGAAAGCAACGAACCCATCTCCACTTGGTCAGCGGAGGTCGCGTTCGACGAAGCGACCTCCAAGCCTCGTGTATATCGACAGGGACGGTTCCGCCTGGTCCGTCGCTTCGGGGAGGCCGAGTGGTTCCGGTTCCCGCCGCCGATTGGTGAAGTGCGCGTCGTGCTGGTGGCCCAGGACGAAGTGGCGACCTTGCCGCACTTCATCCGCATGACCGATCTGGACGTGAAAGCGGGCGGCAACGACATCGACCGCCTCCGGCGCTGGTACCGCCAAGGAAAACTTTGGCCCTCCGCCGGCAAGTCCGAGCAGCGTTTTCCACCCACCGTCAATCCGGCCCAGATCGCGGGTCTGATGCGCCAGCGGACTCTGCACGACGCCTGCTTCGCCGTGGCGGTGTCTGTCGTCGGCAAAGCGGGTTCAATCTGGTGTGAGCACAAGCGTTCGTGTGTCTTTACCAGCCTTCGCCAACTCCGCCACAAGCGACTGCTCACGACACCAATCGCCTACGCCGCGGCTGAATGCGCTGCCGCCTTCATTCGGCACTGGCCCAAACGTGTCGCCGGTGTGTTGCCGCCGGAGGCGCTGCCGAGAACGGTTCGCCAACGCATCGTCGCCGACCTGCGCCGAAAGGGATTTGAATTTCATGCCCAGACGCGCCGATTCAAAGGGAAGCAGTCGGCCGAGGCCCACTAACGTTCCTCCGCCATGTGTCTGTTGGCTCGCTCGAGCAAGCACCGCTGATCTCTTCGCGCAGTTCTTCTCAGGCACGCCGAAGACCTGTCCTTTCAACACGGCCAGCGAAATCGGGTCTGCTGCCTGAGAAGGCGGCAGGCCTGGAGCGCGGGTTGCGAGCGCACTGCCCACGGCGGGGCCGGCGGCTGCGACTCCGTGCCCAAGCCCGGCAAGTCCTGGAGGAGCCGTTGCCGCCAGGCACACGGACAGAGCTGTCGCCCCGAACGCGGCTAATGGGCTGCGGACTTGGAGAAGAGGGAGAGGAGAACACCGGCGACGATGAGCACGATGCCGAGCACGGCTGGGAGGTCGAGTGTCTGGTGGTAAAGGACGTAACCGGCGAGGGAAACCAGGAGGATGCCAACGCCTGACCAAATGGCGTAAGCGATGCCCATGGGGATGGCACTGAGGGTCAAGGAAAGGAAATAGAACGAGGCTGCGTAGGCGGCGATGACCAGGAGGGACGGCATGATCCGAGTGAAGCCTTGGGAAGACTTCAGGGCCGAGGTTCCGACGACCTCGGAGATGATCGCGACGAAAAGGTAGAGCCACTTCATGGGGCGAGAGCGTATCGCGTGGCGCTGGAGCGTACCAATGGAAACCGAGCCTCACCGATCCCGGAAGTCCGGTGGGTCCAGTCACTCCGCGCTGGAGGGCTGAGCGAGCGGCGACGGGAGCAACTACCGCTGAGCACCCCAAAGGCAAGATCGGGCTTCAACGGGCGGCGGAAACGCGCGAGGGTGCCGGCATGGCAACGGCGAAAAGGAATGCGACGGCGCCCGCCCCGAGAAGGCTTGACGGGGTCAGCGGCGGCCTCACCCTGGTCAGGCGTGGCGGCACGTGTGACGGTCGTGAGCAACACCTCGACACTGTGGACGCGCGGCGAAGCACCCAACGCGAACGAACGATGATGCGATCCGTCTTGCACTATTGGATGTTGTGGTCGGCGTTGCTGGCCATGCCGCTGACAGCGGCTTACGCGGCAACGAGTGGAGCCCCTGGCCCACTCCGCGTGCATCCGAGCAATCCACGCTACTTCACGGACGGGACGAAATACCCGGACGGCTCGCTGAAAGCGGTGTATCTGACCGGTTCGCACACCTGGAACAATCTGGTGGACATGGGGACGAACGATCCGCCCAAGGCGTTCGATTTCGACGCTTACCTGGACTTCTTGCAGCGCAATAATCACAACTTCATCCGCCTGTGGACCTGGGACTCGGTCACGACAGACCCCGACCCGAGTGGCGCCACGCGCTTGGTGGCTCCGCTGCCGTGGGCGAGAACGGGGCCGGGCAAAGCTCTCGACGGCAAACCAAAATTCGATCTGACGAAGTTCAATCCTGCTTACTTCGAGCGGTTGCGGACGCGGGTCGCTGCCGCTGGGCGCCGTGACCTCTACGTCTCGGTGATGCTGTTCGAGGGCTGGGGGCTGACGCGTGGGAATCGCCGACCACCGAATCCTGGTTGGGCCTGGCGCGGACATCCGTTCCATCCGGAGAACAACATCAATGGCATCAACGCGGGCGTGGACGCCGATGGCCTGACGGGCGAAGTGCACAGCCTGGCGAACCCGATAGTCAACGCGATCCAAGCCACCTACATCCGAAAAGTGATAGACACCGTGAATGACTTGGACAACGTCCTCTACGAGGTTATCAACGAAGGCGGGCAGAAGGCTTGGGATTGGTGGGTGGTGAACCAGGTGCATGACTATGAAAAAACCAAGCCCAAGCAGCACCCCGTCGGGATCACCGGACACGGGGCGGAGCGGCTCGACAGCATGTTGGCCAGTCCGGCGGATTGGGTTTCACCGGGCCGGACTGATGGCTATGGCGGCGATCCGCCCGCGTGGGACGAGAAGAAGGTTAGCCTGCTGGACACCGACCACGGCGCGGCCGGTAACGTGGCGTGGGTGTGGAAGAGTCTCCTGCGCGGCCATAACCCGCTGTTCATGGATGCTTACGATGGCTCCGTGTCCCCCGTTGAGGCTCGATGTGAGCCGGTTCGCCGCGCCATGGGGCATAGCCGGCGCCTCGCCGAGCGTGTGACCCTGGCCGCGATGACGCCGCGCGATGCTCTGGCCTCGACGGCGTACTGCCTGGCGAATCCAGGCAAGGAATACCTGGTTTACCTGCCGAACGGCGGAGAGGTGACGATGGACTTGTCAGGCGCGACAGGGATGCTGGTGGCGGAGTGGTTCAACCCGCGCACAGGCGCGCCTACGAATGCCGGCACCGTGGAAGGTGGCGCGAAACGCTCACTGCGCGCGCCGTTTGAGGGCGACGCCGTGCTTCACCTCGAAGCGCCAAAAGGAGGAGACCAACCATGAGTAGTCGAATATCGAGGTTACGATCGGTTCCATGACGAACACGTAGGCGACATGATGCCAGACGTCGTCGTCCACCCGGGTCTTGCCATCGATGCTCACGGCGGTCGTCGAGTTTTGGTTGAACAGGCAGCCCGGCTCGTGATCGGCGTAGATGTTGGGGTCCCTGAACTCGGCGGCGATGCTGAGCGAATCCCCGAGGCTGCCCTGGGTGAAGGCCGTGTTTGTCTATACGGTCGCCCTGGCAGATGCTGCGACCAGGCACAACACGGCCGCCGTGGCTGCGATCATGAGAGTTCTTTTCATTGTCTGTGTTCTCCTATCTCTGTGTTCAGCGAGACTGTGTCCGAGTTGATTACACCCTCGGTCCGAATCAACACCCGCGCGGCTCGAGAGCGTGTCCGTTCCGCCCCGCACGCCGCGCCTGCTCGAGGGCAATGGGACCCGAGGGTGCATTGGCGGGCGACGAGGACGTCGCTCCTCCGGCGCGGAGGTGGGCGCAGGGTTCGAGTGTCCAACGCGCACAAGGGCAGTGAAACGCTGTCGGAGGGGCCTTTTACGCCGTGGCGCCGGCCAGACGCGACTTCTCGAGCAATTTCGGATAGGCGAAGCCGTAGACGGTCGGTGCGATGAAGCCGATGAGCGGCAGGATGAAGCAGATCGCCATGCTGTGGTATCGATCGGCCAGCCATCCCATCAGCGGCGGGGCGACGGCGCCGCCGACGATCGACATGATCTGGAACGACGCAGCCAGCTTGGTCTTCTCGCCCAGGTTGCGCAGGCTCATCGCGAAGATGAACGGGAACATGATCGACATGAAGAGCCAGCAGAAAGGCAGGACCAGCCACGACACGTGTTTGATGTCGGCCATGACGATCAGGATGATGATGCAGTTGGCGATGCCGTACAACGAGAGCAGCAGGTTGGGCTTGACCACCTTCGTGATCGCCGCGCCGCTGAACCGGCCCGCGGCGTACAGAATCATCGCAATGGTGATCACGTAGGCCGCCGTCGCCTCGGGACTCGCCGCGCCCGTGACCGATCCGTACCACGAGAAGAGCGCGTCGGTGACCGCCGCCCCGGATGCGTCCTTGGCCACGACGTTCTCGAGTATGTAATTCACGGCGAAGGCGTTCACGCCCACCTGCGCGGCGATGTACAGGAACTGGGTGACGATGCCCCAGACGAAATGCGGCTGCCGGTTGAGCGGGGCCGTATGCACGAAGGATTCCAACGCCCCCGCGTCCGAGTTGGCCGCATCGTCGTCGATACTCGGCAGCTTGATAAACGAGAAAACGCCGAATACCACCAGCACGACGCACCCCAGCACGACATACGGTATGAGAAGTCCGGAGAAATCGACCGGCGCGCCGGCTTGGTGTCGTTTGCCGAAGATCAGGGCGCCTCCCACTGTGGGGGCGATGATGTAGGCCACCGAGTTGAAGGCCTGGGCCACCGAAAGCCGCGCCGCGGCGCCGTCCTTGGGGCCCAATACCGTGACGTACGGATTCGCCGCGGTTTCGATGCAGGCCAGGCCGCTGGACAACACGAAAAGGGCATACAGGAACGACCAGAAGGTCTTGAACCAGAGCCCGGCGGGAATGAAGAGAAAAGCGCCCGTGGCGACCACCATCAGTCCGAGCAGAATCCCCTTCTGGTAGCCGATCCGGCGGATCAGCAGCGCCGAGGGAAAGGCGAGCAGGAAGTAGGCGCCAAAGACCGAGGTCTGGATGAATCCCGACTGCGCTTTGCTCACGTGCAGGATATTCTGAAAATGCTTGTTCAGCACGTCCAGCATGGCATGGCAGAATCCCCAGATGAAAAAGAGGGAGGCGACCATGAGGAACGCGAACAACAAAGTGTGGTTGAGCTTTTTCGAGTTGTGCGTCATTTGTGATTCGAGGTTGTACCGGTAAAACCGTCACGGGCGCAAGTCCACTTCCGATCAGAGCAGCAGTCCTCACTTTGCGTGCAAGGCCCTGGCGCCGGGTGAGGGCACTCGCGGCCTGCAGCATCGAAGAATCTTGGTCGATCGTCTCGGAAACTCCACTCGCAGATGTTGCTCGACAAGATGTTGCTCGATTCTTGCCATGCGCCTGGACCAACAGTATTATCAACCTCCGAAAGTCAGCTTGGCGCGCGTGAAGCGCGCTGTCGACGGACGACATAACATGAAAGATCATACCACGCGGCGTTCGTTTCTGAAGGCGGTTGGCCTCGGGTCGGCGGCTCTCGGCCTGCACGCTTCGACTGTGGCCCAGCAACCGGCGATTGCCGGTTTCGAGAAGGCTCCGTCTGACCCGGACGCGTCGAAGGATTGGCAGCCGGTCTCGGACCGCAGGGTGCGAGTGGGCATCGTCGGGTACGGGGTGTGCCAATTCGGCGCGGCGTTCAGCTTCCAGGATCATCCCAACGTCGAGATTGTGGCAGTGAGCGACCTTGTGGAAGAGCGGTGCGCTGGATTGGCGAAGGCCTGTCGTTGCGCCAAAACCTATCCGTCGCTCGAAGAGTTGGTCAAGGATGACCGCATCGAGGCGGTTTTTGTGGCCACTGACGCCCCCAGCCACGCCCGGCATTGCATCGAGGTCCTCAAGCACGGAAAACACGTCGCATCGGCGGTGCCCGCCGTGTACGGATCGATCGAGGAGGCGGACCAGCTCTTCCAGGCGGTGAAGAGCAGCGGGCTCAAGTACATGATGTTCGAGACGTCGTGCTTTCACGAGGACCTGTATGCCATGCGTCAGCTCTACGGGGCGGGCCTGCTCGGGAAGGTGGTGTTCGCGGAAGGGGAGTATTACCACTACATGGAGCAACCGATCCCGTCGTACAAGGATTGGCGCGTGGGGTTGCCGCCCCAATGGTATCCGACGCATTCGAACGCGTATTATGTCGGCATCGGCGGCGGACGCTTCACCGAAGTGTCGTGCATGGGCATGCCAAGCGCCCTTTCCCACCTGCGCCCGGAGAACAACCGGTACAAGAACCCATTCGGAACCGAAATCGCCCTGTTGCGGACCAGCGACGGCGGCAGCGCGCGCATGGCGGTAAGTTGGGACACCCCGGGGCACGAAGGCGAGATGGGGCGTGTGCGGGGACAGAAAGGGGCGGTTTACGGATCATACCAAGGGCTTGCGAAGGACCTGCCCCGGCTCAAGCGCCCGCCTCTTCCGCCGCGGGTCGAGGCCGGCGGGCACGGCGGTTCGCATGGCTACCTGATGAACGAGTTCATCACGGCCATCCTCGAGGATCGGACGCCCCTGGTGAATATCGAATGGGCTCTGAACATGACCGTGGCCGGTGTTGTGGCCCACCAATCCGCACTCAAAGGCGGCGAGTTGCTCAAGATTCCGCAGTACCAATGACGGGCCTCGCACGGACGCTTGTATGCCATCAACCGAGTCAGCGGTCATCATCGGCAGGGCAACGCCCTGGTTCCACAAGCGATGGCTTTTTGCCGTGTTATTCACTCTCGGCTCGGCGGCTTGGTTTGCCTACGACGGAGCTATCGGCTATCCGAAGCAGAACGAGATCGCTCGCGCCTTCGAGCAATTCAAAGAGGAAAAGCGGGAGGATGATTGGGCCGCGTACGCACGGCAGCGCGACTGGCCGGACGCGAAGAACATCCCGAAGCTCAAAAGCCCGGAGTCGATCCGCACCCAGCTCTATATCGGCGCCGTGGCCGGCGTGATCGGCCTGGGTGTTCTGAGTTCGTTTCTCTATCGCCGCGGCAAGGTCCTCAAGGTGGATGCCGACAACCTCTACACGCCCGGCGGAAAGACGGTCCCGTTTGCCTCGATCCAACACGTGGACACCGCCCTCTGGGCCGAGAAAGGCCTGGCGCGGGTCCACTATCGGGTTGATGGGACCATTCGACAGGCGGTGGTTGACGGGCTGAGCTACGGCGGGTTCGCCGGAGAGAAGCCGTATCGCGCCGACCAGATCCTCGAACGGATCCTGGCGCATGCCCCCAAGACTCCCCCCGCTGAAGATAATGCTTCGGATGTACGCTCGGGTTGACCACGGCTTTGGGGCGGCGTTCATTGTGGTTGTGGGCTGCGCGCCTCGTCCGCAGCTCGAACACCGTGCTCTGTACGGCCGGAGCGGGAACGTCCTCGTCCCCAGCCAAACGCGCTGACCTGTCTTGTTCGACAGGCGAGGGTGTCGTCCGCTCCGTTTAACGCAGCACAGCAACTTGACTTGTCTGCAACATGTTTCACCGGTCAAGGATTCTGGATCGACGCGTGCGATTGCTCGGACACCGCTACGTTCGAAGACGGGCGCAGTCCGCTTTGCGACCTCGGTCCCCAGTTGGCCTATCTGCCTGCTGCAAGGCCCGCGGGATCAGACACCTGGCCAGCCGCCAGAGGCGGGTCTGACCGTCCGACTCCGACATGTGCTTAGCCCGCATTTCTAACAACTAATTCCGGTAATCCCGGCACAGACCCTTACTTCGCCGCGTTGCGCCCCGGGGCTTTGCCTTGGGCGCGTGGAGAATCGGATCGGGGCGCAGGCTGAGGTGCGCGAAGGACGAGATTCTCGATAAAGAACTCCATCATGCGATTCTGGTTGACGGAGGTGTGGCCCTGATCGGGGCCGACCTGGACTTCAAAGCTCTTGCCGGCCTTTTGGAGAGCCTGGACCAGTTGCATGGTGTTGTTCGGGTGGACGTTGTTGTCGGCCGTCCCATAGAAGAGCAGGAGGCGCCCCTGGAGATTCGCGGCATAGGTTGAGACGCTGGCGGCGTCGTAGGCCGCCGCGTTGTCCTGGGGCAATCCCATGTAGCGCTCGGTGTAGATCGTGTCGTAGTTGCGGTAGTCGGTGACGGCCGAACTGGCGGCAGCGGCATGGAATACACCGGGAAAGCGCAGCAGACACGTCGCCGCTGACGTGCCCCCATACGAGGTTCCGAAAATCCCCACCCGATGCCGGTCCACATAGGGTCTTGACCACAGGGCGCGGACACCGGCTGCCTGATCGTCCATCTCGACGATGCCGAAGTTGCAGTAAATGGCGTCGAGGAACCGTTTCCCGCGTCCGCTGGCGCTGCGCGAATCGAACGAGGCGACAAGGAATCCGAACTCCGCCAGCCGGCTCGGCATGACGAAGGTCTCGCGCGCGCCTGTAGTGGCGGGGCCTGCATAGACGCTGACGAGGAGGGGGTACTTCTTTCGCGGGTTGAAGTTCGATGGGAAATGGAGAAGCCCGTACAGGTCGGTCCTGCCGTCGGCAGCTCTGAACCGGAGCAGTTCGACTGTGCGCATGCCGAGCTTCCTGAACCGGGTCATGTCGCTGCGGGCTAGTTCGACCACCAGGCGTCCATCGGCGTCGCGAAGCACGGTCGTCGGGGGCGTGTCGTGCGTCTGGGCAACATCGATGAAGTGCCTACCGTCGGGCGCAAAGTCGATTTGGTGGTGAAAGGCCGGATCGGTCAGGCGCTTATGGCCGGTGCCGTCCATCCTGACCCGATGGAGCTGAAGCTTCATCGGCGTGTCGCCGTCGTGCGCGGTGTAGTACAGGAACCCGGTCGGTTCATCCAGACGCACCAGGTCGGCCACCTCGAACAGGTGGTCTGTCAGCGGACGGCGAAGGCCATCGTGCAGATCGTAGAGATACAGGTTGCGCCAGCCCGTACGTTCCGAGGCCCAGACAAAGCGGCGTCCATCCTCGAAGAACCTCATTTTGGGCAGATTCTCGGTCCAACTGGGCAGCCACTCCTCGCGGACCACAACGCGGGTTGCGCCGGTGTCGGGGTTGGCGGCAGCCAACTCCATGATGTTCTGGCGGCGGTTGGTGCGGTGGAAGAGGAGTTCACGGCTGTCCTGAGTCCAGGAGACTCCGTAGACATAATGGCCGACCGCGGAGTTCTCGAACGGTTGCCCATTCCGGACGTCGACGGTGAGCGTGCGTTGGCTTTCGAGGTCGTAGATCAGGATGTCGACGACGGGGTTGACGCCGCCTGCCTTCGGATACGGCTCGGTATCCACGGTGCTCAGAATCTTGGTTTGGTCGAGTTGCAGATGGTAGTCCGGCACCTGACTTTCGTCGAATCGGTAGAACGCGATCTTCCGACTGTCCGGGGACCACCACATGGCGGTCTTCTGCTCGAGTTCCTCGCCATAGACCCAACTGGCGGTGCCGAACTTGAGCCGCGTCGCGCCGCTGCCCTCGGTGGTGACCGCTACGGCGTTGGTGGTCTCAGCCGGAGTCAGCCAGAGATTGTGATCGCGGTAAAACGCCTTGTGCTTCCCATCCGGCGAGTAGGCTGTGCGGTACTGACGCCCCCGGTCGGGCCGGTCGTCGTCGTCGTGCGCCTTCGCAGCGGGTCGTTCCTGGCTGGCGCCCGCTCTGCGCGCTGCAGGGGCGTTGGTCACCTGCGTCGTGCGCCGCGTCGGGATGTCGAACCGGCATAGCTTGCCCTCACGCCAATACTCGAAGGCTCGTCCCTCATCCTTCCACGTCACCGTGAGCGAGCCGAACTTCACCGCGTCGGCTCCGTCCCGGTTCATCCTCTGGTACTGGTTGTAGCCGGGCATGTGCTCGAGGCGGTCCTGGGCTTGGGCGGCGAACCCCGCGCACACCAGGAGCGCGCCGGCCATCAACCTTCCAACCCAGCGCGATTGGCCGGCGCCGGGGCGCAGACAGTCTCGAGCAGCGATCGAGAGGAGAAGGCGTCGCCCCGTTCGAGAGAGGCAAGCGGCAATCGGCGTTCGCGACCGGGCATCGTTCGGTGAGGCGGAGCGAGGTGTGCTCACGGGCGGAAAGAATTCGCGCGGACCGGCGTCCGCGGCTGCGTGATGAATCATGTCGGGCCCGGATCGTCCCGCACTTGCTCCGCGGCGTCGAGTCCGATTGTGTTGGCGTTGTCTGGCTCATCACGATCTTTTCATTTGGAGCGGTGCTTGACGAGTATCTGGAAAGCAGGCGTCAGGCACCCACTGGTTGCGGCTTTCGCTGCCGCCCCAGTGGCCGCGGGCCAGTTCTGCAAAGCGGCGGGCGCAGCCCGGGGCCGGCATAAGGCTGGTGGTGTAGAAGGCGATGGTGGGCTCTTCGTTTTGGCCGAATGTGGTGGTGCGCTCAATCGCGACCAGAGCGCGCGCTGCGGGCAGCCCGGCCAGCCAGGGGTAGTAGAGGCCGTGGCCGCGTACGTGGACTTGAATCCGATGCGGGCGGGTCTCGTAAAGCATCCCAAGGGTCTGTGCAAAGTACTTCTTATTTTGGCGGGAGCGCCACCGGGCCAGATGCAAAGCCCGAGGGAGGGAGTGTATCCCATGAGATACTCGACCGACCGAGGAACGACGCAGATGGCCCGGTGCCGCCCGGGCGTTCGACTTGGCACAACACAAGGCGCAGGCACTGGCGTTCAAGCAGCGTCAAGCCGGGATAGCTACAAGCCGATTCACGGTCTCCGTGCGCATCCAACTGTTGGTGCGTTGGCTAAAGCCTCCGCAGGGTGTTGTCGAGGCCCCAAATCCAGAACGTCGTGGACGTGTCGAAGGACCAGGTGCCGTAGAGGGCGCGGATGTTGCGTGCGGCCAGTTCGGACAGGATCGTCGGATCGATGCCGGGTTCGAGGTGAGGATCGAAGATGAACTCCTCGAAGAAGTTGTGGTGGCCGGGATGGTAGGTCTGGGCAAGATCGTGGCGCAGCACAATTACCTGGGATGCCAGTCCCTCGATGCGTGTTTCGACCCAGGCTTCAAGCGGGGCGGTGTAGCCCGCGGTTGGGCCTGTGGGATTCGGAGGCCAGTAGAATCGGGTGTCGACTGTAATGCCTTTTCCGGCAAGTTTGCGTGTTTGTAGCAGGCTCAGCGGGCTGACGGTGCGTGCCGGCGTGAGGGTCGCCTCGTCACTCGAAGTGGCGTCCGGCCCGTCGTAATTGATGACCGGCTGCGGCTGGGCATAACGGGCCTTCAGGAAAATAGTCCCGTCACTGAGAAGGACGATCGGCCCCCCGTTGACTGACACTTGGCGCGGCAGCCAGGTCTGCAATTCGAAAACGCGCCTGTCCTTGCCCGTGCCGAGTGCCCAGGAGTCAATCGTGTATTCGCCATCCGTGCAGTGAGCAAACTCCGGCAGGTCCGAAAGCAGACCGCCAAAACCGGACACGGCCATTCCGTCGAGGAGTTCAGCATTGACGGTCCGATAGATGGTGTCCGCCAGGTTGGCGTCGGTGAGCCGGAGGTTGCCGGTTGTCAGGGTCCAGCGCGACTTGAGACGGTGGAAGGCGAAGGCGTTGCCGTGCTCACCCTGGGCGAGGACATAGCGATTGGTCTGGTTCAGCAGCCATGGCGTGAGTGTCGTTGTGTTGGAGGGCTGCGGGAGTTCGCGGATTTGCTTGACCAGCAGTCGGCCCTCGGGCGCGATTTTTTTGTATTCGAAATCGAGGAGGAATGTGCGGCGCTCAGGGAACTCGGCTTCGTAGGCTCGAGCGGCCTTGTCGAGCTGAATCGCCAGGTCGCGGTACTCCGTTTCCCATGCCAAGACATGGTCGCCCAATGGCACGAGGCTGGACGACCGCAGCGTCGAGAGGTAGGGGGCGCCGTCGCTCCAGATGTCGGCTTTGACTTCCTCCGGCCAGGCGTTGGCTTCGGGGTTGGCGACGGAGAGGGCGCCCAACTGCGTGACAAGTCTGGCGCTGAAGCTGCGGATGTTCGGCGAATCGCCTTTCCAGATTTCTGCCGTGGCAACGCCGTTGGCCAGCTCGAATTCGTCCGGGGTCGAGTGATGGACCAGCACGGCCATGCCGACATCGGCCTCGTCCACGCGGTGTCGCAGGCGTTCGAGAAAGGCGTTCTGGTTGAAGAAACTCGCGTACACTTTGCGCAAGGCGCGAAACACGCCGCGCTCCCGCGAATCGGACGGATCGCACTGGCTCGGGCCGGCGTCGTCGCCGTCGAGTTCATCGGCCAGGCAGCCGCTGTAACTGTCGTATAGGCCCGCTCCGCTGAACTGCTCGCTGTCCTCGACGTTGGTGGAACTCCGGAAGCGGATTTTCCGGTCCGGCGCAAATCCAGCGGCGTCGAGGAGCGTCAGGATGGCCTGGCGCTGCGCGGGATCGAAGTCGGCGATGTCCGTGAACAACGTGCGGACCTCGGCCAGCGCGTCCTGGACCGCCGCCATTTCGGGCGGCCAGGAGTATCCACTCAGTTTCGCGTCGATCGCGGCGCGCAGGGTGGTGGTGCCCGTTGGCAGGGTCTGGTCGAGGTAAGCATCCCACAGGTCGAACGTCAGGGCCAGCGCGGGCGTGGGCGCATATGCGGGGATGGCGCGGCGCAGCAGGCCGAAATTGGCGGCCTTGCCTCCCACGCGTGCGATGTCGGCCGGGCGCAGTCCTTCGGCGCTGATGCCGATGGTTCCCGAGGTTATCTTGGGGGTGAGTTCGAGTGCGGGCGGCGTCTTGAGCGCCAGCAATTCAAGGCGCAGGTCATCGGAAAGCTGGCCCTCGACACTTGCGATTCGCAGGTCGCAGGCGCCGTAGTTGCTGCGGGCCAGCAACACCACTTCCTGCCCGAGCAGGCCCAGCACCCAATCGCGGGAGGCCGCGTCCGCGAAGTACACACAGGGGATGCCGAACGACTGCGCCAGGAGAGCGACATGCGAATTGGGAGTTGTCGGGACTATCGACACAATTCCCGCCACCGGCGGGATCTTGGACGGCACAGTCTCCACAACCAGGATGTCATCCGGGCGCAGCCGCCCGTCGCGGTAGTAGGCGTCGAGTTCCGCTGCCGGCACATGGACGAGTCGGCCCAGGGCCCAGCCGGCGGCGTAGCATTGATCGGCGATTACCCAGCGCGCTCCTGAGCTGATCGCAATCCCTCTGCTGTCGAAATAGGGCCGATTGAGTTCAGCCGCGCCCTGTTGTTCGTAGGTTGGGAAATAGAAGACCTTGACCTCGGGCCCCGCGACGAGACTCGCGCGCACCCGGTCGAACCAATCGGCCACCTGCTCTGGCGGATAGGGGTCGTTCCCGACGAACTGAATGCCGATTTCGCGCAGATTCGTGGTCGGGCCAAAGAGAACGGTGCCCAGGACAACCTGCTGATTGGCGCGCCAGAGCGAGACGGCATCGAATTGCTCGCGTGTGAACGATTGGAACGGCGCCAGCCGGGCGCGGGCGAAATCGTAGTGGAAGGAGTACTTCGAGCTGTCCTGGAAGTGCACTCGATGCGGATCGGCCAGGACGATGACGAACTTGATCCAGCGGGGGAGAATCTCTCCGTACGCGGGCGCTGGGGAGAGAAGGGAGTCGTCGGGAAAACGAGCCTGGTTCTTCCAATCGTCGACTGCGGTCCGGGGAACGATCGACGCGCGGTAGAATCGTGTGTCTTCCTCCGTGGCGCTCATGTCCGGGTAGGAGATCAGGACATCGTGGGAACGCGCGATTTCCTGCCAGGTTTCGAGGTCTCCTGACGCTTCGAGTCGGACGACACGGTTCGACAATGTGCTGATCGAGAAGCGGGGCCACGCCGCGCCCGCCGGGGGCTCGACGCTCAGGCGATTGACATCGGCAGCCGCCGCGAAACAGGCCCCGAGGGCCAGCGGACCCAGAATGAATCCAAGGCAACGCATTGTGCGGACCATAGAGCGAAACCCGTCGAGGAGCGAGCGGTTTCCAGGATGAACTCGGTGTGGAGTGTGGATCGCGATCGTGGGCGGGGTTGTTGAGATCAATCGAGAGCCACGGATCGAACACGGATGAAATACCGATCAGGGAGGGGGCAGCCACGGATCGAACATGGATGAAACACGGATGGAAGGGGGCCGGCCTCAAGGGATTTGCGGCCGCGCCTTTCAAACTTCTTTACCTTGTCGGCTGGCCGTACGTAAATCGCGTGTGCCCTCGCATGGTCTGAGAAACAGATACAGTCAACGGCGCGGCACTGGCACGTTCGGCTCCGCGAGTGCCGCGCGCCGTCTGTCGACCCTGACATCGTGGGTGGCGCTTGGCTCATGGATTCTGACATCGTTCGGTTCGGCGTCGCCTGTGCTCGAGTCGGGTCCGCGCGGGAGGCGGGAGGTGATCGATGTCTGGGACACGGATGTCGGGCTGCCGCGCAATTCGGTGACTGCGATCGTTCGGACTCGGGACGGCTATCTGTGGTTCGGCACCCCGAATGGACTGGTGCGTTTCGACGGACTTCGTTTTCGGGTGTTCGATGCGCTCAGCACGCCCGGGTTGAGCGACAGCCACGTCGTGAGCCTCCTTGAAGACCGGGCGGGCAACCTGTGGATTGGCACGGAGACCGGAGGTGTGGCCTTGTTCGGGGATGGCGTCTTCACCAGCATCGGCATCGGTCAGGGATCGACGGCCCGGCGTTTGGTGGCGTCCGTCCAGGACGCGACGGGTGCCGTCTGGTTGTACACCGCGGACGGTCAGCTCTGGCGCCACGCGAACAGTCAATTCAGCCCGTTCGTGTTCGGTTTCGATCGGCCCACGGCCCGGCGATCGATCATTGTCGATACCGCGGGACGGGTTTGGGCCGGGACGGATGGCCGTGTGGCCTCGATCCGCCCCGCAACGGGCGCGGGGCACCTCGAATCCCAGATCGACGAAGAGGTGGCGGTGGGACGTTTGGACGCGCTTGTGGCGCGCGCGGCGGGCGGCTACTGGCGGTTGGGGGACGGCCGCGTGCAACAGTTCGAGGGCACTCGATGCACGGTCGATTTGGGGGCGTATCCGTGGGGCGCCGTGCCGGTCGCGTGTGCGTGCGAGGATCGGCAGGGCGACCTGCTGGTGGGCACGCTCGGGGCGGGGGTCTACCGCTTTGAAGGCGGCGGGCGTGTGCGGCGGCACTCGACGAGCGACGGGCTCTCGAACAACTACATCTTTTCACTGTGCGTCGACTCCGATGGCAGCCTGTGGGTGGGGACCGACGGGGGCGGGCTCAACCGGATCAGACCCCAGGCGTTCGAGGCGATCGATGTCTCGCCCGACTTGGGGGTAGGGGTGGTCCAGACCGTCTGCACAGATGCCAAGGGCGGGCTTTGGGTCGGTTCCAACGGCGGGGGGCTGGCCTATTACCTGGGTTCGGAAAGACGCCGCTACGGTCCAGAGCAGGGGTTGACCCACCTGTCCGTCTGGTCGGTGCTTGTGGATCGGGCTGGGGATGTCTGGGTGGGAACGCAAGGAGGCGGGTTGTTCCAGTTGCGCGAGGGGCGGCTGCTGCGGGTCGGAGGCGATGCGATTCCGCGCCTGGTGGCCGCACTGCACGAGGATCGCCAGGGACGTCTTTGGGTCGGCACAACAGGCGGATTGGCGCGGCGCGATCCGGACGGCTGGCGGCTCTTCACGACGCGCGATGGTCTCTCGAACGACGATGTCAGAGCCATCGTCGACGACGGCGCGGAGGGCTTATGGATTGGAACCCGGGGAGGCGGACTCAACCGTTGGAGTCAAGGGCGGTTCACGGCCTGGCACAGACAGGACGGCGCGCCGGGAGAGGATGTCTCGTCGTTGTGGCTCGACCGGGATGGCGTTCTGTGGGTGGGAACGCTTGGAAACGGTCTTGGACGTTTCGAGAACGGCGCCTGGACGCTGTACACAACTCGGGAGGGCCTTGCAAGCAACGTCATCGGATACCAGCTCGAAGACGACGAGAACTGCCTCTGGCTCGGATCAAATACCGGTCTGATGCGAGTGGCGCGACGGGATCTGAACGCATTCGCACGCGGCGGGACGGGGTTGGTGGACGTGCGCACCTACGGGAAGCCGGACGGCATGCCGACTCGCGAGTGCACGATGGGATCACAACCCGGGGCATGGCGGGCGGACGACGGCACGCTTTGGTTTTCAACGGTCCGCGGGCTGACGGGCATCCACCTCGGACGGTTGCGCGTGAACCCGCGGCCGCCGCCCGTGGTGATCGAGGCGGTGCTCATCGACGGGCAGCCGCAGGGGACAAGCTCGATCGAGTCGAGATGGCCGGAGCGGGTGGTGGTGCCCGCCGGGCGCGAGCATCTCGTGATCCAATACACCAGCATCAACCTCGTTGCGCCGGACAAGGGCCGGTTTCGGTATCGGATGGAAGGGCACGAGAGCGCCTGGACCGAGGCGGGCAACATCCGTGTCGCGCGCTACAGCCGGCTGCCGCCGGGTGAATACCGGTTCTGCGTCACGGCCTCGAACGAGGATGGCATCTGGAATGAGGTCGGCGCGAGTTTCGCCGTGAGTGTCGAAACGCCGCTCTGGCAAACGCCATGGTTTCTCGGGGCCTCGGCGTCGCTCCTTCTCGGGGCGATTGTCGGGCTGGTTTATTTGATCTCGACCCAGAGACTCAAACGTCAGGTCGAGCGGCTCGAACAAAAGGAAGCGCTCGAACGCGAGCGCGCGCGCATCGCCCGCGACATCCACGACCAGTTGGGCGCGAGCCTGACGCAGGTGGCCCTGTTGGGCGAGTTGGTGGAGGGTGACAAGGCCGACCCCGTGGAAGTCGAGGCCCATGCGCGGCAGATTTCCCAGACGGCTCGGGACACCACGCGGGTGCTTGATGAGATCGTTTGGGCCGTCAACCCATCCAACGACACGCTCGACGGTTTGATGACCTATGTCAGCAAATACGCCCAGGAGTATCTGTCCCTGGCGGGTGTGCGGTGCCGCCTCGATGTCCCCGCCGAGCTGCCGGCCTGCGCGCTGCCCCCCGACGCGCGGCACAACCTGTTCCTCGCGGTTAAGGAGGCGGTGACGAACGTGGTTCGCCACGCCCACGCCTCCGCCGTCTGGATCCGGCTCAAGCTCGGCGCCGACTCCTACGTGATCGAGATCGAGGACAACGGGCGCGGATTCGCCGTCGAGGACACTGCGCACGCATCGTCCCGCAACGGTCTGCGCAACATGCGGCAGCGTTTGGAGGATGTGGGCGGCCGATTCGAAATCAGCCCGGCGCCCGAAGGCGGCACCGTGGTGCGATTGACCGCGCCGTTGGGACGGGGCTAGCGGAGGGGTGACACTTGTCCCCAGAACTGGTGACTATGCGGGATCGTCGTTTGGGGTATTCTGCACCTGTCATTGAGATTTCGAAGGGGCGGATGCCCCGGGGTGCTGAGCGGCAGCAAGAGTTCTCAAAGTTGTTTCTTGTGTAAGATGTGGCCGGGTGGTAACCCGGCCATAGTCTTTTTATGAGAACACCTATGAAACGCATCAACCGACGTCACTTCCTCGCCTCCCTGGCGGGCACATCCGCCTGCTTGTACAGCGTTGTGCGCGCACAGGCCGGCCCCAGCCCCGACGCCCCCCCGCAAGGCCCCCTGGGCAAAACCGGCATCATCCTCTCGCGCATTGGTCAGGGAACGGGCATGAACGGCGGCAATCGGCAATCCAATCACACCCGCATGGGCTTCGAGAAGCTCACGACCCTGCTCCGCCACGATTACGACCGGGGGATCACGTTTTTCGATCTGGCGGATCTGTACGGCTCGCACGTCTACTTTCGCGAAGTCCTGAAGTCGCTGCCGCGCGACAAGGTTACCATCCTGACCAAGCTCTGGTATCGCTATGACGGCCAACCCTCGCAAGTGCCGGCGGATTTTAAGCGGAGATCGACCCAAATGGCCGTCCAGCGGTTTCGTCATGAGCTGATGACAGACTATCTCGATGTTGTCCTGCTCCATTGCCTCGACAACCCGGAGTGGGAGGAGGAGATGCGACCGTACATGGACGCCCTGGCCGAAGCCAAGGATAAGAAGCAAATCCGCGCCGTGGGCGTTTCCTGCCACAATTTCGGCGCGCTCAAGAACGCAGCGAACTGTCCCTGGGTCGACGTGATTCTGGCGCGTATCAACCCCAAAGGGGCCAAGATGGATGGGCCGGTCGATGAAGTCGTGTCGATCCTCAAAACGGCGAAAGCCAACGGCAAGGCGCTCATCGGGATGAAAATCTATGGCGAGGGCACCCTGGCGCAGATGAAAGAGGAATGCATGCGCTTTGCCACAGGTCTCGGCCTGCTCGATGCGATGACACTCGGGGCCGAGAGCACCGAGGAAATGGACGAGTCGCTGCGCCTCTTCGCCCAGACGGCCTGAGGTCTAACCCGCCTATTCGCAAGCCGCCCCGATCGCTTCCGCGCGCAGACGCTGCCTCTCGGCCGCCTTTGCGAACGGAAAGTAGACGGCCATGGCGATGAAGATCGACAGCACACCCCACACCGCCGCACGCCAATCCCCGCCCGAGACAAGGTAATGCCCGATGATGGGCGGGGTGGTCCAGGGCACGTTCACGAAGGGCTTGTTGATGATCCCCCAATCCATCAGCAAATACGTGCCGGCGGTCAGGATCATGGCATTGAGCACGTACGGGATCATGAAGACCGGGTTGAGCACGATGGGGAAGCCGAAGAAGATCGGTTCGTTAATCTGGAAGACCTGCGTCGGCAGCGAGAGTCGACTGATCTTCCTGAAGCCGGGCTCCTTCGAGTTCACCATGATGAGCGCTAGCGCGATGGTTGCCCCCGTCCCGCCCACATTGACGAATGTGGTGAAGAAGCCGTAGGCCGTCACGTTTGGAAGGGGTTGGCCATGGGTCATGGCTGCGACGTTCTCCGTCAGGAACTGAAGGAAGATGGGGGCGACCAAGGCGTCCATGGCGTTGTCGCCGTTAATGCCTACCGACCAGAGCATGGTGACGAGAAAGGCGTAGACGAGGATGCCGGGCAGCGTGTTCAAGGCGAACACCAGCGGCTCGAACACAGTCTGAACGATCCGGTTGATGTCGATCCCCAGGACGAACCGGATGAACCAGAACCCGAGCACCAGGAAACACATGGGAATCAACGAAAGAAACGACTCGTACACCACGTGCGGGACGTTGGCCGGCAGCTTGATGACGACTCCTGTGTCGGTAAAGAGCTTCTGAAGCCGCACCGAGATGACGGCGATCACGATTGCCGGGAAAAGCCCCTTCGAACCGAGGTTGTCCATATCGAGACTCAAATCCTCGAGTCTGATCTGCAGCATCAGGAACACCAGCGTCGCCAGCGAGGCGCTGACGACCGGTTCCTGTTCGAGGCGCTCTCCCAGGTCGTACCCAATCGCGAAAGAGACAAAGACCCCGAGCAGTCCGAACGTGGCGCTGACCGGGACCTGCAGGACTTGCTGATAGGGGGCGATTAGGTTTTCCCAGCCAGGGACCGGCAGGTAAGCCACGATCATGAACAGACCGCCAATGATCGTCAGGGGGACGACGGAGACCATCCCGGCGCGGATGGCAGATAGATAGGTGTTTTCGCTCAGCGCCGTCAGGGCTGCGACGAAATGTGAGCTGGTACGCGAGACGGGGGTCGAACCCATAACCTTCGGCTCCGGAGGCCGACGCTCTATCCAATTGAGCTACTCGCGCATGCCAGCCGGCCGCGATCGCTTCGTTCGGGGCGCATTATGCTCGGGCCGCAGGCAGCCGCAAGCAAATCCAACAGCCACTCGATGAATGGAACACGGCCCGGGAAGCGGCAATCGCTCCCGGGCCGGAGGACAAAACCATGCGTGCGTCTTCAGGCTTTCGCGGGCTCCTCCTGGGCCTTGACAGGTTCCCTGCCGAAGATGATGAACAGGAAGACCCAGAAGCAGACGAAGATGGCCGGCGGCACGAAGAACTTGGTCCAATTGTGTCGCTGGGCCTGGAGGTACTTTTCGCGGGTGAGGGGCATGCCGATCTTGTCGAACGTCGCCTTCAACTCATCCTTGCCGTAGGAGACGCCGCCCGATTCCCAGACGTCGGGCAGTTTCTCGATGGCGATCGAGCCGTCTTCCTTGGTGTACTTGCCGAGATGTTCGCCGAAGTTGAAGACCGTCTTGTCGCCTCCGATGTACTTGACCGACTTGGCCAGATCAAGATAACGCCAGGCCGATGTCTCCATTTCCGGCACGTTCCAGGCTGGCAGGCTCTTGGCGACCTTGCCTTCCTCGGTCACAACGGTCGTTGTGATTGCGGGAGCCGACCGATCAATCTGGTAGCCAAATAGATATCCGCTCAGGACCTGGCCGATCCCCAGAAGGAGGAAGGCAAGCAGGCTCTGGACGCTTGCCTTGAGATGAGCAGGGGCGACCCGGTCGCCGAACATGTAGGCCGCGGTATAGAGGAAGGCGTATGCCATGCCGTGACAGAGCAGTCCGATGAGAGCGAACAGGAATCCCTCCTGGGTGAAGATGAAATACCGGACTGCCCAGGCGCTCATCCCGATCACCAACACCCACTTGAGTCCGAACCGCGCCACGCAGAAGGCCAGGATCGCCATGAAGAACAACTCGGAGAACTGATTCAGCGTCGTCAGCGCCACCGGCGCCGGGTAACCGTATTCGCTCAGGTAAGCGACGACAGACGGGAAGAAGTAGTTGCTGCCGAAGATGCTCACCATGAACGCGCAAAGCAGGAACACGGTGAATGTCGGGGACTTGAACATCGCCAGCGCCCCAAGTCCGAATGCGTCTTTGGCCCCCTGGGTGGATGCACCCTTGGGCGGCGTGTCCGGCAGTGTGAGCGAATACAGCCCCATGACGATGCCGCAGCAGCCGCCGATGAAGAAGAACGTCGGGCTCGATGCGCCTCCAGCGAATACCTCGACCACCAGGTTGACCACGATCCAGCCGATCGTTCCGAAAATGAAGACCTTCGGTGCCGAGGCCGAGTCGGGTATGTGCTTAAAGACGACCGTATTGACCAACGGGAGGGACGGCATGTAGCAGATGCCGGAGATGAGCATCAACACCATGAGCGATCCGAACGGCACAGTCACTGCGCCACCGGCCGCGGCGGTCTCCGCCCTGGCACAGATCATCCCGCAGGCTACCAGGGCGGCCCCGCTGATCAGATGCAGCAGCCCCAGGACCTTCTGAGCCGAAAAGAAACGGTCCGCAATGGGACCAATGAACAAGGGGGCAATGATCGCTCCCCACGGTATGGCCATGTAGAGGGCGCCGACGTGCGCGCCGCTCATCTTGCCGTTCAAGTAACCCCCAAGCGCCACGGACCAACTGCCCCAAATCGCAAATTGCAGCAAGTAGGCCAACTGCAATCGTGGATACACCCAACTCACTTTGTTTTCCGTCATCCTTGACTCCTGCTCGTTTATGGTTCAACCGATTCGTTCGCCTTTATGAAGGGGCGGCCATGCAGAGTTCGCGCCTTATGGCAGCAACCGGATGCTGATTCAAGCCAAAACTTGATTCGCTAACGGTCGATGAGCGCCTTCATCTCGCGCGTGATGACAAGGATTTCGAAATCCTTGAACCACATCTCGACGTTTGCGCTGCCGTGCAACTGGAGGGCCACCTTGCCGCTCTTCTCGCACAGCGGATCCACGATATCGACTGTCTTGAAGCCGTTGAGGATGCTGACGATCCGGTCGCCGCAGGCGGCCGTGCAGGTCGTGTTCCAATCGTCCACCTTGCGGACCTTCCCCACCAACTCGTCGTTTGCCGCCACCCAGCCGCGTCCCGGTGTCTTGTCGCCCGCCGTGTGCCACAGGGCAGAGTCTTTGTTGTTGCCCGCAATCTCATTCTGGAATCCCTTGAGCAGCCATGGGGTATTGACCTCCTCGGCCCGGAAATAGAGCGCGCTGTTCCCGCCGAAAATGCGGTAGGTCACACGCGCGATGAAGTTGTCATATGAGCCGTCGGAGACGACCAGCCCGTCGCGTTTCTCGTCCTGGCGGTGGACCCCCTTGAGATACCCTTTCTCGTGCTCGAACGACCAGTCGTTGGGCAGAACGAAATGCGCCCCGTTGAGCTTGTACTTGCCGTCCGCGCCCTTGAGGAAGAAGGGTGTCCACTCGCTCCTGCCCAGGTCCTTCACCCGGATGTTGCGCCAGCGGACCTTGCCTTGATCGCCGACATGCACCTGCAAACCGAAAACACAGCCATCCCACAGGAATTGGCGAAAAAAATGGTTGGAAGCTTGACGAAAACCTGCCACACGGCAGGTCATGAAAAAACAGCAAGCCCCAACCGCGGGCAAACTCACCGTTTTGCGTCAGCTCTG
>Ga0208459_1001226_pt1 | contig 24991 bp, 16 predicted proteins | sample AD_UKC087_MetaG_FD_184433 | JGI IMG/M metagenome (GOLD analysis project Ga0208459, IMG submission 184433) | Active sludge microbial communities of municipal wastewater-treating anaerobic digesters from USA - AD_UKC087_MetaG (SPAdes) (version 2) | ecosystem: Engineered > Bioreactor > Anaerobic >... | reverse complement strand
GTGCTGGATGGTGGAACTGCACCACCGTAACGTCCCACTCAGGAACGTCTTCCAGGACTACGTGGTCTCTCTTCTTGCTGTACTCCGCTTTTCCCTACCCAGCAGCCTACACTAAGATTACGCTATCGCAAGGTTGGGTGCGTGTAGCGGTTGTGGCTCTCAGGGCCCGGCGTTTCTTCCTTTCCGTCGGCACCCTGGGCCACCGCTCAGCACCTCGCCTGGTCTACCCTCTTTGGCGACGGCCTTTGGCAACGGCCTTTGGCATGCGTAAGGCTCCGCGACTCGGCGCAGATAGAGAGGGTGCGGAATACGAAGTGGGCAGAGACGCACGCAGATGAAAGCACTAATACGACAGGATGATGCGGGCAGATGGGAGAACAAAGACGCGGACTAGGGCAACCTGTGGGTCGCACGAGCAGCCAATCCGCTGGCACGAGGCCCGAACGCAAGAAGCCCTCCGCACCGCGACGTGCAGAGAGCTTCTCGAATTCTGGAGCCCGCGATCGGAATCGAACCGATGACCTCATCCTTACCATGGATGCGCTGCTACCTACTGAGCTACGCGGGCGGGCGCCCTGTTCGCTTTCCCTTCGGCATCAGAGGTCTTCGGTGATGTCCGTTCTCTGCCGCACAAACAAAGTACCATCTAGCAGCTCATCCCTGCAAGGAACATGGGCGCATCCCTGATGAACCAGGGGCACATCCCTGCAGTTGGCTCAATCCTCCAGGCCATTGGCGATCTCTTCGAAACTCGCCAGTGCCGCCTGAAGGTTCACTATGATGTCCCGGGCGAGTTCCTCCGGCTCCCGCAGGTTGTCAAGGTCGCTCAGGGACTTATCCTTAAGCCAAAAGATGTCCAGGCTCGTCTTGTCACGGGACATGATCTCACCGCAGGTGTACTTCCTCCAGCGGCCCTCAGGGTGGTCCTCACTCCATGTCGGTTGCCTCCTGTGCCTCCTGCCGGGCATGTAGCACTCCACGAAGTCGGCCAGATCCTCGTAGGTCAGCGGGTTCGTCTTTAAGGTGAAGTGAGAGTTCGTGCGGAGATCGTAATACCAGACTTCTTTGGTCCATGGTTCTTTGGCCGCTGGCTTGTTATCGAAGAAGATGACGTTCGCCTTTACTCCCTGGGCATAGAACACCCCAGTGGGCAACCGAAGGATGGTATGCAGGTCGGTGGTCTCAAGCAGCTTCTTGCGCACCGTCTCGCCAGCTCCACCCTCGAACAGAACATTATCAGGCACGACCACAGCCGCCTGGCCATTAGTCTTCAGAATGGTGTGTATGTGCTGAACGAAGTTGAGCTGCTTGTTACTGGTGGTCGCCCAGAAGTCCTGTCGGTTGTAGGTGAACGTCTGTCTGTCCTGCTCACCTTCGTCCGTCGTAACCGTTATGGAACTCTTCTTCCCGAAGGGAGGATTGGTGAGGACGTAGTCGTAGCGAATGCCTGGATCAGCCGCCAGGGAATCGCCAAGGGTTACTGTAACCTCTCCACCGATCTCGCCGATGTTGTGCAGATACATGTTCATTAGGCACAGTCGACGCGTGGCAGCCACGATCTCAGTGCCATAGAAGGTACTGGTCTTGAGCGCCTGCTTCTGGGTTCGGTTGAGCTGGTGGTTGTCAGGGTTGGTGATGAAGTCGTACGCCGCCAAGAAGAAGCCGCCAGTTCCACAGGCCGGGTCGCAGATAGTCTTGTCCGGCTCGGGGCGAACACACTCGACCATAGCCTTAATGAGTGGGCGTGGAGTGAAGTACTGGCCTGCACCACTCTTGGTGTCCTGAGCGTTCCGTTCCAGCAACCCCTCATAGATGTCGCCCTTGACATCCGCCTCCATGACAAGCCACTGCTCCTGATCGATCATGTAGATCAGGCTGGCCAAGAGCGCGGGCTCCTGAATGTGATTCTGCGCCTTCATGAAGATCTGCCCTAGCAACCCCTTCTCCTGGCCCAGGGTGCGCAGAAGGTGAACGTAGTGGCTCTCAAGCTCCGCACCAGTCTTGCTAGTCAGGCTTGGCCAGTCGTAGCCTTTAGGGATTCCCAGGTCGCGGTTGTAGGGCGGCTGGCGATACTCATGGGCCATCTTCAGAAAGATGAGATAAGTGAGCTGCTCCAGGTAGTCTCCATAGCTCAAGCCCGCATCCCGAAGGACGTGACAGAAGCTCCAGACCTTATTGACAAGTGCGCTTGTGGGTGTCATCTTGCTTCACTCCTGGCGTCAGCAGTATTGCCACGTCGGTGGCTCTGCCTCTTGGGTTGAGCCCTTCTGCCCGAATACTCAGATCCGGAGGCCTGCCCGCCGAATTCCCTCTTGATCGCGATGCGTTCGAGTAGCTCGTCGGCTGGCTCATACCCTGGATCGCTGCGGACGGCGGCCAACTCAGCCTCGCTTAAGAGGCGACCCTCGAAGGCCTTCTTGAGGATGCTCTGGCGCAACTCGTCGGTTTGGTTCAACGCGTAGTCAGCGGCCCTTTCTAGTTCATCCAGAACCGAGAATCGAGAATCGATCTCACGCATGATCTGCCATTGCTCTTCGGTGCTGCAGATCGGAACAGGAGCCTCGCGCAGCTGTGTTGTGTTCACCCGTGGGCGCGTCGCACCGTGTACATGCTTGACCAGCCACAGGTAGAAGTATCGCTGTGAGAAGTTGCGACATAGGAACACGTTCAGGATGGAGGGGACTGGACGCAGGCAGAAGCAATCTGCCTTGTTGATGGCTCGATGAACTTGATCAGGCAATACGCAAGCCCTAACCTCATCGGCAACGAATGATGAGAATATGATATCCCCACCAGAGACATGATGCTTCTTGAGCTCCTGGTATTTGCCTTCAGTTACGAAGCTCTGCTTGTTCCCCAGGTAGCTCTGCACGCCTATGTTTTCGAGCCTTACTACCAGGACACCCGATTCGACATAGTCCCTCGTTTTCAGGTTAGTGCCGAATGGGCCGTCGAAGAACTCGTGAAGTACGTTTCCCAGGCGTTCGCAGGCCCAACCTCGCACCTGGCAAGGTAGCTCGGTTAGATCGTCGTGGCTAAATGGAGGGAGTTGTTCCGGTCTGACTGGTTTGGCCGGTCTCTTGCGTCCAGCATCTGTGCCCCCTCCAGCCTCCCATTCATCAACTGCCTCCTTCCATTCAAGGAGACGCCTCCTGTAGCTCTCCTCGCGCTCCTTTTTGATCTGCTCTAGTAGCTCGTCAGCACTGGACAAGGTACCTGCCGCCTGCCGTTCAGCCCGCCAAGCAGCGGTGAGTTTGCCCTCGAAAGCAGCCTTGAGGACTGCCTGACGATACTGCTTGAGCTGCTGCTTGATGGTCTGGAGCTGTTCGACGCCCTTGTCTAGCTCACTGAAGAGAGCCTCGATCTTGGCGACGATGGCGCGTTGTTCAACTAGAGAAGGCAGCGGAAGGGCGAGATCGGCGAGATACGTAGTAGGCACGCGTAGCTGACCAGCAGACCCCGTCATGTTCTTTCGTGCATCTCGGCGGACGGATTGCTGGATCAGAAAGAAGAACAGCCATTCGGCTAGCACCCTGCGGGCAAGCGGTCGCAGGACATGGAATTCCGTCGAGCCGAAGCCAACGCCGTTCTTAAGATTGCGCACTACCGCGGCCTTGCCGTTCTCCATGCATGGGGTGATCTTCGCCCATAGAACATCTCCGTTGCAGAAGCACGTGTACCCTTTACGAACTTCACGGATTCTGCGCTCCTCGCTCAGATCGGCTCGTCCTGATATCGCTTCTACCGCCTTCATCGGCAGAAACGAAACATCCAGTTCATCATCTAGTACGGCTGTTAGTTTCGGATTGATCAACGCGATCTCAGGCAACCGTGTCTCCGCCCAGCCATCCGGGAGGTTGCCAAATTCGCTGGAGTTCATTGTCATGCCACTAGATCCCCATTAAGCTCGTCTAGCACTTCCGTGTACTCATGCCCAAACAACTGATAGAACCTCCCCAACCCACCCTGCCTATCGAAAGGCGACAAATCGAGATCCTCGGGCTCTATGTGGAAACTCACAGCGATATGGTCTCGGACCATGTGTAGCCAGTTCATCTGCTCTTCAGTGAACTTCGGGGCATCGCCGCGGTGCCGCTTAAACACCCAATCCTGGAAGCGCCGATTAACGAGTCCATCGAAGGCCGTCAGATGTTCATCGAGTCCCACGATTCTGCGCAGTAGTGAGACAAGGACCACGAGCTCTCCCTTCGGGGTGGCCGGAACATTGTCATCCAGCTGTGCAAATGCGTTCCAGACACGTGCCGGGGCAAGGGCGGGCCTGTCGGCCTTAAGGCGTTCAAGGACCTCCCTGACCATTTCAATGGTGAGTTCTCGGAGGCGATAGGGCTGATCGTAGAAGATCCGTAGCGCAGTGAGCTCATCCTTGTGCTCTCTCATGTAGGCCTCGAACGTGGCCACTGTATGCTCAGCATTGACAACCGAATCCTTGACCCATCCCGCCGCCATGACCTCATCGAGGTTCTGGGTATCAATGATCTGCTCCACGATTCGCCGGGCTGATTCGAGAAAGTCCCTAACCTGGGGTGTCAGTACACCCGCAACGCTCCTCGCAAACTGCTTCTGGGCCTCGGCCCTCTGCTCCTCGGTGGGTTCTGTGTCAACATCCAGCTGGAACTGCACCCTGGCCGTCTGGTCAATGATATCCGAATCATGGGCCTCCAGTAGACTGCTCGTTAGCTGTTCGATTGTGGCGCCTCCGCTAGTCTGAACGAACGCTTCGCGCTGCTCCTTAGTAAGCTGAGTGTTAAGCCTAGCAAGCCTCCCTGCTGCGGAGACGAACGTGTCCTCATCATTTCGGCCTAACGCTATCGCGTCAATAAGGTCCCTAAACGGCACGGTGCGCTTTCTTTCAAGCGGGCGTGAGCTCGTCTTGATCGACTGAGTCACGCCTACAGCATCAACTACGACAAAGCCTGACTTCCCAAGCATGGCAGATGGCGATACCTTCAGAAGGTCATCACGGTCGATGGTACGGCATCCCCTCCCAAGCATCTGTTCAAAGTAGTTTCGACTGCGAACGTCTCGCATGAAGACAAGGCACTCCAAAGGTTTCACGTCAGTCCCCGTAGCGATCATGTCGACAGTGACGGCAACCCTGGGGTTGTAGTCGTTCCTGAGGTTGGCCAGAATGTCCTTGGGATCCTCGTCCGCCCGATAGGTGATCTTCTTGCAGAACGCATTACCCTCACCGAACTCCTCACGGACGATCTGGACGATATCGTCGGCGTGGGAATCGTCTTTGGCGAAGATCAACGTCTTAGGCACCTCTTCACGACCGCTAAACAGAATCGGAAGACGTTCCTTGAACGTTCGGATGATGGTGCGAATCTGGCTGGGGTTCACCACATCCCGGTCAAGCTGCTTGGGGCTATAGTCGATATCCTCGTCAAGCTGCCGCCACCCCTGCTTACGCGTGAGTCTATCGCGCACCCCAACGAAGTCATCAGCTTTCTTGATCACGCTGCCGTTCTTCGTGATCTCAGTTTCGATAAGGTAGACATCATAGCCGACGTTTACGCCATCGGCCACTGACTGCTCATATGGATACTCGCTCACAACGTTCTCATGGAAGTAAGCAAAGGTGCGTTTGTCGGGAGTGGCGGTCAGCCCGATTTGAAAGGCGTCGAAGTACTCAAGAACCTGCTTCCAGACGTTATAGATCGAGCGATGACACTCGTCAATGACGATGAAGTCGAAATGCTCTATAGGTATGCTAGGGTTGTATGCCACCGGCATTGGACCTGGCTGCAGCAGGCGCTCTGCCGGGTTGGTTTCTTCGTCCGTCGGGTCTAGGTCCTCGTCCCTGAGTATTGAGTACATCCGCTGAATAGTGGATATGCACACGTTTGAGTCGGGAGCGATATGGCGTGAGGTCAGACGCTGAACCTTGTATAGGTCGGTGAACTTCCGGTTGTCATCACTAGGAGCATAGGCCATGAATGCCTGCTCTGCCTGCTCACCAAGGTTTCTAGTGTCCACAAGGAACAGTATCCGACGTGCCTTCGCGAACTTCAGAAGGCGGTATATGAACGTTATGGCGGCAAAGGTCTTGCCTGACCCGGTAGCCATCTGGACCAGGGCCAGCGGCTTGGCCCCGCGAAACGAAGTCTCCAGGTTGTTTATCGCCCTATACTGGCACTCTCGGAGGCCAGTCGCATCCAAAGCAGGTATGTCATGCAGACGTGCTCGAAGCGTCTTCTTCTCGCTAACCCATCGCTTTGCGGTCTCAGGGCGATGGAAGGTGAACACCGGACGTGAACATGGCTTCGGATCATCGTAATCAGTGAAGCGTGTATACTCTCCAGTCGACTCATAACCCAAACGAAGGGGGCTATCGTTATCCAGCAGCGTGATCGTGGCGTTACGATACCGGTCGGTCTGATCCTCCACGACGGTCAATCGAACGCCCTCTTCTTCCTTCTTGGCTTCAATCACGCCCACAGGGTCGCCGTCGACGAACAAGACATAGTCAGCCGGGCCTTCGGTCGTGTGAAGTTCACGGACAGCCACACCGGGTGATGAGTACACATTCATGGACTGCCGCGAGTGGACCTGCCAACCGGCCTCTTCAAGGCATCGGTCGATACGATCACGAGCACGCTGCTCAGGGTGCTGATTCGCGTCCATCACGCCATCCCTCCGTGCCCATACGCAGAGCATTCATCTATTCAATGGTTCGCCCCAGAAGACACCTAGTCCTTCTAATGCCTCGAATAGTAAGCCATCCGCCCAGAATTTTGCCGCAAAAACGCGAGGCCGTATCCGCGTATTGCGATTCATTCTCTTCCCCCCGTACCCCCCGCCTTCTCCCCGTGGCGACCTTCCCTCAGCTACCTTGTCCCGGTAAAACCGCTCGAAAAGCCTTTGAAGATCAGTCTCTTGCTCGGCCAGTAGCCTCCTCGCGTTCCTTACTTGCTTCCCTCGCCTTGCATCAGCCATCGTTAGGTATGTCCTCCTCGCTATGCTGGCAGAGAGGAACGGACTCTCCCGAGAGCGCATCCCTGCAGAATCCGGGGGCACATCCCTGCAACCGAAGAATAGCCCTTTGGAACACACCGACCAGCGAGGCCCAAAACGCAAGAAGCCCTCCGCACCGCGACGTGCAGAGAGCTTCTCGAATCCTGGAGCCCGCGATCGGAATTGAACCGATGACCTCATCCTTACCATGGATGCGCTGCTACCTACTGAGCTACGCGGGCGGGCGCCCTGTTCGGGTCGCCTAAAATGGTTGCGGGGGCAGGATTTGAACCTGCGACCTCCGGGTTATGAGCCCGACGAGCTACCAGACTGCTCCACCCCGCGACAAACTTATCAATCTCTGGAGCGGGAAACGGGGCTCGAACCCGCGACATTCAGCTTGGAAGGCTGACGCTCTGCCAACTGAGCTATTCCCGCAAGGATATCTATGGTGGAGAGAGGAGGATTCGAACCTCCGAACCCGTTCGGGAACAGATTTACAGTCTGTCGCCTTTAACCACTCGGCCATCTCTCCGCGCAAACACTACGAAAACTGGAGCCGACGATGGGAATCGAACCCGCAACCTGCTGATTACAAGTCAGCTGCTCTACCATTGAGCTACGTCGGCGGTCAATCGCACCGTGCAGAAGTTAGGATACCATGTTAGCTGCCGCAAGTCAACCACTTATTCGGCCGTTATTCGGCCCTTCTTCGCCCTTGTGCTGATTCGCGTTCGCCGTCTCCCCTCCATCGGGCCACATTCCTGCCCAGGACATACATGAGGATTGACGCCGCAGAAGCCGCGTTGAGCGACTCCACATCGCGCGACATATCTAGCTTGACCCAGGCAGTGGCGTGCCTGCACACGGCCTCCGAAACGCCTCGAGCTTCGGATCCCACGGCGAGAATGGCCCGCTCTGCGCCTGCCCTCGGCCAGACCAGTTCATCTGCGCTTATCCCCTTGCGGACATCGGACACTATGATCTCGTATTCACGCGTCCGCGCCTGCCGGACGAAGTCTTCCAGCCCCTCGGCCCTACCCGCCGGGATCCTGAAGATCGACCCCATCGACGCCCTGACGACCTTGGGATTGGCGAAACCGACGCAACCAGGTCCAGCCACAACGGCCGCGGCGCCCAGCGCTGCTGCGGCGCGCACAATCATGCCGAGATTCCCGGGGTCGGATATGCCGTCAACCAAAATGACAAAGGACGGTGTCTCGCCCCCCGCACCATCCGCGAGCACGCCTGCCCCTTCCTCGGGTGCCCACGCAGCGATACCAAACACGCCCTGCGGGTTACGAGTGTCGGCCATCCTTCTCGCAACATCATCTGAGACCATGATCAGGTCTGCGCCCCGTTCGCGCGCCAATTCGGCAAGCTGGCGCCCTGCTGCCGAGGCCGCAGCCTTCTCGGCCATGTACAGCGCCTCAAGCGCCGCGCCAGCGTGGAGAGCATCTTCCACAAGACGAAATCCCTCAAGAGGAACTAGCCCGGGGATACCCCGGGCCACACTCTCTCTATAGACCCGCACTGCGGAATTTCTGGCGCTTTCGATTACCTGCAACTCAATGCGCCGCTTCCTGCTCCCTCGCCACTGCCACAAGCTGCCCAAAAGCGGCAGCGTCGCGGACGGCGATATCGGCCAGCATCTTGCGGTTAATCTCAACTCCGGCCTTCTTGAGCCCAGAGATCAGCCTGCTATAGGAGATTCCATTTGTGCGCGCAGCAGCGTTGATCCGCGCGATCCAAAGCTTTCGAAAGTCGCGCTTCTTGGTCCTTCGATGCATGTAGGAATAGTCCATGGCATGCATAACAGCCTGGTTGGCGCGCTTCCACGAAATCCTGTTTACACCCGTATAGCCTTTCGCAAGCCTTAGAGTCTTGTTGTGCCTGCGTCTGGTGATAATACCGCTCTTCACTCTTGCCATTGCTGTTCAGCCCCCTCCGGCCATCATCACGCTACATCCGCGCGTTACTTGTACGGAATCAACTGACGGACCACTTTCGCGTCAGCCTTGGCGACGACATCCGCCTTCCTCATGTTCCGTTTGCGCTTAGACGTCTTCTTCCCCAGATCGTGCCTGCGGCCGGCCTTGTTCTTGATGATCAGACCTGAGCCAGTCACGCGAAACCTCTTCGCGGACGCTCTGTGCGTTTTCACCTTAGGCATACCGATTGCCCTCCTCAACCAACTGAATCCCAACCAAACCGCTCTTAATCCTGCTTTGGAGACAGGATCATGATCATGTTCCTGCCCTCTACTTTCGGTTCACGCTCCATGCTGCTGACTGCAGACAGTGTTGCGGCCATCTCTCTCAGGAGCCTCTGCGCGATATCTGTGTGGACTATCTCCCGCCCGCGAAACCTGACGCTTACCTTGACCTTGTCGCCCTCACGCAGGAACTTCTCTGCGTTCTTGACTTTCACTTCGAAGTCATGATCCTCTATCTTGGGCGTCATGCGGACTTCCTTGATGCTCACAATGTGCTGCTTCTTCCTGGCTTCTCGATCACGCTTGCTTTGCTCGTACTTGAACCTACCGAAGTCCATTATGCGGCATACGGGCGGTCGCGCTGTAGGTGCAACCTCGACGAGGTCCAGGTTTCTCTCCGCCGCTGCACGAAGGGCATCCCTCAAGGCCATTATGCCCAGTTGCTCCCCGTTATCGTCCACAACGCGGACTTCCCTGGCTCTGATCTCCTCGTTGACGAAAAGCTCCCTACTGATAGCCTGTCACCCCCAACGGTTTTATGGATGCTGCCAAAAACAGAGCGTGCACCATGCAAAATGGGCGGGTTTTCCACCCGCCCGACATGACAGATTAGCCGAAATCCGACGACAAATCGAAGTCGGACTCGTGATCAGTCAGCATAACCGGCCTAGCTGAAGCGCCTAGCGCAGCGCCGGACGGTGAGAAGCGGATGGCTTCTGCTTCAACACGTGTTCTGATTTTGCACCACAGAGTATAGCACAACCGCGCAAGGTCCGTCAAACATCAGCGCACGAGCGAGACTCGACGTCGGACGCCAGTCTGCCCTCGAATTCGGCAAGGCTCATGGAGCCAAGATCGCCGGCCTTACGAGCACGCACCGACACAGCGCCCGCCTCCATCTCCTTTTCCCCCACTATCAGCATATAGGGGACCTTCTGCAGCTGCGCCTCACGGATCTTGTAGCCGATCTTCTCGTCACGCACGTCCGTCTCCACCCTGAAGCCCCTGGACGCCAGCCTGCCGGCCACCTGCTTTGCGTAGTCCACGTGCTTTTCGCCGATGGATAGCACCTTGGCCTGCACAGGCGCGATCCATACGGGGAAGGCGCCTGCATACTGCTCTATCAAGCAGCCGGTGAACCTCTCCATGCTGCCAAGCACGACCCGGTGGATCATGATCGCCCTGTGCTTCTCGCCATCCTCACCGATGTAGTTGACGTCGAACCTCTCAGGCAGGTTGAAGTCGACCTGAATCGTGGGACCCTGCCACAGCCTGCCCAGAGCGTCTTTGAGCTTGATATCGATCTTGGGCCCGTAGAACACGCCCTCCCCGGGGTCGACTGAGTAGGCAAGCCCATTGCTCTCTAGCGCGTCCCGCAGCGCGGAAGTGGCCCTTTCCCAGTTCTCATCCGAACCCACCGACTTCTCGGGCCGAGTCGACAGGAAGATCTCGTACTCATCGAAACCGAAGCTCTTCAGCATGTACGCCGCAAAGTCGATGACGCCGGTGATCTCGTCTCTCAGCTGTTCGGGGGTGCAGAACAAGTGAGCGTCATCCTGCGTGAACCCACGCACGCGCAGCAACCCGTGGAGCACGCCGGAGCGCTCGTATCTGTACACAGTGCCTAGCTCGCAGTAGCGGACCGGCATCTCACGGTAGCTGTGAGTCCTGGTCTTGTAGATCAGGATGTGCCCCGGGCAGTTCATCGGCTTGAGCACGTATTCCTTCTCGTCTATCGACAAGAAGTACATGTTCTCCCTGTAGTACCCGTTGTGCCCGGATATGGTCCACAGGGTCGAATCTGCAATATGCGGGCTGATAACATACTCGTACCCGCGCTGCGCGTGCTCTCGGCGCCAGAACTCCTCTATGGCAGACCTGAGTGCGGCGCCCTTGGGATGGTAGAAGATCAGCCCCGCGCCGGCCTCTTCGTGTATGCTGAACAGGTCAAGTTCCTTGCCCAGCTTTCGGTGGTCGCGCCGCGCAGCCTCCTCCAGCAGCCTGATATGCTCGTCTAGCTGGCTCTTGCTTGCGAATGCAGTGCCGTATATGCGCGAGAGCATTGGCCTCGCCTCGTCGCCTCGCCAATATGCCCCGGCCACATTCAACAGCTTGAACGCGCGGAGCATTCCCGTGCGCGGCAGGTGCGGGCCGCGGCAGAGATCAACGAATTCGCCCTGACGGTAGAAACTGACGGTCTGCTCGCCCTGGGCCGCGAGGTCCTGGACCAGTTCCAACTTGTAGGTCTCTTCGGCATCGCTGAGCCGCTCGATAGCCTCAGCCACGGGCAACTCCTCCCGCTCTACGGGCAGGTCTTCTTTGACGATCTTGCTCATCTCAGCCTCAATCCGTGCAAGGTCGTCAGGCGTGAACGATCCGCCTTTGTCGAAGTCGTAGTAGAAGCCGTCCGCAATCGTAGGCCCTATAGCCAGCTTAGTCCCTGGGAAGACGCGCAGCACTGCCTGTGCCATAATATGCGCGGCAGTATGGCGCATCGCGTCAAGCCCCTGAGGCGAGGTATCGTCGGCGATGATGACCGCCGCATCGGCAGTAAGCGGATATGACAGGTCGTGAGCCACCCCGTCGACCAGCCCGAGGATTGCCCGGGCCGCCAGCCGCGGGCTCAAACGAGCAGCCAGGTCCCGGATAGTCGACCCGCGCGGCGCCTCAATCACCGATCCATCGGGAAGCGATATGCGTATACTCTCCATCTGGTACATCCCCCTTATCGTGGACTACTCTACAGCCTCAGGCTGCGCCGCCATCGCAGGCGGCGCTGTCCGCCACGAACTGGGCCGCAATAGGTAAGCAAAAACCCCGCCTCGTGCATGCGCATCGGGGCGGGGTCAACCCGCGGTTCCACCCGGTTTGGCGTCAGATATCCGAACGCCCTCTCGTGGAGCCCTCTAACGGGGGCCAACCGTGCCGGCTTATTCTGCCCGTCCCGCCCACACGCTGCCGCTGGGCCGGCGGAATGCATTTCAACCGGAAGCTCAGAGGTGGTATTCGGCTGCCGACTCCCCGGCACGCTCACACCAAATGCCTGCCGTCTCTTCGGGCTCGCTTCAGCCTACTCGTCCTCTTCATAGCTACATGTCATTTTGGATTATCCCCATCATAGCCTTGTGCGTCGGGGTTGTCAACATACGTGCCCGACATGCGCAGGAAAGGGAATGCCTGGTCACGTGTATGAAGGAAAGATCCTATATGTATGGAAGTCATAGTGTTAAGGACCCATTATGTATGCGGGAACACGTGGAAGGCTGGTGCGCTCGGGTCGCCGAGCCGCCAAGGTCACGGCCCGCACGAGGAGGTATGTCGGTTTGAGGAACCTCTCGCTATCCACTCGAAGCCTAAAACTTCTGTTGACTGCAGCCATGGCGGTGCTGCTTGTCGCACTCGGGGTCGCCGGGGTCACGGCGGTCGAGGCGGACCGGACGCGCCTGGTCGTGGTGGCAACAAGCGATCTTCATGGCCACATCTATCCGATCGATTACTTCACTAACCAGGCAGACGAGGGCGGCCTAGCGCAGATCTACACCTACGTGAAACAGGTGCGAAGCGATAATCCCAACGTGCTGCTGGTCGACAACGGCGATGTGCTTGAGGGGGGCAATTCGGTCCTGCCATACCACTACATGTTCGACTCAAGCGCACCCAATCCCATGATAAAGGTCATGAACCTCATGGGATACGACTCGATGAGCCTGGGCAATCACGAGTTCAACTACGGTCTTAAGACTCTGGGCAAGGCCATATCCGAGGCGAAATTCCCTGTGGTATCGGCCAACATCGTGCGCGAGAACGGCGAGTCGTTCATACAGCCATACATGATCCGGGATTTCGGCGAGCTCAAGGTGGGGGTTCTGGGGATTACGACTCCCAAAGTTCCGACGTGGGAGAAGCCGGAGAACATAGAAGGCTTGGTCTTCATGAATCCTCTGGAGGTTGCGCTGAAGTACATACCCCAGATGCGGGCCCAAGGCGCGGATGTAGTCATCATCGTCGGTCACACCGGATGGGAACGCAAACCTAAAGACAGCGGCAAGCTCGAGGCATGGGGCAATCCGGATAACTGGGTCGACACCGGGCAGGCTGAGGAGAACTGGGCTCTCAGGCTGGCAAATAACGTGCCTGGTCTGGATGCCATCGTCGCCGGGCATGACCACCTTGCCGTCCCCATGGTCGCGAAAATGGGCGACATAGTGGCGACTGACGTGATCATCACGCAGCCCGGCCAGTGGGGCGACTATGTGTCCCGAATCGACATTGCGCTGGAGCGCGGCGCGGACGGACGCTGGCATGTGGCGGAGAGATCCTCAACGGTTGTCCCCATGGCCGGGGTACAGCCTGCTCCCGAGGTTCTCGAGGCAGCTAAGTACTATCACGATCAGACTCTCGACTTCTTCAAGAGCCCTGTCGCCCAGGCCACCGGGGATATGCCCGGCGGACCCCCGGCCAGGTTCTACGACAACGCTCTGGTGGAGATGATCAATCAAGCGCAACTGTGGGCGACTGGCGCCGACATATCCATTGCGGCCTTGTTCACCGACACATCGAAGATCGGCAAGGGGCCAATGACCATGCAGGACGTGTACGGCCTGTATGTATACCCGAACACACTCTATACCATCAAGATCAACGGGCAGCAGTTGCGCGAGGCGATTGAGGCCAGCGCCAACTACTTTAAGACCTATACCGGGCAGACTAGCCTGGATGAACTGATCAATACCTCGATGCGAGGCTACAACTACGACATATACCAGGGCGTCGAATACGCGATAGACATATCCAAACCGTTAGGTCAGCGGGTCGTGACGCTCAAGTTCCGGGGCGAAGACGTCCGGCCCGACCAGGAGTTCGTGGTCGCCCTCAACAACTACCGGGCGGGAGGCGGCGGCGGATACACTATGTTCCGCAATGCCCAACTGCTATCCGAGTCCACCACGGAAGTCCGCGAGATCATGGTGGACTACCTGCGAGAAGTTGGCCAGTTCGGCCCCGAGTCGGTAGACAACAACTGGCGGCTCCTGCCGGCCATCGTGGAGGAGATGGCGCGTCGACGCTAGATGATGCTCCACCATCAGGCCAGACTGCCCGGCCCTGCGGTTCATCCCGCCGGGCCGGGCAGTCTGGTAACGCTCGATGTGTGACCTTACTGCCGTTTCGCCGGCGCTAGAGGGTCCTCGCCTGTAGCCTGCGGGCATCGCATGCTGCACCCGTCGACCCTGCAGTCCATGCCGCGGCACCTTTCCACCCGGCCTTCGAACACGGTGTCGATGGTCTCGGCCGTGGCAGGATCGGGCTCATAGTGCAGCACTACCTTGCGGGGGGCCGCCGTGATGAGTGCGCTTATCAGAAGATCCGCCACATCCACGCCCTCGCCGGCCGCGTCCGATGCCAGAGTGTCCACGTAGTCGCCGACCACGCGCCCGCCTTCAGGGCCACGAAGCTCAAAACGGTTCTCTGCGGTCCGCACTACATGTACAATCTCCTGCCGCTGGTCCTGTATGTCGACGAAGTACTTCAGTAGACGCACAAACTCCCGATGCTCTCGTTCGGCCATGAACCTGATCAACGCTTCCTCAGCAGATCGCTTCAGTTCCTCCATGTATTCCTTCATGCGGAACCTGACGAATCCCTCAATCACGAGGGCATTGGAGTCGCCCAGGTATTCTTCCACATCTGCCGTGACTTCCCCGAGCCGCATCGAGGGGTCGAGCACACCGTCAACACCCTCGTTCAGCAGTGCTGCGGCATACTCCGACACCGCCGCAGCCTCTTCCTCCCCCAGCTCAGGATGGCGAGTCTTTAGGTTGTCAAGGATCAGTGCCTCCTCTACCTCGTCGAAGATCATGGTCGCAGCAAGGTTCGCCAACCTGCGCCGAAATAGACGCCTCAGGTCCTGCTCATTCACGAGTTTGTTCCGAGACGACCTGGCAGTGCATTCTATTAGTGTCAAATCGCCCAGAACCCTGTAGCGAATCGATATTTCAAGGCCCTGAGCGCGCAGATGGTCGAGCTCACAAAAGAGCCGCCGTCTCAACGAGTCGGCGGCAAGGTAGGAGCCGATCTGGACACAGTCCATCGATTCTTGCCCCCTTCAGCCAATAGTATATGTTCTGCTGAAGGGGCGTATACGATGCCCGAGCAGGGGCATAATGCATTTATGTGCGTTTCGCCGCCAGTTTACCTTCGGCGGGCCGGCATGCCCCGGTACAGGAAAACGCCCCGGGTAAACCCGGGGCTTCCACTAAATTCATGGTGGGATGCAGTGGAGTCGAACCACTGGCCTCAACGATGTCAACGTTGCGCTCTAACCAACTGAGCTAGCACCCCGACACCTTCGAAACATGGAGGCGACACCCGGATTTGAACCGGGGAATCGCGGTTTTGCAGACCGCTGCCTTACCACTTGGCTATGTCGCCAGTATCCACAGCCAACACACGCGTCGATCGTGTAGAGCCCAAAAAATGGAGCGGAAGACGGGATTCGAACCCGCGACCCTCGCCTTGGCAAGGCGATGCTCTACCACTGAGCCACTTCCGCAAACCAGTTCGCAAGTGGTGCCGAGGGGCAGAATCGAACTGCCGACACGGGGATTTTCAGTCCCCTGCTCTACCGACTGAGCTACCTCGGCCTGCAAGAATCGAAAAAACAATGGCGGGAGCGACGGGAATCGAACCCGCGATCTCCTGCGTGACAGGCAGGCATGTTAACCGCTACACCACGCCCCCGCACATCATAAACCTTGTCAAAGTGGTGGGCGAAACAGGGCTCGAACCTGTGACCCCCTGCGTGTAAAGCAGGTGCTCTCCCGGCTGAGCTATTCGCCCTTGGCGCTTTTCCATTATAGCGTACGCCCATCTGCCATGCAAGTACTGTTTCGAGCTTTGTTCGGGGCCCTGCTTATCCATTCCTCAGCTTGTCCGGGATCTCAAGACGCGCATAGGCAAACAGGTACTCCTGGGCATACCCGCACAGCCTGCCGAAGGTGTTCGCGGCCCACTGGCGAATCTCGCGGTGCGAGACGCGTTCACCGCCAAAATACAAATGCCGCACAGCGCGCTCTATCCACACATCTACCGGAAAGGCCTCGAACTTGCCCATAGAGAAGAGCAATACGCAATCAGCGATCTTCTCGCCAACCCCCCTGAGGAGCATCAGTTCCTGCTTTGCGGAGTCGTAGTCCATGGCAGTCACAGCATCCAGATCCAGTTGGCCGTCGGCCACTTTCGTTGCAGCCTCGCATATTGCCCGCGATCTGAAACCGGCCTTGCATGCGAGCACATCAGTCTCAGAAGCGCACCCGAGCTCACCAGGGGCCGGGAACGCGCGCCGGAGCGAGCCATCTACGGGCCCGCCCCAGACGCGTGAGAGGTTCTCCACAACCCGGGATATCTGAGCGACACTGTTGTTGGCCGACGCAATGTATGAAACCAAGCATTCCCAGGGCTCCTGCGCAACCAGCCGCAGCCCACGTGCGCTCTCCACCGCTCTGGACATGACCGGGTCAGTCGCCGCGATCCTGGCCTCTAGCGCAGCATGCGACTGCCGCAGCCGGAAGTAGTCCGTCACGATAGAAACCGTCTCGCTGTCAGCGGGCGGATGCACCACAAGCTCCTCGCCCCTCTGTTCCAGTCGAAGAAGCCTGCCGCGCACTACGCCCTCTTCTATCTGCCCCGCGTCCCCCGCCCGGATCCACCGGAAAGCCTGGCCGCACTGGCACGTAGTGTGGAGGTCAAGGCTGTCGAACCCGGCGATGATGCAGGCGCCGTCCTGCCACGAAAATGACAGGTCGCGTTGGTCAACACACTCAATCATGTGCTATTCTTCCTCGGATGCCATGGACTTAAGCGCCTGCTCAAGCTGCTTCTGGATTCTGTCGTAGCCTGCTAGATCGCCCGCGCGCAGTCGCTCCTGCGCCTTCTGGTACAGATCGAGGGCCTCACGTGCGGATGGACCAGCCTGCCTATCGACTGCCTCACCCAAATGATCGGACGTGCCTGTCTTTGCAGATGCGCCCGTGGTATTCCTCCGCCCCACCAGCGCCTCCAGGGCTTCCGGCAGGTCAGATCCGATCTCTACACGGGTGCCGTCAGACACTATCACCCGCTTCAGCTGAGGCAACTGGCTTGCCTGAGCCGCCAAGAACAATGGCTCCACGTAGAGTATGCTGCCATTTATCGGGTAGACAAGAAGGTTGCCACGGATAACGGTGGATCCGCTCTGATTCCACAGCGAAAGCATCTTGGATATCTCGGCATCCTGGTCGATCTGTGCTTCAATCTGCATCGGCCCGAACACTACGCGCTGCTTGCCGAAGTTGACTGCGACCATGCGCCCGTACTCGTCAGCGTCGGAGCTGACGGCGAGCCAGGCAACCATGTTGTCTTTGCGCGAAGGCGTGAACGGGGTGAACAACACGAAGCTGACCCCCGATTCGCCCGGCAACTGCATGTTCACATAGTACGGGCTTACCTGTTGCTGCTGACCTTTGTAGATCTCCCGGGGCAGACCCCACAGGTCTTCTTTGTTGTAGAACACCTCTGGGTCGGTCATGTGATACATGGCATACATCCTGGTCTGTATCTTGAACAGGTCTTCAGGATACCGCAGGTGCTGCCTGATCGACTCGGGCATCTCGCTTGCCGGCCTGAACAGGCCCGGGAAGACCTTAGCGTATGTCGCGGCTATCGGGTCATCGGGGTCGATGAGGTAGAACTTGACCTCCCCCGTATAGGCATCGATCGACACCTTGACCGAGTTTCTGATGTAGTTGAGCTGATCGCCGAAACGTTCAGCATAAGGGTACGCGGTAGACGTAGTCATCCCGTCGATCAGCCACATCAGCCGACCGTCGGCGATGAAAGCGTACGGATCTCCGTCGTACTGCAAGAACGGAGCGATCCTGCGTACACGTTCGCGGATGTCGCGCGCAAAGAGCATTCGGCTGTCAGGCGTGATATCGCGCGAGAAGATCACCTTGGAATCGTTGAACCTCGTCGAAAACAGCAGCCTCCGGAAGAGGTACCCCATGCGTATCCCGGAGTCCGCATCGTATTTCGTGTACTCATTGGAATCGCCCAGAGGGTAGTCGAACTCCTCAGCCCTGGTGTTGACTATAACCCAGTCGCCGGTCAGCTCGCCAAAGTATATCTCGGGGCGGTCGAGCCGCATGTCGGCAGGATATCGCGGCGGAATATCGCCCACTAGGAACATGGGCAGCCCGTCCTGGCCAATCTCGTTCACAGGGCTTGCGCAGGCGCCGTAGCCGTGGGTGTACTTGAGACGTGTGTTCACCCATGTCTGAGCCTGCGACGGCAGGCGGCTCACATCCATCTCCCTGGCCGACAGCATCACCTGCGTCGTCTTGCCGTCTATGGTGTATCTGCCGATGTCGATATCTGCGAAATGGTAGTACAACCGCATCTCCTGAAGCTGTTCGAACGTGGAAAGCAGAGGCTCCCAGTCCCACAGCCTCACATTGGCCAACGTGTCTTCAGCCCCCTCGAGCTTGGCCGCAGTGATGCCTTCAGTCACTGCATATTCCTTCTCCTCCACCCGATCCAGCCCGAAGGCGCTCCGAGTGAAGTCGATGTTGTACCCTATGTATTCGCTCTCTGCAACAAGCTCATTGGGCGTGACATACAACTTCTGAATAATGCCGGGGTAGACGTCGATCGCAAAGAACGACACTCCCAAGAGCACGACGGCGGTGATACACACTACCACCCACGTTCGCGTGCTCGCCGCCCTGAGACCTGTGCCTACGATGAACACCGCCGATGCGAGCATCAACCAGATCAGCAGACGAAGGCCAGGTAGAGTGCCGTGCACATCTGCGTAGCTGGCGCCCAGAACTACACCCCTAGTGGAGTAGACAAGCCCCCACATGGAAAGCGCGAATCCCAGCGCCACAATGCAAAGGCCTGCCCCGAACAGCACACACACATGCAGCTTGGCCCGTGCATCGATGGGCTCCAGCACTATCCTGCCGCGCTTCCGACGCCCAAAAGCCGCGCCGCTCGGAGCTCCCAGATCAGCCTCCTCGCGTCCGAACCTCACCAGTGCTCCCGACACGAGGTAGATCAGTATTACTGAGGCTGCCGTGAGCCCCACTACCCACCTGGAGCCTGCGTAAATACGGCGGATTATCGGCAATCTGAATACGTAGAAGCTGATGTCGCGACCGAAGATCGGATCTGGTTTTCCGAAAGACGTGGCGTGGATGAACTGCTGGAACTCCATCCACGAGCCGTAGGACGCCGCCGCGACTGCGAGCCCGGAGGCTGCGGCGATTATGAAGGCGGCCCGGGTCGACACCAACCTAGAGGCTGCTTTGGTCGCAAGAAGGTTGATCGCCACAAAAGCGAACGTGACAGCAAACGCGGCAACACACACGATAACGCGCGCTTCGGCCCGCTTCCAGAACACGCCGAGGTAGCCAAGGTCGGCGTACCACAGATGCTCGGTGACGATGACTGCAAGAGTGTTCCACGCCAGGGCCAGCCCAATCAGAACAACAATGAGGGCCTTGACCCATCCGGATACTCTGCTCATTAGCCCCACCCCTTAAGGAGAAATGCTCCGAAAACAAAGGAACCCACACCAAGCAAAGCTGATGCGGGCCCCGACATGTCCCTGTTGCTCACTACATCGTTTCGGCGGCCGGAGCAACCTCCACGCCGGCCACCATCGAGTCCGAATCCGGCATGACTGAGACCCGTTTCCCGGCCTTACCAAACCGATCGAACTGAACCAGCCCGTCGGCGGTCGCGAACAGAGTGTAGTCCTTACCCATGCCTACATTGACTCCAGCGTGCACTTTCGTTCCATGCTGCCTCACGATGATGCTGCCGGCCGTCACACGCTGCCCGCCGAACTTCTTTATTCCTAGCCTCTGCGCCTGGGAATCCCGTCCGTTCCTGGAGCTTCCCATCCCCTTCTTGTGCGCAAACAGCTGCAGATCCATTCTGATCATTCTTTACACCCCCTAGCCTGCAAATCACGGCCGCTTTCGGGCCTGTTCTTTTCCACAATCGATATAGTGCCTGGGTATTCCCGCGCGATCGAGCGAATCCCTGCGAGCATCGTCTCGAGAATCGCATCTGCCCGGTTCCACTCAGAATCGGACGGAGACCCCACTATCATGCAATCAAGTTCACCATGTCGCTGCCTGACCGACCTTGACACGCCGGCCTGCTGCCGAAGCCCGTTAGCCGCAGCAGTCGTGAGAGCGGATACTGCCGAACAGACTATGTCGCGCCCGTATTCCGCCCAACCAGAGTGACCTTGCACTCTGAACCGAACAACGTGGCCGCAGGAACGCCGGACAGTGACAGTAGTCATGGCAGGCGCATCGTCACTCAGTAACGATCGAGTCGATTCTGACAGACGTAAACGGCTGCCTGTGGCCGGTCTTTTTGCGTTCACGCTTCTTCGCCTTATACTTGAAGACATAAATCTTCTTTGCCCTGTCATGGGCCACGACTGCTCCGGTGACTTTGGCCCCATCTACGATGGGTTGCCCTACCCGGACGCCATCGTCGCCAGCCACCATGAGCACCTTGTCAAACTCGACTGAGTCACCAAGAGCAGTGCTGAGCTTCTCAACGCGGACGACTTGCCCCGGCGACACACGATATTGCTTCCCGCCGGTTTCGATGATTGCGTACAATTATCTGACCTCCTCGCACTCTGGGCTCGCCGGGACCACCAAAGGCAGGAAACGCGGCGCAATCCTCGCGCTCCATTTGCGGGCCTTTCCCGAGCGGCTTGAGGCGACGTACAAGGTCGCCCACAGCGGTTAAAATATAGCACAAGCATGGATGAGTGTCAAACTCGCCCCGCGCCCCTCGCCCCTCGCCCTCGCTCATCCTGGCCCTCACTCTCTCCCTCAGCACTCCCAGCCCCGCGTATCGCTCACAGCCCGCTCAGCTCGCTCAGCTCGCTCAGCCCTCACAGGTCGCCCAGCCCGCGCAGCACTCACAGCTCGCGCATCGCTCACAGCCCGCTCAGGTCGCCCAGCTCCGCGCAGCACTCACAGCTCGCGCATCGCTCACAGCCCGCTCAGCCGAATGTGTGTAGGGATCTTTGTTCGTTTGAGCCCATAGCGTTGACTTCACTCCAACGCGTTAAGCCGTGGCTCAAACAAGCATGTGCGTTGCGGGCCGATGGCCAGTTGGCGGGCCCACGGTTTCACAGACATACCCCCGGGGGTATCCAGGCAGGGATATCATCACATTTTGACGATAGTCAGGGCCGATGTACTCAATTTTTGAGTACATCCAGATGGCCAGTGAACAGACAGAACTGCCCAAGGCTTGCTTGACGGTTGTCTTCGCCCGAATATATGGTGAATCATTGGCATCACGTGCCATCGCCCGCGTCCTCTTACCAATTGCATCCATATTATGCGACGCAATGCCGCTCGCTCTGCGAGTCTCGATGGCCGCACGCGCCGTATACCCCCCAAGTTGCACAATCTAAGGGCGTTCCAGCGGCCATCCGAAATCGATGTACTCAATTTTTGAGGGTATCTCCAAAACTATCGTCAAAAATCGAGTACATCCCAGCTCCAGCCATTTTTGATGCCCCGCGCCGCTCATAAGGCCAGCTGGGCGCCACTTTCGGCGTGCACGGCCCCTTCTTGCCTACATCACCTATGGAAATGCCCCACCGGCACCCCGATTAACGAATCCCTCACCGGCCGCACGCACCCTCTCCATGCGAGCCTCCAGGCCTGCAGTCGGATGTAGGCGCAGTCGCAGGTAGGTCGAGGGTGTTTCCTATCGCGTCGAAGAACGAACGCCCGCGCAGGCGCGGGCGCTCGGAGCCCCTCCGGCCAGGACAAATCTATCAGGGGCCAGCTGACTGCTGTGTCATAGTGGGCAGCCAGTCCGGCCCCCGTCCGTTCGATCGCTTGGAACCTTTCGCTCGGCGTAGATCTGCTAGGTCGCCTGTATGGTCTCAGGCTCCGCCTCTCTCTCGGGGGTTCGGCTTGCGTCGGTCTGCGCAGCACTCCCGGCGCCAGCTCCATCGGAAGCGCCGGATGCAGCTGCAGCAGCGGCTTTCGCTGCTTTCCTGGCCCTGGCGGCTCTCGCTTGACGCCCACCACGCCTGGACGGACGACGTTTAGGCGGGGCCGTATCTCCAGCTTCGGGCGCGGTCGCAGCACCAGCAGCAGCACCGGCAGCAGCACCGGTCGCGGCACCAGACGCGGCACCAGACGCAGCACCAGCCGCAGCACCAGCCCCAGCCGCGTCGGGCGCAGGTTGCGGAGTCGGGGTAGTTGCGCCTGCCAGGGCAGACACATCAACCGCCACGGGAGCTAGCTGGGCGCCAGCCTGTTCCAAAACCGAGCCGTCAGCTTGGCCCGCCGCCGGTGCAGGCGATGGCTTTGCAGGTTGGCCGTTCGCCTTTGCTCGCCCCGAACCCCGCCTCGACCTGCGACCGTTGCGCTTGGAGCCCCTGGCCGAGCTTGGCACCGCGGACGTTTTGTCAGCATCCGCGCCCTTGTCAGGCTCCGGCTGCAGCTCTTTGGCGGGTTTGTTGCCCCCCCGAACCTGACCGCCGGTCTTCCCTTCCTGCTCGGGCTTGGCTTGAGGCTTCTCAGAGTCCTCTGGCTTGCCCTGCTTCTGAGCCTGAGCCTGGGCCGGAGCCTGGGCCTGAGCCTGAGCCGGAGCCTGCGATCGGCTTTGCTGCACTGGTTGCGCCTTCTGAGAAGCCTGATTTTTCGCCTGGGCCTGGGCCCGAGGCTGAGCGGCGACAGCGGGGATCTCGCTGGCGCCGGCAGGTTCCTTGGCCTTCGCAGCGGGGACTTGGGCGGTTGGCCCGGGCTCCTGGGGTTGCTCATCTTGGGCAAGGCTGCCATCGGCCGCCACTAGCCGAGCGCGGGCGTAGGTCTTGAATACTTTGGCCACCTTCGCCTTCACGCGCGTTCCGATCATCCTGCCGGCGCCTTCAACGTCGATAACGTACCCCTCGAGTCGCGCTATTCCGTCGCGGCTATTGGTCATGTGCGGTTCCTCTATCACTACGTCGATCACGTCTCCGGCCACCACGGGCAGGGCTTTCTTCTCCACGTCCTCCCTAGTGCCCACCGCCGCGACTACAATGTCCTCGACCTTCTGGTCGAAACTCCCCTTGACGTATATCGCCTTGCCGGTCTCCTCTTCCAGAGCCGCAAGGTTGGATCCGCCCGATCCTATCAGCACTGCGGCCACCGATGGGTGCAGCAGCACCAACATCGCGGGCTGGGAGGTCGACAGAGCCTCCTTCTTGATAGCGCGCATTGCGCGGAATGCCAAGGTCTCCTCGGAGAGGATCCTTCCCCGGCCATCGCACATCGGGCACACTTTCATCATGGATTCCGCCAGGCCTTGCTGGACTTTCTTGCGAGTCATCTCGACCAGGCCAAGCTGAGTGAAACCTAGCACTGAAGCTTTGGTCTTGTCGCGAGCCAGCGATTCCTCGAGTTTGCGCATGACTTGTTTCTGGTGGTCCTCATCATCCATATCGATGAAGTCCGCGATGATTATCCCGCCGATGTTGCGCAGTCTCATCTGGCGCGCGATCTCAGTGGCGGCTTCGAGATTGGTCTTCAGGACAGTATCGGCAAGGCAAGTGGACCCGGTGAACTTCCCCGTGTTCACGTCAATCACGGTCAAAGCTTCAGTGTGGTCTATGACGAGATAGCCGCCGCAAGCCAGCCATACCTTGCGCCTCAGAGCCCGGGCGATCTCCTCCTCCAGCCCGTATGAGTCGAAGATCGGCTCTTGACCCGTGTAAAGGTGCACTTTATCGCGCATAGGCTCCGGAAACATCTTCACAAGGTCATTGACCTTCTTCAGGTCCTCTGGATCATCCACGACAAACTGGGTGACATCTTCGGCAAAATGGTCACGTACCAGTCGAAACACTAGATCATAATCCTTGTGCAGCAATGCCGGCGCCTTGGCGCGTCTGCCCCTGGCTTGAATCCTGCGCCACAGCTTCACCAGGAACTGAATGTCGGAAGCGATCTCCTCCTGGCTCAGCCCCTCGGCGACGGTACGTACGATGACGCCCATGCGCTTGGGCTTAGCCGCCTGCGCGATCTTCTTCAGCCGGTCCCGCTCACCGTCTTCGTCTATCCTCCGCGAAACCCCCACGTAGTCAACGGTGGGCATCAGCACGACATACCTGCCCGGAAGCGTGATGTCGGTCACGACCCGGGCGCCCTTTGTTCCGATGGGTTCCTTGCTGACCTGGACCATGATCTCCTGCCCGGGCTTGAGAATATCCTTAATCGAACGCGGTTTCTTGTTTGGCACGGTTATCTCTTCGCCGTCTGCCTCGCGCACAATCCGCCCTTCGCGACCGTTTCGCCCCGCGAGGGCATCGTCTACATATAGAAATACATTTCGTTCCAACCCCACATCGACGAAGGCCGCCTGCATACCGGGAAGCACGTTCTCGACGGTTCCCCTGTATATGTTCCCGGCGTACCTCGGATGAAGCGACCGCTCGATAAACAAGTCGACGAGCACGCCGTCCTCGAGGATGGCGGCCCTAACTTCGCCGCTTTCGGAGTTGACGATAATCTCTCTTCCCACCTGACTCAACTCCCTCGGGTCAACTCCCCGCCATGACTAAATCTCTGCATTCAACACTCATCGGGGACACGAGGTCCCCGCCTCCTCTATCAGTGAAATATAGGCCCGTCCTGTGAATACAGGATCGAGCGATGGACCCATGCCTCTGCTCAGGCTGGCCTCGGCGGCCCTGCATCGAATCAAAATGGGCCATGAGGT
>Ga0208459_1001225_pt1 | contig 24995 bp, 10 predicted proteins | sample AD_UKC087_MetaG_FD_184433 | JGI IMG/M metagenome (GOLD analysis project Ga0208459, IMG submission 184433) | Active sludge microbial communities of municipal wastewater-treating anaerobic digesters from USA - AD_UKC087_MetaG (SPAdes) (version 2) | ecosystem: Engineered > Bioreactor > Anaerobic >... | reverse complement strand
GGTAAACTCGCCCAGCACAAAGGCAAACAGCCAGGCAATAAGGATAGCGGCAAAGAACGAAGGCACCGACATGCCGATAACCGAGAAAAACATGGCAAGCCGGTCGAACCACGAATCTTTTTTTATGGCACAGACGATTCCTGTAATTATGCCCACTATGGCGGCAAAAAGTATGGAACCCACGGCCAGCAGCGCTGTAAGAGGAAAGGCCTGCATGAGGATATCGGAGACTTTGGCCTTGCTTTGGTATGAACGGCGCAGGTAAGGCGATTTCAATACAATGGCTTTATCAGAAGAGATATTGAACAAGCGTTTGCATGGCTGGTATTTTGTATTGTCGAGATAAAAAAAACTGTTTTGATTGGCAACATTGTGCACTGAAATGGGCGACAAGTCGTTGAGGTAGTTGAGGTATTGAACCGGCAAGGGCTTGTCGCGGCCCAGGTCCCTGTTGATGGCTTCCACCGAGGCGCTGTCGGCACGCTGGCCCAGCATCATACGCGCCGGATCGGCAGGGAGCACATTAAATAAAATGAATACGATGGTAATAACGCCGAATAGTACCAGTACTCCATAGAACAAGCGTTTGGTAATATAGCGGACCATGGCGGCTTATTTTTCCGTTTTGCCGGCAGCAGATTTTTCAATCAGTTTTTCGTAGCCGGGCAGTTGGTCTTTAAATTCTTTGAAATTGGGTATGTCGCGCCATGCCCATTTCTCGAGCACCAGTCCGTTTTTAAGAAGTACAAGGCCAGGATTGGAACGCACCACGCTTTTCAGGGCTGTTTCATCCACGGTATAAAACTCATAAGCGGCTTTTATCTCGTTGCGGAAGTTTTTTATTGTTTCGAAATCCGAACCGCACAGGGCAGCAAAAGCAATGGAGTCTTTAGTGCATTGTTCGAAAAAGACGTTCAGCACCGGGAATACGGATTTTTCAGCTTTTGAAAGATCATGGCTGATAAGCAGGAACTGGTAGTTGGGGTTGCCGATGATATCAGCGTTATGATTGACTTTGTTCACATCGTCCAGCATGAAGTCGTGTATGGGTGCGGGTTTGTATTCCTGAATAATGGTTTTTTCCTGATCAACAAATTCAAACTGTTTGAAGTACGCTGTATCCTGATAAGGAAGTGTTTTAGATGTCCATTTTTTAATTTCGCCGGTTTCTTTGTGTTTATACACGAGTTTAGTAGTATCAGCAATTTCAGGAGTATCAACCACTTTCTCAGAAATTCTGTTTCCGACCTTCCATGGCATAAAATCAAGCAGGGGCAGGTGGCGGTAGCAATACACCGAAATCCACAGTATGATGGCAAACCCGATAAACATTATTCCGTATTGGGTCACATTGGGGAACCGGTTTTTGATAATATTTCTTCCCCAAAAAACGATAAGGGCGAAAATCAGCAGGCCGACATTTTTATAAAAAGTTTCCCAGTTGGTAAGTATTATGGCATCGCCAAAACAGCCGCAGTCCGACACGGGGTTTTTAACTGCCAGGATAATGGTGAGTATGGTGAAAAAGGTCATGTACAATATCATTATCCATGAAAAAAATTTCATTTTGACATTGAACAGGAAACAAAATCCAATGATAAACTCCGAACAAAAAAGAAAAAAACCCATGATCAGCGAGGCCGGCATCAGCCAATCCATACCGAATGCCATAAAATAATCATCAAATTTATACATGGACCCCAGCGGGTCAACGGCTTTTACAAAGCCCGAAAAAATAAATACCAATCCCAGGACAATGCGGGCAAAATGTATGGAAAACTTGCGCAGGCGCTTTGAAAAAGAGTATAACAGGAAATCTGCAAAAGCAATGGCTATCAGAATTATTATTACTATAAGATTGGTACTCATAACTTGTTTGATTTAGTAGTTATTTTTTTTCTGTGTTGATTTTAATCAGCGCGAATACGGCGTAGTTGATCATATCAAAATAATTGGCATCCACACCTTCCGATACTTCGGTCAATCCCTGATTATCTTCAATTTGTTTGGTTCTGAAAATTTTCATCAGGATAATATCGGTGAGCGAACTAATGCGCATATCGCGCCAGGCCTCGCCATAGTCGTGGTTTTTATCCATCATCAGGTTTTTGGCAAGACGGACATATTTGTCGTACAGCTCCGAGGCCTTTGGTATTTCCAAATTGATGTTGGTGAAATCGTTCAGTTCCAGTTGTATCAAGGCCATGACAGAGTAATTGACAATGCCGATAAACTCGGAGAAAATACCTTCAGAAATTTTTTGCGTTCCTTTTTCTTCTATGCTTCGGATGCGTTGTGCCTTAATAAAAATCTGGTCGGTAAGCGACATCGGGCGCAGTATCCTCCAAGCGGTGCCGTAATCGTTCATTTTTTTTACAAAAAGTTCCCTGCAGGCAGCAATGGCGACGTCGTATTGTTTTTCGGTCTGGTTCATGTATTTTATTACATTTGTAAAATATTAACGTGCAAAGATAAAAAAAATTAGAAACTGGTGAATCATTACTTTCTGAATTGCCGGGGCAAATTAGTGTCGCTCGAAAAGCCGCTGATCATGGGGATACTGAATGTTACTCAGGATTCTTTTTATGACGGTGGCTGTTATCGTGATGAACTTTCATGGCTGACACATACCGAAAAAATGCTGGCCGATGGCGCTGATATTATTGATGTGGGTTGTGTTTCCACCGCTCCGGGAGTTATTTATCGACAGGCAAAAGGCGCTGATATTATTGATGTGGGTTGTGTTTCCACCAGGCCGGGATCCAGGCCCATAACCGCCAAAGACGAAACAGCACAGGCCGTTAAAGTGCTTACCTCGTTAAGAAAAAGCTTTCCTGAGATAATTATTTCTGTTGATACCTACAGGGCTGATGTGGCCCGTGCTTCAGCAGATGCCGGAGCCGATATAATTAATGATATTTCGGGGGGCATGATGGATGTAAATATGTTTCCAACGGTCGCTGAATTACACATACCTTATATATTGATGCATATGCAGGGGACCCCGGAAACTATGCAAATGAAGCCATCATATACTGATGTAACTAAAGAAATCCTGTTTTTTTTATCGGAAAAAGTTTGCCTGTTGAAACGAATGGGGGTTAACGATATTATTATAGATCCCGGTTTCGGATTCGGCAAAACGATAGAACAAAATTTTCATTTGTTAAAGGATATTGACTTTTTTAAATTTTTATCTCATCCCTTATTAATTGGTGTTTCCAGAAAATCAATGATATGGAAGGTGTTGAAAAGTTCGCCCGAAAAGGCCCTTAACGGCACAAGTGTGCTGAATACCTACGCCCTGCTGAAAAAAGCAGGGATTATTCGTGTGCATGATGTAAAAGAAGCCCGGGAGTGTGTAGAACTTATTAATTTTTTATCCGTATAAAAATTATTTTCGGGTTGTGGTAATTATTAATTTTTATTTATCTTCACAACGTTTTTTGAAAAAAAATATTGATAATATTAGATATATAGATAGGATGAAAATTTGCAAAGTCACATTTAATGATAAGGTGTAACGAAAATTTCTGTATAAAAAATTCATGGAGCGTAAATAATATTTATTAAACCAAAAACATATGAAAAAGTTTTTCCTTTTTTTAATCTCTTTTGTTGTCCTGTCGGCCTTTTCCTCTCAGGTAAAAGCACAGCTGACGGTGGATACATCTCTTACGGTACAGCAGATGGTACAGAATTATCTGCTGGGTTCCGGTGTAACAGTTACCAATGTGACCTATACCGGCAAACCCGGGTCGGTTGGGGCTTTTAATACAGGCGCCACACCCACAAACCTGGGTCTTGCCAGCGGTTTGGTGCTCTCAAACGGGCAGACAAACGGAACACCGGCGATAGGTTCTCCAGCCAGCAATCTTGCAGATCATAACAATGCAGGAATCAGCGATCCCTTACTGGAAAACCTTGTACCGCCATCAACTAATATCTTTGATGCATCAGTGCTTGAATTTGATTTTGTGCCGTTTGCCGACACAATGAAATTCAGGTATGTGTTTGCTTCGGAGGAGTACCCCGATTATGTCAGCGCCATGTATGCCGATGTATTTGGCTTTTTTGTTACAGGACCCAATCCTGCCGGCGGAAATTATACCAATCAGAATATAGCGCTGATCCCCGGGACATCACTACCGGTTACCATTGCCAATGTGAACAACGGCCCTGGCAACAGTGGCCCATGTAATAATTGCGCCTATTATATCGGCAATACTGGCGGCATGACGATTGTTTATAATGGATTTACTACGGTATTAACCGCCTGGTGCCTTGTTTCACCCTGTGCGTCATATCATCTGAAACTGGCCATTGGTGATGCCGGCGACGGATGGTGGGATTCTTCTGTTTTTCTCGAAGCAAACAGTTTCTCTACAAATAATATTGAGGTGACAGCTACGGATGCTGAAATCTGTACCGGAGAAAGCACTACCCTGACCGCTGTTGGTGCCAATACTTTTTTATGGATGCCCGATTCAATAGCGGGGCCTGTCAATACGGTCAGCCCAACGGTAACTACCACCTATACTGTTATCGGAACCACAACAATGGGTTGTACCGGTATGAACACCTTTACCGTGTATGTCAGCCCGACTCCGACGGTCAACCCGGAAGCCAACCTGACGTACTGCCATGGAGCCAACGTGCCCTTGAATCAGTTGTCCAGCCCAGTTGATTTTACTGTCCTTTCCTGGACCAATAGCAATCCTTCAATTGGCCTAACGACAAGCGGCGTTGATAATATCCCGCCCTTTGTGGCTACAAATACCGGCACTGACCCCGTTACGGCCACCATTACGGTGACTCCTACCTATGATATATGTGTTGGTACACCCCTGACATTTACCATTACAGTTAATCCCATACCCACGGTTACTCCTGTTACGGATCAGTTTTATTGTCCTGGTGTCAACGCTCCCCTTACAGCTTTGACAGGGCCTACTGCAGGAACGGTATTTTCATGGACTAACAGCAATACCGATATCGGATTGGGTGCAGGAGGCACAGGCTCCATTCCGGCGTTCACCACGGCCAACACTACGGGTTCCCCAATCGTTGCTACTATTACTGTTACCCCTTCGGCTAATGGCTGCGACGGCCCGGCCGAAACTTTTACCATTACAGTGTATGCTCCATCAAGTGTAACCCCTGTGGGCGACCAAACCTATTGCGCCGGAGCTGCAGTTCCTGTTACTCCCATTACCGGACCTACCCAGGGGACCATTTTTACCTGGAGCAACAGCAATACGGATATAGGTCTGGGTGCAAGCGGTACGGGTGACATTCCCGCTTTTACAGCCGCCAACACCACGGGAGCACCCATCACCGCTACTATCACCATCACGCCATCGTCAAATGGTTGTGAGGGAATAGCCGAAACTTATACCGTAACAGTTAATCCTACACCTACGGTTTCTCCTGTATCTGATCAGGTTTATTGCATTGGTTCAGGTGCGCCGGTTACCGAGCTGACAGGTGCTGTCGCCGGCACCGTGTTTAGCTGGACCAACGATAACACCTCCATCGGCCTTGGCGCATCAGGAACAGGCGACGTGCCCGCCTTTACGGCACAAAACACCAGTGGAACAACCCAAACTGCCACTGTTACCATTACGCCTTCGGCCAACGGCTGTGTGGGACAAACCGAAACTTATGTTATCCTGGTGTATGCCACCAGCGTTACACCTGTTTTGGTGTCGATGACTGATGCCGATTGCCTGGGAAAAGCCTTAGGATCATTGAATATTGAAGTGGAGGGTGGCGAAAGCCCTTATACTTTTGCCTGGTCGAACGGTTCGGTTAACGAGGATATCGAAGGCCTCGATGCCGGTGTTTACAGTGTGATTGTTACCGACAATAAAGGATGCACAAGTAAAGACACCAGTTTTCAGATTGTAGCCAGACCTGAGACCCCCTTGAAACTCAACAATGTGTTTTCACCTAATGGAGACGGCAAAAATGATATGTGGATTATCGGCAACATTGACCTTTATCCCGAAAATGAGGTTTTTGTTTTCAACCGCTGGGGCAATCAGGTGTACAGCGAAAAAGGATATAACAACGAAAAACCTCTGGTATGGGACGGTAGCAACCTGACAGAGGGCACTTACCTGTATGTGTTGAAAGTAAACATGTGCGGTGTGGATAAAACATATAAAGATTATATTACGATAGTCCGATAATTGTGATAAACATAAAAATAATAAACATGAAAGCAATAGTTAACACCATCGTATTTTTTCTTCTGGGCGCAGCAGTGTATGCACAGCAGGATGCCCGGTTTACTCAGTATATTTTCAACGAGTTGATTCTTAACCCTGCTTATGCAGGTTCAAAGGAGGTACATAATATCGGGGCTACCTATGCGGCATCCTGGGCCGGGTTTAACGGTACCCCCAGCGTACAGACCATAAGCTACGACGGCCCTATAGCCAAAAATATGGGACTTGGCGTACATTTTATTAATGACATGATAGGTGCACAGATGCGGCAGGGGCTTATGGCCAGTTATGCTTACCACTTAAAACTCAGCGAAAAATGGCGTTTGGGATTAGGACTGGGATTAGGCCTGTCGTACAATACACTCAACGGGTCGAAACTGATAGCCGACGAGGCCGACGATCCGGCTATACCGCTGACCAAGGAAAGCAAACTTTCCTTTGATGCCCAGACAGGTATTTTTGCTCACAACGAGAGATTCTACGCCGGATTTTCTGTTACCAATCTTTTGGCCGGCATGTCGAAAAGCGAAAACATCATTACTCCCAATGTGAGCCGTCACTATTATCTTACAGCAGGATACCTTTTTGATATCGGTACAAAATTCAAATTAAAACCCAGTTTCCTTATTTCCGAAGATTTTAAATCACCTACCAACATTGATATTTCTCTTTATGGAATTATTATTGATAAAATTTGGCTGGGTGCCAACTACCGGGTGAACACTACGGTGGGCAAGAAAAATCTGGATAATTCGCTTTATCACCAAAACGCTGTGGCCTTTGATATTGGATGGTATGTAATCGACCGCCTGCGGATAGGGTATGCCTATACGCTAACCCTGACCACTCTTAAAAATTATTCAGGTCATGAAATTGCAATAGGATATTATTTCCCGTCAAAGGTTAGTCCGCAGATGAAATCACCGAGGTATTTTTAACTTTTAAATTTTTGAAACTATGAAAACAAACATAAAAAACGTGATAAAGTTATTAGTCCTTTCGGCAGCATTAGTGTTTTTTTCCAACAGCATTTTTGCACAAAAGCAACTACAATTAGCCAAAGACCTTATGGCAAAAAGTGAATATAGCGAAGCCATAAAAGTATATAAGGACGTTGTTAAAACCCCGTCAGCAGGTATTCAGGAAAAAAGAGACCTGGCTGCTTGTTACCTGATGACTGGCAATACCCTTGCTGCAGAGGAATGGCTGGCAGACGTGGCAGACAATCCCGACCATACGGCACAGGACCTGCTGCACTATGCTGATGTGTTGAAATCAAACGGGAAATATGGCGAAGCCATCAAACAATACGAAGAGTATGGCAAAATGCTACCCGCAGAAAGTTCCAAAGTTAAGGAATGGGTTAATGCGTGCAGAAAATCGCAGGAATGGATTGCCGATCCCGCCTATACCGATGTGATTAATGCAGATGCGATAAACTCAGAAAACAGTGATTTTGGTTTAATACCTTATGAAAATGGCTACGTGCTTACTTCTGACAGAAGGCTCAAAGGCAAAAGCTATGGCGCATCGGATATCTATGGATGGACAGGAAATCCTTATCTGAAAATTATCCAGTATAAAGATAAAGACCTTGGCACAACCCCCAGGGAATTGGAAAATGTCAACAATAACTACCACAATGGACCCGCTGTGTACGATAAAAACTCGGGAACACTTTATTTTACGCGCACCAAGATGGTCAAAATGATTAAGAAACCCATGAATTGCGACCCCACCAGCTGGTACGACAATTCTAAAGCTAAAGATTATGTAAACCGTTTGGAGCTTTACTATGCTACCAAAGAAGACGGAAAATACCAGCAACCCGTATCATTTCAATACAGCAACCCGCAATCTCATTCGGTAGGCCATCCTGCCTTGTCGCCCAATGGCAAAATAATGTATTTTGTCTCGGACATGGCCGGCGGCATGGGCGGAACCGATATTTATTACTGTGATAAATTTACCGACGGCACCTGGGGAACACCAAAAAATGCCGGAAAAAATATCAACACAACCGGTAACGAAGTATTTCCTTATGTGGCTTCTGACGGAACACTCTACTTTTCAAGCGACGGATGGCCCGGCATGGGCGGACTCGATCTGTTTTCGGCCAAGGGAAGTAAGGACTCGTGGGCTACACCCGAAAACATGAAATATCCTTTCAATTCGCCCAAAGATGATTTCTGCATGGTATATACGGGGGAAGGCACGGGATACCTTTCTTCGAACCGCGATGGAGGGAAAGGTCAGGATGATATCTATAAGTTTATCCCTTCTCCGCCTAAAACATTTATTTTTACGGTCACAGCCAAAGAAAAAACCGATAGCGTTAACCTGGGCATGCTCAAAAATGCTATGGTACAGGTAGTGGGCGATAGCGGCGAATGTCCCGTGTTGTATGAAAAGAACGGCGTATATTATTTTCAGGCTGATTGCGGTAAAGAATATAAAGTAAAAGGCAGCCGTGATGGCTATTTTACCGCAGAAAAAGTTATTACCACCAATTGCCTGACTCGTAATGATACAGTGCCCGTGGAACTGATACTCGACAAAATTGTCATCAACAAACCGATTGTTTTGAATAATATTTATTATGATTACGATAAGTGGGATATTCGCCCCGACGCAGCGTTTGAGCTTGACAAGCTGGTGAAAATCCTGATGGAAAATCCCAAGATTAGCATTGAGCTCGGTTCGCATACCGACTCCAGAGGAAAGGAAAAGTACAACCTTGACTTATCGCAAAAACGCGCCGAATCTGCTGTAAACTATATTATTTCAAAAGGCATCGCTCAGACCAGAATTAAAGCTAAAGGTTATGGCGAAACCGTACCGGTTAACAAATGTATTGATGGCGTAACCTGCACCGAAGAAGAATTTCAGATGAACAGGCGTACCGAATTTAAAGTTACCAGTATCAGTGGAGGACAGAAATAAAAATGGCTGTTTAAGTTGAGCAGCATCTATTGAAAAAACTAATCAGGAAGCCGGATTTTTCCGGCTTCTTTTTTTTGTGGTGTTCCGGATACGCTTATTAACATTGAACCTGCACATGACGTATTAACAGTTTTATGTTGATATTATTTTTAGCAATACCTTAGTAAGTTGGGTATTAATGGCAACCTTTGCAATATTATGCCGGGAATATTGATAAAAAAATCGCTGCTTGCAGTGTGTTTGCTGTTTTTTTTTGTTTTTGCCGATGCGCAAAACAATCTTGTATTTCAGCAGGAAGAAGAGGTTGAATTAAAGATTTCTTATGCAGCTTCACCCGGTCAAAACCAGCAAATTACCAATTTCTTTATTCAGGAAATTGCCCGGAGTTTACCGAAAAAAACTGAATTCACCCAGTACGTTTTTGTATGTACTAAAACTGACCGTATAACTGCCACGGGCCCAGCATCTTATTCGGCCACATTTGAAATACTGAATGCCGGCTGTAGCGGCGATATGATGTACAAAGGGTTTTCGGTTGCCGATGTGCTGATGCCTACACATTGTTCCTTTACCTTTAATGTCTTTACAGATAAGGCCATTCCTGTGTATAAAAAAAATGTAACTGAGGCGCCACTGAATCTTGGTTACAATTTGTTGGATTCCTATAAATTCACCGACACAACGGCCTTTAAGAAATTTTCGACCCGTGTAGATAGTTTTGCTTTTCATTATTCGGATAAGGCAATCAACCGCTTTAATTCCAAAATAAAACTTATTGATGAATACTTTGGTTCCGAAACCATTATCGATCAATGCATGAAGAAAATCAGGGAGATTGATTACAACAACACGGATATGATTATTGTTTATGATATCAGTCTTAAAGAGGTTGAAAAAACATCCGAGGAGTTGTATAACAAAGAGTTTCCCGGAAAACTGGCGTTGGTTAATCATGATCCTGTTGGTTTTATCGACAAGTATAACGTGCTTGCAGAAGCTATTTTTCAGACCAGGCACCTGCTCAGTCAAAAACTTGCTAACCTTGATAAATTGTATTATGAGAAAGGGATTGTGCAATTGCAAAATGGGAACAACGAAAAAGCCAAGACTTATTTTAACCGCTCGGTTTTGTACAATCCCGATTTTGTTCCCTCACAGCTTGAGCTGGTAAAAATATTTTATTACAGTGATAGCCTGAACCAGGCGGCTGACAAGGTTTCCTATATTTTGCAGCACTTAAATCCAACCCCCGACATACATAAACAAGTGTTGTTATATACCGATTCGGTTTATAACGCCTTATTGACAAGAGGGAAGGAATTCAACAGGCTTCAGAAATACAATGAAGCTATTGAAATATTGGAAAAATGTGTGTCATTTTGCGACAGCCTCCCCGGTTATTTATGTGCCGATAGTCATGTAAAAAACCTTGCATCAGCCCGTTTTGGTATCTATCAGTCCTATTTAAGTGTTGCCCAAAAAGCGATTGACAATGGTAAGTTTGAGTTGGCAGAAATCTATATTTCCGATGCAAGGAATTACCAGAAAATCCATAAAAGCGCTATTATCAACGATGCGGAAGCCTTGTCGAAACTCGAAAAGATTGTGCTTGCCTACGTTGCGAAAGGCGACACCCTGATAGCCCGGAAACATTACGAAAACGGGCTGACTTACCTCGAAAAAGCAAAAAATATTGCTGAAAAAAACGGTATCCAGCTTCCACTGACGTATGAAAAAAGCATGAAAAATGCACAAGCCGGCATCTATATTAACATGCTTAATAAATGCAGGCGGCAGCTGGCACTGAAACAAACCGAAGCGGCAGAAAAAACATTAAATGAAGCCATTGCTCACCATAACAAATATACAGGATTGATAACTCCTTCCAAAGCGGTGGATACGTTGCTTGCAAAAATCAGGCAATATCAGTGCGATGATATGATTAATAACGGTATGGTGGCTTTGAATGCAGGCAATTATTTTACCGCACTTCAGCATTTTGACAAGGCCAAAAAATTACAGCAAACATACGCGTTAAAGCGCTATCTACCATTGGATTCGCTGCTGATGGTTTCGGCACGGCCTGTCATAGATAATCAGTTATTGCTGACAGAAAAACTTGTGGTGGCAGGTAAACCCGACTCGGCACGGACTATGGCTGAAAATGCGGCTTCGGGCCTTACTGCTTTCGGATTGTCGGGAGACACCGCCCTGATGCTTAAACTCAGACTGCTGAAAAAAGATATTTTCGACCTGCAGTGCCGGCAGACCAGGAATAAGTTTGAAACACTGATGACGCGCGCCAATATGGCTGTTGCACGTCAGGATTATATCACCGCAGATTCTTTGTATGCGATGGCAGGTATGGTAACTGACAGTTTTCCGCAATGTACCATTGATATCAGTCAGGCTATCCAGGGAAAAAAGGAATATCTACTGCCATGTAATTATCAGAAAATGTTGCAGAAAGCCAGCAAAGCGCTTTTCCATGGCGACTATAATTCCTATTTTTATAATTATTCTGAAGCAGAGAACTTTTTTAAAACCATGCATCTGAATAGTTTCGGCCTTATACACCCGGCACTCACCGATCAGATAGCGGTCTCTGCCGACACTGCTTTTGTTTTTGCGGCTTCAGAATTTATGCTCCAAAACAACAGGCCTGAAGATGGATTGCTTTGTATCAAAACATTGAAGAAACTGCACTATCCGCAACAGCAAACAAAAAACCTGCAATTACAGTCGGGCGCCATGATGGCCCGCAAGGACTTTGCCGTGAACAAGGCGTTGCAGCCCAATGTCATCGTGGTGAGCTATATCGGAAACGATACCTGGCTGGCATTTTTTAAATCTTCCTATATCAAAACATGGAAAACATTAAAAAAGAATTCAGGTTAATTTTTTTCGTTAATTTGCAGGTATGTTTTTTACCATATCTAAAATCACTGCATTCCTGTTGAATCCGCTGACCTGGATAGTTATTCTTTTTGTCGCTGCGTTGTTTTTCAAAAATGCCCGGCGAAAAAAAAGAATTACCATAGCCGGCGTGGTTTGTTTAATTTTTTTTACCAATCCTGCCATTATTGATAACCTGCTACGCACCTGGGAAAAGCCTTACCAGTTGATGGATAAAAATGTCACTTACACGGCCGGCATAGTTTTGGGGGGAGGTATGGTAACTATCGACCAGAAGCATGACCGGCTTATTTTTCATGAAAATACCGACAGGTTTTTGCAGGGGCTGCATTTATACGAAAACGGACAAATACAAAAAATTATACTCTCGGGCGGAGCCGGAAACCTGGTTTTTAAACAGTTCCTTGAAGCAGCTCTTATTAAGCGTTACCTGGTTGAAATAGGTGTTCCGGCAGAGGATATCCTGATAGATTCCACCTCCGACAATACCCATCAAAACGCCGTTAATGTTGCCAAAATCATAGAAGAGCAGGGGCGGGCAGGGAGTTATTTGCTCATTACTTCTTCGCTACACATGAAACGGGCAAAAGCCTGCTTTGCCAAACAGGGCATTATTACTACCGGCTACCCTACCAATAAAATAGTGGGCCCTCACCGCACGGATGTGGGTTATTACCTCATACCCAATGCCGGCGCCCTGGTGCGTTGGGAAAAGTTTATCCATGAAGTGTTGGGCTATGTGATTTATGCCATTATGGGGTATATTTGATTCCTTGGCTGTCACAATAGTCTTTGATTTGTTTTTTGGGTGCTGTAGTATGCCGGCATATGCCTATTCGTGGTGTATGTATAATGTCAGTTACACCTATAATGATTACCTTTGTACCCTAACTTTTTTGTATGGCGCAGACACTTTTTATTGTCATTTTGGTCATTGTTGTTGTTAACTATCTGTTTGGCTTGTTGCTCGATTTGCTCGACAGTACCCGTTGGAGCAATATCCTGCCCTCAGAACTTTCCGGAATTTATGATGCGGAAAAATACGCTAAATCACAGGACTATGAAAAAGCGAATATGCGCTTTTCATTGATTAGCGGTGGCTTTAGCTTTTTGCTGCTCATGTTGATGATTTGTCTGGGTGGTTTTGCCTGGCTCGATAATGTGGTTAGGTCAGTTACTGCTCACCCGGTACTGATTTCCCTGTTGTTTTTTGGAGCACTGGGCCTGGCTTCCGACTTGCTGACTACACCTTTCAGCGCTTACCACACCTTTGTCATCGAACAAAAATTTGGGTTTAATACTACAACTGTTACAACTTTTATCCTGGACAAACTGAAGTCCTGGTTGATGGCGGCAGTTCTGGGCGGTGGAATCTTGTCTTTCATCGTGTGGATATATGGCGTAACAGGATCATGGTTTTGGATAATTGCCTGGATGGCTATGACGTTTTTTTCTGTTTTTATGAGCTTGTTTTATTCCAATATCATTGTGCCGCTGTTTAATAAACAAACACTGCTTGCACCGGGTACATTGCGCGATGCTATTGAGAAATTTGCTGTCAGAGCAGGATTCAAATTGAAAAACATTTACATCATAAATGGCTCCAAACGTTCAAAAAAGGCCAACGCTTATTTCACAGGTTTCGGACCGAAGAAGAGGATTGTGCTATACGATACCCTGCTTGGAGATTTCACCGATGATGAAATTGTTGCTATTCTTGCACATGAGATAGGTCACTACAAAAAGAAGCATGTGTTGTTCGGATTGGTTTCCGGCATTATCAGTAGCGGCGTTTTATTTTATATTTTGTCGTTAGTTATAGGCAGCCCCGAAATGGCAGGCGCCTTGGGAGCCGGACAGGCAAGTTTTCATATGGGCATACTGGCTTTTGGTCTTTTGTACAGCCCTGTTTCGTTGGTTTTGGGCATAGCAGGCAATTATTTTTCACGAAGGCACGAGTTCGCAGCCGATGGTTATGCTGTGGCGCATGCTGATGCCAATGCGTTTGCACAGGGATTAAAAAAACTATACGTGATGAGCCTTAGTAATTTGCGGCCGCATCCTTTTACGGTATTAATTACTTATTCGCACCCGCCTTTGCTTCAAAGGTTGGCAGCTATTGAAAAAAAGCAGTGTTAAATGTTTTCTGTTATTAATAGTTGAAGTCAAATGAGGTTGGATTAATAGGTTGAAACATATGATCTGAAAAATCTTCATAATTTCAGGTTTCGGAATGCAACATTTTTTTTGTATATAATAAAAATCTACAAAGAAAAAACCTGATTTTTACGTTATATTGTACAGTCATGTATTTGCTAAAAAATTTAAGTTTATATTTGAATATTCAAATAAAAGTTACCAGGTATTATCTATGAGAAAAGTTTTATTCTTTTTTACATTTTTTATAATCTATGCCTCAATTTCTATTGGCCAGGGAAATATGTTGAGTATTTCATCTGTACTACCGCCTGAAATTACTATTTGCGGGTCGGAACAAAAGGTTGAAATCAGTATTGTGAATCCTTCTCCTTTTGGGCTTTCCAATGTGGTGTTGCAAATCACCATGCCCGTGGGATTGGTTTATCAGGCAGGTACTATTACAGGAGCTACAGAACTTAATATCTCCAATTTAAGTCAGCCCCAGTTTTCATTAACAAATATTCCTTCGCAAGGCGCACGGAATATTTCCTTTTTTATTGCGGCAAATTGCGACCTGATGGATTATATCGCCCAGGGGCAGATAGTGTCAATGGTTGCACGGGTTAATTACCTGACAAGCAATAATATTAATACTTACGATCAACATACCAATTATCTGTACCATGTAAAACAACCCAATTTATCTATTATCTCGATTACCAATCAAACGTATTCCGGCAATATCGGTGATGTATTCACCCGGTGTATTACCATCACCAATGGCGGCCTTGGCGCTTTGAGCAATTTTACTTTTACGCACACACACGGCAATGGCATACAGGTAAACAATGTTTCCATTGGCGTGTGGAATTCTGCCGGTGGTGTGGAAACAGTAACTATGAATGGAAGCAATTTTTTGGGGATAGGAAATAATAATGCTCTTTTTGAAAATGCCGAATTAATTACCATCTGCGAAACCATCGAGGTTATTAACTGTGTGTCGGTGGGCTCCAGCTATGAAGTGAAATGGGGCTGTAACGGACAGATTTGTCAAAACTCCATATCAACTGCTAATGTGGTTTTTCCGAATTTAACCCCTAACCTGGTAATAACTCCCACAGCAGGTGTAAACACATGCCTGGGACTGGGCAATGCAAATACCCCGTCTCTGAGGATTATCAACAATGGCATGGGTGATGCTTACAACGTGTTTCTGGATATTTTCCATGCAACATCAACTATAAATTATGATGCAGGAATAAGGTCCAACATCGATCCGGCCAGTTTTACGGTGCAGGTAGGCATTAACGGCACACCGGTCAGTATCACGCCGGTGCAGACTTTTGCAGCTTCAGCGCAATATTGTTTGAGCGCAAACCCAAAGGGAAGAGTATATATCAATATTCCTTTAATCAATGCACACGACACGGTATATCTCAAATGGCGATATTATAATTGCTGTTCCGATGCCCCCGGCGGTACCCGTGTTCTGTCCGGCTGGAGGTATCAGGGTACCTACAAAAGCATTTGTAATAACAATTATGTGATTTCAAATAGCTGGGGATATGTATACAGGGACCTCTATGGTACTTTAGTTAACGAATTATCGCCTTCAAATATTACCAGCGGAGAAACCAAGAACTTTAGTTTTCTTTTCTCAAGTTATGGCAATTCCTATCCCAGCACCACTGGGCGACACTGGAAATTTGTGGTCAATTTGCCGCCCTGTCTTTCATATGAAAGCGGTAGCTTCCAGATTCAGAGATATACCGGTACCCAATACTGGTATCCTTCCACAGTAACCGTTTCTGGTAATACCCTGACGGCCATTTTTGACAATAACCCTCCCTGGGATCTTTATCAGTCCATTGTAAAGTTTAACCTGATTGCTAATTGTGCCAATCCGGGATGTGTTGAAGGAGGTAATAACCTTACTATCACGTCGTTTTATATTCCTGACGGCAGTTGCTTATGCGAAGTGCTTGTCTCAAGGCTGACTATAACCGTGGGGGTTATTTGCCCCGTGATTTGTGAAGGATTAAATAATAAGGCTTTTGACACTTATCGAAGCAGTTATGGCGCTCCGGATAACGACAACAACGGACTGGCCGATCCGTTGCCTGCAACATTGAACTTTAATCTGATAAGAAGAGACCGTGCCATGTTTGGCGATACCATAACTACCCTGTCACAAGGACTTATAAAGACCAGCGTGGCTCATCCGGCATGGAATTATTGTTACAGGGTGGACTCTGTTTTGAACGGCAATCAGCTGAGTTTTGTGGATGGCTTGCTGGAGATACACCAGTACTCCACCGGAAATGTATATACCTGTAATGTGAATACTTCTTCGATAACCACAGCCGGAAGTACACGAAAATTCAACTTCGATATAAGCCCCGTAACTTTAGCCGCCCTGGGTCTCCTGCCTGCCGGATTTACATACAACGATAATGATTCCATTGCTTTCAGGGTGCGTTACCGGGTAAGCAGCAACCCCGGAGGAACCATACTTGATTGTTTTGTAAAAAACAAAATGTTTGTCAGCGATGTTCCCAACCCTGCATCCTTTGCACACAAGTTTGGCTGTAATGTTTTTGAAGGACGTTTCTCAATAATTGGCTATTACTATACCAACTGGGGGCCTGATAATTTTAACGTGAACACATGTAATCAGGTAACTATCAGCCAGAATTATTACCTGAGTATCGGCCCCTGTTGTCAAAACTATGCAGGGGGCAATTTGTTTCCTTTTGAATATCGTAACTGGGCGCATGCATACAGGTTCCGGGTTATTCTCCCTCACGGATACCAGTTTATTTCTGCACGGTTTAACCAGGTACGCACGGCAGGTACTAATGGCGGTTCCACATCGGCCTGGGTAAATCTGATACCTGTGAATCCAAACTCCGATACCCTGGTTTTTATGGTAGAACCTTTTTACGAAACCTTCGGAGGCGCTATCCCTCTGAGTGATGACGGCTTTCATGGTACCCTGCAGGTTACCCTGGCTCCAACGTGCAATGTTGTTTCCAATGTCGCTTCCAATGTGGGTTATTATTGGGATTTTGGCCCATCAGGCTATCTGGCGGGATCCAGTACCCCCAACAGCTCTAATGTTACTACACACGATGTCATAACCTATCAGGGACCGGATATCTTTGTACAATCGATACTCCCGACAGTATTGGCTTATGATGATGAGGTGAATTGGGAAATATCCTTATCCAATACCACTAACATCAATGCGTTAAACACATGGTTCTCAGGCGATGAATCAACCGGTGTTACAATTCTTGAAGTATGGGATCTGGATAATAATGTGGTGGTATTACCGGTAGGGGATATCTATCAGATTGGAGTGTTGTCTGCTAATGCAGTCAGGCATTTCAGGATAAAAGCCACCTATACCTCGTGTTTCCCAAGTACCATGATGCTTTATGCCGGGTGGAACTGCAATGCAGGATATCCCGCTACGGTTGCATCATATCCTTGTACTCCTGATCAACTGCAGCTTTCGCTTGAACCTCAGGTGCCCAATCTGATAGCAAATATTACCAACCCCCTGTCAACAGTGGACCTTTGCGATACTACCGGCTATGTAGTTGAAGGCATCAATGTTCAACTGGGTACTGCGTACAATCTGAAACTCAAAGTGGTTTTGCCGGCAGGTGTTTCTATTATTCCCGGCTCGTGCAAGCTCAGTTATCCAACGGCTTCTCCCTATGTTGCCATTCCGGATCCTACGTGGATTTCAGGCACTCAATGGCAATGGGATATTTCAGCGCTCAACGCGCTGATTGGTGCGGATGGATTGCCCGGTATATTAGATACGACTCTCAATTCCGTTAAAATTTCTTTCAGGGTTATCACGAACTGCTTTTATACCTCGGGAAGCGTCATCGGGTTTAACTTTCATGGACAAAGCCACTGCGGCAATTATACCGGGCAGGAAATCTCCATGTCCTCCCAACTGGCTATCACCGGAGCTACCGAGCCATATCTTACCGACATCCATGTCAACACTTCCTATGTTTCTCCTTGTGCCATCAACAGTACCCGGCTGAAGATCAGAATGAAGAATAATGGCCCCCTGGCCACCGGCGCCACAGATTCAATTTCTCTTACTTTCCCTGAAGGTATCTTTTATATTCCTAATTCTTTCCTTGCTGTACATAATGCACCTGTAAACCCTCTTCCTGTTACCGAAATGCCTAATAATCAACAAATAGTAACCTGGAAAATTCCTCCTAACGTTCAGGTCGGCGACAGCGTAGTTTTTGAAATCAATTATTTTTGTCAGGCCAATGTGGTTGAGTGCGGCATTTATTATATCGATGCCATGTCGTATAGTTCCAGAAACCTGCTATGCCAGCTGAGCGGTCAGAATTGCGATATTCTGGTGAGCACCGGCAACGCGCAGATACCCATCTATATTTATAAATCCTACCTTTCGTTATCCAATGCATCTGCATGGTCTGTACCGTCTGGGGCAAACCAGGAAACGGTGTACACTTCCTATACCATTTCCAATAATGGCGAATCTATTATTGCCAATAATACGGTTTTCATGAGTTATTTCAACGATGTTGATGGAAATCAGATTCTTTCTGCTCCTGATGTTTTTTTAGGGGCTGATTCAATAAATGTTTATATCGACACCAATTCTGTCAATCCTTTTAATTCGCATATCACTGTTCCTGTCGGCAGTTCCTGTAAACTCATTTTCGCATTGGATACCAACGCCAACGGTTGTATCTGCGAACTCGATCAGATCTTTGCCAATGTGCAGCTGGTAAATGCAGGACAGGATACTGTTGTTTGTGCCGGACAATCTGCCTATATCGGATTGCCGCCAACCAACGGGTATACTTATCAATGGCAGCCAGTTACAGGACTGAATAATGCTACGTTGTCGAGACCGCTTTTCACTGGAACTAACACGGGAACAACTCCAATTACTTTGCCTTACATCTTATCAACCAACCGAATTGCCTGTACCACCAATGACACCGTTAATATCACGGTGCGTCCGGTACCTGTTGTGGATGCTGATTCAAATAAAAATATTGGATCATGCCCAACAGCAGCCAATGCTATCCTGAATGGCACCGCAGCCGGCGAAGCCCCTTTCATCTATTCGTGGACTGCACCAGCAGGATTAAGCAATCCCAATATCTCCAACCCTGTTGCCGATCCGTCGGTTACAACTACTTATACACTGACAGTTACCGACGTTTTCGGTTGTTCCGCCTCTGATGATGTACAGGTAATGGTGCATCCATTGCCCACTGCTGAAGCGGGCAACAATCAAATTATCGGAGCCTGTGCTGCGGCATTAAATGCCAATCTTGTATGTATTGCTTCAGGGACACCACCGCTGGTTTATTCCTGGATGCCTACTGCGGGCCTGAGTAATCCCAATGATGCTATTACCATTGCTGACCCTGCCTCTACCACTGTTTATACGGTTACGGTTATCGATACTTTTAATTGTAGTGTCAGCGATAGTGTAACGGTGACGGTTGACCCTCTGCCCACCGTGAATGCCGGGCCTGATCAGCATGTCGGGCAATGTGTCTCTGCTGCTAATGCTACTATAAACGCTCTGGCTACCGGAGTAGGACCTTTTAGTTTTGCCTGGTCGCCTTCAGCCGGTCTGAGTAACCCTAATATTGCTAACCCTGTGGCCGATCCGTCAGCTACCACCACCTACACGGTTACTGTTACAGATATTCATGGCTGTACTGCAACAGACGATATCCTGGTCGCCATTGATCCCCTTCCGTCTGCCGATGCGGGCTCCGACCAAAACCTGGGGGCCTGCCCAGGTGCAGCTAATGCAAACATGAACGGTACGGGAACAGGTACAGGGCCATTGACTTATTCCTGGTTGCCGACAACCGGCCTGAGTAATGCCAATATTGCCAACCCTATAGCAGACCCTGCATCAACGGCTACTTATACATTGACAGTTACAGATATTTATGGATGCACCGCTACAGACGCCATATTGATTACCGTTGATCCTCTGCCCACAGCCAACGCGGGCGCAGACCAAAACCTGGGCGCCTGTCCCGGCGCTGCCAATGCCAACATGAACGGTACAGGAACAGGAACAGGTCCATTGACTTATTCCTGGTTGCCTGCCGCCGGCCTGAGCAATCCCAATATTGCCAATCCTGTGGCCGATCCTGCGTCAACTACCACTTATACTCTGACGGTTACCGATACATATGGATGCACGGATACAGATGCCGTGTTGATTACCGTTGATCCGCTACCCACAGCCAATGCGGGTGCTGACCAAAACCTGGGTGCCTGTCCCGGTGCTGCCAATGCCAATCTTACGGGCACGGGCACGGGTATAAGCCCGCTATCGTATTCCTGGTTGCCTGCCGCCGGCCTGAGCAACCCCAGTATTGCCAATCCTGTGGCCGATCCTGCATCCACTACCACTTATACGCTGACTGTTACAGATAAATATGGGTGTACAGCTACGGATGCCGTGTTGATTACCGTTGACCCGCTACCCACGGCCAGCGCGGGCGCTGACCAAAACCTTGGCGCCTGTCCCGGTGCTGCCAATGCCAACATGAACGGTACGGGAACAGGGACCGGCCCATTAACTTATTCCTGGTTGCCTGCCACCGGTTTGAGCAGCACAAATATTGCCAATCCTGTGGCCGATCCTGCATCCACTACCACTTATACGCTGACTGTTACAGATAAATATGGGTGTACAGCTACGGATGCCGTGTTGATTACCGTTGATCCGCTACCCACAGCCAGCGCGGGCGCTGACCAAAACCTTGGCGCCTGTCCCGGTGCTGCCAATGCCAATCTTACTGGTACAGGAACAGGTACAGGTCCATTGACTTATTCCTGGTTACCTGTCGCCGACCTGGGCAACCCCAATATTGCCAATCCTGTGGCCGATCCTGCGTCAACTACTACTTATACACTGACGGTTACCGATACGTACGGATGCACGGCTACGGATGCCGTGTTGATTACCGTTGATCCGTTGCCCACAGCCAATGCGGGCGCTGACCAAAACCTGGGCGCCTGTCCCGGCGCTGCCAATGCCAATCTTACTGGTACAGGAACAGGTACAGGTCCATTGACTTATTCCTGGTTGCCTGCCGCTGGCCTGAGCAACCCCAGTATTGCCAATCCTGTGGCCGATCCTGCATCAACTACCACTTATACTCTGACGGTTACAGATACTTATGGATGTACGGCTACGGATGCCGTGTTGATTACCGTTGATCCGCTGCCCACAGCCAATGCGGGTGCTGACCAGAACCTTGGGGCATGTCCTAATGCTGCCAATGCCAATCTGTCTGGCACGGGCACGGGTATAAGTCCGCTTACGTATTCCTGGTTGCCTTTAGCCGGACTGAGCAACCCAAATATTGCAAACCCTGTGGCCGATCCTGTTTCTACCACAGTCTATACGCTTACCGTAACCGATAAATATGGATGTGCAGTTACTGATCAGGTGCAGATAATCGTTGATCCTCTGCCAACAGTGGATGCAGGCTCTGCCCAGAACCTTGGGGCATGTCCTAATGCTGCCAATGCTGACTTAAATGCAGTGCCCACTGGGACTATGCCTTATGTGTATTCCTGGATGCCGGCAACAGGATTAAGTAATCCCTCTGTTAACAATCCTGTGGCTGATCCTGCCTCCACTACTACCTATACGGTAACTTTAACGGATACTTACGGTTGTACCGCCACGGATGCCGTGCTGATAACTGTAGATCCCTTGCCCACTGCAAATGCCGGAACAGACCACCAGATTGGTTCCTGTTCTAATGCCGCTAACGCGAGCCTGAACGGTTCCGGAACCGGTACAGGACCGCTTGTTTACTCATGGTCGCCTGTAACAGGACTGGATAACCCCGGAATAGCCAATCCAATAGCAGATCCGTCTTCCACTACGACCTATACACTAAGCGTTACTGACATTTATAATTGTGTATCAACTGATGCTGCCCTCGTAACTGTGAACCCCCTGCCAACAGTAAACGCCGGAAACGACCAGCATGTGGGAGCCTGTGCTAACGCAGCCAATGCGAATATAAATGCTGTGATAACCGGTACGGGACCCTTGGGCATATCCTGGCTGCCAACCGATGGATTGACAAATCCCAATATTGCCAATCCTATTGCTGATCCTTCAGTTACGACCACCTATACCATAACCGTTACTGATACATACGGCTGTACGGTTTCTGACGATATTACCATTTATGTTGACCCGCTTCCAACGGTTGATGCAGGTGTTGATCAACAAATCGGAACCTGCCCTAATGCAGCAAACGCAACATTAAATGCCATGGCAACAGGTATTTCACCTTTGGTTTATGTATGGGCCCCGACCAATGGATTATCAGATCCGAACAATGCCAGTCCTATAGCCGATCCTGCTGCTACCACCTTGTACTCTATAACCGTAACAGATGTTTATGGCTGTTCTGTAACAGATGATATTTTAGTTACCGTAAATCCTTTGCCAACAGTTGACGCAGGCAGCGATCAGCATATCGGGGCTTGTCCCGGTGCGGCAAATGCATATATCAATACGCAGGCTACCGGTACCAATCCCATTAATTACCAGTGGACTCCTGCTAATGGACTGAGCGCTGCTAACATACTTAATCCATTTGCTGATCCATCCAGTACGACAACCTATTCGGTTACTGCTACTGATACATACGGATGTACGGCTACTGATGCCGTTGTTATTTTTGTGGATGCGGTTCCTACCGCTAATGCCGGAACTAATCAGGTTATTGGTACCTGTGCCTGGGCTGCCAATGCTGATTTGGTGGGTTCAGGCAGCGGAACCCTGCCAGTAGCTTACTCATGGTCTCCTGCATCCGGACTTAATAATCCGGGTGTCGCCAATACCGTAGCTGACCCTTCGGTTACTACAACTTATACCCTGACGGTTACCGATGCTTATGGATGTGTCGCCACTGACGATGTTACCGTTACCGTTGCCGGGCTGCCTGCTGTAAGTGTTAGCGCCGACAACCCGGTGGTGTGTGCCACCTTCGCTTCTCATTTAACGGCTTCGGGCGCCATTACTTATGCCTGGTCGCCCGGAATAGGGCTGTCGTCGGTAACAAGCAGTAATGTTACCGCGGTGCCACCTGCTACCACCATATATACCGTAACAGGAACTGATATCTATTCATGTACTGCCGCAGCGCAAATAACGATAACGGTCAATCCGAACCCCGTTGTTACTATTACCCCGGCAGTGACCACTTTATGTGTGGGCAGCAGCGATACCCTCACAGCAAATGGTGCGGCTACGTATTTATGGAATCCAGGAACCGGATTGTCAGCTACTTCAGGAAATGTGGTTATAGCCAACCCTGTGGTTTCTACTATCTATACTTTAACAGGCAATACCCTTGGCTGTGCGGGAAGCACCACTATAACAGTGACGGTGAATCCGTTGCCGCTGGTAACTTTAAATCCAATCAATGATGTGTGTCTGCATGATGTACCGTTTGTTTTGACCCAGGGAACGCCTGCAGGTGGTGTATATACCGGACCAGGGATTACCGGCACAGATATCTTTGATCCTGCGCTGGCAGGTACTGGGATTCATATTTTGACTTATACCTATACAGACAATAATTTGTGTGTTAATGAAGATACACAGACCATTAAGGTTAAGCCCAATCCTGTGATGACGGTTACCCCCAACATGTCATACATTTGCAGAGGAACATCCGTATCCTTGGTGGCAACGGGCGCGAATAACTATGCCTGGTCACCTGCGGCCACATTGTCGGCATCAACAGGCAGTGTGGTTGTTGCTACACCATTGACACCTTCTACCATATATACAGTTACTGGCGAAATTAACGGATGCACAGCTTCGGTGGAGGCTACCGTTCAGACATATACCACTATACCGGTAAGCGTAACGCCCGAAGTTGAATCGATTTGCCCGGGAGGTTCTGTAACCATGACTGCCAGCGGCGCTCTGCATTATGTCTGGCAGCCGCCCATAGGCCTGTCGTCCAACATCGTTCCAACGGTTGTTTCTACTCCCGATGTTACTACAACCTATACAGTTCTGGGCACTGATGCCGATGGATGCACAGGTTCTGCCACTGGTACGGTTATTATTTATCCGGAATCGATTATTGAGTTTTCGGCCATGCCACATGAAGGTTGTACTCCTATGAATGTTGATTTTGAATACCTTCCTGACAGTATGCTTGATATGAATACCCTGCATTGGGACTTCGGTGATATGGATACTGCCGCAGATGTGTCCAATCAACCGTCATGCTCGTATATTTATACTTCGCAGGGAAATTATATCGTGGTGTTAACGGCTACTTCAGTTCATGGTTGTCATGCTGAAGGAAGAGATACAATTATAGTCTATCAGACGCCTGAAGCGGGGTTTTATCCACACCCCGATATTGCCAGGCTGGATGAGCCGGAAATCTTTTTCTACGATCAATCCAATAATGCGCAGCACTGGTATTGGGATTTTGGCGACCCCGCATCCATTGACAGTAATTACTCTTTTGACCATAATACTTCGCACCATTATAGCGATACAGGAACTTACCTGGTAATGCATGTAGTAACCAATATTTAGGGTCTGCTGAAAAATTCTAAAGCGCTTTATTTTCAAGAATTATCTGCATATTTGTAGTACATAAAATGCATGAAAATATGGCAAAAGCTTGCAAAAACCGTGCATCCAAGAATGCATAC
>Ga0208459_1001220_pt1 | contig 25053 bp, 19 predicted proteins | sample AD_UKC087_MetaG_FD_184433 | JGI IMG/M metagenome (GOLD analysis project Ga0208459, IMG submission 184433) | Active sludge microbial communities of municipal wastewater-treating anaerobic digesters from USA - AD_UKC087_MetaG (SPAdes) (version 2) | ecosystem: Engineered > Bioreactor > Anaerobic >... | reverse complement strand
GCTTCTGGAGATCAAAGAAAAACTCCCTCAGACCCAAAAGGTTGTTTATATTGATCCCACGGGCATGACCTCTTATCGGGATGATCCCTGGCTGATCAGTTATGCCGGGCTTTTAAAACTGGGTGAAAAATATATGGAAGATCATCCCGGCTTTATCGACGCTGAAATCCATCGGGGGCGTCCCGATGATATTGCCGTCATGATTCAAACATCGGGAACCACCGGGGTTCCCAAGTTGGCCATGTTGTCGCATCGCAATCTGACGACGATGGCCCTGCAATGGGTGGATGATACAAAAGTTAAGCCGGAGGAAAACTGGCTGTCCATGTCGCCTCCGGCATGGATTGTTGATCAAATGTGGGGAATGGGCGTGGCGCTCGTCGGCGCCATGTGCATGAATTTTCCGGAAACGGCGGAAACGGTTCTGGAAGATTTCAGAGAGATCGGCCCTTCGATGATCATTACATCGTCGCGGTTTTGGGAAGACATGGCTTCGCGCATCCGTGTAAAAATTTCCGACGCGGGATGGCTGAAGAAGGAATTATTTCATCTTGGTGAAAAAATCGGCAAATCGGTTGTGGAAAAACAGTCACACAAGCAGCCGGTTCCGGTGTTTCTGCGGGGATTATATAAAATCATGTCCGTGCTTGTTTACCGGCCGCTCCTGGATCGCTTGGGTTGCGCCCGCTTTCGCAGCGCGTTTACAGGCGGTCATCCCATCAGTCCCGATGTCATTCATTTCTTCCGGGCCATCGGTCTGAATTTAAAACAATGCTATGGTCTGACGGAATCGTGCGGCATTTTCCAGATCCAGCCGGATGACGAAGTGAAGCTGGAAACCGTGGGTAAACCCATGACTCTGACGGAAGTGAAAATTGCCGAGGATCAGGAAGTGCTGGTCAAATCCGAAGCGAATTTTTCAGGCTACCACAACGATTATGAATCAACGCAAAACGCGTTTGAAAACGGCTGGCTCAAAACCGGCGATGCCGGATATATCGACCATGACGGTCATCTGTTGATTATCGGCCGCAAGGAAGATATTATCCGCAATAAAAGCGGCGAGGCCTTCTCTCCTGATTTTATCGAGACGCGTCTTAAATTCAGTCCGTATATCAAGGAAGCCGTAACCTTCGGCGAAGCCCGTCCTTACATTGCAGCCATGATCAACATTGATATGGGCAATGTCGGCAACTGGGCGGAGGAACGAATGATTCCATATACGACGTACATGGATCTCTCCCAGCAGTCGGCGGTGGAAGAATTGATTTTGAAGGAAGTCATTGCAGTGAATGAGCAGCTTCCCGAGGTCATGAAGATTAAAAAGTTTGTTCTGCTTTACAAACTGCTGGATGCGGATGATGAAGAACTGACCCGCACCGGCAAAGTTCGCCGACGCTTCGTTTACGGTTTGTATCTAAAGATCATTGAAGCGATGTATAACAATTTGAAAAATGTTCAGGTTACGGGAAAAGTCAAGTACCGCGACGGAAGAATCGGTGAGATAGAAACATCCATAAACGTTATCAATGTGAGTTAAGGGACTGGACATGGAATTTTTTCTGCAATTATTAGTCAACGGCGTTTGTATCGGACTGCTCTATGGCATTTCCGCGATGGGCTTCGTCATGATTTTTAAATCGTCAAGTGTGTTGAATTTCGCCCACGGTGAACTTCTGGCGCTGGGAGCGTTTTTCTTTCTGTCGCTGGTCACGTGGGCGCAGTTGCCGGTTTACGTGGCTTTTATTCTGACCATGATCGGCTGTTTTATTCTTGGTTTTCTCATCGAAAGATTCTTCCTGCGGCCGTTAATCGGAGAGAAACTCATTTTTGTGATTATGCTGACAGTGGGACTGGCGGCGATGTTTAAAGGCTTTATTCTGCTCGTCTGGGGCGGCAATTTGCACACCTATCCGGAATTCCTGCCGCCATCCATGGCGATGCAGTTCGGTTCCATCTATGTCGCGCCGGCCTATTCGGCAACGCTGATCATCAGCGTTGTTTTTCTGATATTATTCGGACTGTTTTTTAAAAAATCATCCCAGGGAATTTATATGCGCTCGGTGGCCGATAATCAGAAAGCCGCGCTTTCTCTTGGTGTTCATGTTCGCCGGGTGTTTGCGCTTTCCTGGGCGATTGCCGCGCTGGTGGCCTGCATGAGCGGCATTGTTCTGGGCATCATCAACGGCGTCAATGTGCATGATTTAAGCTCCATCGGACTCAAGGTTTTTCCGGTTGTTATTCTGGGCGGCCTGGACAGCATCGGCGGCGCCATTATCGGCGGGATCATCATCGGCCTTTTGGAAACCTTTACCGGCGGTTACCTGTCGCCGTCTTTGCGCGATGTTGTTCCTTATATCGTGCTGGTGTTTATTTTAATGGTCAAGCCTTACGGATTGTTCGGCCTGGTAGAAATTGAAAGAGTTTAGCAAGTTAGAAATTATTTTCTGCAACTTTAAGGCAGAAAATAATTTCGTTAACGCGCTTATCCCGTTTATCGGGAGTAGGACGTAAGAAAAATGAAAAAATTGTCTTTTCATTCCTGCGGCAATTACCGGGAAACCTACGAGCAGGAACTGAATATTTTTGAAACCGATTTCGGTCGTCTCTGGATGATGATATTCCTCGGCGTTCTTTTCTTTGTTGCACCGTTTGTTCTGAGCCCCTATATGCTCTACATTCTCAACACCATCGGCATTGCGGCTATTGCGGCCATCGGCCTGAATATTCTGATCGGTTACACGGGGCAGATTTCTCTGGGACACGGCGCCTTTTTCGGCGTCGGAGCTTATGCCGCGGCGATTCTGGCAACGAGGCTCGGTGTCGGATTTTATCTTGCCATCCCCGCGGCGGGCATCATCACCGCGCTGGTCGGCATGATTTTCGGCATTCCGTCAGGCCGCCTTAAAGGTCTTTATCTGACTATCGCAACGCTGGCCGGACAATTTATTATCGAATATGTTTTGATTCAGTGGGAAAGCCTCACCAAAGGGACTATGGGCATCACGTGCCCTCTCCGGAAATATTCGGCTGGCAGGTAACCGGCGACAGGGCGTTCTTCTTCCTGGTTTTTATCAGCCTGATTTGCATGACGTGGTTTGCCGTAAACATCATCCGCAGCAAATACGGACGCGCGTTTATCGCCATTCGCGACAACGACCGCGCCGCGGAAGGCATGGGCATCCCGATCTTTAAATACAAACTGTTATCCTTCGGCATCAGCTCTTTTTACGCCGGCTTTGCCGGAGCATTATGGGCTTATTACATGGTCAGTATTACAACGGAACCTTTCAATCTGGGACTTTCCGTTGAATACATCGCCATGGTCATTATCGGCGGTATGGGTAATATTCCCGGCGCGATCTTCGGCGCGACATTCATTACACTGCTCAATGAATTATTGCGGTTTTTAACTAGCGTTTTAATGAATGTGCCGGCAATTACCAGTCTGGGCTTGAATATGGCTCCGCTAAAGGAATTTGTTTTTGGTCTGGCGATTGTTTTATTTATTTTGATTGAACCGAAGGGGCTGGCGGAATTATGGCGAATCGTTCGCTCCAGTTTCCGTCTCTGGCCGTTCTCATATTAGAAAATCAAGAAATATTCTGCTTTTTGAGCAGAAATATTTCTTGATTTTCTAATCCCGATTTATCGGGGTTAGAGGAAGAGAAATGCTATATGTCATTTCGAAGCGAAGTGAGAAATCTTTAGGATAGAATATGGGCGACATACTTCTACAATTAAATAATATATCCGTTGTTTATTCGGATGTTATACAGGTTTTGAAAGGCGTTTCTTTAAGCGTTGAGAAAGGCCATATCGTGTCTCTTTTGGGCAGTAATGGCGCCGGAAAAACGACAACGCTTAAAGCCATTTCTGGCCTTCTTAAACCCGAAAACGGCGAAGTAACGGATGGAACCATCATCTACAACGGTGTCAACATTCAGAACCAGGCGCCGGAATTCATTACCCGTCAGGGGATTATTCAGGTGCTGGAAGGCCGGCAGCCTTTCAAATATCTCACGATTGAAGAAAACCTGCGTGTCGGTACAGCCACCCGGTTCGGCAAACCCTATAAGCAGGATCTGGAGATGGTCTATAATTATTTTCCTGCATTGGTGAAAAGAAGAAAAGCTCTCGCCGGTTACTGCAGCGGCGGTGAGTTGCAGATGCTGGTCATCGGTCGCGCCTTGATGGCCCATCCGCAGCTTCTGCTCTTAGACGAGCCTTCATTGGGACTGGCGCCGCTGGTTGTGCAGGAAATATTCCGCATCATCAAAAAAATAAACGAAGAACAGCACGCGACTATCATTCTGGTGGAACAAAATGCCCGAATGGCGCTTCAGGTTGCCCATTACGGTTACGTTATGGAAAACGGCAAGATTATGATGGAAGGCACGTCGAAAGAATTGTCCGACAATCCGGACATTAAGGAATTTTATCTGGGCATGGCCGCATCGGGTGCGGTAAAATCATATAAAGACGTCAAATCATACAGAAGAAGAAAACGTTGGTTGTAATGAGACTCCAATGTGACAAGCGAAGCGCAGTCAGATTGGTAAGTCGAATTATCCCCGAAGCGCTAGTGACTCTCGCTGAGAGCGAATGTAGTGAAGCTCAAAGCGAAAGAGGAACTATCCCGCCAGCGTAGTTGGCTGGGAAGCGGAGTGGGATGAGTACCTTAGTGTAGTCGGCTAACTTCGTTGGCTTCCTCGATGTATGTTCATATACGCCTGCGGAGCCTCCTCCTTGCCGCCTCGTTATCCTGTGACCGGATGCGCAACCGAAGGGCGAGCAACAAAATCAAATGATTCTTACCTTGCCGGGAATTGACGCCGATGAGGCGGCAACTTCCAATCGAAAGGGTATAAAAACTATTAATTGATAGTTGTTCAATATTGGGCTATTAGAGCGAAAAAATATAGAGAATTGAAATATGATGATTTACGGTCATCTACATCTAAATTGTTTTTTTGTAACCTTATTAGAGTTAACAGATTCAGGCATTATCTGGTTTCTTTACTCAAGAAAGTAAAGCGTTCACTGAATTTATGCAAACGATTGAGAATAAAATGCGCAAAACAATATAAAGGGAATACATGAATAACTTATTCGACAAAAAAGAATCGTGGGGAAAGAGGAAGAGGAAGAACTGGCAGGATAAAGCGCTGGTAGAGATGGTGAAGCTGGGTTACGAAAAGTCAGCGCACGTCAAGAAGATGCTTGATGATGCCGGGATCGATCCTGCCGCTGTTCAGTCACGTGAAGATCTGGAATGCCTGCCGGTTACTTCGAGAGAAAAGTTAGTGGATATGGAAATACAGCAGCCGCCATATGCGGGGTTGGAAAATCCGGATATTCATATCGACCGGATTTTTACCTCTCCCGGTCCGGTTTATGAACCTCATCTTTCCGAAACCGATTATTTGTGGGCGCGGGCGTTCTTTGCCGCGGTGATTGGCCCGCAGGATATAGCCCTCTGTGCCTTTTCGTATCATCTTGTAGCAGCCGGACTCACGTTTCATAATGGCCTGCGTAGAGTCGGCGCAACGGTTGTTCCTTCCGGCGCGTCTTCTTCACAGATTCAGGTGCAGCTCATCAAGGATCTGAAAGTCACCGCGTATGTGGGCACACCCAGCTTTTTGAAATCCATTATCGAAAAGTCTAAAGAGATGGGTTTTGATTTCAAAAAAGATTTTGGGGTGAAAAAGGCGTGCTTTGCCGCAGAGCCGCTCCTGCCGGATTTGCGTAGGATGTTTGAAAACGATTACGGCATTGATACCTATCAGATGTACGGTGCGACGGAAGTGGGCGATGTTGCCTATGAATGCTCCGAGAAAAAAGGATGGCATATCTGCGAGGAAACTATCGTGGAAATCGTTGATCCGGCAACGGGCAAGAATGTTCCTGAAGGAGAACTGGGCGAAGTCGTTGTTACCAGACTCAACGATATTTTCTTTTTGCTGCGCTTCGGAACAGGCGACTTGTCGCGACTTATTACGAAAGCCTGTCCCTGCGGACGAACGTCATACCGCCTGGCGGGAATTGCCGGCAGGGTAGGGGATGCCGTGAAAGTTCGTGGATTGTTTGTGGCGCCTAGCCAGATCAAAATGCTTCAGGCCAGATTCAATAATCTTCCTCTGCAGGCGGTTGTCAGCCGAACCGGTCATGACGATGTCCTGACATTACGCATTGAAAAAATATCCCGGGAAATCGGCAGCGCTTCCTGGGAAGAAAATTTCAAGAAAGCGTTCCGAGAAATTTGCACGGTGGGAATCAATAATCTAGAGTATTTAAATGCCGGCGAAATCAAACCGGAGGAGAAGCTGATTGTTGATCAGCGTCAGTATTAATTTTCGCCATGGCTTCTTTGCCCAGAAGATAAGCGTCGATGATGGAGAGAATCCACAGCAGAAGCATGAGCATTAAGATAAAAATAAGAAAATAGACGTCTAACGATTTTACCGCTTTTATTGCCACGTCGATGATAATGCTTAAGGTCACGGCTCCTTTTTTTACAGGAGTTGCTTTTAAAATATCCATTGCCGCCTGAATGATTGACCAGACAATCGATACAATGCCTGATAGAAAAGCCGTGATGATCCAAAACCCTTTTAAATATTTTTTTAAGTAGATTTCTCCCCATCCGGGAAAGAAAAGAGCGTTAAATAATATCGCCTTGGCAGCCAGGTTCATATGTTTCTCTTATGGTCTTGTTTGATCAGGAAACAATATTGACATCTTTTATTTTCAGCTGAATTTCCTGAGCGCCGTTCCAGTTGTTGATTTGAGGGGTGAAGACGATATCAAGGTTGGCGCCGTTTAAAGAAGATAAATGTTTGCCCATGTTGAACCAGATGGAATCACGGGACGTTCCATTGCTGTTCATGCTCATTTTGAGATGATTATTGCCGACAATAATCATCGAGGAAACTTTTACATTGTGTGCCAGAAGCAACGGCTCCGGGTTTTTGCTGCCGAAAGGAGCGAGAATTTCGATCTGGGCAAGAAAATCCTGATTTAATTCTTCAATCGGGCATTCCGTATCGATTGTGATTTGAGAAGCAATTTCCGAAAATTCGGAAATGTTGCCGGTGATTTCGTCCAACCGGGATGTGAATTGCTCAATGTTTTCCTCCTTGATGGAAATACCCGCGGCATGATAGTGACCGCCGAAAGAAAGCAGGAGGTGTTCGCATTGTTGAATGCCTTTATAAATGTTGATTCCGGAAATACTGCGACCGGAGCCTTTGCCGATGCCGTTATTGATGCTGATGACAAAAGCGGGGCGATTGAAGAGTTCAACAAGCCGGGACGCCACGATGCCGATTACCCCGGGATGCCATTTATCGGAAGCGAAGACGAGAGAGTTCATGCCTGCAATGGCGTCGTCCTTGCCGATGATTTCCAGAATATCACTGAGAATCTTCTTTTCCATCAATTGACGATGTCGATTGTAGGAATCAAGCTTTTCCGCAAGCAATCGGGCTTCCGCCGGATCATCCGTGAGCAGTAACTTGACCGCATCGGCAGGTGACGCTATTCTTCCGGCGGCGTTAATTCTCGGAATAAGAGAAAAAGACGCCTTAAAGGAATCAATCGTCTGATTGTCGACGCCGCTGACTTCCTTGAGCGCTTTAATGCCCGGACGCCGGCCCTCGGTAATCAGTTCCAATCCGATTTTGGCGAAGATTCTGTTTTCGTCCGTAAGCGGCGCAATATCGCCGATTGTTCCCAGTGTAACAATATCCAGATATTCTCTCAAATTCGGATATTGATTGTTTTCCCAGAACCCTTCCTTGTTCAGCGAGCCGCGCAGAGCGATGAGAAAGTTAAAAGCAATGCCCACTCCGGCCAGGCCTTTGAAGGGGAAAGAACAGTCTTTGCGATTGGGATTGATGGCCGCGACCGCCGGAGGCAGTTCGCCGGATATCTCATGATGGTCCAGAACAATCGTATCGATGCCCAGAGACCGGGCATAGGCGATCTGTTCCACATCGGAGATTCCGCAATCGACCGTAATAATCAGGCTGACGCCGTTTTTTTTGAATTCGTTAATCGCCGATTCTTTTAGGCCGTATCCTTCCTGGATTCGGTCGGGAATATAAAAATCGATGAGCGGAGTGATTTCCCGGATAAATTTGAGCAGAACGACGACGGAGGTTATGCCGTCGGCGTCGTAATCCCCGTAAATGACGATCTTTTCCTTATTGTGAATGGCTTTGAGGAGGCGCGCTACGCCTTTTTTCATGTCCGTCATTAAAAAAGGGCTGTGCAGATCGTTCAATGAAGGTTGAAGATAGCGGCGCGCCGCTTCGATATTCCAGATTCCTCTGTTGATGAGAATTTGCGAGATAACCGGATGAATGCCGAATTCTTTAGTTAGTAAGAGTCCCGTACTTTTGTCGCCGGCTTCCTCGATTTTCCATTTTAAGGCCGGTAATTGTTTTTGCGTCGTCATGATACTGCTTTCTGGTTCCGTTTCTGGTTTATATAATATCAACGTCGTTCCCGGTGTCAAGCATTAGCTACTTTTTCTCGAAAATGATGTTTTTCAGTGATGATTCGTGCTTTTGCAGGTCGCCGGCAAATTTTTTAAATGCATCGATCTGATCCAGCGGTATGGTGTGCTCCTCGTTTCTCGATTCGATATCAACACGGAATTCTGTTCCTTTGAAACTGTATTTTTCTTTCCGGTACCGGAAAGGTTTATCAAACGTATAATTCGGAGGCAGTCTTTTTATTTTGAATCCGGCCGGAAATTTATAAGAGCTGCTTTCTATGGAAAAAAACGATTGCGCAAGGCTGACCGGATATTTTCTCTCATTGGCGGCGGTGATGTCTCTGTAGGAATCCAGCGGAATGATGTTGGTAAGGACCATTGTTTCTTCATCTAGCACCTGAGCCAGGTTTTTAACGATGCCGGTCAGTTTAACGGTAAAAGGAGTCCGGGTGTCGGAAAAGCTGCCCAGTTCGAGTTCTTTGATCTCAATGCCCCGATTTTCAAAAAACTTCTTTCTCTGTTCCGGAGGAGCATATTTGAAGGAGTACCGGATGGCTTCAGCCGCTTTCCCGAAGAATTGATACGTGTAATCAATATCGGCGTTGCCTTCCCGGTTGATGTTATATTTTATATCCAGATGGTAATAATCTTTCTTCGAATCGGGCGCCGGCGAGGTTGCGAAGCGGTAGGAGCCGTCTCCATTCATCAGAAAGACTTTGGTGGGAAGAACAAACGGAGGTGAATCATAAGACGCGGTTTCATTGGTTGCGTCCAGCCAGTAATATCTACCCTGATCAGGAACAACGGCAATGATGTGATTAAAGGCGTTCAAAGAAGGAATCGTTTCGTCGAAATATTTACCGTTAGCCGGAACAAGAGCCGGCATGCCGTCAATGCCGGCGATCCTCAGCATCGTCAGAAGCAGAACGGTTTTATCTTTGCAGTCGCCGTAACGTTTTTCAAAAATTTCGAAAGCCTGATGAGGCTTATGGGTATGCGGTCCCAGCAGAACCGCAATATATCTGATATTCTGGGACACGAAATTAAAAATGGCGTTGATTTTATCTGCTTTTGTTTTTTTGTCCGCAATGAGTTGCCTGGTGAATTTCTCCAGTTCAGCATTGGATTTCATTTGCTCTCTGAACAGGTTGATATACCACTTCGAAATGGTATTCCAACTGTCCAGCGTCCAGAAGGATATTTGAGAAAAAGTTTCTCGGTCAAGCAGGGAAGGCATTCTGGATTCCGGAATGATTTCTTTTTGTCTGGTGTTTATAAAGACGTACTTTTTTTTCCTGCCGAAAGGAGTGATCCGGGGGGTTATGTCCGTTTTATATTTTTTATATCGCAATTCGGTATCTGCCGGCAGAACAACTTCCAGAATGTCTTCTTCAATCGGAAAAAGATTTTGACAGAAAAAAGTTTCCGAGTAATCCCGTGACAAAACGGGCTTCAGATTTTGAATTTCATAGGCCAGTTCTATAATACAGCCGTCTTCCACGGCGGGCATGGTGAATTTTTTGACTTTTATGTCCGTGTAGAACTCATATCCGGAGTACTCCGAGGAATCGATGATATCTCTCTTATCCAGAGCGATAATTTTCCCATCGGGTTTAATCGTATTGGCAAAAATAATTTTAACGTTCTGATAGCCTTTCCGGTATGAGATGGATTTGGATGCATACGTGCGGCCGCGTTCATTGAAAATTTTGATGCGGTCCAGATTTCTGATGACGCTGGTGCCGTCTTCGAATAATTCCACATAACTGTATGAATATAGTATATCGGCTCCCGCGTTGGGGTGTTCCTGAGCCTGAGGAGCCGTATTTAAAAAAGCAGAAACATCGTTCTCGGATATGCTTTTGATATGGGGATTAATCGAAGAGCAGGATACAATAAATAAAAAAAATAAATAGAATAATATCAATATTTTATGGGGAAAGCGCATAAATTATCCTTGCTTTTTTTTCAATCATACCGTCTTTATCTTACGACGTCAAACTATTACTGTTGAAATATGGAAGATGCCGAATGATAAAGAAATATTTTCAACTGGACCGCAAAAACATTGTAACGGTTCAATTTATCATTGAAGGTTATGGGGACATGGCGACGGTAACCACCATGGATTCACGGCAGGCGATCATTCGAATCTCAATCATGGCTGATTATATCCCGGACATGGCCGGTTTGTTGGACTATTTGAAGATAAAATATGACATGAAAGAGGTTGTCGATTATCACGGATAAATAACCGGCTTCTGTGAAAATACATTCGCTATGTTCATGCTGACTCACACATATTTCCTGCAGAAGGTTTTAGGCCCCGCGGGATTAAAAGAAACGGAGCCGGATGTTTTCGTTTACAATGTCGCTCCTGATTTACTGGCCATTCATCCTCAGATCACTTCCGCCAGAACTCACAATCTGCATCGATTTTTACAGGTGCCTGTAGAATATCCGAATGCCACTTTTGTAATTTATCATCTGCTGATTGACGATCTTTCTCATTACGGGCATATCTGCTCCGATTATCAGGAGGAGTTTAATGTCAATTCCAGAGGATATTCGTATCTGAAAGGCAATCATTTGATAAAGACCATACAGGATTTACATGAAATCACCGGGAAAGACATTTCTTATCAGGATGCGGTTTATCACTCTCATTTGATCATTGAAATGATTTACGATCTGGTGATTGCAAACCATATCGATCATTTTAAAACAGTTGATATCCTGGTGGACGCGATCCAATACACTGAACAAAACAAAATGGATGAGTTTGTGGGAACCCTCCACTGGTTATACGGCTTGGAGGAGAAGGAAATCAGAGACGTCATGAAAAACGCCGTGTTTTTTATAACCCGGGAATCCATGAAACAAATCATGAATATGGAAGGCCGAATGAATCTTTATAAGGATAAATTCGGCCTTCGGAGCAATAAACAATTAGATGATGGTTTAAAAGATTTGTTTAAGCGAGCTATGGATTTGATTAACGATGACGAATTGTTTTTTAAGGAAACCGTTCAAATCATAAAAGATTGCCACGTTCTTCCTTTTATCAGATAGCCTTCTTCACAAATCCGGAACGAATACAGCGCGTGCAGACTTTTACTTTTTTAATCGATCCGGTTTTCTCATCAATGCAGCGTAAGCTTTGGAGATTGGGATACCATACAGCCTTCTTTTTATTGTTGGCATGACTTACTGTATTCCCGATTGACGGTTTCTTGCCGCATACTTCACAAATACGAGACATTTTTAAATCCTCCTGAAAATGTGCGTCGTTACTAAACTATAAGCCATCATTTTGCAAGCATTTTTTCGTTAATATTAAAAAAACAAAAATATGCGGGAAAACAACAGCCTCCGGAAAAAACGAACTTTCTTTTTAAATGCTGGAGATCACTGGTTATGTCTTTGAATTACATCAGTTTTTCATTGATGCCGGTTGTCCCGTTGTTTCCATAACCCGCAGCCAGATATCGCTCCGAGGATCTATCTTTCTCCCGGAAGCGACCGCTTTCAGAGGAAGATGAACATATTCATCCTTCATCAAGCCGACCAGAATGCCTGTTTTTCCGGCCATTCCCGCATGTACGGCGTATTGTCCCAGCATGTTGCAGTAAATATCATCCGAAGCATTCGAGGGAACCGAGCGGATTAAATAGCTGGGTTCGATATATTTCAGGTTGATCTCCATATTTTCTTTTTTGAAATAATTTTCAATCGTCTGTCTGAGATACAGGCCGATATCGAGCAGGCGAATGTTGCCCGAAGCATCTTTTTCCGGGGGAAGATTGTTTTTTTTCAGCAAATCCTGACCGGCGCCTTCAGCGACAATAATGACGGCGTGCCCCCGTGACGTCATACGTTTTTTCAGCGCCGTCAAAAATCCATTTCTCCCTTCCAGGTCAAAAGGCACCTCCGGGATCAAGACAAAATTGACATCGCTTTGCGCCAGCGCCGCATAGGCTGCGATATGGCCGGAATGACGTCCCATGATTTTGATAAGCCCTATGCCGTTGAACATTCCCCGCGCTTCCACATGTGCGCTTTTGATGGCTTCAGCCGTTTTTTCAATGGCTGTGTCGAAGCCGAATGATTTTTGAATCAGATGAAGGTCATTGTCAATGGTTTTGGGGATGCAGACCACGGCAATTTTCAGATGTCGCTTATTGATCTCGGCGGTTATTTTTTCCGCCGCTCGAATGGTGCCGTCGCCGCCAATGCAGAAAAGAATATTAATGTTTAATGTTGTAAGGTAATCGACGATCACCCGAACATCCTGCGGGCCGCGTGATGTGGAAAGGATGCTGCCTCCGAAACTGCCGATATCTTTCACAACCTCAGCAGAAAGACGGACCAGTTCGTGTTTGAAATCGGGATTTAACCCCCGCAGGCCGTATTTCACGCCGACAATGTTTTTTACATTGTAATTGAAATACAACGCTGTTGTGATTGATCGGATAACGTCGTTAATTCCCGGACAGAGACCGCCACAGGTGACAATTGCCGCTTTTGTTTCGGCCGGATTAAAAAAAATTTTTTCACGTGGACCGGCGAGTTCCACGGAAGGAGGCAGACCTTTTTTGTCAGTGACGGACAGATAGGTGTCCAGACGGGTGTTAAATAACAATTTTTTGTTGTCTTTAGTAAAATTGTCAATTTTAAGGGGAGATCTGAAGGTTCTTTTGCCCAGATGAGTAATGGAGAAATCGTATTGCATAAATTACTTCCTCTTGGAGATCATTACGGATACCGCGTTCATGCCGGAGATCACTTCTCCCTGAAAACCTGCGTCGGCCAGCAATGACGCGCCGGTGAGATAAATATTCCTGAATCTGGTTTTATTGCTTTTCGAGGCAAAACCGGTGAGAAAAGAATTTCTTATTTGATATCGGGGATTAACGACACTTCTCTGTTTTAAAGAAATATCAATAGATTCGTTGAGGTCGTAAAATAGAATATTTTCTTTCAAAAACGGCAAGAAATTTTCAAGATGTTTCATGATGGAATCAGAAGTTTTTTCCAGATTTTCTTTCGACCAGGCATCCTGATCGTCGGGAAGAAATACGGTGGCGGACAATGGAACGGTTGAAGATGGGCCGACCATCCTTTCCCCGGTGATATCCGATTCAAGAATCATCAGATTATTATCCGAGAGAATATCTTTCTCAGGATCGCTGATGATTGCAACGTGTCTGGCAAGTTTTTCGGGCAAACACGCGGCATTCACGACACAATATATTGTAAAAGGGTAATAGGCAACTTTCGCCGGGCGGATAAAATCACGAAAACTGAAATGATTCTTACTTCCGGTTAACAGGTGCATATTCTGCCATTTGGTGCTGACGATTAAATTGGATGCCTGAATGGTCGAAGCAACACCATTTTGATCCGCATAGGATAATTCAACGGGATTGCCTTTTTTAATCGTTGTTATTTTACAGTTGCTGATATGGAGGCCGTCCTTCTCTTTTATTTTATTAATCAGCGAATCAAAGAGCTCGTTGTTTATCTTCGAAATACAATAAGCGCCGCGCAGGGGAACACCGTATTGAAAAAAAGAGAAAAAAGAATTCAATTTGTCTGCTTTAAACGAAAGAAGCATTTGTTGTGCCTGAATAACTTTCCGGAAGGAAGGATTTTGAGACATCATATTTTTTAATCTGACGCCGTCGAACAAACCTTTCAGCCAACAGGGAATTATTTTAAGATAATCCATGTAGTCCTGAATGCTTTGCGGTTGAATCAAGGGATGTTCCTGAATCCATTTTTCAGCCTTTGCCGAGTTTTTTTCAGCTTCATTGTAAAATAATTCGATGTCTGCCGAGAGTTCGGGAAATTCCCGGATCAATTCCCGGAGCAGGTCTTCCTTATCGTGAAAGAAATCTATTCTTTTTTCCGGAAGAATGATCTGGTATGCGGGATTCAACAGACGAACCTCCGGATAGATCCCCATTTTTTTTAAAAGCGAATAGAAAAATTGATTTTCTCCCAGGCCCATCCATGGCGTGATATGAGTGTGAAAAGGAATGCCGCCGATAACGCAGGAACCGGTTGTTCCGTTTTCGGAAATCAGCGCTGTTTTGAGCCCGCGGTCCGAGGCCGTTGCGGCCGCCGTCCATGACGAAAGATCATCTCCTATGACAATCAAATCATACATCGATTAACACATTCCTTTACGAGACGATTACCCGATCGTTCATTAATAGAAAACCGAGGGGATATTCTGTTGGGGAAACTATTGTTTAATAAAAACCTTTCTTCCTCTGATTTCGAGTTTGTGATCGGCAAAAAGCTGAATGGCCTGCGGATAAATCTTGTGTTCTTCCTCTAAAATTCTGGCCGCCAGAGTTTCTTCCGTATCATCGTCGAAAACCGGCACGGCGCATTGGCGGATTATCGGTCCGGTATCCACGCCTTTATCAACGAAATGAACCGTGCAACCGGAGACTTTCACGCCGTAATCCACGGCCTGTTTTTGTCCGTGCAGACCCGGAAACGACGGGAGCAGAGCGGGATGAATATTCATAACCCTCCCGGGAAAAGCCTGAAGAAATCTCGGAGAGATGATGCGCATAAAACCAGCCAGTGTCACCAGTTCGACATCATGTTTTTTCAAGGTATTGATGAGCTCAGAATCAAAATCTTCTTTGTTTTTGAAATCGCCGTTTTTTAAGACAACACAGGCAAGGCCATGTTTTTTCGCCCGGGTGATTCCATATGCATCGGGATTGTTGCTGATGACGATTTTAATAACCGCCCGTAAAGTTCCTTTTTCAATGTGGTCGATAATTGATTGCAGATTGGAGCCGTTTCCCGAAATCAAGACACCCAGTTTCAACAAATCCGTCATATTCCTTTCCTAACTTTCAGAAATCAACACCTGTTGTTCATGGTCTTCTTTCATTTCGATAAAACCGATCAAATATGCTTTTTCGCCAAGGATTTGCAGGTGTTCGAGAACCGCCTGACATTCCTTCTCGGAAACGATAATCATCATACCGATGCCCATATTGAAGACGCGGAACATTTCTTTTTCGTCAACCTTGCCGATTCTTTTGATGACGTTAAATATCGGCGGGACAGGCCAGCTTCCCTTATGGATAACGGCGCGGCAGGCCTGAGGAATGATTCTCGGAATATTGTCGTAAAATCCGCCGCCGGTCACATGGACAAGGCCTTTGATGGTAAAGTTTTTGAAAAGATTCAGCAGGGGCTTGACATAAATTCTGGTCGGTTCCAGCATTTCCAGACCGATCGTTTTTTCCAGGCCTTCGATTGTATCGTTGACGTTAAGATTTCCTTTTTCGAGAAGAACCTTGCGGGCGAGCGAAAAACCGTTGCTGTGCAGACCGCTGGAGGCAAGTCCGATGATTCTGTCATTGACGCTTATCGTTGAACCGGTGATTAATTTCTCCGATTCCACGACACCGACGCAGAAACCGGCCAGATCGTATTCTCCAGGGGGATAAAACCCGGGCATTTCCGCTGTTTCACCGCCCAGAAGCGTGCATCCGGCCTGACGGCATCCCTCGGTAATTCCTTCAATAATATTGACGCTTTTTTCCACTTCAATTTTTCCGGTGGCCAGATAATCGAGAAAGAAAAGAGGCTCGGCGCCCTGTACAACGACATCGTTTACGGACATAGCCACAAGATCAATGCCGATGGTATCGTGTTTATCCAGCATTTGGGCAATGCGCAGCTTGGTCCCTACGCCATCCGTGGAGGAAACCAGAACCGGATTTTTTAAATCAACCGAATTCAAACGGAAAAGACCGCCGAACCCGCCGATGCCGGAAACGACTTCCTTGCGCGCCGTGGTTTTGATCGAGGCCTTGATTCGTTCCACGAACTCGTTGGCGGTGTCGATATCGACTCCCGCGTCTTTGTATGTAATATTTTCGGTCATACGTCCCCTGTGTGAAATTGATATTTAAGAATGCATAATTTTGTTTTGTCTAACGTAAATCAAATTTTAAGTCAATCATTCCTTGCGCTAGCAAAAGATATTTGTTAACAAAAAGCAACGGATTCACTGGAAATTATTTAGCAAGTTGGAATTTATTTTCTGTCGGAAAGCAACGTCATTAACGAACGTATCCGCATACGCGGGACGTATCCCTTTGTGGGAATCAGATTGGCCGGATTTGTAATGGGGGACTTATATGGAGGCATTAAAGGACATTCTGCAGAAAATTGAACACCCTCTGAATTTCGCTTTTCGTGACGATTACAAAAATCTTTCCAATATAAAAAATTTGGGGAAATCACTTTTCAATCTGCTGGCCCGATTGAAAAATTATTCATTTTCTCCGGATAATCAGGATATTAAAAATCTTTGCGATGAATTACTGGAAATATTTTCCGATTATGATTTTCAGAAGCTGGAACTGAAAAAAATAAAAATCGAGAAAGCCCGAAATCTATTGGCGAAATTGCGGGATGCAATCGATTATTCCCGGGAACAGGAATCTACGCATTCCCTTGATCAAAAAACTATGGAAAAAATATCGGATTTAAAAGAAGCCGCGGCGAAGCTGAACCTGCCGGTTCAATATCTGAAAGGCGTGGGGCCGAAAATGGCCGCTCGATTTGCCGCTAAAAAAATAACCACGGTGGAAGATATGCTTTTCTTTTTACCCCGTACTTACGAGGATAGAAGAGAAATCAGAAAGATCAACCGTCTGGAAGCGGAAAAAATTCAAACGGCCGTCGGGACGGTCATGAATACGCAATTTCGTCATTACGGAAAAAGGAAAATACTGGAAACCATCATTAGCGACGGCACGGCCAATCTGACGGCGAAATGGTTTAAGGGACAGATGTCTTATCTCATCGGTCTTTTCAAGAAAGGAACAAAGGTCATTTTCACCGGAGACGTCAGACCGGATTACGGTGGGAAACAAATGATTCACCCTGATTATGAGATTCTGGATGAAAAAGATAACGATAATCTTTTGAATTTTAAAAGGATCGTGCCCATTTATTCGGAAACCGAAGGGTTGCATCAGAAATATTTCCGCAAAGTGATGAATTTTACGCTGGATCATTACTCCCGGTATGTCGCTTCGCCGATTCCGGACAGTATCTGTGACAAACGTAACCTGATGAATATTCATGAAGCGCTTTTATCGGTCCATTTCCCCGGAAATAACGAGGATGTCGAAAAATTTAAATCTTCCGGCTCGGACGCGCACAGGCGCTTGATTTATGATGAATTTTTCTTTTTCCAGCTCGGTATGGCGATTAAAAAATCGGGAAGAATTCTGGATCAGGGCATTCCCTTCAAGATGGATGGAGACACCCTGAAGAAATTTTATTCCATCCTGAAATTTGACCTGACCGCCGCACAGAAACGAGTGATCGCTGAAATTCATAAAGATATGGCCGAAGGAAAAGCCATGAACCGGCTGCTGCAGGGCGATGTCGGCAGCGGTAAAACGATTGTGTCCATGGCGGCCATGATCACGGCTTGCGAAAATTCCTATCAGGCGGCGATTATGGCGCCGACGGAAATCCTGGCCAAACAGCATTTTGAAAATATCAGTTCATGGTGTGAAGCGTTGGGTCTGAAGGCGGTTTTACTCACCGGCAGTATGTCCAATGCGTTCCGGAACGAAGCGCTTCAACAAATCAAAGAAGGGGAGGCCAACATCATTGTCGGGACGCACGCTTTGATTCAGGAAAGTGTTGATTTTCATAAACTGGGTCTGGTGGTTATCGATGAACAGCACCGTTTCGGCGTCATGCAGAGGGCGACCCTGCGATCCAAAGGAATCCATGCCGATGTTCTGGTCATGACGGCAACGCCGATTCCCCGCACGCTGGCCATGACCGTTTACGGCGATCTGGATGTTTCTATCATTGATGAAATGCCGCCCGGTAAAAAGCCGGTACATACCGTTTCGCTGACGGAAAGCAAACGAGACAAGGTCTATCAGACCATCAGCGCGGAACTGGCCAAAGGTCACCAGGCGTTCATCGTTTATCCTCTGGTGGAAGAGTCGGAAACTCTGGATTTAAAAGACGCCACCCATATGTCCAAACATTTGCAGGAGGATATTTTTCCCGATTACCGCGTGGGATTGATTCATGGCAAGATGAAAGAAAAGGAAAAAGATGACGTCATGAAGGAATTTCTGAACAACAAAATTCAGATTCTCGTTTCCACCACCGTCATTGAGGTGGGCATTGATGTGCCCAGAGCTTCCTTGATGATCATTGAACACGCGGAACGCTTCGGCCTTTCTCAATTGCATCAATTGCGGGGCAGGGTGGGGCGGCGAGACATTCCGTCGAGCTGCATCCTGCTTGCCGGTTATAAATGTTCGACTGACGCGCGCAAAAGATTAAAAGTGATGGAAAAAACGACCGACGGTTTTGTAATTGCTGAAGAAGATCTGGCCATTCGGGGTCCGGGAGATTTTCTCGGCACCAGGCAATCCGGCCTTCCTGATTTCCGCATTGCAAGCATTATCCGTGACGCCCGTATTTTAAATGATGCCAAAGAGGACGCTTTTGCCCTTGCGGCGCGCGATCCGTTTCTGGAAAAATCGGAACATGCGATTTTGAAAGAAGTCCTGGTTTCCAAATGGCAGGGTAAACTGGATCTGGCCAGAACGGGGTAAATGCGGAGAGGCACTTTCTTCTTGAGAATAAAAGAGGTGGATGAAGAAAGTGCCTCCTTTTTTATTCGTTATTTTTTAGGCAGCAGCGTCAGTATCCTCGTGTAATGTGTTTTTACATTTTCCTCTTTAAACGGGAAATGCTGATATCGTCCTTCATACCATGCTTTTATCCCGTCGTCGTAGTGAGGGCTGGCGGGATTATCCGACTGGCCGGTGCTGTTGATGCCCATGAAAGGTTCATCGCTTCCGAAATCCACGATGATGCGCATGGCCGGTATCAACCACGTTTCAAAATCTTTTCCGGGATGATAGGCGGAAACATTGAGCGTGGTGTGATCACCGGGAGCAGGAAAGGGTCCGCGATCAAAATAACCCGATACAGATTTGACCGCTGTTTTTTGAAAGAATCCCATGTAATCGGATAGCAGCGTTGCATCGGTTCTCCAGTCATAGGTATGCAGCCTCCCCCATTGCCAGTTTGCCGGATCTTTTCCGCAGTTCTTCTCCAGCATGTCAATTGCATCCAGCACGGTTTGAGCGAGAATGTGGTAACGTTCTTCTTTTTCCGGTGTGTGGACGTTGTCCCAGAACGGGCTTCTTTTGCATCTTTCGGTCAGATGGTCGTGCAGCGATGAATAAGCCAGAAGAAACGTTTCCAGAAGCGATTTGTAGGCCCGGGAATCGGTTCCGCCCAGTTCGTCGGCAAAAAGATTTTTGCTCAGCGAAAACAGAAAAGCGCCGCAGAATGCCGCTCCCGCTGAATCGACGCGCATATTTCCATCAAAATCTCTAAGCAATGCGATTGCCTTTTGAGCGTCCTGCAACCTTTCAGAATTCCTCCAGGCGGAGCGCATGTTGTCCAATGTCTTTTTTTCCAGCAGCGCCGCTTTGATCACGTCGACGAAAATTGAATAGGTATCAAGCTGCATGGCGACGGCGTCGTCGGCAGTGTACGCGTTGACGCCTTTCATCATTTGATCAATGCGCATGGCCCTGTCCGGGTAATACCAGGACGATGAAAGGATGTAGGGGAAATCAGCCGGAACCGTTCGATGGTTTGCGGTGCCGATGTATCCTTTGGCGGGATTTTTCGAACGCGGATGCAACGATGGATGAAGAAATCCTTTCCAATCATATTCGCCTGTCCAACCCGGCGAGGGGCAAAGGCCTCTCCCTTTTTTGCGCAGGGGGAAACGTCCGGTCACCTGCCAGGCGATGTCTTTATGGTCGGCCATGACAATATTTAAAGGAATCGTCGAGGTATCACTGCCGATGATTTTAAGGACATCGTCCACGGATTTGGCAAACATGGCGTCAAAAAATAAATCCATCGTCCGATCCGGTTCACTGCCCGACCAGCTCAGAGCGATTCCCAGAGATTGATCAGCAGGCAGGGGAACAAGTTCATGGCGGGGCATTGCCGTCAATGCGTTATTTAAGATAACGCCGTGTCTTGTTTCATGAAACGTTCTCGTCATGAAGTCCTTTTCTCCTTTAATCCGAAACGTTTCCTCGCGGATGCCTGTTTTAATCCATTTGTTTTTATACAGGTAATAGAGACCGTCTGATTTTCGCTTCAACTTTTCCAGAAAAATATCCTGATTATCAGCCATGACCATCGTCATGCCGATGGCGATGTGGCCGTTGTATCCGGCAATGATGCCCGGTACGCCGGCGATCGCAATGCCGGCTCCCTGAATTTCGGGAGACTTTAAATACATCAGGTTCCAGATGGAAGGCATCGTTAAAGGCAAATGGGTGTCATTGGCCAGAATCGGTTTACCCGATTTGGTTCGTTTTCCTGAAACCACCCAGTTATTAGAAGCAGCCGTTTCCGGAATGAGAATCCGGTTGGTCCGGCCGATAACATCGGCCAGTTGCTCGATCCCAGAGGCCGTTGCTTTCAAATTCAAGCCGGCCAATTTTTTCATTTCCTTAAACGGCAAAGGTTCGTCGGGATAAATCGGAAAAAGCCAGGCCATTTTTTCCGGTTCGATTTTTCCGGCAACATTCAGCATATCAATTTCTTCGTGAAGATTTTGACTCAGGCCAAGTGTCAAAACAAGAAACACATATACGGAATCAATCGGTTCCCATTTCTCCGGTTTATGACCGGCCATCTTCAGCGTCATGGGAAGCGGTGAATTGTCCAGATAAGCGTTGACGCCATCACTGTACAATTTCAGCATTTTCTGAAGTTCGGGAGAAGCAGATTGATAAAGTGTCCGGGCCGCGCGATCCAGATTTAAAGACCGAATGTAAATATCCATTTCCAGAGTGGCTTTGCCGAGCAGTTCGGACAACCTTCCCTTGCCGACCAGACGGAATCCCTCCATCTGCGTGAAACGATCATGCCCGCTGACATAACCCATGGCAAAGATGAGGTCGTCCAGATTTGCGGCCTCAATCACGGGAATGCCCATATCATCCCGCCTTACGGTAACTTTTTGTGTCAGGCCGGGAACGATCTGTTCTCCGTCCATCGGCGTCAGGGATTTTTTGAAGGCGGTGTTGAGAAGAGGAGCGCATCCGGTTACCGTCAGACAAAATATGATTATCAGAGCGGCCATAACTTTTAAACGGAGGACAACGTTGTGATGGTCAATCATCGTGATATTCTCCTTGAAAGGGAAGATAGTGGACTGCTTTGATGCATCTTATTAGCCGCCTCATCAACTCGTCAAGGAAAATATTTTGAATCATTAAATAGCTAGTGTGTTTGCTTTGAGGCTTGACTTAAAAAAAAATGAGTTATAACTTTCCGGTGAAGAACATGAAACCGGAGAACGGCATTGCGAATAGGAATCATCGGCATAGGCGGTGTGGGTGGATATTTCGGCGGAAAGCTGGCGCGCGAATATGAAAAATCCAATGAACATGACGTCATATTTATCGCTCGCGGAAAACACTTGAAAGCAATTCAGAACAACGGGCTGCAATTATTTACGACAGAAGGGAATTATGCTGTCAGGCCAAAAATCGCGACAGACAATCCTGCCGGGGCAGGTGTCTTTGATGTGGCTTTCTTCTGCACAAAGAGTTATTCGCTGGAAAGTTCCGCGAAGGAATTCGGCGTTTGCATTAATAAAAACACCATCGTGATTCCGCTTCTTAACGGCGTGAACAGCGCAGAGAGACTTTGCCATTTGTTACCGCATGCTGATGTCTTAGGCGGCAGCGTTTACATCATTTCCCATATCGAAGGGCCGGGCGTCGTCAAACAGGAAGGCGGTGCCTGCAAATTGACATTCGGGACGGATAATCCCGAATCGATCAAAAAATATTCATCGATTCTGGATATTTTATTAAAGGCAAAAATAAACGTGGTTTTAACAGATAAAATTTCCGAAGTTCTCTGGACAAAATTCCTCCTGATGTGCCCGATGGGTTCCCTTACTTCGGCAACGGGGAAGACCTATGGCGGAATTTGGGAGGATCCCGTGCTTAGAAAGAAAGCCAGAGATATGATGCTGGAAGTGGTGGCCGTTGCCAGAACGCGTCATGTCAATTTGACGGAAGATGCGGTCAACAATGCAATGGAAATGGTTGCCGGTTTTGACTATAACTCCAAAACATCCATGCAAATTGATCGGGAAAAGGGCAGACAGACGGAAATTGATGCGCTCACCGCTTATCTCTGTCGGACCGGTAAAGAGTCAGGCGTTCCTACGCCGCTGCACGATGAGATTTATGCACAATTAATGTAGAGAATATGTTATCTGCAAATCAAAGGAGAAAATCAAATGAAAAAAATATTTTCGATAATATCAATCATATCCTTGTTTTATATTACCGCCTGTGCCGGTCCTGCTAATACGGTTGATGTTAAACAACTCGCAAAATCAACAAAAAGCTGGGATGGAGAAACCTTGCCTCAATATCCTCAGGGGCAGCCGGAAGTAACCATTTTGAAAATAAGAATTCCCGCCGGTGAAAAACTGGAAATTCATAATCATCCGGTGATTAATGCCGGTGTTTTGCTTCAAGGTGAACTGACGGTTGTTGCCGAAGACAATAAAACACTGCATCTCAAAGCAGGAGATTCCATTGTTGAACTGGTCAACAAGAAGCATTATGGAAAAAACGAAGGTACGGAAACGGCGGAGATTATCGTTTTTTATGCCGGAATTGAAAACAAGCCGATAACGCTCAAGTAGGCGATTCTGAAAAGCGCAGATTCTTTCTGCTAAATTCTCGAATTTTCAGTCGTTATTTCCTCCAAGATTAATTTATATTTAATTGACAAAGTGGCTGTATTTGTTATAGGAAAAACGTCTGGAAAAATCGGCCATTAAAAGAGAAAATTTATAATTCTAAAATAATTTCAGGTATGTATAATGAAAGAAATTAATGTCGGTTTGATTGGTTTCGGTACGATCGGAACAGGGGTTGTCACGCTGCTGAGGCAAAATGAAGAACTGATTACCAAGAAGTTAGGGGCAAAACTTGTTTTGAAAAAGATTGCCGATCTGGATATCGCCTCACCGCGGACTGTTAAAGTAAACCGGAATCTGCTGACCAGGGATGCCCGGGAGATTATCCATGATCAGGACATCTCCATTGTCATTGAACTGATGGGCGGGTACGAGCCGGCGCGGACGTTTGTTCTTGAGGCAATTGCCAGAGGCAAACACATCGTCACTGCGAATAAGGCTCTCCTGGCAACTTACGGCAATCAGATCTTCCCGACCGCACAGAAAAATGCGGTGGACATCGGTTTTGAAGCCAGTGTCGGAGGCACCATTCCGATTATCAAAACGTTAAAAGAAAGCCTTGTTGCCAATAGAATAAATTCCATTATGGGTATTATGAACGGCACCTGTAATTTTATTCTGACCAAAATGACGGATGAAGACAAACCGTTTGATGTCGTTTTAAAAGAAGCTCAGCGACTTGGTTTTGCAGAGGCTGATCCGACTTTTGACATCGAAGGAGTTGATACGGCTCATAAGATGGCAATCATTCTTTCTCTGGCTTACGGGAAAAAAGTCAACCTGAAGGATATTTACCTGGAAGGTATAACCAAAATCAGCCGCGAGGATATCGCCTTCGCCCGGGAACTGGGTTACCGGATAAAGCTGCTGGCCATCGCAATGCTCCGGAACGGTTCCGTGGAAGCGAGGATTCATCCGACCATGATTCCTTCCAGTCATCTGCTGGCGAATGTGAATCAGAATTTCAACGCGTTTCATATTGTGGGAGACGCTTCAGGTCCTGTATTTCTTTTTGGGCAGGGAGCCGGCATGATGCCGACGGCCAGCGCTGTTTTCAGCGATATCATGGATATTGCCCGCGATGTTTTGAACGGGAACAACGGACGGGGGCCTTTGCGTTCCATCGATGAATCGGCCATGACGCAGATCAAGCTTATTCCCATGGATAATGTCGAAACCAAATATTATTTCCGTTTTTCCGCGCTTGATCGTCCCGGGGTTCTTTCCAAAATATCCGGGATTCTCGGAAAATATAATATAAGCATTGAAGCCTGTATCCAGAAAGCCAGGGTGAAAAGAGGATCCGTGCCGATTGTTATGACAACGTATAAAGCGAAGGAAAAGGACGTTCAAAAAGCGCTTAAAAAAATCAACAGGCTGGACATTGTCCATGGCGAAACGATTCTGATCAGAGTCGAAGATAATTTAAACTGAAGAAATTATAATCCTATGAAGTATGTAATATTGCTTGGCGATGGAATGGCGGATTATCCGACCGGAAAGCTGGGGGGAAAAACTCCGCTGGAGTGCGCTTTTACCCCTTTTATGGATCAGATCGCTGCCGAAGGCACCATCGGACTGGTGGACACGGTCCCGGCAGGGATAAAACCGGGCAGCGACGTAGCGACGTTGAGCGTTCTCGGATACGATCCTCGTGAAATCTATACGGGACGCGGCCCGCTGGAAGCGGTCA
>Ga0208459_1001218_pt1 | contig 25066 bp, 26 predicted proteins | sample AD_UKC087_MetaG_FD_184433 | JGI IMG/M metagenome (GOLD analysis project Ga0208459, IMG submission 184433) | Active sludge microbial communities of municipal wastewater-treating anaerobic digesters from USA - AD_UKC087_MetaG (SPAdes) (version 2) | ecosystem: Engineered > Bioreactor > Anaerobic >... | reverse complement strand
CAATGATGGTTGATTCAGAAACTCGTTTGGATGTGACAATGTGTGCCGGCAAGCACGTGGCATATAAATACACAATGATCAACGTGTCGGAAAAAGAGATAGACAAAATAGACTTTGAAAATAAGATGAAAGCTCTACTGGTGAAAAATCAATGCAGCAATGAAAATACGATCAAAATGCTGAAGATGGATGTTCGATACAACTATACGTATCTAGACCGAAATGGAATTTTACTCGCCGCAATTAATATTAATAAAAGCCACTGTGGCCTTTGATTATTTGCATTACATAACAGGAGCAATTTGCACGATCAATAATAGTACCAACCACAACAGTTATTCTTGCGAGGCAGGCTATGAAAAAATGTCTTTATTGTCAGGAAGAAATTCAAGATTCTGCTGTAAAATGTCGATACTGCGGGGAATGGCTAAATAAACAAGAAGAGCCATTTTCAAATAAAGATGTTAACAGCGACAAAATTACAACACCTACCATGCCATCGCCAAAGCAAGATACAATAACTCTAGCTTATATTGGAAAGTCCCATAACAGTGAGAAAGAAATCCTTTCAGATAAAATTACCTTATGGAGTTGGAAATCATTTCTTCTCGCCGGTGTAATCACAGTTGTCCTTTATATGATTTTTTTAGCATTAGCCGAAGCAACTAATACCACCAAACCGTCAAAAAATTTTGGTTGGACTTTATTATGGATGTATTCAACAATTGAAGCGTGGAAATTCTGGAAGTGGAAGGCCTTATTACCTTATCTGATGTATATGACTGCGGCAACTATAGCTGGCTTGTTCATGGTAAGTGCAGGTGTTGATAATAAGTCATTGACACGTTTAATTGTATTGGGAACTCTCAACATCGGAGGACTTATTATATTCAATTGGCTTCTATATCGGCCAGTCGTAACTCCTCAACTAACCAGACAGAAAGAGCAAACAATGCAATATGCTGGATTCTGGAAAAGAGTCGCTGCGTTTGTCATAGATTTTGTAATTATAGCAATTTGCTCCATTCCAGTCACATTCATTTTCTACGCATATTTTTCAAATGATGAACCATCGGTCGCAGAGAGGAAGGTCCAAGGCATGGGATTAGCCTTTGCGTGGCTTTACTTTGCATTAATGGAAAGTTCTGTTTATCAAGGCACAATCGGGAAAATGTTTTTGGGTATAAAAGTCACTGATTTAAATGGAAATAGGATTGGTTTTGGTAGGGCGACTGGCCGTCATTTTGGCAGGTTACTTTCTGTGTTGTTAATTTTTATTGGATACATCATGGTTGCGTTCACGCAGAAAAAGCAAGGCCTTCACGATATAATGGCTGGATGTCTTGTTGTAAACCGTTGGCCCGAGACTTCTGGGAAAGAAGACATTAAAATAGAAAAAATAATTCGCGATGCGGAAACAATGGCATCTGGAAAAGTTAAAAATGATTCAACTTATAATTCAACATCGGGCGCACAACATAATGATGAAGAATTTATCGAATTGTTGAAATCCTCTATAAACGAAAACGGACTGAACAATATTCCCGGCAAGGAATTACTTGAGATATATCATCGCGCGAAGTTTATAGATACTGCTGGTAATAACCGCGATATTGAACTGTCAAAAACTATAAATACATTATCAGACGAACTTAAAAAGAGAGGATTATCGCCTGATGTTAAACCACAAAAAAAATCGAGCCATCAAGAATATACTTTGGCAAAAGAAGAAAAAAATGCAGCAACGGCTAAAGTGGTCATTGCAATTATAATTATAGTGGCAATTGCTGTAGTCTTTTTATTTTTAAATGATATTAGATCAAATTCTCCTAATCAAACGCAAAACAATTATACAGTGACTGAAACACAGGCAGAGCCTCAAGCATTGACCGCAGAGGAATGGTTTAAGAAGGCGCAAGCATTATCGGTTGATGGGAAATTGACAGATCCGCAAAAGGCAATCGAATATTTGAACAACGCCATTCTATTAGAACCTAATTATGTCGAAGCCTACCTTGGGCGTGGGCTTGCATATAGTGATCTTGGGCAGTATCAACGCGCCATAGTTGATTATGATGAAGCCATCCGCTTAGCCCCTGATGACCCTAAAGCATACTTTGGTAGAGCGCTTGCAAATGATGACCTTGGTCAATATCAACGTGCTATTGAGGATTATAGTGTAGCAATACGCTTGAAGCCAGACTTTCAGATAGTTTACTATTTTAGAGGTTTAGCTTATAAAAAACTCGATCAACACAAACTCGCTGTTGATGACTTTACTGAATCTCTTCGTCTTAGCCCTACTTATAGCGGCTACTACGCAAGGGGATATTCATATAGTAAACTTAACCAGTTTGAATATGCTATTGAAGACTTTAGTAAAACCATCCTACTAAAAACAGATCATGCTCAAGCATACAATAGCAGAGGTCTTCTTTATATTGTTCAAAACAAAAAAAGGCTTGGTTGCCTTGATTTACAAAAAGCCTGTGATCTGGGAGAATGTAAGGGATTAGAATACTCTAAAAGTAAAGGTTATTGTAATTGAGCCATAACGGCATATTTTTAATTTAAGTTTTAAATTTAAAAAAATAAGAGGAGGTTTATTATGAAGAATATGGTTTATATTATTATAATTCTTTTTGTTTTGCCTTGTTTAACATCAGCCGGTGAAATTTATACCTACAAGAATAAGCAAGGTGTTACCGTTATCTCAAATGAACCGCCACCGGATGAAATTAAAGACAAAGCAAAAAAGGTCGAATCATATACGCCTGATAGCCCGGCAGCCATAGCAGCGTTTCAAAGAAAACAAAAAGAGGAAGAAGATCGTGCATTCCGCGGCTGGCAAAGCAGCCAGAACAATTCCACTCCAACAAAATCGGTGCAGACTTCAACTTATGACAAATCGCAAAACAAGCGCCAAGAAATAATGGATAAAACAGATAGATTAAAAAAAGAATATTGGGATGAAGTGGAACGTTGTAGGCAAAGTAAATGTCAAGTAAACAAAAATTTAAGAGATGAATATTTCAAAGCCATAAAAGAAGACCCCCGTACGATTACAACTACAACCACAACAACATTTAAAAGAAGCAGAAGATGAAAAATTTTTGGGGGATAAAAAATGAAAACAAAAAGTTATTCGTCATTGCTTTCATAGACGGTATATATCAAGTCTTGTATTGACTCCGGTTAGTAAACAAAGAAATCCGACTTAATTGGACGCAGTTTGTCAGGTCAAGCATATGATAGTAGAAATTAGGATAACAGTATTCCTGTTGCACCGACCAAATCTCTTTCTTTGACAAGACGGCAATCGAAGAGTATATTAATCATGACGTCGCGAATGGCAGTTTCCTCCTTGGGCAATTGTAGCCCTCTGGATCGAAACCATTTGTGACTTTTCTTTTGTAGTAGATAATATCTTATATTACTATATCCGTAAGACTATCCTTTAAACCATGAAAAAGGCCGTTTTGAGGCTTTGGGGTTGGAAATGGGGTTGGAAATGACTTTGGCATTGTCATTTTATAAGAGGCAAAATATTTGTAAGTAGCTGTTTTAATTCTGGTAGTCCCACGGGGAGTTGAACCCCGGTTTCCGGCGTGAGAGGGCCTCAACACCACCCCATCAGTATTGAATTTCCTAGGTTTTATCCAACATGAGAGTCATAATAGGCACTACGGGCACTACATTTTGTGTCCGCGTTTGTGTCCGCGTTTAATGAGCTCCTGCTTATTGCAGGGGCTTTTTTTATTTCAACAACTATTACAATTAAACAAAATCAAAAAAGGTAGGTGATGCCTTTGATATTAAAAAACTGAATCGAGTGAAATGAAGCAGCGGAAGAATTTGGCCATTCCTGGAAACAGGGGTGGCCTTTTTATTTCCGGAAACCATAAATCCTTAACCATTAATCCTAATAAAGGAGGAATTTAAAGATGTCTAAAAGTTTAGATGTAACAAAAGGGGAAGTTAATGGTCTTTCCAAACCAGCGAATGAAGCGGGGTCAGAGCCAGCTCCGGTAATCATCAACCAGGATGAAGTTGTCCCTGAATACTGGCAATACACGGGCTGTGATGAAACGTCTGTTACGGAAATCAACATTGTCAGTATTGATGACGATGAGCAAAAATCAATTAACACATGGATGGGCAAAATTAAAAAGCCCGAAAAAGGTAAAAGCGCCAATTACGACGAAGTTATCAAACAAGGCGTTGAGCTCGTAAAGGAGATTTCCGGAGAGGCAAACAAGTTGATTAATGTTGCCAACAAGAATTTCGCGGACAGGGCAATTCAAATCGGATTGATTTGCCATAAGCTAAAGCAACTCATCCGCGGCAACAAGCAGCTCTGGGCAGTATGGGCGGAAGAAAACCTGCCGTTCATCGCGAAAAGGAATCGTGAGAAATATATGATGTTGGCAAGTCGTCCCGATTGCTGGCCTTTCTCGTTTCTCGGCGTTGACCGTTTGGAAATGCTCTGTTCCGTGACCAAAGAAATGAATGGAGATAATCCAATTGGCGACCTTTTAAAGAATTATTCCATACCGTTTGATGAAGGAATGGAAATAAATATGTCCAAATTCAAGGCCCTAATTGACGCTGCGATTAATCAGGAGCGCCTTACTAAAAGTGGCTTGACGATCAATTTTAATCTGGTGACCAACATAATCAACCTGGGTGTGGATTTCGATAAGTCCATGATCAAGCGTTTAAAGGATATTCAGGATTGTGGCGGTAATCCCGAAAATTTATTGCAGCGTCTGGCATTGACCGGAGGGAAAGAAGAAGTGGATTCATCTCCCGAAAAGAGATTGAAGGATTTTAACCACCTTTCGAATCAGCTGATCAAGACGCTGGATTTTATGATGAGCGATCAGAATCAATTGGCGAAGATCGATAAAGATTCATTTTCGTTATTGATGGCAAAGCTTTTAAGTATTCAGGAGCTTGGAATTCTGAATGAGAAGGAAATCGCAGCTTAACAACTTTTACAAGCCTCTCTCTGTTTCACAACGGAGAGGGGCTTTTTTATCCAGGAGGAAAATCATGAAATTTTATCATGCCTCGATGAGTTCGAGGGTTTTACGTCGATACTGGGAAATATTCAACGAGAAGCTCAATATCCTGCTTTCCTTTGCTTATACGGGACCTGATTTTCTGGAAATTCTCGTTACACTTCGCAACATGGTTTTATATGTAATTTTGGATTCAGGCGCCTGGTCAGTTGCAAAGGGAAATATAAATTTGACTGTCGAGGGACTGATTGCCTATCTCAAGGTGAATGGTCATTTGTTTGACAGGTATTTCAACCTTGACAGCGATTTCAGCACCAGCGGCTTTCTCAATAACATTCTCAATCAAATAAAGATGGAGAGAGCCGGACTGCGACCTGTACCCGTAGTCCACAATTTGTTTGATCGTGAGATCGATTTTTACGTGCTGTCCGGCAAGTATGACTGGATTGCTCTAGGATCAAGCCAGACCACGAATTATGATGATCTGGCATACGCGGTTCATCGTATCAAGACAGGAAATCCAGCCATAAAAATCCACTGGTTTGGCGGAAGCAAGTATGAATGGTTGTGCAAGTTACCCATTGCTTCATGTGATACTTCTTCATGGGGCACAGCGGGAAAATTTGGTCAAATAGTTTATTGGAATTCGCAAGTCTCCGACATCAATAAGGGACATATAATTTACACAAGCGGGACGATCAAAGATGACGATGAAAGAAGATATGAATATGTGAACTATCCGTGGCGAGATGATCTTGATGCTTATCTTCATGAAACCTTTGGACTGACGTTCCGGGATTTATGCGGATATGATTCCGCGTTCAATATGCAGTTAATCAATACGAGATATTATTCCGAGCTTGAGCGCAGGGTCAATGAAGAACGGACCAGGCGCGGGATACCGTTGGAATAAAAAAGGCAGGGGTCTGCGCAAAAGAAAAAGGGAGGTGATGCAAGATGATCTGATTTAATGATGACAAAATAATAAAATGTGGCAAGTTTGGGCAAAGGGACTTTTTCCGGGTGGAGAGTCCCTTTTTTTATTCCCGCAAACATTCAACAAACGGCGATCATTACCCGGTTGATCGCTGCAACATTGAGAATCGTTGGTTCTCGAAAGGGTTTTATAAAATGAAACAAGATAATTTTAACTTACAACATTTGTCGTTTGAAGAATATTTCCAAAATGATTGGCGAAAACATTTTCAAGATGAAGAAACCATAAAAAGCATAATGGATGCCACCGGTTTTTCCAGCAGTCACGATTTTGTGCAGATCAATTCGCGGTATCTTATAGACGATAACCGTCTGGCGGTTATTGCGCTGATCAAGCGGAAGACCTCCAGAGTGCTGGAAAAGATGATCATTGACGTCATCGCCGGCAATTCCTCATTCGAGCAATTGTACGACGTGGTTTACAATACTGGCTCGGGTTGCGACTACCGCTTGATGATCTGTGACTGGCACTCTAAAAACAAATCCTCCGGGCTGTGGATGACCGATCACATCATGCATCAGTTAATCAACCATTTAGACCTTTACCTTTCTCTTTACTGGATATGCGCCGACGCGATCAGAGATGTCGATGGATCTAAGAAAATCACCTACACCGTGATGGAGTCCGTCTCAAGATCCGGTCCCTCTTTTGATGTGCCTCCCAGGCGTGATCTGGAATATGCCGAACTGATGCTGTATACATTACAGGCATCCGGAAACTTTTCGTCACGCGATGAAATTAATCTTCAAATCCGTAATTACTATGAGGACGATTTTTCGTGGGCGGAATGGCAAGATGAATGTCTGATAACCGAAGTCTCTATTGAAGAAGACGAATATCAATGGATTTTAGCAAATATGAGGGATGAAATCGTAGATGAAAATTGTTCCTATACATACGACGAAGGCGTATTGACAATCAGAGAAGAAATCCCTTTTCAAAACTTCTGCTATTCATTGCCAGCGGTCAAAAGTGATCTGGCCGAAAAGTTCTACTGGCGCGCAAGGATACGTCTCCAGATCGATGAATATTTGAGTGAAATGCATGCTGAAGAGTCGCATGAAAATTCTGTACCGGAAGCAAATGAAGATAAAATTCTTTCACAGAAAACGGTATCTCCGATTAGCTGCAATGAATGGCTTCATAAGGAACCGCCAATTTATCCCACCGTACAAGCGTTCCTAGGCCGGAATTGGAAAAAATATTTTCAAAAATCAAAAATTGTCAAAAAGATTGTCGAAGCAGTAGACAGGCAGGACCATTTAAAAGCTATTTACGGAAGAAGACAGAACAATGATATTGTTCCCATCAATTATGATTGTCCGTCCTACGATTTTATCAAATTGAATTCTGTAATTCAGTTGGGACCGGAACGGTTGAGAATAATTGCTACCTTTTTGGAGATAGAATCAGGCCTTTTTGAAAAGTGGTCAATGGACATTTCACCATCGCTGACACTGGACCAGATATTGTATGCCATGTATGATTCTGAAGACGGTTGCACAAAAAAAATAATTCTTCGCTTTAAGAATTTTCATGAAACTGATGATTCAGATCCCGAAATCCGGATAGAAAAAAGAGCGGCGGAAAATGTTCTTTGCAGAGTGCCAGAGTATTCGGATTATATTTACATAATCAATGTCACAATAACTGACTCTAGCGACGAAAAAAGCAAATTGGAAATATCGTTCTTTCCGAATGTTTCATTTGGCCGGGAAAAAGTTCCTGCCCGATCAGCTTTTGAAAGTGAATTCTGGGATGTGTATTATCACGCTTATATTAATGAATACACATCTAAGATCAAGGAAATGCACCATACACGTTTAATTACGGATACAGGCCACGGCCTTCCTTATGATAAAATTCCATTTTTTGTGTGGCCGGAATGGACAGATAAGGGACTCTGTCTGAATCTCGATGCCAATCACGATTGTCCGGAAACGAACTGGCTGCTCAAGTGTAAGATGGATGATCTGGCAAAACGTTATGACGGATTTCATTTTCAAAGAGTCATAAAGCCATATACGCATTATTCTGTTGTCATTCATCTGCATGACTCACCGGTTTCGGATTTTGTTGAATCCTCGGCACTGGCAAAATTCAACTACGCATCGGATATCAGGAAACAGCAGATGGATATGATTCGTCACATTGAGGAAATCTTTCAGGATTACGTGTCTGAAGAAAAGTTAAGCTGAATTAAATATACAATCTAATTTCAAAAGAGGCCCATTCTCTCAAGGGATATCTCTCTAGGGATATGGGCTTCTTTTTATTTATGCATCAAGCCTCAAGAAGCAAAAATTGGGTCGTTTTTCTTTTTTCCAAGAACAAAATAATAAATTCATTCAAGGAGGAAAACATCATGGAACAAAGTAAAAATGTACAAATCAATTTATCCATCCCCGAACGCTATCGGAACTTGCTTCGGAGAATGGCGGCGGAAAGAGTAATGGAAAACCCCGACCAGGTGATTACGGGAGCGTCGATTGCAACTGCATTATTAATGGAGGCATTGAGGGAAATTAATGGTGAAGAAGAAGGAGGAAAGAAAAATGACAAAAGTTGAAATCGCATTACAATATTTAGACAGAGGTTTTTCCGTAATACCGCTGAAGAGTCCGGCTATTGTAAAAAGATCAGTTAAATTTAAAGAAAAGTTTTTAGAAACACTTAGCGAGAATTCAAAACTTCCGGAACCGAGGACAAAAGAAGAAATTTATAAGGAGATGTTTTATAAGGAATGCAAATCGCCTTTGATTGCGTGGAAGGAATACCAAAAAAGGCTTCCAACCAAAGAGGAAGTCAATCATTGGTTTAATTTAAATCCTGATGCCAACATAGCCATTATCACCGGCAAGATTTCTAACCTGGTCGTATTCGATTTTGATTCCGCCAGCGCTCTTGAATATGCCCAAGAGATAGGGGGCTTACCCGAATCTACCGCAATGGTGAAAACAGGCAAGGGCTTTCATTTTTATATGCTTCATCCTGACTTTAACGTTTCTTCTCGTGTTAACGATGATTTGGGACTCGATATAAGGGCTGAGGGCGGCTATGCAGTGGCTCCAACTTCTATTCACGGTTCTGGAAGAATATATGAATGGGTAGAAGGAGCTTCCCTTTTTGACGTTGCCCCCGCACCCTGTACTTCCTGGATGATCGATTACTTGAAAAATGCATCCACAGGAAACAAACCTTCTTCGGTCAGGAAAGAAATAAAAAATTTACCTGTAAAAACGGAAACAGTCCAACCCGAAAAGAAAGAAACTAAAGCCAACAAATATGCAGATCTTCTCAAGAATGGATGCTCCCAAGGGGGAAGAAACAAATCGGCAATGTCACTGGTCGGCCATTTATTTAAAACAGGCATGCCGGAAACTGAAATCTGGGAAATGATCCAGATATGGAACCGGAATCAGGTCAAGCCGCCTATTGGTGCTGATGAACTGAAAGGCATCTTTGAGTCGATCAAAAAGAATGAGCAGAAGAATAAGGAAGCAAAAGTAATTCATATCGATTCATTGCTGGATGACGTGAACAAGACCATCAGCGAATATCAGCAGAATTATGTCAGGATTCCCTTTGCCGGAACCAATTTAAGCAACCTGGAGAATATGATGAACGGTGGATTTGCGGGAGGAAGGTTCTATCTCTTCGGCGGCATCCCTGCATCGGGAAAGACTGTGCTTCTGAATAATATAGCCGATAATATCTGCCTGAAGGGTTATCCCGTCCTTTTCTTCAGCTATGATGATGGCGGGGACGAGTTGCGTTACCGGACATTCTCCAGATTTGCCGGAAAGCCCATTGAGGAATTAAATACAAGGACGTTCAGGGACATTGAAAGCTTATGTCAGATTTCCGCAATCAAGGCAATACGGCCTTTAAAATATATTGTTCAACAGATGGTGCCGGTAGAGAGATGGCATGATCTAATAGAGCAGATCAGGCAAAAACACGGGAAGCCGCCTGTTATCATCCTTGATTACCTGCGGAAACTCAGGTCTGAGAAAAGCAACGGCGATGAAAGACTTCGTGTTGATGGTCTTTTATCCAACCTGACGGAAATGGCAAAGGCTCATAACACTCCGGTAATTGCCATCTCTGAATTGGCAAGAGATTCCTATAAATCAGGTCAGCGCCTGAGCATGGCTTCCTTTAAGGAATCGGGAACTATTGAATATGAAGCCTCCTGGCTGGGCATCCTCGCCGCTGTTGAGATAGGAAAAAACGGTGAGTACATTGTAAAGGATAATTGGGAAAACATAATCAAGTACGACGGCAACATTGATCTCATAGTCTTCAAGACGAAACGCGGCACGGGAGCGACCGGAAGAATCCCTTTAAAAGTGGATAAGAAATTTATGACGGTTAGCGATCGACCAGATGAACCAGTAATTGTGCAACAAACAATAATAAAAAATCCAAAAAAAACAAAATACTAACCGGTTTGCGCCAATACATTGTGAAAAATAACATGATGTATTGGCGCTTAACATTATTTAGAGAGGACGAAGACAATGACAAACGAAGAATCAATATTAATACTCAACCGTATCATTGACGAATATAAAACGGTGAAAGAGCCGAAATACCGGAACGCGGACATTGAAATCCTGAAAAGCAATTATGGCCTTCTCATGGCAATGAAAGAATATTTTCCCAGTGATTTACGCTATGCCCATATCGTCAATGCCATATCTCAAACAATCAAGAGGATGATGCCAGGGAATAAAGACGGCAAAAGAACTGTTACAGAGAGAGGCATTAATAAAGCAATACCGCCCGTGGTCAGGAAAAAGAATCAGGTCATTCAGTTTCCTTTTGAATGGACAGATAAAAAATCAGGAATATCCTGTTTTATCACTGCTCCGTGGGATGTCAGGAATTACATGGTGATGGACATCATCGGTTATTATCTCCTTTTGAAAGTGGGAGAAGATCATTTACCCAAAGAGTCCAGGCCAATATTCAATGACATGAACAGTATCGCCACGAGGGAATTAAGCACTACCGGCAATGACATCGCGTTATCAGATCAATCAACCATGAATGACCAGATCATAAAACGGATTGAAAACAGCACCTACTGGATTCAATTTGACGACAAGGATTTTAGATTGTCAACTTCACTTAAGATGAGCTCAAACGATATTCGTGATCTGCTTCTGGAAACCTCTCGGGTTGAATTCAAATTGGTTTTCCCAGTCCGAATGTGGGACGGAAAGAAAGCAAAAGAAAAAACCTACAACATGAACCTCTTTAGCCGCCTATTTGAATTTGGTTATGTGGATAAGGTCATGCGAAATGATGAGGTGGTACAAAGCAGACATTATTATATTTCTTTTAATACAATACTGGGTGAACTGTTTGTCCATAATCTTCTTTCAAAAAGCTATGATTGGCTGGACCGCCGGTTTTATCACCTTCCCTACAACGCCCAAGTCTTCTATAGAAGGTTTTTTGTGCATAATGACTATAAGGATATAACCATAAACATTAAAACGATTGCAGAGCGTTTAAACCTTCAGGACAAAAACATCACAAACTTGGCCGGCACAGTCGAAACCAATATGCTGCAACCACTCATTGAAGAAGGTTTAATTGATTCCTATACAAAAACCAGAGAAGGATTGTTTGGCTTGAAGTATAAAATTATCAGAACATATAGAGGTAAACCGCCTGATGAAACGAATGAACAGAAATAATCTTTATGAGGGATGCAGGGTCTGTAAAAGAAGGATGCAGGGTCTGTAAAACTTTAATCGAGGGTCTGTAAAACTTATATGCAGGGTCTGTAAAACGGGGATTTACTTGAAGAGGTTGGAAGTAAACAGAAATCAGATGTTTTCAACTATCAACAAGATATATTAAGATATATAAAGATATCTTAAATAGAAAAACCTTCTCTCCCTTCGGGAGTCGGTTTTCCTCGGACAGGATTTTTTATTTTTAGATAATGTTTGTTGAACAGTTGATCTATTAAACAAGAAGATTACAGAAGAGATTATCTAAGAGGCAGGGATTTATAGTTAGCTAATACAAGTGGATTTAACTTGTGGAAGTGATCGTAATAAAAAAAAATAAAAATCTGTAAGAAGAAAGATATAGTCGGTGGCTGCTTCTGGTTATCTCCAGCAATACCATCTAAAACTTTCATAGATCTTCATGGGAGAGAGATCTAATCTGCGTTATATTAGGAGATGGATGCTTGCCAGATCAACGATAACGGGTTGAAAGATGCGGTTTTTGATTGAGATTTTCATAAGGTGGCGTGGTATTGAAGCCTTCCTGTATTCCTCAGTTTCTCTATTTTTGATTTTATGCTACGTTACAACCCGCATTCATTATTTCCCCGTGAATTAAAAGGTCTATTCTATGGAATTTTTAATGATTCTATTTTTCATATTGGCTTATGTTTTTCTGGCCGTATTGCTTGTTAACTTTGTAAAAAATAGAACAGACATTAAACTTTACAAATGGTTGGTGGTGGCCTTTGTTATCTTATTGCCAACTTGGGATGTTGTCCTTGGTACGCTTGTATATCCCATTGCCTGTGCGTTTATTCCCAAAACAACAATTTACGAAACAGCAGAGACGGATGGAATTTATTATGAAGGGATTAATGACTATATTTTTAAATTGGATCGCCGAGGGCGACAAATTGCGGATGAGGAATTAACGCTTATTGGTGATTTAGGTGACATTTTAGTAAAAGGTTATTCATTTGCAGAATCGAAAGTAACGATGGAAAGTATTTCTTATACAGAGAATAGAAAAATTACCCCTGTTACTTACCGATGTATACCCTTACCGAAGGATGAGTCACGACCATCGTTTAACAGAACAAGTTGTTCTGTGGTGAATAATATAAAAAGTAGATTTCTGGTGAAAGTAACAACAATAAAGGCCGGTATCGCAGAGATAAATATTAAAAAAATCTATGACCGTACTTCAGGTAAATTAACGGCCGAATATAAACGTGTATCGCTTTGGTCATGTTTTCCTTTTTTTGAATGGATGGGTTGGCGTTGGTGGAGCAGAAGTGAAGGAAGTCTACACTGTCCTTCCCAGGACGATCGTTATTATTCTTTTGAATATGAAGTACTGAAACCTAAAAAATAGAAGGATAGTGGAAGACAAATAGTTAAATATACTATCCCCGGAATTACTAAAAGGTTCACAATAACCTGCTCAGGAGATCCAATTTTGTCTTTACCTAAAAATACTGCTGAAATGTTTATATCCAATGGTAGAATGATCATGAGAACGGCATCTCCATAAAAATTAATTCAGAAGCTCAATCTATTGCAACATTCAACCTGCAATCCTCAAATTTTACGAATCTTTAAAACTGCACCTTTGTAGGTAAAGCAAAGTCCCATCATTCCTGCATTTTCACAATTCTGTCTCAACACATACCAGTCGAAAGCTGCGTTAACCCCCATTAACTAACTGCAGAGATTCCCAGACTAAGAAAATCACCACTCCAACCTATTAATCTCATTCCCGGATTCACGGGCAAAATCAGCCGTTCTTGGTATTTATAACAAATCATTTATCACATCAGTTTGCTTCTACAACGCAGCCAGTTACTTTCTGAAAGGCAGGAAACTTTCTGTGCATCATAGAACAAATATATGAATCAAATAATTTTAAAATCAGATTCAGAAAGGAGGTTTGTCTATGAAAAAGAAAGTCTTTACGCATCCGGTTTCTGTGATGCTTCCAGAAGACATGTTCGATCAAATCAAGGCTCTCACAGACAAGAGCAACATAGCATTATCGGACTATGTCAGAGAAGCGATTCAGGAAAAATTGGCAACAAGAAACAATAACAAAATTCAAAGAAAACATTTTAGGAGGTAACAGATTATGAATCAGGAATTTAAGAATTATTTAGCTGTAAGCTGGGAGAAGGTCTTATCAAACGAGGAGAGTATCGCAAACCTGTTCAAGGATTTAAAACTTGAACATTATAAAGATGTCAAAATCGTTTCCAGAGACTGCACGGATGACAACAGGTTGATTGTGCTGGTTGAAGCCAAGGATAGGATGGACAGCACCATTAAAATCATCATTGACGCAACGTCAGGAATACCTACCTGGGAACAATTCATCAACATAACATATGACCAGGGCGATTCCACGGATGTGAAGATCATTTTATATGGCAAGGATTACCAGGATTTCTCATTCGATGCTCCAGCTGGCGGTTTGTATGACATCAGCAATCTCGTCAGACGCAACAATAAATGTGCTGTGGATACATATCTCGTGAAAGGTATTGACTGTGATCCTAATGGTCAGAAAATATTAACCACAATTACTGTTGAGGAAGAACCAGATAATGTTGAAAACGATGAAAGTCTCCAAATTCCGCCAAAATTAGTCATTCAAAAAGCTGAATTCTGGACTGGTTATTATTTACCCAACTTAGGCGCAGAACCAGATGACGAGGATGATGATTTTGAAGAATGGGAACCCGGTTACTCTTTATCCGATGGTCTTTCAACAAGAGCATTTTGGAATGATGAAGGATTTTTCATAGAACTGCGCGGCAAACTTAATCCCGATGCTGTCACGTGGATATGGACCAACAGGAAACAGTTGTTTCAGGAGAAATATCCTGACTGTCCCGTTGAATTAAAAAGAGAAGATAACCAACCCTATGCAATATCAGTCAGAATAGTAAATATCCCCATAAAAGAACTGATTGAAATGACACCCCACGATAAATGGGAATACGGCGAACTGGTTTATGCTGAGGAACACAAATTTGTCGAAGTTGCAGATGAGGCTATTGATGATTATAGAAAAACAAATAAAGAGTCAGAAGCAACAGCAGTGGCTTAACCAAATAACAAATTAGATAAGGCCACTCCGACAGCTAATTCAGATCGGAGTGGCCTTACTATCTTAAAGAAGGAGAAACAAATATGAAACAAAATGACACATACATAACTGCGCAATTATTTACTGACGCTGATTTTCAATTATATTTAAAACACGGATGGACTCTGCTGGACATAAAATCTGGCGACGATGCTTATCCGGTCGTATATTTAATGGGGAAGGAAAAGACAGCAACACCAGAAGGAAAAAAAGATGAACGATAAAATTATATCATTTTAAAATAACTTTGGAGGAAAAGATTATGAGGAAAGATAATAACAATGTGATTATGAAAACAAGCAATGCTAAAAAAAGTAAACCGTCGACCAAGAAACAGAAACAAATATTTGAGAAAAATAAAGATTGGATTTTTGAAGGAGAATTAAAAGATCTATCAGGAAAAAAGTTTGAAGAATTCTATGAGGAATTTAAAAGACTAGGCGGAAAGGATAAAAAGGAAATATATAAAAGAAATCTCAATATATTTTATAAAATAACATTAAATCCTTTTGTTTATGGAGATTTAATTAAAGTCTCTGATAATGATAGATATGGATATTGGAAGTATCGTCAAGAATCCTGGGATTGTTGGTGTGGTTATCTAGGAGATAATGTTGATGCAAATGTTTATTATGACTCGGTTAATAATGTAGCAGCCTATACATAAGTATTCCTGTGAGGGTTATGAACTACCTATAAAAGTGCTGAAGATATGAAAACAGGACATCAGAAATGAATATTAACTTTTAACATTTAAATATAAATGCGGCGTAAAGGAGCACTGATATGCTGATCAACACATTTTGTCATATTCCGGGAATCGGGGCAAAAACAGAGGAAAAGCTATGGAACGCCGGCATTCACAACTGGGATATGTTTCAGGAGAAAGAGATACATCCCTTTTCAAAAAGAAAAGTGGAGTCCATATTGCCGGTTCTCAGGGAATCGAAAGAGCACCTGGTCAACAGAAATCCATATTTCTTTGGTCAGTATCTACCCGTGAATCAATACTGGAGATTATTCCCTGAATTTCGCGATTCGATAGCTTATATCGATATTGAAACCACCGGTCTGGAAAACTGGTGCAACGAGATCACGACCATTGCTCTATATGACGGGCAAATGATTCATACCTATGTGAACGGCAGGAACCTTGATGATTTTGTCAGGGATATTGACCGGTATAAGGTTATCGTCACTTATAATGGAAGGTGCTTTGACGTTCCTTTTATCGAGCAGTATTTTAGAATAAGGCTCGATCAGGTTCATATTGATTTGCGGTTCATTCTCAAGAGTCTGGGATTTTCCGGTGGCCTCAAGGGATGCGAAAGACAGATGGGAATTGATCGCGGGGATCTTGCCGATATGGATGGGTATTACGCCGTGATTCTATGGAATGAGTATCAGAGAACCGGCGATAAGAGAAAGCTCAGTCTGCTCCTTGAGTATAACAGCGCTGATGCAAAGAACCTCGAAGCGCTGATGGTGAATGCGTATAATATGAAGCTCAGGAATACGCCTTTTTATGAGATGTTTAGAATATCTTAAAGTATTTCAATAAAATGACAATTAAACTTATTATGACGAAAATAATGAAATAACTAAATATTCTTTTCCATTTGCCAGGAGGGTTGAGGTCAGGTATTTCCCAATCTGTGATTCCTGTTGTGCGGGCTAATGTAAGCACCATTTGAATACGTTGTTCATCAGACCGTTTAGCATAATCGTGAGCCATTACCAGCAAACTATGATTTATTAAAAAAGGAGAAGAAATCGGGAAAATACCGGTATGAAATTGTTGAAGTGTTTCAACATTCTGGTTTAGATCAGCGCATTTTTCTGCTAAATTACCCACCTTGTCGATAAATTTATCGAACCGTTCCTGTTGTTTTTTGTCCTTAAGTATAGCAGAACCAGCTTTCAAGGCTAAAGATAATCCAAATGTTGCCGCCGCATTGAATCCCGCCATAAACCATCTGAATTGATTATAAAGACCTTTCCAGAAGCCAGGATTGAGCTGTTCTTGTAAATTATCTCGTATAGGTGCATACATAATGGAGGCAACGGCAAATGTTCCACCCGCTTCTTTTAATGATTTGACTACTGATAAACAATACTCCTTTATCCCATCGCTCACTTCCGACACAAACTCACTGGTCGGGAACCAACCGGTAAAGGTATTATGATCCCAATGTCTTCGCAAGAGAATGCTTATCTTTATGAATTCCGAAATAATCAGTTTAACAACTTCTTGCGGCAATTTCTCTGCAATATTTAAGGTTGATTTATCTACAAGTTTTAGACACATTAAAGAATCAAAAAATCCTAGCAATTTCTGTATAATTTTTGCTTGATCATCTTGATCATTAATTTCAAATTCAGATTTATTAAATAAATCAATAAATACAGTAGAACCTTGAGAAATCGCTCCGATGACCGGACTGGGTTTGATCTTGGCAATCACTTTATTAGCTGTATCATTCATGTGTTCTATTATTTTTTTTTGTTCATGTTTCCAAAGATGACCTAATACGTCCCACCTTCCACACTTGGGACAGCGAGATTCAAAAACCCTGTATTCCCCAGCACAGGCACACTGAATCATTGGTGCTGATTTCAGTGCAGATTTATATTTTCGGGGATAACTTAAGAAATTGCTATAAAGATATCCATCAACTAAGTGAATGGCGTTTTTAAGTTCCTCCTGCGTTGCATGATATGGCAAAAAGATAAATTTGTTTTTATTTTGGGTAGAAAATGTGAGTTGGTTAGATATATTAATTGCCATACGATAATCATCTAAAGCGATAGGTATGGACTTCAACTGGATTTTATTACCTAATGATTCTCGTTCAATTATAAAGGGAGGAAATGTTGAACGATACCCGACGTAACTTTGCAGTTGACCAATAGAATGATTATTTTCCGCCTTTACTGGTATAATAAAAGCCTCTGATCCTTTCCAATATACAAAAGCCATGGGTTGACTATTGAGATTGTTTTGCCTGACAGAAAAACAGTTAGGAGTATCTTTCTGTTGAGTCATTCTTACAACCCCAAGGATTTGATAAAAGCATAAGCTTTTGGATACATTTTGGAGAAAAGCTCTGGATCAATACGATAATAAGCGTAAGCTTCTGCCGCAGCTTCTTTATAATGATCAGACACGGGGTATTTCAGGAGATGATTTTTTAGCCAGTCATCTGCACCATCCGATATAATAGCGTTACATAATTGAGATTGCCATTCAGGATGATTTATAAAAATATGATGGCCTATCTCATGTTCGAGAACGTGCTTGACATTTTCTGCATGATCATACAAGTTTATTATAGGATTACCATTAGGCCCATCGGAACAATAATCGCCATATCTAGTTAGATTACCTTGAGTCACCGAATAGTCGTGCCAGGAGATTTCTAAGGATCCTTTAGGCATTAATCTGTCAGGGGTATCCGCAATAGTATTTTCAATTGTCTGTCTTACGTCATCAATTTGCGTTGAATTTGCATCGGGAACAATTTCACATTGATATCCATAGATTTCGGAGGTTGCTTCTAAACCATCAAATTGTTGTACGCCATCAGGAATATCTTGCAGGCTATCTAACATATCTGGATCAAATGAAAAATCAATTGATGAGGATACATCGCCGAACTGAAAACTATCTGCCCAGTCTGAAGTATCTGTTAAATCCAATGAGATCAGATCGGCAAAAATGTCGCTGTCCAAATCTGTGAAATCAATTGCATCCAATGCGGATCCGATATTATCTACAGAATCAGTAATGTCGCTGATATCCGTAAAATCATCTATTCCATCTATCAAGTCTATAATATCGTCAAAGTCTATCACAAACTAATACTCCCTAATGCTTCAAGTTCGCTTTCCGACAATTTCAGAAGGAATTCCAGATTAGCTTCAGTCTTGAGCAATTTTCGAATTATTTCCAGAAGGACAGTTTTTCCCATACTAAAGATAGATTCCTTTCGTGCTGTGTATTAAATATGGAAATGTGGATGATTAAAGATACAGAATAATAAAAGCATAGTCAATCCCCCTCTGGAGAGGGGAATTTTTGAAGAGTAACAGAGATGACGATTTACATCGTGTTTAGTTGACCATTAAACACCGTATAAACACATCTATTTTAGAATAAACAATATAATTCCTTCTATACTAAGACCGTTTCTCCTAAAATATAAAACCCCGTTTTCTTATATGGGATTACCGAGCGGCCCTCGCTCTCTTCCATCAAGGCTTCCATTCAGCGGTTCTTCTTTTATATTCTTCATTATTTTCCGTATATACGATGGCCCACCATCTTTAATATCTTCAGGATATAAGAATCTTTCTGGATCAATTTTTACACCTGGATGACGGGGCGTGCCTGTATACATGAAACATCCGAAGCCTCCAACTTCCTTGTCTCGTCTCCTATCAATCTCTGACCATTCGGCTTTTGACAAAACTAATTTATTATTCATCACTTTATAGTAAGCACTGATTTCGGCACAAAATCCTTCTCTATCATATGTAATTATTTGTTTAAACTTTTGGTCTATTTTCATTCCTGATAATTTGGAAAGTTCTTTATGATAGACAAATTCCCCAATACTGGGGTTGAAAAGATAGGTGGCATACCAGTTGTTCCCCGTTGCTCCTGTATTGTAAAGAAGTCTTAGGTCAAGATAGCCGTCAAAATTTATATCGACAAACTCTACGATATTGGCAAGTTCAAAATCAATCTTGGCATCCCAACCATTACCATGATTGTCAAATCTATTTTTAGCTTTTAATAGCTGTTGCCCTTTCTTGGATGGGTTTATGATTTCAACATGTTTTATAAGAATACTTGTATATGGGGGATGATCTTCTTTAAATGATCCGACTATTTTAAATTTGAATTCCGGTACTTTATTATTAATCTTGGCTGAGAATGATACCTCTTTTTTTCCCTTAACAAAGAATCTATCCGCTAGCATTTCATTTGACCATGGCTCAGATGGCCACGGTATTTCTTTTTTAATGATGTCCTTTTGGTCAATTCCATTTTTAATATTTAATTCATCCAACTTTAGATGATAATTTGGAGAAGAATTTTTTTCGGCATCATTATTCTGACAGCCCCAGATTATGAAAACAGTTAAGATTAAAAGAATTGAATAATATTTATGGATTTTCATTTAATTGCCTCACTGATTTCAATAATGGTCATTTTTTAATAAAGTTCTTTTATTCTTGATACTCTGAAAGTGCGCCTTTCATTTCTCAAATAGCAGTATGCTTGAACATAAAGTCGATTGTCTTCTTCATAAATATTATTTGGTGCGATCTCTCTCACAGTAATGGAACCATCCTGTTTTTCGTAGACTATAGAGATTGTCTTCCTATTATTAATAACATATCTGAGACTTTGAAGCTTTTCATTGTTAGAAGATCTTCTCTCACCATCCCTTGCATAACTGAACTCTCTACCATGTCTTTTTTGATGACATTTTTCACAAAGGAGAATCAAATTATCAATATCGTCTTTACCGCCGTACTGAACTTCGAGAATATGATGCATATGTAACTTGTCGAGAGATCCACAATCATAACATCGACTGTTATATTTTCTGAATACTTTCTCCCTTAACAATTGTTTTTCAGTTTTATAATAACGTTCCCTATTTAATGGTATATTAGGTTCGGTTTTTGTTGAAGACTTGTCTTTAGAGTTCTCCTGGACTACCCCCGGTTGTAGTGCCATTGTGAATTAGAGTTTTCTAGTAACATAGTTTCTTCTTTTTGTGCAAATTCCTTCGGCGTGAGAAATCCCAGCGTACTATGCGGCCGGTTTTCATTGTAATCTATCCGCCATGCTTCAATCACTTCTCTTGCATGTTCAATGCTTCTAAACCAGTTGACGTTCAAACATTCTTCCCGAAGCCTTGCGTTAAAACTTTCCATAAAGGCATTATCCACCGGTTTCCCGGGCCGGATAAAATGCAGATTCACTTTCTGACGGTAGGCCCATTCATCCATGGCATTACTGATAAATTCCGGTCCATTATCCACGACAATGTTCTCCGGCTTTCCGTGCATCAAAGATGCTTCGCTGAGTAAGGACGTAACACGTCTGCCGCCTATGGATTGATCCACGTCGATTCGGTGGCATTCCTTCGTAAATGTGTCCAGAATAGGCAATATCCTTATCTTTCTCCCGTTACCCATGGCATCGTGCAGAAAATCCAGACTCCATAGTTCATTGCGTTTCTTTGCTCTGGGTATCTCCACCCTTGCATGGGATGATCTCTTCTTACGCCTCCGTATGGTTAAGGACAGTCCTTCTTCTTTGTATATCCGTTCTGTCCGCTTATGATTTATGACGAAGCCTTCCCGTTTTGCCAGGGCATGAAGCATCTGGCAACCGGATCGTCGCCTTTCCTCCGCAAGTTCCCGTAATCGTTCTCTTAATGTCTCGTCTTTGTCCGGTTTGGCTTCATACCGCAAGGTATTTCGACTCAATCCTATCAGTTTACATGACCGCCTTATGCTCAGCCCAAAGCTCTCGATAACAAAGCCGACCGCTTCTCTCCGAACTCTGGGCTTAAAACTTTTTTTCGATGACGGCCTTTAGGGCCTGATTATCTAATGTCAGATCGGCAACGATATGTTTTAACCGACGGTTCTCTTCCTCCAGTGCTCGCAGCTTCCTGGCATCGCTTACGGTCATGCCGCCATACTTGGCCTTCCAGTTGTAGTAGGTCGCGTCGCTGATTCCATGTCTGCGGCATACGTCCATGACCTTCTCCCCTCGTTCCGCTTCCTGCAAAATACCGATGATCTGCTCCTCTGTAAATCGCTTCTTCATCTGTGCCTCCTAAAGTCTTTTTATTCTACACTCTAATTAACTCTGGCACAACTTTCGGGGGGTATTCCCCTCCCAATCAGAAATAATCCAACAAACAACGAAGCCAATGATAATCAAAGCCGTAAGACTCATATATTTTTCACCGATGCACCAGTTAAATTACTAAATTACTGATAAAGTATTGTTGGATTACAATTAAATATTATAAGCCGCAGTTGTCTTCATTTAGAGTTTTTATCTGTAATATTCGATTTCAAAAGATGTAAAATCCATGTTGAAAAATTTCAGTATTTTTTCGCATCTGGCACATATTGTCTTGGCATTTTCATTAGTTTCAAAATAAATATCAGTTCCTTTTATACGCTCGGGCATACGAAGATCTTCCGGTTTCCTTGAGAAATATTTGTTTTTCTTTCCGGTGATTGATAATATTTTATCGCTTGCCTGATTATCTTTCATGAAAACAAGTCTTAATATTTGTCGTAAAACGTCAATGTATGAGTTGGCATCATATTTCTTATCGCCAAGATAAAAACCGCGAACCTTTGTGCCCGTCAGTGAATCATCAGGTGCGATTTTGAGAATTTCAAGCTTGCACAGTAAAGCCCGTGCTCGTTTCCTTTCATCTTTGGGTAAACACTTTAGAGCTGAGCGTAATACCTTATAACTTATATTATCTGTCATCTTGCACCTCCAAAGCGATTCATTATCTATAAACCGTTAGTATATCATTGTCCTGAATGATGATGGTTCCGCCTTTTGCCTTGTCCAGCATCTGCAACAAATGTTTTGTTTCCTGAACGATCTCTTGATATTCGCGATTCCCAAAAGTTATTTTGGTTGCGCCACCTGGAGCCTTGGTATATTTCCCCTTATATTCAATGATACTCAATAAATAATCAGGAATGCCGCGTTGTTGCTGTCTTTTTATTAGATGTTTAGTTTTGTGCATCACCTTTCTCCTCTTCTTGCGCGATAGTTTCCATAATATTTAAATGATTATTCTTTAAAAGGTCTACAAATTTACCTATTTCCTTCCCAATCACTTTATCGAATTTATCATTAATATTATCCAACAATTTTAGATACTTTTTGATTTCAGCGGGTCTCGATTCAAGTGCTTTCTTAATTGCTTCATCAAGGTCACCGTCATCGAAACAAATTCGATGATAAAATGACGCATATATATTTCCATTAAATAGATACGACTCAATAGCTTCAAGATAAGATTCTTTTTCTGTGGCTATCGATCCAATAATTTTCATGACATTGTCCACATGTTTTCCATCCATTACTTTGTAAAAATATTGGATAAAATTTATGTGTGAAATTGTATCTGCCGGAAATATTGCCACTCTCCCATTTGCTGAGTTTTTATACCCGATTGCTTTAGAAATATTTCCTTCTTGAATATATTTGCGAAATGTTGGTTTTTTGAAGATAAAGCCTTTATTTGACAATTCCATGTCGATATCTTCCCATGTCAGTCCTTTCTGATACTTCTCTTTAATGGTAGCGAGTTCTTCACTTGTAAAGAGAGGAAGTCCCTTTTTCAATCCGTCTACATAGCCCGGAAATTCATTTAACATCGAAATCATTACATTACGTAGTCGTGTTCCATATGGCGGTATGGACTTTGATCGTGATATTTTCTTTGTCATTTTTAACTCTCCTTTAATATATTTTAAAATATATTTATTGTTTGTGTTATAAATATCACTAATGATATTTATATGTCAAGCAATATTTTGTGAATTATTGATATTATTGCGTAAGTAATTGTAATAATGATATAAATATTATTATTATCTATTACTATTTGATATATTTTCGCCTCATTCAAGAAGTTTTTTGTCACTCAGAACCGTATCATTCTCCAGTATCAACCCAAATAATCAGCAGAAAACGTCACATCAAATTCATTATAGAGGGCATCATTACATATATAAAATTATAAATGAGAATTCTTATTCTTATTGAACGAACATTTTCTATGAAAGGAGGGAATATTTAATTTTGGTTTAAACCAAAACAAAGCGTTGGTTAAATTTACCGCATTAAAACAATTCAAAAAAGGAGGAAACAATCGATGTTAAATCAATGCGTAATTATTGGAAATCTTGGTTCGGATTGCAAAGAGTATTTCAGTAGTGAAGGAATTCCGGTTACTTCATTCGACATTGCCTTCTCTTCATCAAAGAAGAAAACCGGCTGGGTTCGCGTTGTCACTTTCAACAAATTGGCGGAAGTCTGTGCAAAATATTTGCGAAAAGGAAACCGTGTAGGTGTGACGGGTGCATTAGATAATTCAAAATGGACTGACAAAGAAGGTCAGAACCATTCCAGTTATCAAATTATCGCGAACAGTATTGAATTTATAAAGCTGGATGAAAGCGTATTTAAGGATGGAGCAACAGCGGAATCAATCAATGACGGAGTGCCGTTTTAAACAGCTTATCGAAAGGAGGACGATAACTAATGAAAGTTAAGACCATCGAACTGATCATCAAGGTGGTGGAGGTCATCTCCAGCATATTTATCGGAACCAGAAAAACCAGACAGAAAGGAGAAAAGAAAACATGACAAGTTCGGAAGCTTTGAAAAGAAGCGAAAAATCACAGAACCTTCGGGTGTTCCATCTGGAAGACAGCCCCTGGTACTATGTCGAAAGCGAAGAGCAGAAAATTGCCTATAAGGTCGGCTACGTGAGCGACACGGAATATCTCTGTAACTGCGCCGACTTCGTGAGAGGTTATGCAAAGGACAATACCTTCAAATGTAAACACATTATGGCGGTTATGAATTCCATCGTGGACGAAAGTGTCGAGAACGTCCATTTCCTGGAAAGATTCAGGCCGAAGCTGGATGAGAGCTTCATCAAGAAAATCGACAACAAGGATTTCGTATTGTATGCGGGTCTGCTAGATGTCGCTCATCAGAAGAATCTCTGCAGCGTAGATGTGGAGCTGATTCAGTCGCCAACAGCGGAAAACGGTCATACAGCGATCTGCAAGGCCACTGTCAGGACTGTTGACGGCAAGGTATTTTCGGATATCGGTGACGCTAATCCGCAGAACTGCAACTCCAAGGTGGCAAAGCATTTGATCAGAATGGCAAGTACAAGGTCAAAGGCCAGAGTATTTCGTGACATGGACAACATTTCCATGACCGCGTTGGAGGAGCTTGGTGATCTGAGTGAAGTCATCGGAGATAATGACGATAAAAAAGTTCCGCAGACCCCAAAGAACAATGTCCGCAAGTTCCAGAAACAGGCAAAACCTGTAAATAATG
>Ga0208459_1001206_pt1 | contig 25206 bp, 12 predicted proteins | sample AD_UKC087_MetaG_FD_184433 | JGI IMG/M metagenome (GOLD analysis project Ga0208459, IMG submission 184433) | Active sludge microbial communities of municipal wastewater-treating anaerobic digesters from USA - AD_UKC087_MetaG (SPAdes) (version 2) | ecosystem: Engineered > Bioreactor > Anaerobic >... | reverse complement strand
GGGTCACCACGACGATGATAAATGGAGATATGTATTAGTTCCAGAATCAGTTGTGTTTACAGCATTAAACGATGCAGAAACAGTAGCTTTAGCTAAAAAATACTTAGCATTAGAATTACCAGCTGGCATGGAAGTTGACAAAGATCTAGAATTCTTTGCAGAAGCGCCAATTGATGATAAAATGGTACAAGTTGCATGGGCTACAGATAAACCGGAAATTATCGCAGCAGATGGAAAAGTAAATGCTCCAGCAGAAGCAACAGAAGTAAAAATTACTGTTACAATTACATTTGGTGAAGCAACTGACACATATGAAGTTACAGTTAGTGTAGCAGCAAGTACTGTTGTAAAGAAAATTGATTTCGGTACAACAGCTAAAACTGGTTATGCTCAAACAACTATTGAATTTGAAAATGGCGATGGTGAAGCAATGAGCATTAATACTTTAAGAGCACAAACAAACTCATCAAATTATGACCCACATAAAAATAGTGGTTGTATGCTAGTTTTATCAACTAAAAAAAGCGGACAAGAATCTTGGGCTGAATTTGATTTAACTTCTTATGAAGCAGCAGAAATTAAATTCAAAATTGCTCCTTGGAACACAAAAAAATATGAAACTATTATGGGATTAACAGATTCAGTTTTAAAAATTCAAGTTAAACAAGACGAGGAATGGGTAGACGTTAAATTAACTGGCAGAGAAGATGCAAACTTCCTTCCTGACTTATTAAAAGATGAATATGTAGAAATCTCATCTAATTTCACACCAGGATTATATAGAATTTACTATAATACTCCAAGTGCAACTTATGATGATGGAAACACAGAATACGCACTTGTTGTAGACGATATAACATTACACAAAGCTCCTTAAAAAGGTGATTAAGAATAGAGCCAAATATTATTTGGCTCTATTTTTTTTATGTGATATAATATAAGAAAGATTAAAGGAGCAAATTATGGAATACAGAAAAATGAAAAAACTTAATATCAGCCCTTCTTTACTTGGCTTTGGAGCAATGAGATTAAAGACAAAAGCTAACGGAGATATTGATTATGAACTTGGTGATAAACTAATTGATAAAGCATATAAAAACGGCGTTAATTATTTTGATACAGCAGCTACGTATACCGACGGTTTAAATGAAAAATTTTTAGGCCAAAGTCTAAAAAGATATCCAAGAGAAAGTTATTACTTAGCTACTAAATTATCTTTATTTAGAATTAAGGAAAGAGAAGAAATTTTTAGTTTTTTTGAAAGACAATTAGAACAATTAGGAGTCGAATATGTTGATTTTTATTTAATTCATGCAATGAACAAAAACATTTTTCAAAAAGTTAAAGATTGGGGAATTATTGATATTTTAAAAAGGTGGCAAAAAGAAGGTAAGATTAGATATATTGGTTTCTCTTTTCATGATGATTATAAAACTTTTAAAGAAATTTTAGATTATTATCATTGGGACTTTTGTCAGATCCAACTTAACTATATGGACACTAATTTCCAACAAGGAATCCAAGGATACTATGATGCTTTAGAAAAGGAAATTCCTGTAATTATTATGGAACCATTAAAAGGAGGAAAGCTAGCTAATTTTAATAAAAAGGTAAGTCAATTGTTAGTCGATTATAATCCTAACGTTAGTACTGCAAGTTGGGGTTTTAGATATCTATTTGGTTTAGAAGGCATAAAAGTTATCTTAAGTGGTATGAATGATATGGAGCAACTAGACGATAACCTAAAAACTTTTAAAAATCCTAAACCTTTGAATCAAGAAGAACAAAAATTAATTAAAACAGTTGAATCTAAGTTAAATGAAATTTTTGAAGTAGATTGTACTCAATGCAGATATTGTATGCCTTGTCCTGCGGGAGTAGATATTCCTGAAAACTTTGAAATTTTTAATGATTATGCAATGTATCAAGCAGTTCATAATACTAAATGGAATATAAATCTTTTGAAGAAAAGGGATGCTTTATATGATGCTTGTATAGAATGTGGTGTGTGTTTGAGTTTGTGCCCACAAAACATTGATATTCCAAATGAACTAAAAAGAATGAAAGAGACTTTAGGATTTATTAAATGATTGAAGCTAAAATAAGTTTAGGGCAAAACTTTTTAGTTGATCAAAACATAATTAATAAAATAGTTAATAGCATTCCTATTAATAAGGATAGTTTGGTTATTGAGATTGGTTCAGGAATGGGTGCTATTACTAAACCTGTCTATGAGTTAACTAAAAATGTAATTGCTATTGAATTAGATCAAAGACTAGTTGATTATTTAAATAAAGATTTTCCTGAATTAAAGATAATTAATGAAGATGCTTTAAAAGTAGATATCGATTCTTTAATAAATAAAGCAAAATACGCTAATGTTATTTTAGTAAGCAATCTTCCTTATTATATAACTAGCCCACTAATAGAAAAAATTTTAAAGTTGAAGAAAATTGATTATGCCTTTTTGATGATGGAAAAAGAAGTTGCTTCAAAAATTAAAGCAAAAGAAAAAAATGTTTTGTCTTTACTTGTAGACTTAAGAGGCAAGATAGAAGTTTTATTTGATATTGGTCCGAATGCTTTTAAACCGAAACCAAAAGTAGTTAGTTCATTTGTGAAGATATCTTATTTATATGAAAATGAATTAGATGAAGAATTTTATTTATTTTTGAATAATTTATTTTTAAATAAAAGAAAAACTTTAATCAATAATTTAAACGCCATATATAAGAAAGATAAAAAAGAATTGGAATTTATTTTTGAAAAGTTAAACTTAGATAAAAAAATAAGAAGTGAAAAATTAGGTATTGATGAAATAATAAAACTATACAAGGAGTTGTTTTGATGAAGAAGAAAGCTTATGGAAAAATTAATCTTTCTTTGCATGTTTATGAAAAACGTGAAGACGGATATCATAATATAGAAAGCTTAATTACCTTAATAGATATCTATGACAAGATGAAATTTAAAAAAGCCTTAGAAACTAAAGTGTTTGTAAAGAAGGCTAAAATTAAAAATAATATTGTAAATAAAACCATTGAGTTAATTAGAAAAAAATATAATTTAAAAGAAAGCATAGAAGTTAAAATAGAAAAAAGAATTCCTATTGGTGCGGGTTTAGGGGGCGGCAGTAGTAATGCTGCTGCTACTATTAATGCCATGGATGAACTTTACGATTTAAAGATGACTTCAGTAGATAAGAAATTACTGGCGGAACAATTAGGAATGGATGTTGCTTTCTTTTTAAAAAACGATACTTGTTTAGTAAGAATAAGGGGAGAAGTAGCAACCCCAACAATTAATCCTTATGTGGGTTATTATTGTTTATTACTATTTAGTGATTTTTCCATTTCAACAAGAGAAATATATGAAGCGTATGTATTGGGTGATGAACATTTAGAAAATGATTTAGAATCTAGTTATAAAACAACTAATTCATTATTATATAAAGAAATTCAAAATCTTAAAAAAGACTTGTTAGATTTAAAAGCAGTTAAGGCTATGATGAGTGGATCTGGGCCTACTGTTTATGGTTTATTTGAAAAGAAGAAATATGCCAGAAAAGCAGCAAAGGTTTTAAAGAAAAAATACAATAGAAAGCCAATAGTTACTAAAATTATTAAAAACGGATAAAAACTAAAAACGTTTTCAAAAAGTTCTTGCTATTTTACAAATAAATGTTATAATATAAATAGAAAGAGGAAAGAAAAATGCCAATTACGAACGTACAAGTTTATTTAGTAGAAAATGCTGGCAAGATTAAAGCTTCAGCAACAATCACTTTCGATGACGCTTTTGTAGTTCACGGATTGAGAATTATTGAAGGCGAAAAAGGGTTATTTGTGGCTATGCCAACAAGATACTCAAGAAAGAAAGGTAGATTTTTAGACACAGCTCATCCAATTTCAAACAAAGCAAGAAGTGTATTAGTAGATGCCATTTTAAAGGCATATCGTGAGGAATTAAAAAAGAATTAAAGCAAAACCCCTTTAGATAAAAGGGGTTTTAATTTTAGAATTAAATTGAAAAAGTGATATTTATATAGTATAATATAAGTATATTGGAGGTAATTTAAGAAATGGCGACTATTCACGGAAAGAAGATAAAGTTATTTTCTTTAAGTGCCAATCCCGAGCTTGCACAAGAAATTGCAGAGTGTATGGGACTTGGTTTGTCTGACTGCACTATCACAAGATTTGCTGATGGTGAGATTAGTGTTAACATTGGGGAAACGGTAAGGGGACATGATGTTTTTGTAATTCAACCAACATCTGCTCCTGCAAACGATCATTATATGGAGTTACTTATTTTTGTAGATGCGTTAAAGAGAGCATCTGCAAGAACAATTAATGTAGTTATGCCTTATTATGGTTATTCAAGACAAGATCGCAAAGCCTTAGCGAGACAACCTATTTCAGCTAAACTGATGGCTGATTTGTTGCAAGCTGCAGGTATTACAAGAGTTGTTTGTATGGACTTACATGCGGCACAAATTCAAGGGTTCTTTGACGTTCCGATTGATAATTTTGAAGCATTACCAATTATGGTTCAATATCTAAAGAAAAAGAAATTACAAGATTTAGTAATTGTAGCACCTGATCATGGGGGAGCTTCAAGAGCAAGAAAGTTTGCAAATTGTTTTAATGCGCCACTTGCAATTATCGATAAAAGAAGACCATCACCTAATGTTGTAGAAGTAATGAATATTATTGGTGATGTAGAAGGCAAAAACGCGGTTATCGTAGATGACATTATAGATACAGCAGGAACATTAACTGAAGCGGCTAGAGCGTTAGTAAAAGCTGGCGCTAAAGAGGTTTATGCAGTTGCAACTCATCCAGTATTATCTGGACCTGCAATTGAAAGAATTCAAAAATCACCAATAAAAGAGTTAATAACTACAAATTCTATTCGTTTACCAGAAGAAAAAAGAATTGCTAAAATAAAACAGTTATCAATTGCTAAACAAATTAGTCAGGGTCTAATTAATATTATTGATGACAAATCAGTAAGTGCGTTGTTTCAATACAAACCTGAACAAAACTTTTAAAAAGTTCTTGCTTTTTAAAAAGCTTTGTGATACACTCTATAAGATAAGTAAAAAGGTCGTATATATTCAATAATATGGATTGAAAGTCTCTACCCCGAAACCGTTAATTTTGGGACTACGAATTTATTCTAAGTATAGGGGCTTTTAAGGAGCCCTTTTCTTTTTGGAGGTTACTTATGACTTATAGAGAAAGAGTTGTTTGCAATAACGTAGCTAAACCTTGTTCTAAGGCTGCTTTCGCATTCCCTTCTCCTGTTTTTACTTTTCAAAATTTATTTAAGGTCTTATAATTAAGACCTTTTTTTCTACCAAAAGGAGGTTTATTATGGAAGAAAAAAGACTGGTTTTAGACATTGAGCAAAAGCCTAAGAAAATTAGGCATTGGTTGTTATTTGCAACACAACACTTCTTAGCGATGATTGTAGCATGTATTACTGTTCCTATTATTACGGGACTTCCAATTGATGCAACTATCGTAGCTGCAGGTATCGGTACTTTATTTTATATTTTAGTAACTAGAGGAAAATCGCCTGTTTTCTTAAGTAGTTCGTTTGCTTATATTGCCCCAATGTTATCAGCACTAGCTTTAGGAGATGAAATTGCAAAAAACAATTTACTAGCTGTAATTATTGGTATGGGTATTGTAGGTGTTGTTTATGTAATTGTGGCATTAATTGTTAAGTTTGTTGGAACTAAATGGTTAGATAAATTATTACCACCAATTGTAATTGGGCCAGTAATCATGGTTATTGGATTAGGTTTATCTGCTAGTGCAGTTGGCAATTTATCTACAACTGCGAACAACTATAATATAGTGGGTATTGCCGTTGGTTTAGTTGCGATGCTTGTAACTGCACTTGTTGCTCACTTCGGAAAGGGTACTGTGAAGTTAGTTCCATTTGTAGTTGGTTTAGGAGCGGGATATGTTTTAGCAGCAGGCCTTACTGCTATTGGTAATGCAGCTGATATAGAGATTTTAAAACTAATCAATTTTACACCATTAAAAGAAGCATTTAGTCCAGTGAAATTTGAATCTTTCTTACACTTACCAGATTTCTTATTCTTAAAGAATATGACTTCACAATTTAATGCATCACAAATCCCAACAATCATTCTATTATTCGCACCAGTTTCGTTTGTAACTATTTGTGAACATATCGGAGATCATAAAAACTTAGGTAATATCGTAGGTAGAGATTTACTTAAAGAGCCAGGTCTAACAAGAACATTAATTGGTGATGGTGTTGCTACATCAATTTCTGGTATTCTTTGTGGAGCAGCTAATACTACTTATGGCGAAAACACAGCAGTAGTAGGAGTTACTAAAATTGCTTCAACTGCAGTTATTGGGGGGGCGGCTTTATTAAGTGTATTTGTAGGGTTCTTTACTCCATTTACGGCGTTTGTTGAAACTATTCCGGGATCTATTATGGGTGGTGTATCTTTATTATTATATGGATTTATCGCAGCTAGCGGAATGAAGATGTTAATAAATGAAAGAATAGATTTAGGCGTTAATAGAAATATTTTTGTAGTTGCTGTTATTCTAGTTGCTGGTATCGGCGGTTTAGTATTAAGAGTTGGAGTTGTAGAAATCACATCTACAGCAGTTGCAATGATTTTAGGTATTTTATTAAACTTAATCTTAAACCCTAAAAAAGAAGCAAAGATGGAAGATTACGACGTTTAGATATGAAAATATACAAGGTTATTAAGAAATTAATAACCTTTTTATTTTTTTTATTTAATTTTTTAAAAAAATTAAGTAGGTAATTTTAAGAAAACCTATGAAAAGGCTTGCACTTTAGCACATTACTTGCTAAAATATGTATGAGTATATAAAATGCCGAAAAATGTATTCAATTTATAAAACTCAAAAGGGAGGCAACAATGAAAAGAGCGTTTAAAGTGCTTGGCACAATTGTACTTATTTTCTTTGTAACATTCTTTAGTTATGGTTGTAAAGAAAAATTAAAGACTTCTCTAGAAAAGGACAAAGTTACAATAGCTTTAAGGGAAAACCTAAAAGTAGATATACTTAGTGAAACTAGTGAAGAAGTAATATGGGAAACAGAAGATGCAAGTATTGCAACTGTTGAAAATGGAGTAATAGTTGGTGTTTCAAAAGGAACAACATATATAACTATTACAAGTGGAGAGTTAAGTGCAAAAATAAAAGTAACCGTCTCTGACGAAGACGGTAAATATATTGTTACTTGGCTCAATTATAATGGAGACTTACTAGAATTAGACATAGATGTTCCGCACGGCACAATGCCTTCTTATGATGGAGAAATCCCAAGAAGAGGAGCAGATTTTGTTTTTAAAGGTTGGGATCCAAAAGTTGAACCGGTGAAAGGGCATATTACTTACACAGCTCGATTCGAAGAAATTAATACACATACAGTAACTTGGAAAAATTGGGATGGATCTACATTAGCTGTAGACAACGCAGTAGTATCGGGTGCAATGGCTAATTATAAAGGTCCTGCCCCAACAAAAGAATCAGACGAACGCTATGATTATATGTTTACGGGATGGAGCCCTGCACCAGGACAAGTAACTTACAATATGACTTATACAGCTCAATTTACAGCTATACAAAAGACTTTTAAAGTTACTTGGCAAGACCAATATGGAACAGTTTTAAAAGTTGAAGAAGGTGTTTTTGCCGGTTCATATGCGAGCTGGGATGGTCCAGTACCTACAATACATGATAATCCGCAAACCGGAGTTAAAAGGTTATTTAAACACTGGCTTCCGTCTCCAGGAGCAGCTCCTATTACAGAAGATACTACATTTACTGCTTACTTTGTAGATGCATATCTTGTGTCATTTGTTAGTGAAGGTGTTGTTCTACAAGAAGAGCATGTAAGAAAAGGAGAAATGCCAGAATTTATAGGTCAAGAACCTAGGAAAATAAATGATCCAAACGATACTAAATATTTTTATACATTTAAAGAATGGTTCCCTGCGATTGAAGAAGTTAAATCCAAAAATCAAACATATATGGCAACTTATGATTGTTTTCCAAAATCAGGATATGGTCATTTATCAATTGATGAAGAATTTGAAATTGACACATATGACTATCGTTATCAAGAATATGGAAGATATGCCGTGCTTAAGAAATACAAACTAAAAGATAGCGGAGTTGAGGCAACTATTCCTGCTTGGTATAAAGGGTATCCAATTTTGCAAATAGGTTATAAGGCGTTTGCTGAATCACAAAAACTAGAAAAACTTATTTGTTCTGATACTGCTATATGGGTTGCTGAAGGTATGTGTGTTGATTGCCCAGCATTAGAAACTTTTGTTTTTGGAAAGAAACTAACACGAGTTTATACCCGTATGTTTGAAAAATGTGTGAGTTTAACTGATTTTGTCGTACCGGAAGGTATTGAAAAGATAGATTGGCGTGCATTTAATGAATGTGAAAATCTAAAATTAATTACTTTGCCATCAACCCTTACAGAAATTGATAACAGTACATTTGCACAATGTAAGAGGTTAGTTAGCATTCACATACCAGCTTCAGTAACAAATATAGGTAACTGGACATTTACAGGTTGTGAAGATTTGGTTGAAGTTACTTTTGGGGAAGATAGCAAATTAATAGGTATTGGTAAATGTACATTTCAGGATTGTACTAGTTTAAAATATATTGAAATACCAGCATTATCTAGTTGTATTTATGATTATGCATTTGCGGGTTGTGAAAGTTTAGTTCAAGTTGATATAGCTCCAGAAGGAATGACTTTAATTGGCGAAGGAGCTTTTCAAGATTGTGTATCTTTGCATAGAGTTATATTCCCTGAAACACTTGAAGAAATCGATGAAAAGGCGTTTAGAAATTGTGATAGTCTTTTCTCTATTGACATACCTGCTTCAGTTCAAAAATTAGAGGGAGCTTTTTCAGAGTGCAAAAATCTTTCTTTTATAGATGTAAGTGGACAAAATCCAAAATATGATTCTAGAAATGATTGTAATGCGATTATAGAAACAGCAACAAACAAATTAATTAAAGGCTGTAAAAACACAAAAATTCCTAACACTGTAGAAATAATTGGAAGACACGCTTTCTTTAGGACGCCTTTTACAAGCATAACCATTCCAGCAAGCGTTAAAACAATTGAATCTTATGCTTTTTATTATTGTCATGATCTTCCTCATTATAATTATACAGATGCAGATTATGATAAAGGACAGCTTAAACATGATCATAGTTATTATTGCAAAATTTCGCTTTTTATTCCTAAAACTGTAGAGACAATTCAAAATAGCGGCATTATTTTTGATACACATTTTATGGGGCCTTATTCCGAAACCGGTATAATTGGATCACAATTTTGTATTCATACTGATGCAAAAAAAGGTGAAAAACCTAACTGGCATGATCATTCTGATGTTTATGGATACACATATTGGTGTAGCGGATTTTATGTTAGCGTTCATTGGGCAGATGGAACAAGTTGGTAATTTATTTAATCTAACGAATATTTTTAAAATATAAAAAGAGAGGAAACTATGAAAAAAACATTCAAAGTGCTTGGCACAATCATACTTGTTTTCTTTGTAACATTCTTTAGTTATGGTTGTAAAGAAAAGTTAAAGCTTTCTCTAGAAAAAAACGAAGTGACTATCGCTTTAGGTGAAAATCTGTTAGTAGATGTACTTAGTGAAACTAGTGAAAAAATAGTTTGGGAAACAGAAGATGCAAGTATTGCAACTGTTGAAAATGGAGTGATAGTTGGTGTTTCAAAAGGAACAACATATATTACTGTTACAAGCGGTGACTTAAGTGCAAAAATTAAAGTCACTGTGTCAGAAGAAGATGTTTATTATACTGTTACTTGGCTTAATTATAATGGAGACTTACTAGAACTAGATGTAAGTGTTCCACAAGGAACAATGCCATCTTATGATGGAGAAATCCCAACAAGAGGAGCAGATTTTGTTTTTAAAGGTTGGGATCCAAAGTTAGAACCAGTAACTAAAAATGTTACTTACACAGCTCGATTCGAAGAAATTAATACACATACAGTAACTTGGAAAAATTGGGATGGATCTACATTGGCTGTAGATAACGCAGTAGTATCGGGTGCAATGGCTAATTATAGTGGACCTGCCCCTACAAAAAAATCTGATGAACGTTATGATTATATGTTTATGGGATGGAGTCCTGCCCCAGGACAAGTAACTTACAATATGACTTATACAGCTCAATTTACAGCTATACAAAAGACTTATACAGTTACATGGAAAACTTTTGAAGGAACAATTTTAAAAGTTGAAGAAGGTGTTTTTGCTGGTACATATGCAAGTTGGGATGGTCCAGTACCTACAATAGGTGATGACCCTCAAACAGGTGCTAAAAGATTATTTGATCGTTGGTCTCCAAATCCAGGTAGTGCTACTATTAAAGAAGATACTACATTTACTGCTTATTTTAAAGATGCTTGTTTAGTAAAATATATTAGTGAAGGTGTTGTTCTTCAAGAAGAGTATGTGAAAGAGAACGACGAGCACGTATATAAAGGAGCAGAACCTAGAAAAATAGACGATCCAAACGATACTAAATATTTTTATCCATTTAAAGAGTGGATTTTAAATGATCGATATAGCTATATGGACAATGCTTATGTATATCAAGCAACATATGACTGTTTTCCAAAACCAGGATATTATGATGTACGTCCACAAGATGAATTTGAATTTATAATACATGAAGGATCTAGTCAATATGAATATGATCATGGCTATGCTGTAATAAGTGGATGGAACTTGAAAGAAACGAGCGAAGAAGTGACTATTCCGGCTTGGTATGATGGGTATCCAGTTATGCAAATTTACCCTAATGCATTTCAGCAATCTCCAAAACTAAAAACAGTTATTTTTTCTGATACTGTTCGAGATTTCCATCAAGATGAGTTTAAAGGCTGTCTTGTATTAGAAAACATTGTTTTTGGTAAGAGTATGACATATATTGGTCGCAGTATGTTTGCAAATTGTCCGCGAATAGTTACTCTTGATATACCAGAACACATTATAGAAATGGGATCATATGCATTTGAAAATTGTACAGGATTACAAGTGGTTAATTTACCAGATACTTTTGAAGAATTTGAGTCTGGAGAATTTTCAGGTTGTACACGTCTAACAAGCATGCGTATACCAGCAAAAGTAGAACACCTTAGCTATACATTTCATGATTGTACAGCTTTAAAATATGTTACTTTCGCAGAAGATTCTAACTTAAAGAGTTTATGTGCATTTTATAATTGTATAAGTTTAGAATATATTGAACTACCAGCATCGGTTCGTACAATTTATAATAGTTGTTTTAATGGATGTGAGAAATTAGAGGAAATTTACTTACCAGATGAAGGAGTTGAACAAATTTTTGATTATGCATTTCACGATTGTGTAGCCTTAAGGGACATTAGATTACCTAAAACTCTAAAATTTATTGGTAGAGAAGCATTTGAAAACTGTCAATCTCTTTTCTCATTAGATATTCCATATCAAGTTAGAGAGATAGGAGAAAATGCGTTTCTTAATTGTTTGGGTCTTTCTCTTATATCAGTAGATGGTAACAATCCAGTATATGATTCAAGAGGAGGTTGTAATGCAATTATTGAAACAGAATCTAAAAAACTTATTTATGGTTGTAAAAACACAACAATTCCTGATGGCGTAGAAATAATAGGAAGAGATTCGTTTTATAAAGTAGGTATAACAAGGATAAATATTCCAGCTAGTGTTAAAACAATAGAAACTCACGCTTTTTATCACTGTCATGATCTTCCACATCATACTTATAAGGCTTCAGATTTTAAAAATGGTGATGGCAATGGTCCACTTGAACACGAACATTTCGCATATTGCGTAACTTCAATTTATATTCCTAACACTGTTGAAACCATTCAGATAAATGCTATTGTTTGGGATCATGCTATGACAGGCCCTACCATTGGAAGAGGACAATATTGTATTCGCACAAATGCAACAACGACCGAAAAGACAGGAGAAGCTTGGCATAATTATTCTAATGTTTATGGGCATACATATTGGTGTTCTGGTTATTTGATTTATATTCACTGGGCAGATGGAGATAGAGTAATATGGTAGTATTTTAATATACGCCATTTATCTGATGATTATTTTAAGAATTAACAATAGAATATTATTGAAACTTAATGTAAGTCAATAATATAAATAAAAGCACATAAGTATAAGAGAATAAAATTTACTTATGTGCTTTATTTGTTTGAAAAGTATATAACAATACACCATTTAATATATCATTAAACAAAGGAGGTTTTATGAAAAAAATAGGTGGGATTTTAGTTATGCTGTTTTTAGCAGTTATATTTCTTTCGGCTTGTAGTTGTGGGGAAGAAAAACTTTATACAATTACTTGGAAGAATCACGACGGTACAGTTTTAGAAGTTGACGAAGGAGTTAAAGAGGGAACCGTGCCAAAATATGATGGAGCAGTACCAACTAAAGAAGGAGACGAAAACAATGCTTATACTTTTAGTGGTTGGTCTCCGGCAGTTAAGAAAGCTACAGAAGATGCAACTTATATCGCACAGTTTACAGCTAGAGAATCTAAATATACAGTAACTTGGAAGAATTATGATGGTACAGTTTTAGAAGTTGACGAAGATGTTCCATATGACACTATGCCTGAATATAATGGTGCTACTCCAACAAAAGAAGGACATACTTTTATTGGTTGGGAACCTGCTTTAAGTAAAGTAAAAGTTAATATAGAATATACTGCTAAATTTAAAGTTAGTGGAGGAACAGGTGAACCTACATCAACAGAAGATTTTGTTTTTGCGGATGTTGGAGAAGGTTATGCTTTAGTTCATTATTTTGGTAATGCAAGCGATGTTGTAATACCTGGTGAACATAAAGGAAAACCTATAATTTCTATTCAAAAATGGGCATTTTTTGCAAATGACACAATGAAATCGCTAGTTATTCCAGATAGTGTTGTTGATATTAAAGAAGATGCTTTTGCACAATGTAAGATTTTAGAAAGGATTACCTTTGGTAGCGGTCTAAAAACAATCGGAATGATGGCTTTTGACAGTTGTTTGGCACTAGAAGCTGTTAATTTACCTGAAGGGTTTGTTCACCTTGATATAATGGTGTTTTCTAATTGTCCAGCACTAACATCAGTTAGTTTACCAAACAGCATTGAAAGTTTTGGTGAATATATGTTTGATTCATATGAAGAGCCAAGTACCGTGACATATAATGAATACGCAAATGGAAGATATTTAGGTAATGCTACAAACCCTCATCTAGTTTTAGTAGATATGATTGATAAAGAAGCAACCTCATTTACTATTCATAATAATTGTAAACTTATAAGCGATGGTGCTTTATCTAAAAGCAATATCGAGACAATTAATTTTGGTAGCGGAGTAAAAATAATAGGAGGAAATGCTTTTAAAAATTGTAAGGGATTAACAGAATTAATAATTCCTGAAGGTATTATAAAGATTGGCATTAGTGCTTTTAGTCAATCATCTGTTACTAAAGTTACAATAGCAGAAAGTGTTAAATATATTGGCCTTTATGCTTTTGAAAGTTGTTCTCAATTAACAACAGTTTCGCTACCTAATGGTCTTGAATTTATTGGGCCTTATGCATTTGATTATAACGATAATTTAATAACAACAGACTATGATGGTTGCAATTATTTAGGTAATAGCGACAACCCTCATTTATTGTTATTAGAGGCAAGAGATAAATCGAAAAACAATATTGAAATTCATAAAGATACAAAAATGATTGCTGATGTAGCTTTTGCTCGTTGTCGAAATTTAACAACAATTACAATTCCTAAAAATGTTAAATTCTTGGGTAAAAATCTTTTCTATGATAGTAACAATTTAACTGAAGTTATTGTGGAAGAAGGTAATATAGTATATGAAGCTCCAAACAACACAGTAATTATTGAAAAAGCAACAAAAACAGTTGTTTTAGGCCTTAACAATGCGGTTATACCAGAAGGAGTAACAAAAATAGGGGATGATGCTTTTAATAATTGTAGCCAGTTAGAAACAATAATAATTCCAGAAGGAGTTACATCAATTGGAGATAGTGCTTTTTCTTATTGTATGAAATTAGAATCTGTGACAATTCCTAACAGTGTAACTCATATAGGAAGAAGTGCTTTTTCTGATTGTTATAAATTAGGATCACTTACAATTCCAAATAAACTTAAATATATTGGTCACTGGGCTTTTCATCGTTGTCATTCATTAACAACTCTTGTTGTTCCAGATTCGGTTTCTTATATTGATGAGTATGCTTTTGGTAATTGTGAGGGATTAGAAAATCTTACTTTAGGATCTAGTTTAGTTGTTATTGGTGAAACTGCATTTTCTGGTTGTGAGGTTTTACAATCAATTACAATTCCTGATAGTGTAAAGACCATAGAGAGCAGTGCTTTTTCTGGTTGTTCCGCTGTAACATCAATTAAAATTGGTAAAGGAGTTATAAGTATTAACCCTTATGCTTTTCTTGGTTGTAAAGGAGTTGCAACAGCAACTGTTGATAGTGAAAATAAAGTTTACGATTCAAGAGAAAACTGTAATGCAATTATCGAAACAGAACCAAATATTCTTGTTTTTGGAACTAAAGCAACGATAATTCCAGATAGTGTTACAGAAATTGGAAGATATGCATTTTATGAATGTGTAAATCTTGAAAATCTTGAATTAAGCGATAACATAACAGCAATTGGTGAATATGCTTTTTATCGCTGTTCAGGCTTAAATGCGATAGTTATTCCAGAAAGTGTTGTAAATGTTGGTCGTTATGCTTTTAGAAGGTGTACAAATTTAAAGATTTTTGTAGAAACAACAGAATTACCAGAGACTTGGGATAGCAATTGGAATGAAGGAACTCCAGTTTATTGGTATAGTGAGGCTCCTAATTATAATGGATCACATTGGCATTATGTAGATGGTGTTCCTGTAATTTGGGTCCAACAATAAATAAAATTATAAAACTAAATACATATTTAAAATATTAATAGATATATAAATATCGAAAAAATATAACTTTACACGTCATTAAACGCAGGAGGTTTTATGAAAAAAATAAGCGGGATTTTAGTTATGCTATTTTTAGCAGTTATCTTTCTTTCAAGTTGTAGTTGTGGTGAGGCAGAATATTACACAGTTACTTGGAAGAATCGCGACGGAACAGTTCTAGAAATTGACGAAAATGTTGAAGAAGGAACATATCCGGTATATGACGGAGAGGAACCAACAAAAGAAAACGAAGAACATTATACTTATAGTTTTAATGGATGGTCTCCAGCAGTTACGTATGTTGAAGAGGATGTTACTTATATTGCACAATTTAAAAAAACACCTATTGAATATACAATTACTTGGAAAAACTGGGATGGTACAGTTTTAGAAACAAATGAACAAGCTGCATATGATAGCATTCCCCAATATAAAGGCGCAACTCCAACAAAAGAAGGATATACTTTTGATGGTTGGGAACCTGCTATAAGTAAAGTTGTAGGAAATGCAACATATACAGCTAAGTTTAAAGTTAAAGAAGATGGTGGTGGCGGAGGCGGAGGCGACGAAGGAGGAACAGAATCATTAGAAACAGAATTTGTATTTGCAGATCTAGGTGATGGTTATACTGTTGTTCATTATTTAGGTAATGCCAATAAAGTTTCAATTCCTGAGTATTATATGGAAAAACCCGTTATCTCTATTGACCGATGGGCATTTAATAGCAACAAAACAATGACAAAGTTAATTGTTCCTAATAGCATTCAAGAAATTAAAAAAGATGCTATTTGCAATTGCTCTGCTTTAAAAACAGTTACTTTAGGTAATGGTATAAAAACAATAGGTGCAAATGCTTTTGGTATTTGTCCGTTATTAGAGACTATTAATTTACCTGAAGGCCTTACTTATATTGGCGACGAAGCATTTCGCGAGTGTCCTAAATTAAGATCAATGAGTTTACCAAATAGTATTGAGAGTTTTGGTAAAGCAATGTTTAAGGGCTATGACAATATGGAATACACTACATATGAAGGTGGGAAATATCTAGGTAATAATGGAAATCCTTATTTAGTTCTTGTGGGAATGTCTTCTTCTTGGAATACTTCAATTACAATTCATAATAAATGTAAACTTATTGCTAATGGCGCTTTTGAAAAGATAAACTTTACAGAATTAAACTTTGGTACTGGAGTTAAAATAATAGGCAAACTTGCTTTTTCTCAATGCAAAGGACTAACAGAAATAACATTTCCTGATAGTTTGATAAAAATAGATGATAATGCTTTTAGTCAGTCATCAATAACTAAAGTTACATTTGGAAATAATCTTAGATACATAGGAAACAATGCTTTTGAAAGAAGTCGTTCTTTAGTGTCTGTTTCAATTCCTAATAGCATTGAATATATGGGTATCTATGCTTTCTATCAACACGACAACTTGGCAACTACCGAATATAATAATGCAAAGTATTTGGGTAATGGTGAAAATCCTTATTTAGTATTATTGAAAGCAAAGAACACTTCAATAAATAATATTGAAATTCACGAAAATACAAAAATAATAGCTGGTTTTGCTTTTGAAGGATGTTCTAGTTTAACAACAATTACAATTCCTAAAAATGTTAAGTATATTGGACGTAGCGCTTTTCAGGCATGTAATGGATTAAATAGGATTATTGTTGATGAAGACAACACAGTATATGCAGCACCTAATGAATCAGCAATTATTGAAAAATTAACGTCTCGTCTTGCTTTTGGGTTTAATGAAACGATTATTCCAAACGGAGTAGAAATTATTGGAGCACATGCTTTTTATAATAATACACAAATAACAGCAATTACTATTCCAGAAGGTGTTAAAACGATAGAAGATTCTGCTTTTCTTGCTTGCACGAATTTAGAACGCGTTACATTAGCTAATAGTATAACTTATATTGGTAATTCGGCTTTTGCTGAGTGTTTAAATCTAGGAGCAATTAGACTTCCAAACAATCTTAAAGTTATTGAAGAGAGTGCATTTTATCGCAATCGTTTGGTAACAGAAGTTGTAATTCCGAATACTACTACGTATATTGGCGACAATGCTTTCTATTATTGCGGCATGCTTAGAAATCTTACTTTAGGAAATAGTGTGGTTGTTATCGGTAAAGATGCGTTTAAAGGATGTAGCACATTGTTTCATATTGTAATACCAGATAATGTTCAAAGTATTAAATATGATGCTTTTGGTGAATGTACAGGCACACTTACGATTACAATCGGTAGTGGAGTAAGATTTATGCAAAAACCAGGTTTTAGTGCTTGTAATAATGCTACAGCTCTTACAGTAGATAGTGAAAATCAAGTTTTTGATTCTAGAGAAAATTGTAATGCAATTATTGAAACGGCAACAAATACTCTTCTTTATGGAATTAAAATTTCAACAATCCCAGCTGATATTGAAGCTATTGGTGATGAAGCTTTTAATGGCTCTCAAATAACAACATTAGAACTTAGTGGTAATGTAAAATCAATTGGCAGAAACGCATTTTATAACACTTGGTTAACTTCAGTTACATTAGAAGAAGGACTTGTTTCAATTGGCGAATATGCTTTTGGTAGATGTTTATGGTTAGGTCAAATTGTTATTCCAAGAAGCGTTACAACAATTGATCACTATGCTTTTGACAGCAGCACATCTTTAAATATTTATGCGAAAGCAACAGATAAACCTGCAGGTTGGGAATATTGGTGGAATTCAAGTAATCTTCCTGTTTATTGGTATAGCGAGACGCCTAATTATGACGGAAACCATTGGCGTTATGTCACTGGTGCTCCAACAATTTGGGTTTCAGAATAAAAACAGATCCTACGAAAAGCATTGTTTTTAAAATTGATATTACACAAATGATATTCCAATAATTTGGGAATAATTGTTTATAAACATTAAAGACATAAACTGATATAATTAGCTTTAAAAGCTATAAAATAGGGCAATAGATATCAAAAAATAGTCTATTGCTCTTTTAATTTTGTGTGGTTTTTTCTTTCAATAATTGGAATAAAGTTGTTGACTTTTAAATTCAAATATTATATAATAATAAAGCACGTGATGAGAATACGTGTCTAAATAAGTCTTTGAAAACTAAACAAACAAGAGAAGAGACAGGAATAAACTAGAAATAGTTTAGATATTAAATTGAGAGTTTGATCCTGGCTCAGGATTAACGCTGGCGGCATGCCTAATACATGCAAGTCGAACGGAAAATATATAGATGCTTGCATTTAGATATTTTTAGTGGCGAACGGGTGAGTAATATATAGATAACCTACCTTTAAGTTGGGGATAACAGAGGGAAACTTTTGCTAATACCGAATAAAATAATTAGACGCATGTTTAATTATTAAAAGGGGCTCCAAAGCCCCGCTCGAAGAGGGGTCTATATCGCATTAGCTAGTTGGTAAGATAACAGCCTACCAAGGCGATGATGCGTAGCTGTACTGAGAGGTAGAACAGCCACATTGGGACTGAGATACGGCCCAAACTCCTACGGGAGGCAGCAGTAGGGAATTTTCGGCAATGGGGGGAACCCTGACCGAGCAATGCCGCGTGATTGAAGAAGGTCTTCGGATCGTAAAGATCTGTTATTAGGGAAGAATGGAATTGATAGGAAATGATCAATTTATGACGGTGCCTAATGAGGAAGCCCCGGCTAACTATGTGCCAGCAGCCGCGGTAATACATAGGGGGCGAGCGTTATCTGGAATTATTGGGCGTAAAGGGTACGTAGGCGGGCCTGCAAGTCTGATTTGAAAGCACACGGCTTAACCGTGTGAGGTAATTAGAAACTACGGGTCTAGAGAGTGGTAGAGGTAAATGGAATTCCAAGTGGAGCGGTGAAATGCGTAGAGATTTGGAGGAACACCAGTGGCGAAGGCGGTTTACTGGGCCACATCTGACGCTGATGTACGAAAGCGTGGGGAGCAAACAGGATTAGATACCCTGGTAGTCCACGCCGTAAACGATGAGTGCTAAGTATCGGTAGAATCGGTGCTCAAGCTAACGCAGTAAGCACTCCGCCTGGGGAGTACGGTCGCAAGACTGAAACTCAAAGGAATTGACGGGGACTCGCACAAGCGGTGGAGCATGCGGTTTAATTCGATGCAACGCGAAGAACCTTACCAGGTCTTGACAGTGTAAAGAATACTTAAGAGATTAAGGGCTAAGAATTAAGCTTGCTTATTTCACTTTATAAACAGGTGGTGCATGGTTGTCGTCAGCTCGTGTCGTGAGATGTTGGGTTAAGTCCCGCAACGAGCGCAACCCTTATTGCTAGTTGCCATCATTAAGTTGGGCACTCTAGCAAGACTGCCGGTGACAAATCGGATGAAGGTGGGGATGACGTCAAATCATCATGCCCCTTATGACCTGGGCTACACGCGTGCTACAATGGCTAATACAAAGAGTTGCAAAACCGTGAGGTAGAGCTAATCTCATAAAGTTAGTCTCAGTTCGGATTGTAGTCTGCAACTCGACTACATGAAGTTGGAATCGCTAGTAATCGTAAATCAGAATGTTACGGTGAATACGTTCTCGAGTCTTGTACACACCGCCCGTCACACCATGAAAGTTTATAATACCCGAAGCTGGTGGCCTAACCGTAAGGAGGGAGCCATCGAAGGTAGGATAGATGATTGGGGTGAAGTCGTAACAAGGTATCCCTACGAGAACGTGGGGATGGATCACCTCCTTTCTAGGGAGAAAGATTTATGTACAAAAGATTTTAAATGGTTTTATCTTTTTTAAAAAATCATTATATATTTCTCTTATGTTTGTTTAGTTTTTAAAGGCTTATTGCTTTGGGCCTATAGCTCAGCTGGTTAGAGCGCACGCCTGATAAGCGTGAGGTCGGTGGTTCAAGTCCACTTAGGCCCACCATTATTAAAGAAGCTAGAGGCTTTTAATAAATAGATCTTTGAAAATTGAATAGTAATAAGTTGGATTAAAAAAAACAAGGTTAAGAACAAAAGGGTGCATGGCGGATGCCTAGGCACTAGGAGCCGACGAAGGACGCGACGAACGGCGAAACGCTACGGGGAGCAGTAAGTAAGCAAAGATCCGTAGGTATCCGAATGAGGAAACTCTAGTTATTATAATAACTAATCTTATGCGTGAATAAAATAGCGCACAAGAGGGGAACTCAGTGAATTGAAACATCTTAGTAACTGAAGGAAAAGAAAGTAAAGAAACGATTCCCTAAGTAGAGGCGATTGAAATGGGAAGAGCCCAGCTAACCAATAAAATAAGTTACAAAACTTTTAGATAGTAGAATTATTTGGAGGAATAAACCAAAGAAGGTGAGGAGTCCTGTATACGAAATCTAAAAGACTTAAGGATAGCGAAGAGTAAGGCGGAGCACGTGAAACTCTGTGTGAAGAAGCGAGGACCATCTCGCAAGGCTAAATACTACCTAGTGACCGATAGTGAACCAGTACCGTGAGGGAAAGGTGAAAAGAACCCTTGGCAGGGAGTGAAAAGAACCTGAAACCATGCACTTACAAATAGTCAAAGCCCGTTAACGGGTGATGGCGTGCCTTTTGTAGAATGAACCGGCGAGTTACAATAATTTGCGAGGTTAAACTTTTAGGAGTGGAGCCGTAGGGAAACCGAGTCTTAATAGGGCGTTTTTAGTAGATTGTTGTAGACCCGAAACCAGGTGATCTAACCATGAGCAGGTTGAAGCTTGGGTAAAACCAGGTGGAGGACCGAACCAGGGTCTGTTGCAATAGACTTGGATGACTTGTGGTTAGGGGCGAAAAACCAAACGAACCTGGAGATAGCTGGTTCTCCCCGAAATAGCTTTAGGGCTAGCGTTATTTTTAGTTTACTGGAGGTAGAGCACTGAATGGTTGATGGCCACACCTAGTGGTACTGATATCAATCAAACTCCGAATGCCAGTAAATATAAATAGCAGTAAGACTGTGGGTGATAAGGCTCATAGTCAAAAGGGAAACAGCCCAGACCGCCAGCTAAGGTCCCGAAATATATGCTAAGTGGGAAAGGATGTGGAGTTGTATAAACAGCTAGGAGGTTGGCTTAGAAGCAGCCACCCTTTAAAGAGTGCGTAATAGCTCACTAGTCGAATGATTCTGCGCCGAAAATGTATCGGGGCTAAAGCATATTACCGAAGCTGCGGATATAAAATTTATATTTTATGTGGTAGGGGAGCGTAGTTAATGCGCTGAAGCAAGACCGAGAGGACTTGTGGAGTGTTAAGTAGTGAGAATGCCGGTGTGAGTAACGAAAAGATGGGTGAGAATCCCATCCGTCGAAAGCCTAAGGTTTCCAGAGGAAGGTTCGTCCGCTCTGGGTTAGTCGGGTCCTAAGGTCAGGCTGAAAAGCGTAGCCGATGGACATCAGGTTGATATTCCTGGACCACTTATATGACTGATGGAATGACGAAGAAGGCTAGAATAGGCAAATTAGTGGATTTTTGTAGAAGGGTGTAGGTGGAAGATCTATGCAAATCAGGATCTTTAATTAAACACTAAAACCCAAAATAATTTATTCGAGGCCAAACTTCCAAGAAAAGTTTCTAAGATTATTATATAAGTGCCCGTACCGTAAACCGACACAGGTAGGCGAGGGGAAGAAATCCAAAGACGCGCGAGAAAACTCTTGTTAAGGAACTCTGCAAAATGACCCCGTAACTTCGGAATAAGGGGGGCTTACTATAAGTAAGCCGCAGATAATAGGCCCAAGCGACTGTTTATCAAAAACACAGGTCTCTGCTAAACCGCAAGGTGAAGTATAGGGGCTGACGCCTGCCCAGTGCTGGAAGGTTAAGAGGAGATGTCAGAACGTAAGTTCAAAGCATTGAATTGAAGCCCCAGTAAACGGCGGCCGTAACTATAACGGTCCTAAGGTAGCGAAATTCCTCGTCGGGTAAGTTCCGACCCGCACGAAAGGCGTAACGATTTGGGCGCTGTCTCAACTCGAGACTCGGTGAAATCATATTATTGGTGAAGATGCCAATTACCCGCGACTAGACGGGAAGACCCCATGGAGCTTCACTGCAACTTGATATTGATATTGGGTATTGGATGTACAGGATAGGTGGGAGACTAAGAAGCAAGGACGCTAGTTTTTGCAGAGTCGCCCTTTGGATACCACCCTTCTAATATTTAGTGTCTAACTAGAGGCCATAATCTGGTCATAGGACAGTGTCAGGTGGGCAGTTTGACTGGGGCGGTCGCCTCCTAAAGAGTAACGGAGGCGCCCAAAGGTTCCCTCAGAATGTATGGAAATCATTCGAAGAGTGTAAAGGCAGAAGGGAGCTTGACTGCAAGATGGACATATCGAGCAGGAACGAAAGTTGGGCTTAGTGAACCGGCTGTGCTGAATGGAAAGGCAGTCGATCAACGGATAAAAGCTACCCTGGGGATAACAGGCTTATCTCCCCCAAGAGTTCACATCGACGGGGAGGTTTGGCACCTCGATGTCGGCTCATCGCATCCTGGAGCTGGAGTAGGTTCCAAGGGTTGGGCTGTTCGCCCATTAAAGCGGTACGCGAGCTGGGTTCAGAACGTCGCGAGACAGTTCGGTCCCTATCTGTCGTGGGCGTTGGAAATTTGAGGGGGGCTGCTCCTAGTACGAGAGGACCGGAGTGGACACACCGCTGGCGAACCAGTTGGCCTGCCAGGGCCATTGCTGGGTACCTATGTGTGGAGAAGATAAACGTTGAAAGCATCTAAACGTGAAACTTTCCCCAAGATGAGATTTCCCATTTTATAAGATCCCTCAAAGATCATGAGGTTGATAGGTTAGGTGTGTAAGTATAGTGATATATTGAGCTGACTAATACTAATAGATCGAAGACTTAACCTTAAAATATATAGATTAATCCAACTTAAATTACTATTCAATTTTGAAAGAAAAATTGGTGATGATTGATTAGTGGATCCACCTAGTTCCATGCCGAACCTAGAAGTTAAGCACTAAAACGCCGAAAATAGTATGATTCGATCATGCAAAGATAGGGGATTGCCAATTTTCTTTCTATTTATTATTTTCTTGTATTTTAATATAAAATGTTGTATAATCAAAGAAATGGAGGATTAGCTCAGTTGGGAGAGCACCTGCCTTACAAGCAGGGGGTCGGCGGTTCGAGCCCGTCATCCTCCACCATTTATATGTGCCGACTTAGCTCAATTGGTAGAGCAACTGACTTGTAATCAGTAGGTTGTGGGTTCAATTCCTATAGTCGGCACCATTTATGACTCCGTAGCTCAGGCGGTAGAGCAACTGACTTTTAATCAGTGGGTCGGGTGTTCGATTCACCCCGGAGTCACCATCATAAATGCATTCATAAATGTTATGTGCCTGAGTGGCGGAATAGGTAGACGCACAGGACTTAAAATCCTGCAGTATCCCAATACTGTGTGGGTTCAATTCCCACCTTAGGCACCATTTTTGAATATTCTTAACGCTTTGGGTCCTTAGCTCAGCTGGGAGAGCGCCTGCCTTGCAAGCAGGAGGTCGACGGTTCGATCCCGTTAGGATCCACCATTTGTTTGTTGTTTAAGATGGGAACTTATGGCGGTGTAGCTTAGTTGGCTAGAGCGTACGGTTCATACCCGTGAGGTCGGGGGTTCAAATCCCTCCACCGCTACCATTTCGCGGACCCGTAGCTCAGTTGGTTAGAGCCACCGGCTCATAACCGGTCGGTCGTAGGTTCGAGTCCTACCGGGTCCACCATCCTTATTAATATATATCGAAGAATACTGAGACGGAGGAATACCCAAGCCCGGCTGAAGGGATCGGTCTTGAAAACCGACAGGCGTGAGAGCGCGCGGGGGTTCGAATCCCTCTTCCTCCGCCATTTGCATTTTATTTATTTTATGATATAATAGGAATATAGTGATCGCGGAGTAGAGCAGCTGGTAGCTCGTCGGGCTCATAACCCGGAGGTCGTAGGTTCGAATCCTTCCTCCGCAACCATTTTTTAAATTAGGGTGGTCCCGTAGTGTAGTGGTTAACATGCCAGTCTGTCACACTGGAGATCGCGGGTTCAAGTCCCGTCGGGACCGCCATTTTTTAATGGTCGAGTAGCTCAGTAGGTAGAGCAAAGGACTGAAAATCCTTGTGTCGGCGGTTCAATTCCGTCCTCGACCACCATTCGTTAGCTAGTTTTGATAACACTAACTATAATATGAGCAAGGGATTGTCCCTTGCTTTATCTATAATTATGAAATTTTAATGAAGATTAAGGTCTTCATTTTTTATTATATGGCTATATAAGGTGTAATTAAGAGTCGTTTTTTAAGTAATATCTACCACTTTAGAGGTCATTCTGGATATTGACAATCCAATAAAAATATAGTATAATATTTTTGTTATAAGAGTTATAGGAGGAGACAAAATGAAGAAAAAATTAGGTATTTTCTTGATCTTTCTTTTTGGAATACTAATTCTTTCTGGCTGTACAGGTTGTGAAAAGAAACCAAAGCCTGAAGAAGATTTCGAAAAGGTTATTCAAACAATTCAGAATCTACCTAATACTGAGGATTTAATGCTGGTAGACAAAGAAAATGTTGAGGCGGCTTTTTCTCAGTATAATGCTTTAAATGAAGCAGCTAAAGCTAAAGTAAGTAATTACCAAAAACTTAATGCTGCGAGAGCAAAGATTCAAGAATTGGAAGCCATAGCTAGTGCAGATATGATAGACTCGAAAATATTAGAGTTGACAGAACCTGTAACTTTAGCTGATGAGGCTCTCTATGTTGAGATACAAGAATTAATAACAGCAGCAAGTGAAGCTGCAAGAGGGCGTATTACAAATTTAGTAAAATTTAATAGTATGTTTAGTCAATATGAAACGTTAAAAAATGATCGTAATGCTAAGCAAACAATTTTAGATAATATTAATGAAGAAATTGGTCAATTAGCTGATCCTACTACTTTAGATGATGAGAAAAAATATAACTCAATTTCAGAGAAAATAGGAGAGCTAAGTGAAGAAGACAAAAAAGGAATTGCATCATTAGATAGGTTTAATACCAAACATAAAGAATTTTTGGTATTAAAAGAAATTGATAATATTAATAATAAGA
>Ga0208459_1001201_pt1 | contig 25240 bp, 20 predicted proteins | sample AD_UKC087_MetaG_FD_184433 | JGI IMG/M metagenome (GOLD analysis project Ga0208459, IMG submission 184433) | Active sludge microbial communities of municipal wastewater-treating anaerobic digesters from USA - AD_UKC087_MetaG (SPAdes) (version 2) | ecosystem: Engineered > Bioreactor > Anaerobic >... | reverse complement strand
CGTTCAGCTTTTAGCAGAAAGGCTGTACAATTTTTTAGGAGGCAGTTTATATTGCAAGTATTAATTTCATCTCAATAAAAGAGGTTATACCGGCTTATATGCAGAAATCTACAGGAATTTTCTCATACGGAAAAGCTGTCTGCCTTCATATTCTCCTGCTTCCTTAAAATACGATGTTAAATATTCAGGAATAAACTCTTTCACTTCTTCGGTAATAAGGAAAGAATCAGGCTCGGCAAATTTATAGCCGATATGATAAATTGAATTAACGGAATCCGCAATTACAGTACCGGTATTTCCTCTGTTCTTGTACACAGTATTTCCCATATGAATTACAGTCTTAAAAGAAAGAGTTACTTCATCCATTTGCATTTCGTCTGCATATAAGAAAATCTTATCAAGATACAATCTGAAAATAAATTCAATAATATTGTTTTGCTTTCCGTCAAAAGGAACAAGAATCAGTCCCCCGAAGTCCTCCCACATCCATATTTTTCCGTCAATAGACTTGCTTTTCCTTTCGATGATGTCATGAAATTTCTGTCTAAATCCGTGAAAACTGTTACCGCTGAAATACCCTTTCAACTCTTTCTGGTTATCAAGCTGAATAAAAATGAAAAAGAAGGTATATTCTGATCCGGATTTAACATCCTTCCACCCGTTCAACGCAGGTTTATGCTTTAATAATAAAGCCGTTTCCTTAGCTTCGTTTTTATCTATTTCTGAAAAATTTTCAATATTAGTGAGTCTCTTTACGGAAACTCCCGTTTTAAGAAGTTCTTTGCCAATATAATCAGAAAATCCCATGTGAAAGAAATGAGCTATATCAGCAAAAGCTGTTTTTGAATCTATTATTCCGTAACGGATATCTTTTCTAACTGAAAACTGTTTTATTATCTTTTTAAAATCAGCTTCTTTCATTGCAGATATATCAAAATACAAAATTGACTCAGGCTCAATCCGCTGGTATTCCTGCTTAATCTCTTTATAAGAAAAAATTACCGGCTTATCTTTCTTTGCGTCTTTGAACGGGGAAAGTTTAGCGTTATCACTCACAAGATAGATTAACATCATTCCTCCGTTCTAATTTCATATCGGTAATAAATTGTCCCGTTATCAAAGGCATTTTTTGTAAATCTTGCGGTTAATGTTGATGGAAGAGACAGGTGAACCGAATCTGTTATTGTCAAAGTATTTGGTTTGGTGAAATTAGCTTCTGCTTCTGTTACTTTTTTAACTATCTCAAGTTTTTTCAATGATTCAGGATTATTAGTATACTGACAAGCGCCGTTATGAATAGCAATTCTGACTTTCAATGGAGAATCAAGACGGCACTGTTTTAAATTATACATATACAGCTGGTTTACTATTTCTATTCCGCAAAGAGCCGCAAACTTATTTCTGTTACCGAAATAAAATGCAATTATACCTCCGTCTCCTTCCCAGCTCCATATACGTCCGTTTCGTCTGTCGGAAGCCATTTCGACAATTTGCCGAAGATCCGAATAAGTAGACTCGATCAATGTTTTAGAATATTTACGGACAAGTTCTGTATTTCCGACAATATCAAGTCGAAGCATCGATATTACATAATCAGAACCGTTTCTCAATACACCCCAATTGGGAGTTTTTGCAATTTTAACATCTTCAACGAATGTATTATTCACCTGATCGTAAACAAGACCGCTGTTATGCATTTCACGAATAATATCACGAAGATTATGAATCTGATACCGCCGCCCCATGTATCCTTCTGTTGAAATTTTTATCAGAAGATTTACAAAAATCGGAAATAGTTCAAGCGCAGCCATATCACGAACGATCTGCGCGGCAGCGTCTCTGGAAGGAATGGGAATATTTTCAGGAAATCCTGTTCTCTGATAAACATCATAATTCGGTATCAGAATCCTGGAAAGAGTTACCATCATATCAACCCCGAAGGATTCAGCCAGAGCTTTTTGGGTAACGCTCAAAAGAGAATGTTTTACTTTCATTTTGTTCAATCCGTATTTCATGTTTAATCTGTCTTGCATTTTTTACAAGTACAAAATACAGTTTCAACATTGGCAGCATTATGAATAATTATAAATTCAAGGAATTGCGCTAAATAAAACAACCGCCTTCCGGCGGTCGTTTTATCTTCGTGATGTAAAATCAGTTTCTGGTCTGATCAACAATTTTTGATTTTTCAATCCAAGGCATAAGTGAACGAAGAACCTTTCCGACTTTTTCAATCGGATGCTGCATCCATATATTTCTCTTTGATTTGAAAGAAGCGCATTTAGTCTGATTTTCAAGCATCCAGTCGCGGGCAAATTCCCCTTCCTGAATTCTTCTGAGGGATTCTTTCATTCTTTCCTTAACTTCAGGTCCGATAACGAAAGGTCCTGTTACATAATCTCCATACTCTGCAGTATTAGAAATTGAATAACGCATATTTGTAAAACCGCCCTCATAAATGAGGTCAACGATGAGTTTCATTTCGTGAATACACTCGAAATAAGCCATTTCTTCAGGATAACCTGCTTCAGTAAGTGTTTCAAAACCTGCTTTCATAAGGCTTGTAACACCGCCGCAAAGAACAGCCTGTTCTCCGAAAAGGTCAGTTTCTGTTTCATCTTTGAAAGTAGTTTCAATAACGCCGGCTCTTGCTCCGCCGATTCCTGCAGCATAAGCAAGCGCAAGATCGAGAGCTTTTCCTGTAGAGTTCTGATGAATCGCAACAAGACAAGGTACGCCTGCACCTTTCTGATATTCCGCTCTTACCATGTGGCCTGGACCTTTAGGTGCAACCATAACAACGTCAATATCAGCAGAAGGAGAAATCTGTCCGTAATGGATGTTGAATCCATGAGCAAACATCAGCATTTTTCCTGCAGTAATATTCGGCTTAATTTCTTTATCGTAAAGCGAACCCTGAGTTTCATCCGGAACAAGGATCATTATCATGTCCGCCCATTTTACGGCTTCTGCAACTTCCATAGGCTTGATTCCGGCTGATTCAACTTTTTTCCATGAAGGACTGCCTTTTCTGAGTCCGACACAAACATCAACTCCTGAATCCTTCAGGTTATTAGAATGACCATAACCCTGGCTTCCGTAACCTATTACGGCAACTTTTTTCCCTTTAAGAAGGGACAAATTTGTATCCGATTCTTTATATACTTTCATCTTTCCTCCGATTCATTTCACATTATTTTAAGGCTATAAAGAGGTCATTTTTCGTCAAATGATTTTTTATACTCTCGGTTTGATGTTATTCTTTTAAATCTGATTTAATATGATAATATAAGCTTATTTACACTGCAAAATTATCTTGATTAAACATTTAACTAAAATCTAAATGTTTTATGAGATCTTTAATCGAGAATCATATGCCTTCAAATACATATCTTCAAAAAATCAACGCAATTACAGATTATATCGAGTCTAACCTTGACTCTCCCTTATCTCTTGAAATTCTTTCCCGCCAGGCCGGAATGTCAAAATTTCATTTCCATAGAATTTTCAGCGCTTTTACAGGTGAAACTCTTTACGGATTTATCTTAAGACTAAGAATAGAAAAAGCAGCAACTCTCCTACTTCTAACAGACAAGAAAAATCTGACTGATATAGCTTTTTCCTGCGGATTCAATGACTCTGCGACATTTTCAAGAGCTTTCAAAAAACATTTCGGAATTTCTCCAAGCAGCTGGAAAAATGCAGAAAACAGCAAGATACATCAAGACTTTCAAAAGAAAACAGGTTATTCTGATGTTACTGAAATACGGGATGAAAAAATACATCCCGTCAAAACAGAGTTGCGAACTATTCCGGAGATGACAATTGCTTATGTCAGATATACCGGAAAATACAAAGGAGATCCTGAACTTTTTTATTCACTATATAAACGCATTCATTCCTGGGCAGAACCCAGAGGATTTGCTGTAAAAGGGATGAAACAGGTTATAATTTATCATGATTCGCCTGAAATTACAGACGAAAGCAAATTGCGGATTTCATGCGGAATAATTGTTCCTAAGGAAACAAAGCCTTCCGGTATTGCAGGAATACTTACAATTCCGCAATGCAAATATCTGGTCTGCTGTTTTGAACTGAAAGATGATGAATATTCAGAGGCTTGGAATTATGTCTTTAGAAATTCTTTTCAGGAACAAAAATGCAAACCGGCCGAAGGCTCATGTTTTGAAATATATTCTGAAGATTGTTATGATGAATCAACCGGATTAACCGAGGTTGAAATATTTGTTCCAGCTGAAAAATAGAATGAATCACAATTGCTAATTAAGTTATATATAAACTAAAGAGAGGAAAAATGGATAACTATGTAATCCGCGCGGTAGCTTCCGCAAACGGACAGAATAACTGCGTCAAAATTTCTGTTTATGAAGAGTATATTCCGGCACTTGTTCATCTTGAAAAATTCAGCCACATATTAGTGTTTTCTAAAGTGAACACTGCGGATGATACAATAAACACAGTTTCTCATGCAGATATAAAAGAAAACGTCATGAAAATTCTCTCGATCAATTCAAAGACTGGAGAAATTGAAACCGAAGGTAAGCTTTATGGTAAGTTATCAATTTTTGATATTAAACCTTATTTTCCGATTGAAGACAGAGTAAAGAATTGTATGGTAAAAGGAAAATTAAATTCCACTGATTTTCTCTCTTTTGTAAAAGTGGATAACTATCCAATATCTTCCGATATAGAAAAATCAGCCTTGGAATGCTGCAGTCTGAATGTTAAAGGAAAGATCGAAAAAGGCCCGGGATTTTGCAGAATAAAAATTTCAAATGATTATTCAACAATTATGGATAAAATCTCGGCTCATTCTCATATTAGGGTACTTTGGTATTTTAGCCGTTTTGATTCTGAAAAATATCGGAAAATAACCCAGTGTGATCCGCCGTATGAGAAAGCTCCGCGAACAGGTGTTTTTGCTTCACGCTCACCCGTAAGACCAAATCCTATCGCAGTAACTACATGTGAAGTAATAAAGATTGATCTTAAGTCCGCAATTATTGAGATAAATGATACTGATGCTTTTGATGAATCTCCGGTAATAGATTTGATTCCGTATATTCCTTCAGAATACAGAGTTAAAGATTTTTTTCTACCTGATTGGATTAATCACTGGGGGGAATGGTACGAAGATTCTTTTTCTGACACAAAAGCCAAACAGATTATTGATTCTGATTTTCGACGCCTTGAAAATCTTTATGGATTGAATAAGGAACAAAATTTTTTCAAGCCTTCTGTTAAGGCAGAAAAAACGACCGGTTCATCATCAGACATAAACTTTATTAAAATATCCGGCGCATGCGAAAACAATCTGAAAAATGTTTCTTTAAAAATTCCTAAGAAACAGATAACTGTTTTCACCGGACTTAGCGGAAGCGGAAAATCATCTCTCGCTTTTGATACGATTTTTGCTGAAAGCAGCAGAAGATTCATGGACAGCCTGTCTTCTTCTGCAAGGCTTTCTTTTAAACAATTTGAAAGACCTTCTTTTGATAAAATTGAAAACCTTCCGCCTGCAATAGCCGTAGAGCAAAAATCCGTTCAGCGCAATTCGCGTTCAACAGTCGGAACTTATTCTGAAATCAGCGATTATCTGCGTTTATTCTTTTCACGCATCGGGATCAGACATTGTCCTGTATGCGGAAAAGCTGCAGAACCAAAAACTCCGAGGCAAATCGCTGATATTATTTATTCAATGCGCAAAAAAACAGACTTTGAAATTTTTTCCGTAAAAAATGAAGTCCGCATTGATACTGTTTTAGATAATCATGATAAAGATTCTTTTATCGGAATGATAGAAGATATTCTAAAAAATGAAAACGGAGCATTAAAACTTCGAACTAAGGAAAATCAGGAATTTATTCTTCATACACGGAATCATTGCTATCATTGCGGAAAATCTTTTTTTGATCTGACTCCTTCATTTTTCAGCCAGAATAATCCCGAAGCTGTATGCAGGGAATGCGGCGGAAGCGGAAGAAAAATAGAAGTATCAGAAAATCTCATCATAGAACATCCCGAAAAATCAATTCTTGACGGAGCCTCTGCGTGGTGGGGAGATATGCGTAAGTATATAAATAAACCGAGCGCAAATTGGATGAAGGGAGAAATCATTGCACTTGCGCAAAAAATGAATGTTGATCTTGAATTGCCTTGGACAAATCTTACCTTTGATTTCAAGCACAAGGCTCTATACGGAACAGACGGAAATAAAGTAACTCTAACATATAAAAGCTCAAGCGGAAGATCCGGAGAAATCTGCAAACCAGTCGAAGGAGCTGTTTTTCATATCAACAGACTTTTCCGCTCATCACATGGAAAAGTCTCGGCGGATTTCTATTTGCAGTTCATGGAGGAAAAAGAATGCCCCGAGTGCAGAGGAGAAAAACTTAATGCTGAAGCGCGTTTCGTTACGGCAGCTGCAAAAAGATTTCCTGAACTTGATATGTTATCAATTGATTCCTTATATGAGTGGGTTGAATCATTACATACTGTTTTATCACACGAAGAATATGCTCTTTGCGAAGAAATAATAGAGGGAATCAAAACCCGGGCAGAAGCTTTGAAAGAAGTCGGTCTTAATTATCTTCAAGTAGGAAGAAGTGTTTCTACCTTATCAGGAGGTGAAGCGCAGAGACTTAAACTTGCTTCACAATTCGGTTGTGGTCTTTCAGATCTGCTTTACATTCTCGATGAACCTACATCAGGACTACATGCGGGAGATTATTCAAATATTATTAATTCCATGAAAAAAATCCGCGATTCGGGAAATACTGTAATCGTTGTTGAACATAACACTGAAGTCATCAAAGAAGCAGATTACATAATTGATTTCGGACCCGGTGCCGGATGCGATGGTGGTAATATTATTGCAAAAGGAACACCTGAAGAATTGATGAGAAACATCAATTCTGTAACAGGAAAATATTTATTACCACGATCTGAAAAAAGATCCGTAAAAGATAAATTAGATCAAAACAATTGTATTCGGATTACAGGCGCGAGAAAAAATAATCTTAAGTCAATCACAGCAGAATTTCCGATCGGAAAACTAACCTGCGTCATAGGAAGAAGCGGTTCAGGTAAAAGCAGTCTTGTGACAAAAACTCTTGTACCGGTATTTGATCATTTTTGCAAACACGGAACAATTATCAAAGGAGAATATGATTTAATAGAAGGATTCGAACATATACAGAATGTTATATTTATCAATCAGAATCCGATAGGAAGAACTCCGCGTTCGAATCCGGCAACATATACAGGAGTTTTTGATGAAATCAGAAAATTATTTTCAAAAACTGATGAGGCAAAAAAGAATAAATTAACTGAAAATCTGTTCAGTTTCAACAGCCGCGGCGGTGCTTGTAATTCTTGCGGAGGCTCAGGTCAAAAAAAGATCGAGATGGGCTTTATGCCCGATATGTGGATCACATGCCCGGAATGCGGAGGGAAAAGATATAATGATAGAATTTTAAAGATTAAATACAAAGAAAAGTCTATTTCGGATATTCTTGAAATGAGTATTGATGAAGCTTTATCATTTTTTTCTGATGATATTACAGTTATCAAAACATTATCCGCAATGAAAAAAATCGGACTCGGATATATTAAACTCGGACAAAGTGCATTGACTCTTTCCGGCGGTGAAGCTCAAAGAATTAAGATTTCCGGTGAACTATCAAATGATAAAACAGTATCTTCTGTTTATGTTTTAGACGAACCGTCATCGGGTCTTCACCCTGCAGATGTTAAACGCGTAGCAGAAGTTTTTTCTGAATTAACCTCACGGGGAAATACTGTAATTGCAATTGAACACAATAAGGAAATAATAGAAAAAGCGGATCATGTCATAGAACTCGGTCCTGAAGGCGGTGAAAAAGGAGGTTATATTATAGGAAGAGATTCTCACTAGAATTTCTTCCTATATCTATTTCACTACAATTGCGGCCCCGCACCTATTTTAAATTTTCCTTTGAAGTAATATTCCCTGTTCTTTGCACTTTCTTTTAAAAATTCTTCTGCTCCAATCTGCTTAATTCTGCAAAGATTATATACTTTTAAATTATGCGGCACTCTTTCTGCATTAGCTGCAAGCGGCATCAATTTTCTGCATGGGAATTCTGAACAGTCTCCGCATGAATCTATTTTCTTAGCTTTTACACAATCCAAAGTTTCGCAATCTTTATGAATTGAGCATCCGCCTTGAATTCTGCATCCTTTGCATGCTATCTCTTCTGCTGTTACGCCAAATCTTTCAGCAAACATTTGCCAGATATCTCTGCGATTATTCGGTTCATAGACTTCGCAATTGATACAGTCAATTCCGCAAGGTGCAATATCATTTATATTCATAATTCCTCCTTTTAATTAAACTCATGATAATTAAAATTACTCCCTTATAATAAACAATAATTTTTTATTGTCTGAATTTTAAGTATTTAATTAACTAATGCTATGAGGTTTCGTTATGAGCGATATATTTTCTGTGAAACTGCAGGAGCATATTCCCTATGTTTATTCTTTATGCTATAAAATCACTACTGATGGAGAAATCTCTCAAGACATTGCTCAGGAAACCCTTCTAAAAGCATGGGAAAAACAATCCCAGCTTAAAGATATTGAAAAACTTAAACCATGGCTCAGAAAAATTGCTTTAAATATTTTTTTAAATAACAAAAGGAATGAAGCTGTAAAAATTCTATCCGCTGAAGAACTCTCCGAAACAGAAAAAGACGGATATAGATTCGAATTTATCAGCCCTGCTCCGTCACCTGAAGAAGAAATTATAGCAGATGAAAACATTAAAGCCATCAGAAACGGTTGTTTTCTCGCAATGGCAAGAAAACTTACCCTCGAACAACGCATAGTCTTTTCATTAGCGGAAATGTTTGAAATATCTCTGGAAGAAATTTCTGACATCATGCAGATTTCCATTCCTGCTGTAAAAGGACTTCTATTTCGGGCAAGAAAAAACATTTTTAGTTTTTTTTCTGAGAAATGTCAATGGATAGACAATTCTGCACCATGCAAGTGTTCAGCATGGATAGATTTTACCGGAAAGAAAGAAAATAACAGAACAGAACTTTCAGATAGAAAAATATTAAAAAACTTTCCTTACAATCCGGAAGAAAAGGAAGTAAAAGAAGAACACCGATTCAAAATAATTTCGATTTATAGAAATATTCCTGATTCATATCCTCCTGATACCTGGTATGAAAAAATTTCTGATTTATTAAAAAAATTCTAACTTACCCGCATCTTTTTCCTTTTTTCTCATCATGTAATATATGGAGGAAAAAATGAAATCACATATTGAAGAACTTGCACCTTGCGGACTAAACTGCAGAACATGTGTTCGGTCATCAAACGGGCCAATCAAAGAAACTGCGGAAACCCTTTTAAAGCATCTTGAAGGTTTTTCTTCTTTTGCTGAAAAATTTTCAGGTGTTAATCCGGCATACGAAAACTACCGGGCATTTGAAGATTTCCTTATCCATCTGACCAAAGCAGACTGTAATGGATGCAGAAACGGTTCAGAGTGTTTCGCAGGCTGCTCTGCAAAAAAATGTCATAAGGAGAATGGAGTTAATTATTGTTTTGAATGTGCAGAATTTCCCTGTTCAAGAAACTCTTTTCCGCCTGTCCTTGAAGAAAAGTGGAAAAAAAACAATTTCTTCATGAAAGAGAATGGAATTCAGGCTTTCTACGAGAAACAGGCCAAAGAACCAAGATACTAAAATCAATTCTCTTATCAGAAATAAAAAATACCTTGTATAAGGTATTTTTTATTTCTGTAATTATTCTTGACACAAGGGCTGACAAAGAAGAATTACTTCTGATGAAATATCTTCATACATATTCATTCGCCGAAACTACACCTTTCCAGTTAAGCTGCGGAAAATCGCTTTCCAACGTCAATGTAGCATACGAAACTTGGGGAACACTAAATACTGAAAAATCAAACGCTATCCTTATTTTTCATGCATTTACCGGATCTTCTCATGCAGCACGTCACTACGAAAAAGACACTGAAGGATGGTGGGAAACCTATGTAGGAAGCGGAAAAGCTTTTGATACTGATAAATATTTTATAATATGCCCGAATGTTCTTGGAAGCTGTTACGGATCGACAGGCCCATCTTCTATTAATCCGAAATCCGGAAAACCATACGCATTAAATTTTCCTTTTATAACAATAAGGGACATGAATGCCGCTATCAAAAATCTTATTGATCATCTTCAAATTACCCGATTCTTAGCCGTAGCAGGCGGCTCAATGGGAGGAATGCTTGCCCTAGACTGGAGCATAGCATATCCTAATTCTACTAAATCAGCTATTGTTTTAGCAGCATCACACAGCCAGCCGGCACAGGCTATTGCTTTTCATCAGGTAGGACGCCAGGCAATACTCCAGGATCCCAGCTGGAAAAAAGGAAATTATTACGGAAGCGAAGAAATACCAAGATTAGGTCTTTCCCTTGCAAGAATGATTGGGCATATAACTTATCTCAGCGAAAAAAAGATGCATGAGAAATTCGGAAGAAAGCTTCAGGACAAAGCTGAACTTAGTTTTGGTTTCGATTATGAATTTCAGGTTGAATCATACCTTCGATATCAGGGTCATAAATTTGTTGATAGATTTGATGCAAATTCTTATCTTTATCTCACAAGGGCTATTGATTATTTTGATATAAGAATTGATCACGGTGAAGGATCTCTTTTTTCCGCATTTGAAAAATCAAAGTGCGATTATCTAATGTTAAGCTATTCTACCGACTGGCTTTATCCGCCTGTAAACATGAAGCAAATGTCAAATACTCTTAGAGGATGCGGAAGAAGAGTTGTTTATCTTGATATTGATACCGATAACGGTCATGATTCCTTTCTTATTGAAAATCAGGTTATGGTGGCAGCAATAAAAAATTTTCTTTCACAGGAAATTGATACTACCGGGAATAATGTATGAAAGAAACAATTTTTAATATAGGATATGACCTGATCACAAAAGAAATTCCCCGCGGTTCCAGAGTTCTTGATCTTGGCTGCGGCGACGGTGAACTTCTGGCGGAATTAAGAAAGAAAAAAAATATTGAAGGTTTCGGTATAGAAATTTCTCCAAAATCGGTCGGAATTGCTCTTTCAAAAGGCGTTTTTGCATGTCAGGCAGATATTGATGAAGGACTTTCTGATTATAAAGATAATTCTTTCGACTATGTAATTTTAAATCAGACTATTCAGAATACAAAAAGACCTGAGTACGTATTAAGAGAAATTATGAGAATCGGCACTCGTGTAATAATCAGTTTTCCGAACTTTTCTCATATTCTCATACGCATGAATCTTTTTTTCCGCGGAAAAATGCCGAAAACAAAATCTCTTCCATATGAATGGTATGATACACCGAATATACACATGCTTTCAATTAAAGATTTTCGAACTTTTTGCAGACAGAAAGGTTTTTCTATTGAGAAGGAAATCAATTTCAATACTAATATAAATAACGGGTCTTCATCCAAAAAAATAATTTTTCCGAATCTTTTTGCTATGTACGGTTTATTCGTTTTAAAAAAAGACTGATTTAAGGATTTATTATGCTTATTAACATTTTGTTTCTTGTAGCCGGAATATCTGTTATAATATATGCAGCCAATCTGCTCGTTGACGGTTCAGCATCAATAGCAAAAAAACTAAAAGTTTCTGATATTGTTATCGGTCTTACAATCGTAGCTTTTGGAACCTCTGCACCTGAACTGACTGTAGGCATTTTTTCAGCAGCAAAAGGAAATACGGATCTTGCTCTCGGAAATGTAATCGGAAGCAATATCGCAAACATCTTTCTTATTCTTGGAGCATCTGCTTTTATCTTTCCTTTAGCAATTAAAAAAAATACTCAATGGAAGGAGATTCCTTATCTTTTTTTCAGTTCTCTTTTAGTTGTACTTTTCGCTAATGACGTTATACTGGGGAATTCTTTCGAGAATACTCTTTCCCGAACAGAAGGAATTGTCTTTCTTATTTTCTTTATCATCTTCTTATTTTATACATTCAGAATAGCAAAAGAACAGCCTTCGGAAGACGTTCATTCTAAAATTTACTCATTACCTAAATCCATTATTTTTATAATCCTTGGTCTTTGCGGTCTAGTAGGAGGAGGAAAAATACTTATAGATGGAGCTGTAGGAATAGCAACAATAGCAGGAATATCTGAAAGAATTATCGGAGTTACTATAGTAGCTGTCGGAACTTCTCTCCCTGAACTTGCAACATCTATTGTCGCGGCTTTTAAGAAGAAATCAGATATAGCAATCGGAAATGTCGTAGGAAGTAATATTTTCAATATTTTTCTTATTTTAGGCTCAGCAATAATTGTACGCCCTGCTCCCGTCTCGCTTGGTTCCAATATTGACATGCTTATAGCTTTATTTGCAGGATTGATTCTTTTTATTTCAACCTTTACATTAAAGCATAGAACTATCGGCAGAATCGAAGGCGGAGTTTTTCTTATTTTTTATGCTTCTTACATTTTTTATCTTATAAAAATTCAGCTTTAAAGAGTAGATTTATCTAAACTCTTTATGAAATATATCTTCTTTTGATCCTGAAGCAGGTTCAATCTGTCTTAAAGCATATTCTTCCCTGTTATCAGGTAATGGAGCTATTTCCATCAAAAATTCTTCATCATCAATAAGAATAAATACATAATTCCCTATTTTCTGATAAATTCCTTGTTTAAAACAATCATTTCCCTGACTTTTCTTTTCATCATCAGGATCCGAAATAGTACAATTACCTTCAAGGCTAATGATGTTGTTTTGACTAAAGCTTAGATATTCTCCGCTTTCTTTTGAATTGAAAATAAATTTCCGATTCTCAAGTGAATTGTCTGTTGATACTATTTTTTTAAATGCATCTTTTTTTGAAATTAGAAATCCGCCGAAAATATATCCTATTTTTCCGTCATTTAATTCAACTTTTAACCATGAACTTTTTTTCCCGGAAATCACTTCTTCTTTCTTGGAATCTTCAATGAAAATTACAAAAATACCTGAATTAAGTTTTGCAATAGACTCAGATTTAGTTGTAGCCTGCGAACGAACATTAATAGATTCTGCAGTCGTAATATAATAATCAGCATTTCTAAGCGGCTTTGGCGCAGAAGGTAGTATTTCCGGACTATTATCGTTCTTTGAACAACCTGCGCATACAATCCAAAATAATACTAATATTAACATTTTTTTGTTCATTTCTTTAGTCTCACTTAATAAATCATTCTTCAATAAAAAAATTATCTGAAACATTAGTTCTTTTTTATTGCTTCTTTCTCTCAAATATAAGCTATTCTGTAAACAATGAAAACTTCATATCTATTTAATTTCTTTTATTAACCAGCAACATTAATATTAAATACTTTAAAAATATTCCAATAAATATGCCGATTATCAAATGATATTGTTTAATAATTGACACAGTTTATTAAACAAGTAAACTATATAAGAGAATAACTAAATGAGTCAATTAGACAAAACGCGGGACAATATCCGTGTATCAGACATAGAAGACAATAAAAGAAAGGAACTTTTCCAGAAGTTTGTAGATGCTGGAGGAAAAGTTGTAAAAGAAACACGCCCTAAACCTATGGTTTTTGACCGTGAAAAACAAAAAGTAATAGCAGAAAAAATGGATTCTTTCCATAGCAATAAAAAACGTACAAGCAGAAGCAAATCTTCTTTATCGGAATCTTCTATTGAAATTGAAACTTCTCCAAGTTTTCTTGATTCGTTTATAAACAGATTAATTCTTTTCATAACCGGTGTAACTTCATTTTCCGGAAGAAGAATCAAAAAATCTTTTTTTGACTCATTTGCAGATGAATACAAAATATCAATGATGGAACTGCAGATGATCTATCTTGATATTTTTAGACAAAATCCGTCAATCGGAGACAGAATTACCAATCAACTTGATCAGATAAAACCTTTATATTTTGAAATAATTGAAATGACAGCGGATCTATACGACAAAACTGTTTTAAGTGAAATTCTTGATACCCATACTGCTTTTCCAATGGATATAAAACTTACAAATGATTATAAAACTCCTTTGCTTGCTTATTTTAAGAAAATTTATCCGTTACTTCCGTATGTAAATTCTATTTATACTGCTTACGAAAAAGCTATAGCTTTACAACAAAAAAGCATAAATAATTCATCTTCATCTTATTCATTAAAAAAGAAAAAAGCTAATAATGGAATATATATTATCTTCAATAAAATGCTTCCGCGTCTATACCGTTTATTCTGTTATTATCATGGGAAAAATATTCCATTAACTGATAGTATGACTATCGAAGAACTTTTAATGATCGGACCAGATCTTAAGCCTGGAATGAGAACAGCGAGTTCTCCCAGCAGATTCAGTGAAAACTATCAGAAAATTTCCGCACAAGCAAAAGCTAAAGAAGAAGAAGAAAAAAAAGAAGCAATTGATGAACTTAAGAAAAAACACCGTCAATCTTTATCTGATGAAATTAAAAACGGAATTTCATTGATGAAAATGCTGGATTTTCAATTGTTAAAAAAAACTTATCTTTCAAATAATGATATTGCACAGCAAATTGATGAAAATGATCCGTATTTAAAAATGTATCTTCTTTATTTGGAATTTGACCGTCAATATTCATATATTTTAACAACGAATAAAATCAAATACAGCATTTATTATGATAAAAACACAAAGTATGATATACGTTCAGATTTACTCGATCTTTTTAATTCAATGAGAGCGTGTGAAGAAGCCGCAAAACAATATTTTTATTCATGGGAAAATTACAGAAAAGTCTCTTCAGATACAAATTACAGTAAAGAATTACATTTACAATATTCAAAAAAAGTTGCAGAACTTGAAAAAGAAAAAAAAATAATGGGAAATGCTTTAAAGATTTCGATTCGTTCTTTTATGGAGCGTCTTACTGATAAAATGCAGTTCATTCTTAATGATATAAATGATATTAACAGAATAATATCAAATTCAAAAGATATTCTTGAAGCAGATCCCGAAATAGATCCGAATATGAAATTTTCAGGAAAAACAGTAGAAGAAGCAATTGCTTCGGTAAATAATTATGCGCAAGCCCTGCTTTTTAGAATATCTCTCAAAGGTGATCTTTTTCAGGAACAAAAGACTATTGAAAATGATGAAAAAGCCGATCAGCAAATAGAGAATAAAACTGACGATAACCAGACAATAATGGATCAGCTTGAAGATTTATTCTGAATTTTCAGTTGTCGTCTTTCTTCTATTCTATTTTCAGAAATTTCATCTCTGCATAAAGATAAATTTTCATCTCTATATGGAACAGAAAGAATTTCTTTAAAAATTTCATCTATCTTTTTCTTATCAAAAGATCCATCAAAAGGTGTTTTAGAAGCAATAGTTCCCGTCTTCGGAAGATTATCGCATACCAAATCTCCTATAAAGAAACCTGCTTCGATCATACCTCTTCTTATCTGTAAAGCTGAAGAATATGTTGTTAAAAAAGTTTTGTCTTTTATAATGCTTCCTATTACCTTAAATAAATCGACAGTCCAAAGCTCAGAATTTTTAGCAGGTGAAAAAGGGTCATGAAATACTGCATCAAAATATATTTTTCTTTCAGAGAGATTTTTTATGCTCTCTCGCGCATCCCCAAACATAAAATGAATATTAACATTTTCAAATGAACTCTTATTGTTTAAAAAACCTTCTTTTATTTTATCAAAATATATATCTTTATCATCATCAAATTTAATTTTTGATATTGAAGAATAAGACTCCTTACTGAACTCAAGCGAATAAATATTAATTTCTTCAAATTTCTTATCTCTTGTTTGCATTATTAATGCTAAAGGATTATATCCAGTTCCAAAACCTATATCCAGTATATTAATTACCTTATCTGTTGAACAAAGAATTTTTGATGGAAATACATGTTTTGACAGAGCTTCAGTATAAGCTCCTTCTCTTGCATGCATCAATTGATCAAACTCTTTTGAATACAGAGAAAAAGATCCATCTGCTGTTTCAATAATATTATAACTATCGTTTACTAGCATTGTTCAGAATTTCCATAAAAGGAAGAATATTGTACTCAGCCCAAACATAAAGGTAACCATCTATTTCATTTTTATAAAGCATGTCTGGTTTAAAAATGTTCTCATTTAGAAGTAATCCATATTCAGCGATATCTCTTGAATTTTTAAGCTGCTTTTCTCCATGTGCCGCCATAAGAAAGATTGCTCTCTTATTAATTTGCTCAAGAAGTTTTTTTTCATAAGTACTGTCTTCTTCATCCTCTGTAATCAGATAAAGATCAATTTTTGAGAAAACTGTTAAAGTTGTATTTGAAATTCCTTCAGAATATTTTTTTTCAGGAGAAGAAAGACATGCTATTGATAAGCTAATAGCTAGGCTTTGAAAAGTAAATATTAACTTTTTCAATTCTATTTCTTATATTCATTGAAATAAACACCATAAATCAGATTTATTTCTTCAAGTTTTATATTTTTCTTTTCTTCATCCATCTTCTTTTTCATTTCTTCTGCAGTTATTCTTGAATCTGCCTTTTTTAATTCAACAATTCTAGAAATAATATCAGCACTAACAAATTGCTTTGAGTTAAACATTCTTGCATTTTGAAAAGCTATCAAGTCTGCGGCAATCTTATCATTCTGAATTTTTGCAGACAAAGCATTAGTTTCTGCCTTATCCAATTTATTTTCCAATTCTTCAATTTTCGCTAAAAGAAAATCCGGATCTCTTTTTTTCATAAACGATTTTGGATCATTTAGAGCTTCAGATATTTTTGCAAGAAGAGGTTCTTCTTCAATATAAGCTCCCCGCATTTTAATAATGGTATTTTTCTTTATAAGGCGGAAATCATATCTTTGAGCTCCTTCTTCATAACTAAAAACCATTCCACCTGGAATAAAAGGAAGAAGATCTTCGTTCTTATATTCAATTTTTGAAGGATATACCGCAAACTGTAATCCGTCTGATGTAATATAAAATTTCATTTCATTCCAGACAATATATTTCCAACTTTTTGCAATTCTTATAAACTGGGCAATCTCTGTTGCAATCTGATCATTTACTTTTTGTTCATTTTCAATTATATATATTTTTGAATCAGAATCCGTCAAAAAAACAGCATCTTCATCAGACTCTTCATTCTTTTCAGCAGGAGTCATTGATAATGTGCTCCAATCAAAAGAATAGGCTTCGGAAGAAATAATCAGAGATAGTAATATTAATAATATTTTTTTCATTTTGACTCCTCATTCTCAGCCTTTGTTTTTTTCAGCATAATTTTATCAAAAGGCTGCATTTTCAAACCAGTTTCAGATTTAACTAATTCAGCAACAGTTATTCCATAACTTCTTTTAAATCTGATAGTAGCAATAAATTCATCATCCTGTCTGAAAACATATCCAAGATCTCCCGTTCTAACAATATGAACTTTGTTCATATATACTCCAATCAAAGAAGTATCTCTTGGATCAAGAATATAACCGCTCTCTTTTTCATCTTTTATCATGAAAGAAAAAGCATAGTCATAAAATCGCAACTGCTGATTCTTTTTTCTTAAAGAATTAACAAGACCTACAGTAATTCCGTCATAGGTATTGACTATATCCTTAAATTTTGATGAAACATGAATTACCGTTTTACCGGGAGAATTGATATAAGGAATTTTTTCCATTCTATCATTCAACTTATATGAATCATTAACATTTGTCTGCAATCTGTTTATTCTTTCTTCCGTAGAAACTTTTTCTTTTAAGATATCATTTTCTATTCCATTCAATGGAGAAACTTTAGAAGCACCTTTTGCAGGTTTTTCCAATATTCTTCTTAACTCAGTCTCAGCAAAATCCGGATTATATTTTTTTATCAAATACTCAATTTCTTCCTTAGTTTCATCACTCATTTGATCTATTCTGGCTTCATACGTTCCGGATAATCTCTTCCTTTCTAATGCAGTAAGTTTTGATTCTCCTTCCAAGAGACTAATATTTTTTCCTGAACTTTTTCCAAGTTCAGCTTCTTTTTCACGTAAATCTTTTTGAATCTTATAAATTTCTCTGTTCTTCGCCGTCATACGCGGTGCATATTTCGATTTTGTTTTTCTGATTTTTAAGTTATACTCAGAATTTAATTGATCAATTTGGGCTTTTTTCTCTTCATCAGAAATATCTCTAGACTGAATAATATTTTTTAATTCTTCAAAATCTCTCTTGAGCCGTTCAAGTTCTCTGGAATATTCTATTTCAAGAGTAGCAAGCTCTTTTCTAGCAATTTCCAGTTCCCCTTCCTGCTTCTGTGAAGAATCTATCATTTCTTTCAATTTCAAATCCTGAAAAGAAGATATATCAACTTTTTGATTTTTTCCTCTTTCCTGAACAAAAAAAGTAATCGTCAATGCAACAGAAATAATAACAAATAAGAAAAGAACAACTAAACCAAGAAATTTTAAATTTCTATTTCTTTTTGTTTTTCTGAATTCTTCTTCCAAAGAATATAAATCCGGCTTCCCGTCCGGATCTGAGAAATCTCCCGGAAGGAAAACAGATTTCGTTTTTTCAAGAAGGTATTTTACTTCGTTTTCATTTCCCATATTCCGTTCCAGTTCCTTGGAGGTTTATTATTTTTTATCCGCTCTATAAATGTTTCAGCAACAGAAAGACCGCATTTCTTAAACAAAGGCAAAGCCTTAGACCAATCACCATCATAATATAAAACAAGTCCTGCATCAAAAATCTTAATCTGCTTTTCAAGAACCTTATTCATATAAGCCGGAGGAATAGGCCAGAAAACTTTCTTTCCTTCTGTTTTCCCTTTTACCTGAACAGTATCTATTTCAACAAAAGTAAAATCATTGTTCAGAACATTTTTTTCTATATCATCACGAATATAGTCAGAACATATAACCGGTACTTTATAAACTCTGGTTAATCCTTCAAGCCTTGATGCGGAATTAACATTATCTCCTATTACAGTATTTGTCATTCGAACATAAGAGCCGATATTCCCGTAGAAAACCTCTCCTCCGTCAATTCCTACACCTATTTCAAGAAGAACCGCTTTATATACTCTCTCCTCATCCGGAGAAAGCTTTCCTTTCTTTTTCATCAGTTCTTTTTTCTTTTTGCTCATCTGCTGTCGAAGAGATTCAGCTACAGCCTGAAGCTCATAAGCAGTCATCACAGCCGAAAATGACTTATTTTCATCTGCTGACTCTTCCATTGTACCGAACATTGCAAGAATAGCATCTCCGATAATGGAACCTATTGCTCCATTATATCTGACAATTTCTCTAATTGCCCTGTCGTAGTGCATATTTATAAGTTTTATAATATCAGTTCCAAGAGTTTCTGTTATAAATGTAAAACTCTTTATATCAGAAAACAAAATTGCCAGCTCTTTCTTGGAGCCTTCCAACCGTATTTCCTTATCCCGGTAAGCTTGAATAGCAACATCCTGATTTGCAAATTTTTTAAAAATTCTAAGAAGTGTATCTATCGAACTTGAAAGAGAGTTAAAAGACATCCCTAGATATGTAATATCATCATTTGGAGCTTTCCCCATTGGTATCAAATCAAGCTTCTGGGTTTTAACCATTTCCATAATAGAATCAGTTATAACTTTTACATAACGCAGAATATATCTAACTGCATAAATTCCTGCTATTGTACAAACTAATGAAATAATAAATATAAGCACACTTATTAATTTAAAATTCCATCTGGCTTCTTTCGAAAATTCACTGTATTCTTCCGCTAGAAAAAAATACATGTTCCATTTATCGTTGAACTTAAAAACACCGAAATATTCTTTCCCTTCATGCTTTAGAGTATAAAAACCCTGACCTTTTAAAGCTCTAGCTTCGGAAAAAAGCTTTTCGATATCTGAAGTTGATAGTTTATCCAAATTGAATTGCGAATGAGAAAATTTCATTTGAATTTCCCCTTCCGAAGAAATTCCTAAAAAAATAGACTTTTGACGGTCTTTAAGATCATTAAGAATTTTATCCTTTATATTCTGCTTAGCAGCTTCAACGTCATTATTCAATTGTGATATTTCATACTGAGTTGAAGCAAATCCGTAAAATTCTTTAAGATCCTTTGCTAAAAGCTCTTTAGCAAGTTTCATCTGCTGTTCCATTCCGAACATCAGATTGATGTAATTAGTCGCAAAGTTAGAAACAATTAAAAACAGGGTAAAAACTACTGTGATTTTATATCTAACTGGAATTACCCGAGTATCATTAACTTTTGTGAAAAAGAAACCCTTTTTCGTCATAGCTTAGCTTCCATATTAATATTTTAGATCATTATGCACTAGAATATCAAACTTGCAATTATTATTTTTTTTATTAAATTAATTTTTTTCTTCTGGTTTGCGAATTTTATTGACAAAAAAACAGCATAGGTTTCTATGGTTATTGTTTGGTGGTTAAAGAGAGAGGGTCACACCTGTTCCCATTCCGAACACAGAAGTTAAGCTTCTCATCGCCAATGGTACTGCATGGAACACTGTGCGGGAGAGTAGGACGCTGCCAGACTCGGAATTATAAATTCATAAAAAAACCTCTTCTACTGAAGAGGTTTTTTTATTTCCACGGGGTTTTATGATACCTGTTAAAAGACTTTCAGATCTTACAAAAGCTGAAAAAACCGGATTATTTTTTCGTTTCGGCGATGATTTCAGTAAAATAATGACTGATACAGTAATCCCAATTGTTAATGATGTCAAAAATCTCGGAAATTCTGCAGTTATTAATTATACCGAAAAATTTGATAAATTCAAAATTGATTCTGTCCTTGCTGAAAATGAAGAAATTGAAAAAGGTTATTCAAATACTTCTAAAGAAGTAATTATTGCCCTCGAAAAAGCTGTAGATAATATCCGTGAATTTCATTCAAAGCAGATTAAAAATGATTTTTCTTACAGTCGTACTGACGGATCTCTTCTTGGGGTAAAATACCACGCTATCGACAGCGCTGCAGTTTATGTTCCGGGAGGAAAAGCCGCATATCCCTCCTCCGTTCTTATGGGGATAATTCCAGCACAGATTGCAGGGGTTACTGATATTACTTTAATTTCTCCTCCAAGAAACGAAGGAAAAATCGCTGATCCTGTTTGTGCTGCATGCAAAATTTTAGGCATAACAAATATAATTAAAGCAGGAGGGGCGCAGGGAATAGCCGCTGCTGCTTTTGGAACTGAAACTGTTCCAAAGTCAGAAATTATTGTTGGTCCCGGTAATATATTTGTAACAGCAGCAAAAAGTTATCTTTTCAGTTTGGGCGTAATTCAAATTGATTCTCTTGCCGGTATTAGTGAAGTACTGATAATAACTGATGAGAGCGCAAATGCAAAATGGACAGCATGGGATTTGCTTGCACAAGCAGAACATGAGGAAAATGCCAAATCTATTTTAGTAACAACATCTGAACAATTTGCCGAAGAAGTCATTTCTCACATAAAAGAAGATCTTGATAGCGGCAGAGGCAGAAGCAGAATAAAGCATGAGTCAATAAAGAATCATGCTTTAATTCTATTATCGGATAGTATCGAAGAAGCTATTGATTTCTCAAATAAATATGCTCCTGAACATCTTCAGGTTATGGTAAGTAATCCGAATTCTTACTTAGAAAAAATTAAAAATGCAGGTTCCGTCTTCCTTGGTTCGTACTCTCCAGTTCCAATTGGTGATTATTTTTCAGGAACAAACCATATTCTTCCTGTAGGCGGTGCAGCCAGATTTTCTTCCGGTTTATCTGTTGATTCATTTATGAGAAGAATGACATTTCAAAATATTTCTGAAGAAGGTTTAAGAAAATCAAAAGATTTCGTTCTTAAAATTTCCGAAGTTGAAGGATTTGATGATAAGCACGGCGGAGCTGTTAATATTAGATTTGAAAATTAGCTGTTAACATATAGCCGCGCTTTTGCGCGGCTTTTTATTTTATCTTGGACATATTTCTGTTTCAGAAAAAAAGTATGCTATTTCCTGATTAGCTGTTTCCGGAGCATCAGACCCGTGAACAGCATTTTCTGTAAATCCATCAGCAAAATCCGCTCTTATTGTTCCAGGTGCTGCATTTGCCGGATTAGTTGCCCCCATAATTTCTCTGTTCTTCAAGATTGCATTCTCACCCTCAAGAACCTGAACAACTACCGGACCGGAAATCATAAATGAAACCAAGTCGTCAAAAAAAGGTTTGCCTTTATGAACTGAATAAAATCCTTCAGCTTCCTTTCTTGACATATGAATCATTCTTGAAGCAATTACTTTAAGTCCGTTTTTCTCAAATCTCGTCAAAATTTCCCCAATTACATTCTTTTTTACTGCATTGGGTTTAATTATTGAAAAAGTTCTTTCTATAGCCATTGATTTCTCCTAATAAATCAGGTTCTTATTTAGCACCCATTAAGATCAAGGATTTTTCTTCATAATTCTTTCTCTTTCTGTAAACTTTTCTATTCTCTTATCTATTGGGGGATGCGAAGAAAAGTAATCAACACTCTCAGTTTTTTTAATATATTTAACATTTTCATTTTTTAGCTTAATTAATGCATCAGGTAATCCCTTCGTTTTTAAGTTTGTCTCACGAAGAATACTCCATGCATATTCATCTGCCTCATTTTCCTGTGCCATTGAATATATATTATTAATAATTATACTTGTTCCTACGTGTGTCATTTCTCCTAATGTTTCAATTTTCATTTTTTTTGCAGCAATTTCTATTCTTACTTTATCAAAAGCATGTGATAGTTCAATATGTCCCATTTCATGACCTAAAATAGCTGCTAATTCATCATCATTCATTAAATTACAGAGCCCTCTAGTTACAACAATTACTCCTCCCGGCATCGCGTAAGCATTTGGAGTTAGATCTTCTAAAACAAAAACTTCATAATCAAAATTTTTCTTTTTTTTAACTGCCAATATCTTCATTATATTATTAATTCGATTATAAGAAATATTTTTTTTTCCGGGACTAAATCTTTCTTTTAAAGCTTCTCCATACTCTTTTTCATCTAAATTGTCAACAGGCACTGATTTAACGAGAATACCTGTTAAAGATTCTGCTGACGCCCCCATTAATCTAAAAAATGCTGATGACGAAAAATCTATTTTAGAATCAATCTTCTGATAATAAAGATTTATTATCAGAAAAATAATTAAGGCTATAGATATCGGCAAAAAAATAAATTTAATTTTCATTACTGTATACTTTCTTTTTATATATCATATTTATCAAAATTAAAAGAATTCCTGCAATAAAGAATATCGTTGATTTTATTATCAGATTCTGTTCTTTCAAATCAACTATAATCATTCTGAAAAGACATAAAAGAATAAATGAAACTGCTATCATTCTTAATGTTTTATCCTTATGAATAACTCCGGCTATATATATTATGAATGTTTCTATTAACCATAACAAAGAATGAATTGAACTATCGAAAGAACTATTTATATATAAGGCAATACACAAGAATAATAAGTAATACAGATATCTGTCATATTTTAGTTGAACTTGCTTTTTAATAATTCCTATAAATCCATTTCTGTTTGAACTATCTGGAACTTCCAGATATTTACTCTGTCTTATAGTAATTATGAATACGCATTGAAGAGATACAGCGATGATACCTAAAAACCATCCCTGTTTATAGAAAATTCCATCAGCAGACACCTTTGTACCTAAATAAAAGGCAGTTTGAATCATTGATGCTAAACAAAATAATACTGAATATAATTTTAATCTCCATGGATTTCCATTTATGTATTTACAGCCAAAGAATATTAGAAATGATATCAATACCCAAATTGGGGAATGATATATTCTTAGAATTTGAGATTTTACTGCCAATATAATGAGTAAAACAAGAATTTCGATATTTAAATTATATAGCTTACTAATTATAATGTTTGATATTTTTCTTTTTAATAAACAATAATATAAAAAAACAATTATTGCCGCAATTTCTATAAATAGTCTTACTTGAAAATGAAATCCTTTAATATCAAAATATTTTTCAGAATTTAAAATTATTGCTAAATGAAAAATTATAAACAAACAACTTAAAAGAAAACCCCATAAATAAAAATTATTTTTTAATCTGTATAATAATTTAACTTTAGTAGAAGATATTAAATCTCCGATTTCATAAGATAGTATCGACAACAGCAAATAAATAATTCCGGGTAGAAGCGAGGAAATAGGATAAAATATTTTATAACAAAACCAAAGAACTGAACTAAACAACGTAAACATTGAAATAAAACGGCAAAAGAAATCATTATTTTCAGAATAATAAAAAAGGTTTATCAATGGAATAATAATGAAAGGAAGAAAATGATATAAAGAATTTATAATATCATATGAGATCTCAAAACTAATGAATCCATTAATGCAATAAACAAAAACAGAAATTACCTGCCCATATTTCAATGATGCATTTTTTAATCCAAAACTTACAATTGTTGAAAATATTAAGAAAATTCCCCAAAGAAGATAATTTCGAAATGAAAAACTTGAAGAAAAAAATAATGCTGAAAGTATTATAGAAGGAAGAATTCCTGTTATAAACCATACTTTAGTATTTAAATATTTTACTTTCTTATCTGAAGACATATAAACAATAAAGAATATTCCCGACACTATTGCAGTTATTCCATATTTTACTAATTCTAAGTTATTCGAGAAAGAATTTAATCTAATTAGATTAATCAAACCAAAGATATAAACACTGCTAGCAACAGATAATACATTAAATACGATTCTATCTTTGTATTCTATCAATAACACTAGATATAGGAATATTATTGATGAACAAATAATTAGACCATTACCAATACTAAAATTATTTAATGAATATATAGCATAAAGAATAATAACAATAATTGCAAAAATATTAACAGTCTTAATATATTGATAAACTGGTTTCAGCCTTTTTTTAGTTATTATATATAAAACTAAAGCAGATCCAAATAATAATATTTCTTTAATTTCTTTGCTGATTGAATACTGATATAGTGTTATAAAAGACATAAAAATATTAAATGAATATAATATAAAAGAAAATGGAAATCGTATTTTAACCGTATCTCTTCTATATATGTATAATAATAATGGAAACAAAACTATTATGAAACTTGAAATAA
>Ga0208459_1001199_pt1 | contig 25246 bp, 36 predicted proteins | sample AD_UKC087_MetaG_FD_184433 | JGI IMG/M metagenome (GOLD analysis project Ga0208459, IMG submission 184433) | Active sludge microbial communities of municipal wastewater-treating anaerobic digesters from USA - AD_UKC087_MetaG (SPAdes) (version 2) | ecosystem: Engineered > Bioreactor > Anaerobic >... | reverse complement strand
GAGGAATGATTGCAAAAAGATTGGTAAAGACAATTTAGCTGTTAGCTTGCAAAAACGATTTTTGTACTGGTTAATATTTTGTCCAATTTGGTTAGTTGGTGTGTTGGGTTAGCCTTGCCACTAACGGCTGCGTGTATGAAACGTAGCCATGCAGAACACTTGATATAAACTATCAAACCTTAATTGGCTATGTTTTATACACGGTGTTAGCACCAGTACTGTTTATTTGGTGTAAATTTAATTTTCTAATATTTATATATAAATAAAAAAAACAGATGGAATTGAGAAAAATTATTGCAACGACTATTAGAGAATATCTTAACGAAAATAAGATTACGAAAACTGTATATAGAGGTGGTTCTGAAATAGGAAGTAATCATTTTAATGCAACATTTTATACTGATTCAGAATTGGTAGCTAAAGATTATGCAAAACAATTACATGGAAACAATAAAATATACAAAAAAAATATATCTTTTAATAATCCATTAGTTTTGATTAAAAGTCAAATTGGGGAAGGTAAATTATATGAAATATTGGTAGATATATTTGGTGAATTATATGTACCAAATGTATATAATTTTCCTTTTGAGTTAAACGATAAACAAAGAATTAGTATAATAGAGTATGCAAAAAATAACGGATATGATGGTATTATAATGGATGATACAGATTTTAATAAACAAGGTATTATTAGAAGTTATATAACATTTTAATCGAAGCACTTCCGTAGTATTGGTGCTAACGGTTACGTGTATGGGTAGTGTGGGAATACGAAGCACTACCCTGTCAAAATAGTAAAAACTTAAATACAAGAACAAATGATTGAATTACAACAAAAACCCACATTACCTATACACGGTGTTACCAGCAGTGTTTTTTGTTCTGATAATTTGGAGCTAATGAACACTATTGAAAGTAATACAATAGACTTAATTTATTGTGATATACTTTATGGAACTGGTAGAAAGTTTGCAGACTACCAAGATTTAAAACCGATACGGAGTGAAATTGAAAGCCACTACATACTACGAATAAAAGAAATGCACCGAATATTGAAACCAACAGGGAGTATTTATTTGCAAATGGATACTAAAATAAACCATTGGATGCGGTGTATTATGGACGATATTTTTGGGTATGATAAATTTAGAAACGAAATAAGTTGGTGGTATAAAAGATGGTCAAATATTTCATTTGGTTTTCAAAAAATGCACGATGTAATATTGTTTTATTCAAAAGATAAATCAAAATTTAACATTCAATATCAGGATTACGCAAAGCCAAATGAAATTGAAGATACAGTTAGGGGTGTGATTGATGGCAAATTGGTAAGATTAAAAAATGAAGATGGTAGTTATAAAAAGCGTGAAACTGAAAACAAGGGTGTGCCATTACACGATGTTTGGGAAATACAACATATACAGCCAACAGCAAAAGAAAGATTAGGTTATGATACCCAAAAACCAAAAGCATTGATTGAACGAATAATAAAAGCAAGTAGTAACGAAGGCGATTTGGTTGCAGATTTTTATTTAGGTAGTGGCACAACCGCAGTAGTTTGTAAAGAATTAAACCGAAATTTTATCGGATGTGATATTAACCCACGAGCGATTGAAATAACACTACAAAGGTTGAACGATGCACGGTCTTAACATTGCTGGTAACGTTTTGGGGCTTTGCGTTCGGGCGGGATTAACAGCACAAAAGTAGAATATGAAAAAACAGTTTAATAATAGCACAAATGTTGAGGATAGCACGTCAGCCCGCCTGACGCAAAACCCGTGTTATGTGCAGTGCGGTGATAATTTGGAACTCCTAAAATCACAGCCAAATGAAAGCGTAAATATGATTTATTGTGATATACTTTATGGCACAGGTAGAAACTTTGGCGATTACCAAGATTTAAAGCCAATACGAAGTGAAATTGAAGCACACTATTTGCCACGATTAAAAGAAATGCACCGAGTATTAAAACCAACAGGAAGTATTTATTTACAAATGGACTGGAGAATATCACATTGGATTAGGTGCTTAATGGACAATGTTTTTGGTTATGATAATTTTAAAAACACTATTGTTTGGTGTTATGGTGCTGGTGGTGGACACGGTAAAAAATACTTCCGTAGAACACACGATGACATTCACTTTTATACAAAATCAAATGAATATACTTTTAATAAACAACTTAACCAATACGGAAGTAGTTTGCAGGATTGGTGGAACATAAAAGGGTTGCAAGATAAAAGTGGTTTTTTTCAAAATGATGATGAAATACAAATGTATGCAACCCAAAAACCAAAGGAACTAATAAGTCGTTTTGTTTTAGCTTCCACAAATGAAGGTGATGTAGTGGCTGATTATTATTTAGGCAGTGGCACAACCGCAGTAGTTTGTAAAGAATTAAACCGAAATTTTATCGGATGTGATATTAACCCACGAGCGATTGAAATAACACTACAAAGGTTGAACGATGCACGGTCTTAACATTGCTGGTAACTATGTTATATGAACACGTTTAGTACACATATAAAACCGTGGATAGAAAATAAAAACACAGAGAGATAATGAAAACATGGATAAAATTCATATTCTATTTAGTCGTAGGATTATGCTCTATGGCAACAATAGAGATTGGTATTATGCTATTACTTGCACCAGAGACTATTTTGGCAAGTACCTTTGCAGGCGTATGTTGCTTAATATGTAGTATCCCATGCTGCATGTGGGTTATGTATAATGGATTCAATTTGAAATCATGGTAAACTAACCGAGAGTTGGGGATGATAACAAAAATCTGGGTATACACAACTTCTGACGTTATTTCATTTTTATCAGTTAAGTTGGGGATGATAACAAAAATCTGGGTATACACAACTTTAGCGTTGCTGATATTATCAACAACTATGTTGGGGATGATAACAAAAATCTGGGTATACACAACTTTAGCGTTGCTGATATTATCAACAACTATGTTGGGGATGATAACAAAAATCTGGGTATACACAACCCGCTTCCGGGATAGATCATTCCGCTCTCTGTTGGGGATGATAACAAAAATCTGGGTATACACAACACACTACAAATTTTTCACAAATTTCATCACGTTGGGGATGATAACAAAAATCTGGGTATACACAACTTTCAAATAATATTAGGACATTGCCATGACGTTGGGGATGATAACAAAAATCTGGGTATACACAACTGAAAGAATTTTCTTCAATTTTATCGGTCAGTTGGGGATGATAACAAAAATCTGGGTATACACAACGGTATATCATTAATTTCCAGTACTTTTAAAGTTGGGGATGATAACAAAAATCTGGGTATACACAACTTATTCTAATTGCTATTTTATTTTCACTTCGTTGGGGATGATAACAAAAATCTGGGTATACACAACTTCATATTTCCTGCTACTTGGGAAAATGGTGTTGGGGATGATAACAAAAATCTGGGTATACACAACGACATTTGAAGTTAGATCGAATTAACTTTTGTTGGGGATGATAACAAAAATCTGGGTATACACAACTTTCCAAAATGTAAGGTGCAAGAAATTTTTGTTGGGGATGATAACAAAAATCTGGGTATACACAACAGAAAAACATTTGTTAAATCCTGGAGATATAGTTGGAGATAGTAACAAAAAACTAGGTACACACAACATAATTTCGAATGCTGTTCATCACCATCTGCTGTGGGTAATAACAAAAAACTGGGTACACACAACTACACAACTACTTGGACACTATGTCCAACTTCTTGTCCAACTTCTCATCCAAATTGTTGATCATAAAAAACCAGGTATACACAACTTGACAAAATCCGGTCACACACATATTTATAGTTATGAAAATTATCATAACCGAAAATCAAGTTAAAAAACTAGCATCTGAACTATCTGAAACCAGATTTATTGATATACATAATGATGTCAAGAAAATGCAAGATGATGATACAATTATCGTATACCATGGTTTCTCATCTTATAGTTTTAAACAAGCGTTACTTATTGCAAAATATGGGCTCAGCGGACAAGAAAGAGCAAATAGAATTTACAGTTATGAATATAATAACAACCCCAATGGTCTCTTTGTTACAATAAATTTTAATGTTGCAAAAAAAGAATTCGCAAAGTCCGGAATTATTATGGAATTTGCAACCAAAATCCGTAATCTCGAAGCCCCAGTATGGCCCGGCGGACGTTCATATTACGTGCAAGGAGAATTTACCCAATCATTCAAAGACGACAAAGAAAGAGAAGAACAAAGACTTAAAAATAGAGAAAAACATAAAACCAGCCAATATCCTGCAATAAATCAATCCGATAGACCTGAACTCGCATGGGCATTATATGAGGGACCCGAAGCACAGGCATTATTCATCGGAAATCTTAATCCAAATATGATAAGAGCTTTCTGGGTTAATGAAAAACTTATTAAAGATAATCGTACTGGAGGTAAATGGACAAGACTCACAAGAAAAGAATTTCTTAAAAAATATTATAGGGACGAATACCTTAAAATTAAAACTGTCGGCAATGATAAACCCAATTATACTGAGGAATATTATAAGCGACAAAATAAAATATTTTTACCCAATGAGGATCTTGATATAAACAAACTAAAAGAATATCTCAAAAAAAGAGATTATAACTTTGATGAGTTTGTCGACTATTATATCAAAAACTGGGATGATTATGTCCTCAACATCTACTTCTATCCTAAACAAATCTCACAATTAAAAAAATTATATAACATAAAGTAATTATGAGAATCTTAATATCAGAGCAACAACTTAAATATCTTGCAATTCAAGAAGCAGAACTAAGCGGAATGAATAGAGATGACCTTGGCTTGTCAGTAGGAAACGAATATGACAGGCGAATTTATGATCTCACCGTAAATTATATTAATAATAAAAATGAAAATCTAAAAGTATTTTAAAACTAATTACAAATTAATTTTTAATGAAAAATGAAAATCAACATATAAAGAACTTCTTCTTATTTCTTGAAAAAAAAGAAAATCTATCTGAAAATGTTGAAATGACTGATGACGATAGACTCTCCGATATGGATGAGGATGAGATTGTAGTATATCAGGACACGTTGGAAGACCTATTGAGAATTGGCGAAGGTATTGAGAAAATCATTCTCGATGACCGTCGCACTCCTGATGGACAATACATAAATGAAATCACTATATGGATTCGGATTAACACATGGGGCGGAATTGATGAAGCAGAATGGAAAGCTGCAAAAAAACTTGATAAGTTCATCGGGACTGGTGGGTTTGTCAGATATAACGTAGATGCCGAAACTAATGTTATCACTCTACATTTTCAAAATAATGTACCAATGTATATCGATTAAATGAATAATGATTATAGCCATATAAAAAACTTCTTCAAATTTCTTTGGGAAAAAGAAAATCGTGAACCCTCTTTGGATATAATAATGAAATATATGCCTGAAGATTTAGAAAAAATAAATTTCACAAAAATGAATAGCGATAAAATTAGGGAAAGTTTAACTAAATACCCCCAATTAATTGATAAATTTGATTTAAATAAATTGGATAACTTTGACATTATAAATATTTTACACGCTCAGCCACAATTAGCCGATAAATTTGATTTAAAAAATAAAATAGATTCTTCAGGAATTACATCGATTTTACAAATGCAACCACAATTAGTCAATAAATTAAATTTAAAAAAATTGAAAGGTTTTGATATTGTTGATATATTAATCTATTCACCTCAATTAATTGATAAATTTGATTTAACTATGTTGAATGACTATCATATTCGTGAGCTTGTACAATATCAACCCAAGCTGTCAAAATATTTCAATGACCGATTGTTAAAAATGAACCAGGACTTTCTGAGAAGAAGAGATAGGGTAGAAGAAAGAATTGAAAATGATATAACAAGAATTAAAAAGAATAAGGTATTAAATGAGAGTACCTATAAAGTATATCACGGAACTAATGAGAAATTCAGTAAGTTCGATTTTAAAAGATCAACTCAGGGCATCATATGGTTCACAGATAATATCGACAGCATTAAAAACCACGAACACGGAGGCCAAGGTAATAAATATATTATGACCCGTTACATCACTATTAACAATCCTGCAGGATGGGATGAATATGAAAAATATGGGTTACAACAACTAGAAGATATGGGATATGATGGAGTAATCCTTCCACAAGGAGATAAAACAGATTTCTTCATCTTCTCCCCTAAAAACATTTCAGCTAAAGATCCTGACAAAATCATATTCAAAAAAGTTAAATCATTTAAAACTGAAGAAGGTAACTTCAGCATATATGATACCCAAACAGATGTCCGAAACAGGGCTTCTATGTTTACAGTCTTTGAAAGCCCTGATGGATGGATTGTGAGAAATTCAATTGTTCCTGAAGATCTCCGTAGAAAAGGACTGGCAACGAATTTCTATAAAAAAATGAACGAACTCAGCAAACAAAAAACAGGAAATCCATTAAGATCCACTCAGCCTCGTACATTATCAACAGGTGAAGTCGTTCATGAATTGTCAAATGACGGTATTCAACTTTGGGATAGCTTCGTGACAAAAGGTCTCGCCAAGAAGCTCGGACATAAAAACTATTTATTTATTTAACCCTCCAACATCTGACTGATGTATCACTTAGAACTCGAACTGTAAACTTCCAATCTTTCATATCCTTGTTATACTTACAAGCATTGTTATAACAATTTCGGATGCTCATTGCCAATTTCTCAGATGTTGTATTACCACTGGTAATCTTCACTTCAAATGAATCTTCTGGTTCCATCTCAAAGAATGGATACTTGGACTTCTCACCCCGTTTACGGGGAATAGGAACTCCCTTTTCGATTTTGATATTATTTGAGCCCATAATACTTCTTGAGTAATTCTTCTTTGGATAGTTTACTTGCTATTCTAGCCCTTTCTTCTTCTTCAAGTTGTGCCTGAAGTTCGTCTATCATTCTGCCAGGCCTGTTATTTCTCCGTCTGGGAGGGTTAACTGCATCGGGATCTTCAGGATCGCCAATTCCACCATCTTCAGGCGAACCCACAATATCTTCAGAAGGATTGAACCTGTAAGTACGAAGTTCTTCGATTAATTGTCTTACATTTTCCTTATCATCTTCATTTCCATTGAATATCATTGGAAGCATAATATACGCAAAGGGTTTATTCATTTTATTTAAGTCATTTGGACCAATCTCCCCGATATCAATCTTCTTTCTGTCTTCCACATCAGGACGAGCGCACCTACCAAATGTCTGTAAGAATTTACTCTTACTCAATGTTCTTAATGGCATAATACCTGAGAAACCCGATACATCAATACCTTCAGCGAGAATATCGTAATGTAAGACAATGAGTTTTTTTGTTGGATTTGTACCGTCTTCTTTTAATCTTTTAAGAAAATCAGCACGACGAGTTGTTTCACCATTGATGAAATTTCCTATTTCATCATTAGATGACACCGCATATATGTCAACTCCTCTTGCCCTTAATTGTAGATATTCGGGACTGTTGTTTATAAAGTATTTAATATCACTAGTGTCTCTTGCTGTCACTAGAATTTTAGGAGTTGTTTTCTTCAATATTTTTTCGTGCTGTTCGAAAGTATCTTTGATGATCTTGTTCAGACTTCTTTCATAGTCATCACGATTATAAACTCCATCAGTAACAACATAATGTAAACGAGGTCTTACCATTTTACCCATATCAATAGCCTGACGGGGTATCATTTCATAAAGGATTTCCCCATAGAGTTCTTTGTTATTCATTCCTCTACCCTTGTCTGATGGAGTGTGAATTGTTGTTGCAGTAAAGAAATAACAACGCTCGGTCTTTAAGATATGGAGAATATCATGGAACTGTTCCTGTACGAGATAATGGGCTTCGTCGTTCATCGTAATACTGATTTGACGATTGGTGAACTGAAGTCTTGCTTCTTCAATTCGTTCAGCGGAATTGTATGTCGAGAAGAATATCAAAGGAAGATCCTGTTTCTTGGCTTTCTTCATCATCTCAATAATTCCAGGAACGCCAGTACCACTACCTATTTCAGAGAATGGAATGTCGGCACCCTCAAGTTTGGCTCTGATACGGATTTCTTCAAGTTCCTTTTCGTCTGTCTTGCCTCCACTATGAACGAACATATAACGAGCTTCGATGTTCTCATGAACAAGAAATCCATAGACCTCCTTCAATAATTGATAGGTAAGAACTATCCTTGGGGCGTTAACCACATACATCCTGAACTGTCCTCTATGATTAAGGATATCGTCAGCGATGATTGCCGCCTGACAGAATGTTTTACCAACGCCTGTGGGCATACAGACAATACCCTTGTCACTTTCTACACATTTTTCCACCGCAGCCATCTGGTAGTTATACAACCTATCGAATACATTCATATTCTTCTTCGGTTCGGCTTTCTTAAATAATTTATCAAATATTCCCATGACTTTATTTATTGAATGTTACTTATTACTTCTCTTACCGTGTTCCAGAAAACAACATTGTTATTCAACATTGATCTGAAATCGTCATACCCGAAACATCTGAGTTTATTCTTGAACATCTCGGCTTCGGTATAGAAATTCAAGTCTTTTGCAGTTGTAAAAACAAAATGACGATAGTTCTTGGTGTCGGTCATATCAGCCACAACATTGTGAGCCAACATCCCATCACTAAACATATTACTCAGATGGTCATCTTGGTTTGTCAAGAAACCCTGTGTGTTGGTTCTGTACTTTATCTGTACTACGCATTTCTCGTTACGGATGTTAACGCCAATACCGTCAACGCCATTGTCATTCTCCTGTGTGGGTTTGTAGTTGTAAACTCCAACCCTATTATCAACTGGATGCAACATAAGGAATAACTCAACAAAGAACTCAAATGCATCACCAGCGTATTTGTCACGGTCATACCGAATGGGGTCAATGTTCGCCTGTCTTTCGATATTTCTCATCAGGGCTGACATTGTGTTCACGCCTTGGAACAAACCTGGAAGGTCGTGACACTTGGTTTTAAATGTGTGTTCTAATATCGTTTTCATATCTTCAAGTATTACCGATTAAATAAAGTCCATCCAAAAGTCTTTACGAAATAATTCAATAACTTTATGGTCATAAATGTGCCCAAAGCCAATATTACCATTACTATTTTTCATTAATTCTAAAAATTCAGGATTTTCCATTGCCTTTTTAATAAACGGAAGATTTTTTGGGTCGTCAGCAATTCCGTAAGCATAATTCATTAATCCATATTCACCAATTTCATCCACAATTGGAACAGAAACACCATTAGTCCAAATTACTTTTGGTATTCCGAAATGGCCATTTTTATTGGTGTTTGAATACCTACATTTAATTACCATATTTTTCTTATATGTGAGATAAATTACGGGGTATTTAAAATCTTCTGTTTGTTCCTTTGAAATATGTTCCTTATCATTTCCGTAGGCTGAACGGCTATAAATGTAATTTACCTTTTCTTCCCCATTCTTTGCAATTAATTTTTCAAATTTTCTGTACATTCCATTTGGTATAAATCCCATTTTAGAAATATCAACTCTTTCAACAATTCCATCGCTTCCTTTAATTTTTGTAAATGTTGTGTTGGGTACATTTTGTAAGCAATAAAAGTCATAGGTTGTGTTTGCTCCAAATGTTTTCATTCCTTCTCCTTTAGTGTGGATTTCAAGATATAATATTTGTTTACTTCTTAAAAGTTTATTAACTTCTCTGAAAGATTTTCCGCCGCATCTCCAACTATCAGGATGAACAGCAACAAGATATCCACCTTCAACAACTTCATCAATAGTTTTAAGGACAAATTTATCCCATAATGTATGTGCATTACCCCTATTATCTTCTCCAATATTATACGGAGGATTCATCACAATCACATCAAACTTCTCAACTCCCAAATCCAACATATGCTTGTTAAACCCTTCAGTCAAGTATGAACCATTATAGATATTCAACGCATATTTGTCTTCGGGGTCAAAGGCATACATATAAAGAAATACATTCTTCGGCTGCAACTCACAAACATATATCATGTTCTCCATAATATGTTTGTAACGCTCTTCTTCATTGGGAATTGTCCATTCCAGGCCTTTCATCAACCTCTGGACAACAACAGATATGAATGTTCCAACTCCATTGCAGGGATCCAACCACTTCAGATTGGGATTCATCCATGCGGTGTGAGGTAAAGTGTCAAGCATCTCCTCAACCAACTCAATGGGTGTCATAATCTCACCATACTTCTTGACTTCAACATCCGAAACCTTTACATACTCTCTGAGCATCTTGACCACCTCTTTAATATGGGACATCTCACCTACAACACCTCTTTTAATGATATTTTTGATTTTGTTGGTGATTATGCGATGTTCAACAGTATTCTCTTCCATAATGTCCAATATCATTGAACGCTTCTGTTCAACGGGAGCTTCGTCAATTAACTTCTTGAGTTCAGGAGTCATTCCATTGATACCTTCGAGTATCATACCTTGGATAAGGTCTTCGTAGAGATTTTTATGTTCCTGTGTCATGTCTTTATCATTTGAATTACGATGTAAAGATAAAATACATTTTTCATATAAACAAATTTTTTGTGATATTTTTTGTGAAAACATACAAAAAAGTTCTACAAGGAAGTCAAACTGCATTGGGAAAGTCAATCTGCATATATAATGGTATAAGATTTTTAAAAATAATTTTTTCCACTGGTTTGTACTGGTTTGTACTGGTTTGTACGGTCCTGAAATCCCAAAAAAACTTCATATTTTCATTTGGAATCCTCATTTCTTTTCCTTATATTTGAATTATAGACTTTTAAACGTATAACTTTTAAATCATCAACTATGAATCCACATGTGGAGAATGCAATCAAAGACAAAGAGAAGAGAAAAATCAAACCAAGTTTCGACCTTCCAATGCATGAATTTATTCCTTCATGCTCAAGACAACTATCTCAATGGTATGGGCCAGCAATAATAAACAAAGTTATTAAAGACCATCCTGAAAAGATAGTTAAAGTTTCAACAAAAGAAAAGGCTGGCGACATAGCAATCCTTTGTAATAGAACAGAATATGACCCCATCTTAGATAAATACGTTGATATAGGATACCGCCTTAATATAGAAGGAAAAGTTTCATTCACTGATATAGAAACTGGAACGACACATGCAGTAACTCACATTAGGTCATGGCACAAAATGAGTGCATTTCTTATCATCCTTGTTGACCAAGAAGATCGTTTCAGAACGAGATATTATATCCTACCTAAAGATTATGTGTGCAGTCTGACCGCAGGATCCATGAACAACACCAAAGATGAAAACAAACATAACGAATTTGTTGATGGTAGATTTACGATTAATAAAGAAGAAGCTTATACGGAGTTTGACAAAAGAAATCTCCTTAAAGGAACTTCATATAAAGACTTGACAGATTACATAACATATCTCTCAAGTTCTGTCGGGTATACATTAAGTAAACCCAAACAAGAAAAGAAAAGGAGGTTATATCGTAATTCAATAGTATCGGCTTCCGTTAATCCTGTTGTTAATACAAATAGAAGAATACCACACGCAAAACCAATTAAGTTCGCATTTGAACTATATGGGTCAATTATTGAGGGAGAAACTAATCGAGATACAATTATTAAACTCGTTGAAACAATTGGCGTTCATAAAGCAATAAAATTCTTTCCTAAATGCTGGCTCTCTAACGTCCCTAACCAATTTAGAACATATAAAATGGGAGAATCTAACTACTATTTAAATCCGAGACTTTCAACTAGGGATGTTAAGTCAATCATTAATAAGGGTAATAAAAGAAGCAGGCTTAACATTAAATTGATTGAAGATTAAATATCACAATGGCACTAACGTAAATAGAAGGGGGGAATCAAAATCCCCCTTCTTTTTTATCAATAAAATTTGGAAATCTCAAATAACCTTTCTATATTTGTCCATATAAACATTAACCGTTATGGAAAATAAAGTATATGTCAATACTGGGGATACTAACCATACTACTATCAAACTCCCCGATTTCATCCTCCTTAAAGAATCAAGAAGGGAATGCAAGAAACTGCAAAACGAAATCGACCAACTCCACGCTAAGATAACTAAACTCTATAATCAACTAAATGACGCTTATAACAAAATTACCGCCCAAGACAAGGTAATCGATGGGTTCGTTAATAATAACCTCCCAGAAGTCAAAGAAGACCTACTGGCATTGAAACGTGAAGAACATTATATCAGACAACTCAATGAAAATAAAGTGTTGCAACAACGAATCCATGAACTACGTGCTCTAATTGATAAAGATATTTGGACTAAAATGAAATCGAAATGACAAAACGTAGATATTCTAAACGAAGAATTGAGGTTGCTTACTGGACAGCTAAGGATGATATAGAAGGATCTTGTAGCCCCAGCGGACATGCAGTACTTTATGTATCCGAAAACTACGATGTCAATAGAATATATGACCTGAAAAGGCTTAAAAGAAGAAACGAAGAAAGCAGAGTTTACGATATCTCCGAAAATTAACGAGCCAAATTATGGATAATGAAACATCTCATTTAAATCGAAATAGATCGTAAACATAAATCTATCTCTGTTATTGATGTATTTATAGTTATGAAAATCATCATAACAGAATCTCAAGCTAAAAAAGTCATTGAATATCACAAAAAGGGATTAACCGAAGTTAGATATATCAGAGGATATGAAGATATTGAAAATCAAACTCCATTAAAAGATGATGAAACTATTATCGTTTATCATGGGTTCTCCTCTTATAGCTTTACTTCAGCAATTCTTATCGCGAAATATGGCCTGAGCGGTCAGGAAAAAGCTAATAGAACATATAGCTACGAATTTACCAATAATCCAAAAGGTCTCTTTGTTACTGTAAATTTCGACACCGCAGAAAGAAATTTCTCTGGATCTGGTATTATTATGGAATTTGCAACTAAAGTTCATAACCTCGAAGCACCTGTTTGGGTTGGAGGAAGATCATACTTTGTACAGGGAGAATATACAAAATCATTTAATGATGATAATGAAAGAGAAGAACAAAGACTTAAAAATAGAGAAAAACATAAAACCAGCCAATATCCTGCAATAAATCAATCCGATAGACCTGAACTCGCATGGGCATTATATGAGGGACCCGAAGCACAGGCATTATTCATCGGAAATCTTAATCCAAATATGATAAGAGCTTTCTGGGTAAATGAAAGACTTATTACTGATCGACGCACCGGTGGTGAATGGATAAGATTGTCAAGAAAAGAATTCCTCAAGAAATATTATAATGAAGAATACTTCAAAAATGATGAGGAGTTATTTAAAAGACAAAATAAAATATTCATGCCCGATGATAATTTTGATATTATCAAATTTAAAAACTACCTTAGCGAAAGAGATTACGACTACAGTGAATTTATTGAATATTATATCAAAAACTGGGATAATTATGTTATTAATATGTATTTTTATCCAAAACAAATAAACCAATTGAAAAAAATATATGGTGTGGAATGAGAATGAAAATCCTAATAACGGAACAACAATTTTCAATACTTAAAGAGGCAGAATTAAAGGAGCTCCGTAGTAAAAACTATCAGGGTAGACCGGCACTGGATGTATTAAAAGATTATATTGAACAGCATGGTATTGATAATGTATGTATATCATTCAGAGATAGTATCCACACAAGTGATATAAACAAAAGAAATCAATTTAATACACCGACCGGTTATTATTTTTATCCACTTAAATCATTTAAAGACGAATTAAATCTCAATAGTTGGACAAGTTTCATTCGTCATTTTCCCTTTGGTTATGATAGACCATATGTGACATTGTTTACCATTAAAGATAAAGATGGTATTTTATACACATCATCGTCAGATGAGGAAAAATGTCATATGTATGCTAAAAAATTATACGACATGTATAAAAATAATCCAAAAGTAACCAAGCTATATGAGAAATACTTAAAAAAAGACCCATCAATCACAGAACCGCATAATCGAGATTATCGTGTTAATGTAAATAACGTGGTTAATTTATTGTGGATTTTTATTTTTGAATTGGCAAATCTTTTAAGTATAAATAAAAAACAATATTTCACGTTTCCACTTACATTTTTTAACATTTTATGTAGAAAAATAGGGATTAATGGGTTTGTTGACGATATTTGTGGCGGTTTTATACATTCATCAGAAACTTGTCAGGGCGTATTGTTCAAATTTAAATCTATAACAGATAATGTTGTTATCATTGATTCTTATGCCGAAAGACAAGATAGGCCAATTTCTTTTGAAAAAACAACATATGATTTTCAAACCAAACGATCAAATTTTTTAAAATTTTTATATGAAAAATTCGGAAAAAAAGTTAGAATTTATTATGATACAAAACAACTTCAAAGTAAATTAAAAAATGATTTTCCAATACTCGTTTCCTTTGATGACAAACCATTTACATGTTTCTTTATTAATAATAAAGGTGATTTAAGTATAAAAAATCTAAATATTGATAATTTAAATAATAAAGAAAAAGCCGCATATATTAATACCAAAACAAAAAATTTTAAATATGACTATGTTTCTAAAATAGATGAGTATTTCAGATTGCCCGAAACATCAGAACTTTATATTGGAAGTAAAACGAGTGATGGTTTGAGTATACCAACAATCATTGATATAAATGGAAATGTTGTCAAAATGCAGCCAACACTAAATATGAATCATACACTATTAATTGCCTGTATGAACAGTCTAACTAATAGTCAAAAATATATTGATCATCCACGTCTAACTCAAATAATACAAACAAATCCATTTTATATTGCAGTTGCAAGTATAGAAGATGATGTGGGACGAAGTTCCAATTATAAAAATGTCATTTTAAATTTAAAAGGTGAAGAAGATGTTTCTGGTCTGGATCCAAGAAAACTAATGTCACACCACACGGAATATTTTAATATTTTACTTCATGATGATGTTTTTAAACTTGTTTATTCATTTGATAAACATATAAACAAATTTGTTGCAAAACCAAATATATCATTTGATACACCGGTTTTTATAAATATACATGGTCAATATGATGTATCCGGACTTGATAGAGAATCTCTCGATGATTTTTATCAAAATGTTTATGATAACACCGTAGATTTTATTCAAAATAAAAATCATGGGCAACAATAAACAACATATAAAAAACTTTTTTAATTTCATAGAAGAAAAAGACGGGCGAAAAATACCTCTTTCAATGAAATTTTCTCTGTTTAATAATGAATTAACAGAAGATGAAATTAATATGATTAAATATGATATGCATGCGTCAGCAAGAGCTAAATTATTTAATAAAAAAATTCATGATAATTTATTCTGGACAGTTAAAGAATTTGGTATTGTTTCACCATCGGTTGCTTTTGCGGTAACTCCTTGGAGTTATATTTTTATTAATTTTAATGTGGAAAAAAGTGTTGAGGGTATTGATTTTTCAAAAATAAACAACAAACAAGGTAATCTTAGATTTTTGACCGCATATTATAATTCAATCCAAGATGATTTTACGTATCAATTATTGGAATATAGAGATGGGCTTATTATTTCAACTAACACAAATAATAATTCATCTTTTAAAAGAAAGGATGGCCACCGTTCCTTTCTTTCCTTACAACCAATTAATGTAAACACAAAGGGCTGGCCAGATCCAAATTTTGTTCCAAAAAATGAAAAACAGAAAATGATACAAAAATACACCAATACTTTTTTAAATGAAATAAAAAAATATAATCCACATAATTTACCAATTAAAAAAAATGAATAATATTAATCAACACATAAAAAATTTCTTTCAATACTTGAATAAACGTGAAAATCGAGAAATCCCAATTTTATATAAAGTCTTATTTTTTCCTAATATATTAACAAAAGAAGATTTTGATGAACTTTTTTATAATTCTAACCCATACTATAGTGTTATCAGAACAAAATATTTTAACAATATAACGAGCAACAATTTTTATCACGTTAACCAATTTGGTAAATACGATAAAAATATTGCATTTGCAATTTTGTCAAAAAACCAATTTCATATATCATATTTTATTAATAAAAAAGGTGAATTTGATGTTGGGAATATAGATATTAACAAACTTATAAATAGAAAAGATAGAGACGCATATCTCAATTCTTTGAAGAAAAAAGAAGTGTTTTATAATACAGATTCATTTGGAGTCATATTTCCCAATCTAGCAGAAACAATTATCATTGATTTGGAAAAAACGCCAAATTTAGAAAATATGAAATTGACGTTTGTTGATAAAAACGGTACAATAACAGACATTGATCTCGATCCTAATAAACTAAAAAAAATTTTACTTAATCCAGATACTACACCACAAAAAAGAGCAACTTTCCTTAATATTTTTATAAAAAAACCCTTATTTTACAATATTTCAAACTATGGTGTTGTAGCTAAAAATATCGCATTAGCGCTATATAGTGAGAGACCAATATTAAGATTTATTAATCTCAATGGTGAGCCAGATCTTACTGGTATTAATTTTAAAACCGACATTTATAGAAAAGTCTATAATCGCCAACTCAGTCTTAATTATTTATTAAGTTATTTTAACACAATACAAAATAAATACGAATATGAATACATTGATCGTCCAGATATGATAGGACTTCCAACCAATTTATTCCGAGTATATAAATGCTATCCCGGCGAACATCAACCGATATTTATTAATGAAAAAGGACTTCCAAGTTTAAATGGTATTGACTTGATTCCAGATAATATTAAAAATAAATATGAGGTAGACATTTCAAACACCAAAGAATTGATTGATAATGAAAAATGAACAACATATAAAAAGCTTTTTTAAATTCATAGAAAAAAAAGAAAAAAGAAATATTCCTTTCTCAATAAAATTCACCTTATTTGATGATGAATTGACAAAACAAGAAATCGGAATCTTTAAATATGGACTTGATTCACAAACAAGAGCAGATTTATTTAACAAAAAAATTAAGAAAAAATATTTTTTTAATGCTGTTATGGATTTTAGCCGTTATTCACCATCAGTTACACTAGCATACAGTCGTGAGGGTCCAATGTTTATTGACATTAATGGTAATAAAACTGTCGAAGGAATTGATTTATCAAAAATAAAAAAGACCGGAAATATATCAGATCTGCATGAATATAACGCATATATTAATTCAATACAAGATACTTTCTCCTATCATGGCCTTGAAACACATGGTAACCTTCTTATTGCAAATATTACACTATTTAAAGGACATGATCGAATTCATCACACGGCCGACATGATTTTTCACCGGAGAATAAATATTAATAAAAACGGTTATCCCGATCCGGATTTTAATATCGAAACTGACTTTCAAAAAATTGTACATCATAATACTGTTGCTTTTTTATATGAAATACAATTAAGAAATAAATTAGCCGGAAAATAACATTTTTATTTGGAAAAAAGAAAATAAATACATACCTTTATCAACTAAAACATATTATATTTGCGGTTGATATAAGGTATTTTTTATGCAAAATAATAATAACCAACATATAAAAAATTTTTTTAATTTTTTAAAAGAAAAAGATGACAAAAACATACCGTTTGAGGTGAAATTTACCACATTTCCCCATATGATAACAAATAAGGATGTGGAAATATTAAAATATGATTTCGATCCATTCATAAGAGCAAATATTTTTAATAGAATAAAAAAACGTGAAGAACGTTTTATTGTTGTTCAAACATTTGGTATGGTCTCACCATCATTAGCCCTTGCTTATTCTAAATATATAGGTTGGATATTCATTGATATTGAGGGAAATATAAGCGTCAAAGATATTGATTTTTCCGTTTTTAAAAAAACTACAAATGGTTGTTATCTTAAAGCTTTGAACACTTATTTAAATTCGATACAAAAAATTTTTTCATATAATGATATTCATTTTGTTGATGATCTTATAGTATCACCTTTTAACTATTATAAAAGAGTGTTTACTTACCCTAAATTGATAAATGTCAATTTAAATGGACAACCAGAACCAGACTTTAAACCGAAAAATGTTATAGAAAAAAATATACAAAAAAATACTGTCGAATTTTTGAACGAAGTAAACAAATATGGATGTTATGATAATAAATAATAACCAACACATCAAAAACTTTTTTAAATTCATGGAAAACAAAGAGAATAAAAAAATACCTCTTATAGTAAAATGTGTTATGTTTGATGATGAAATGACAAATAAAGATTTCAATTTATTTAAATATACTATTAGTCCCAGTGAAAGAGCAAATATATTTAATAAAAAAATTAAAAATATTTTCTTCCGAAATGTTTTCAAATTTGGTGAATATTCCCCAACAGTCGCCCTTGCACAAACATTTTATAATGGGCCTATGTTTATTGATATTAATGGTAATAAAAGCATCGATGGAATTGACTACACAAAATTAAACAAAAGTGGCTGCATCTCACAACTTCAAGAATTAACAGCATATATCAATACTATACAAACCGTTTTCTCTTACAAATACCTTTATAATATGGATGGACTTTTTCTCACACCCGAAACTGTGATAAATGCTACCAACCAAAATAGATCTATTACGTATTTTAAAGTAATAAATATCAATTTAAATGGCTATCCAGATTTAAACTTCATACCAAGAATTGATTCGGAAAAATTTATATATGAAAACACTTCTTTTTTATTAGAAGCCATGAAAAACAAAAAAAACCTTCAACAAATATAAAACCCAACAACAAAATATGAAATGTTTTCTTAAACAAGATAATAACCAACACATAAAAAACTTTTTCTTACATCTAAAAGAAAAAGATAAAAGAAATTTGCCGACAACCATAAAATTCATTTTGTTTCCCGATAAAATGACCGATAATGATTTTAAATTTATAAAATACAAAATTAATCCCATACATAGATCCAATGTGTTTAATACACTAATCAAAGAAAATGAAAAATACTATCTGGTTAAAGAATTTGACTCAGTTGTACCATCTCTCGCTGTTGCATATGCACATAGCAAATACGGGTATGGTTATTATACCGTCTTTATTGATATTGATGGAAATAAAAGTGTCAAAGGTGCAAATTTTTCGAATTTGCGATTTAATTTTTTCAAACAGACATTTCTGAAAACATTTACAACATATGAGGAAACAATAATGGCTTATCTTAATTCAATACAATTTAAATATATTCATTTTGACCTTGATATCGATGATAACCTCATTGTTTCCAATAAGACTGAATATGAAATTGATAAGAATCAAAAGGTTATAACCAGCCATAACCCTATATGTGTTAATGAAATGGGATACCCCGATCCTTATTTCGAACCAAAAGATGAACAAGAAGAATTAATAAAGGATTACACAATTTTTTATCTAAATGAAATTAAAGCCGCAGATGATGATAAATAATAATCAATATATAAAAAATTTCTTCTTATTTTTAAAAGAAAAAGAAAAAAGAGATTTATCGGCAACCATAAAATTCATCTTGTTTCCCGATAAATTAACCAATGAGGATCTTAAATTTATAAAATACGAAATTAATTCCATACGTAGAGCCAATATGTTTAATGCTCTAATCAAAGAAAATGATTTATTCTTTATGGTTCAAGAATTTGATACGATTGTACCATCTCTTGCTGTTGCATATGTTTTAAATAAAAATGGCGCGGGTTATTATAGTGTGTTTATTGATATTGATGGAAATAAAAGCATCAAAAATGCAAATTTTTCAGATTTACTTAATCTTACCAAAATGTCATTTATGAATAAAGTTACACCATATGAGGAAACATTAATACCGTATTTTAATACAATACAATGTGAATATACTTATTTTGATATTGATATCGTTGATGATCTCATTATCTCCAACAAAACTAAATGTGAAATTGATAATAACCCAAGGGGATTAACCTTTTATTTACCCATATGTGTTAATGAAATAGGATATCCTAATCCTTATTTTGTACCAAAAAATGAAGAACAAGAAAGAATACTGAATTATACAATTGATTATTTAAATAAAATTGAAGATAAAAGGAAAAATGCTGAAAAATAATAATCAATATATAAAAAACTTTTTCCTACATTTAAAAGAAAAAGATAATAAAGAAATACCCGTTTCAATAAAATTTATCTATTTTCCGGATTATATGACAAATATGGATATTGAAAATTTTAAATATAATATTAATATAGTTGAAAGAGCAAATATATTAAATCATATAACAAACCATCCTTTTAAATTTCATATAGTTGGAAAATTCGGCGATTATTCACCAAATATCGCTCTCGCTTATAGTAATCTGGGACAAGTCTTTATCAATGTAAACGGAGAAAAATGTATTGACAATTTTAATATTTTAACCAGTGAAAGAAAAAGCATAACAGATAAACCTACTGCCGCATATCTTAATACTATACAGAATAATTTTATGTTTAATAATGTCTTATATGATTCTAATAATAACCTTTTTTCACATATAACCACTTATATATTTACCAATAATAAAAATGAAAAAAAAGTAATAGAATATTGTAATCCAATATGCGTCGATTTAAATGGAAACTTACGAATAATCTTTAAACCAAAAACCGGATTTGAACAAGCTTTAAAAAATAATACAACCGAATTTTTATCTAAAATTGAAACTTTTTTATCGAAACAAAATGATAATGAATAACCAACATATAAAAAACTTTTTCCTACATTTAAAAGAAATAGATAATAGAAATTTACCATCGGCCGTAAAATTTATCTTGTTCCCCGATAAATTAACCAAAACCGAACTCAATGTGATAAAATATTATGTGGATGTAACAACAAGAACAAAAATTTTTAATAAAATGGTAAATAATAAACCACACTTTATATCGGTTTATAATTTCGGTACCATTTCAGATTATATCGCATTTGCCAATACTACCGTGAACGGACCAATATTCATCGATATTAATGGAAAAAAATCTACAACTGGCACCGATTTACAAAAATTAATTGATTTTCAATATGATAGATATATCGCCCCATATATGAACTCAATACAAAATGATTTTATATATTATACAATTTATTTCTTTTCCAATCTCTTTATATCATACGCCAGCAAAAAACAATTATTAACATGTCATAAACCAATTAATGTTAATAAATTTGGATATCCCGACCCCGGATTTAATCCATTGGATAAATTTCAAGAACGTGTATTGATGAATACTATCGAATTTTTAAATGATATAAAAAATTATGAATAGAAAACAACATATAAATAACTTTTTTAAATTTTTAAAAGAAAAAGATAATAGAAATATACCTCTTCCAATTTTATTTAAATATTATAATGATTTGATAACTGAAAATGATATACATCAATTATTACATGTTGTCGATCCCAAAACAAGAGCAAAAACTTATAATGTTATTACTGATAATAAATATAAATTTTTGTCAATTATGAATTTTGGCCTTATCTCACCTATTTCCACCCTCGCAATGACTTGGGATAATATAATTTTTATTGATTTTAATGGTAACGTCTCAACTAGTGATCTTATTCCTTTAGATTTTGAAAAAGTTGATAATATGCCACATAAAATATATATGAACGCATATTTAAACTCCATACAAAACAAATACACTTATACCGCAGTCAAATTTGAAAATAATCTTCTTATTGGGTTTGTTCGATGTAATGATAAGAAAATTCATCATTGTTATCGGGATCTAACTTATATTAATTACGAGGGACCAGTTCATATCAATCTAAAAGGAATACCAGACCCGAATTTTATAGCAAAATCTTCTATGCAAAAACAAATACAAAATAACACCGCTAATTTCTTAAAAAAAAAAATTAATATTATAAAACAAATTTATCATCATAATTAAATTAATACAAATTTCAGAAACATTCGGCGATTGCACAGCCAAATATGCCGTGGAAATGACCCACTCCCAGACCAACCTAATTGCGAATATAACAAAGATAAACTAATATCTGATTTACCCGAAGAATTAATGGACAGAATCTTTATTGAAGCCCGAGCCCGTGGCGGGTGGTCATCAATGGACTATATTCTCGTCATTGCATAATAAACCCACATTACACCACTTTCACCCACTTAACACCACTATAAGTTGTCGTGAATCAAATCTCTATAAGGATTTAATCACCAGACATTTAAAATCTATGGTTATCAGGACAATATATTTTTGGCCCTCTGGCGGGGGTCCTGTCTGGGATTGTCCCCTGTGTGAAGTCCCCTCATTTTTTTAGATTTTAGGAAAATACGTTTTAGATTTTTAGAAGATGATATAAGTCACATGAGTTACGGTCTTTTACTTAACATAACACCTATTATAGGAAAATAACACCACTGATAATCAATATGTTATAAACCCCAGACCAGCCCGGCCAGAATAATACGACTATTATTACCTAACCCCCTCATTGTCATACAACTCAAGTGGCAATTGTCATACGAAGTTAATCTGGTGTCATACGAAAAGTCAAGTGGCAAATCGGGCAAAAAAAAAGGGACCGTATTACCGGTCCCTTCCCAGGGGGGCTCAAACAAGATAAGTACTCATTCTCTTGTTAGTAGGAGGAAGTCCCTGTACTCTATTGCTTTCTTTTTGTCTGACGTATTCCACGAATGTGTTTTACCATCTATGGCGACACGGGTGCGGAAAGAGTACCCAGTGTAATACACATGGTGGGCAATAGGGATATATGACAGGGCAAACATTCTCCTAGGAGCCCGATTAGCCGGAGCTCTTTTTTTTCCGCTCTCCGGTTTGGTTTTTTTTGTCATACGAGAAGATAAAGATTTCATGATATATTTTATTGTCAAAATAAAATATATATAAAAAAGATCAGAATACCAAATTTTTGGTTACTTTTTTTCGAAAATAATTTCAGACTATGGTTCTAGTACCATTGCGCTAATTCGCCAGTCTTCATATTTTCCGAATGGGTGTTGTATTCTTTCTTCATTAGTAATGAAGTCATGTTCCCATTTAAGTTTTGCCTCGGACTTATGTTCTTCCATTGCTTTCTCGGCACTTTTTCTTGTTTTGTGTACGCTCTGTGTAGTCCAACCATTTTGGTATATCATCGAGTTGTAAAGGAATAAATAGACCAATTCTTTATCCATAATGTGTTAGATTGTTTTGCAATATAAATATCTTCATTATCAAATAAAAGACCAGAAAATGTTGTTTGCCACTTGAGTTGTCGCTGTAGATGCTTTTTATTCACGGGGTTACTTTTTTATTATTTTGTATCTTTTATATCATATTTTTATCTTTATATTTGGTGTCATACGAAGAATGGGGGATAGATTTCTCCATCACCCCATTCACAATCAGACGAATGTATGACTTATCTTTTTTTTTCCATCCAACAATTTATTAAAACATTAAATCCAATTACAATCAGTAATACAACAATTGCTGATAAAATAACTAAAAATGGATTTGTTGTTAACATCATTTTATAAATTTTTAAGATTATTTTATATATTACTTACAGTTAAAAATATTTGGTTATAACCTAGTCTGAACATTATTAAGTAAAATCCCTTGTTTGGTTTCAATTTCTTTTTTCAGACATTCAAAAATATGTTGTATTACGGGAATTGTCCATCCATTGCCGATAGCTTTTCTTCTTTCATTATCAGGGATTCCTTCAGTAAAACCTTTGGGATAACCTTGTAATACTTCAAGATCTTCCATTGTAAATGGGACAATTTCATCTTTGATATTTGTATAAAAATTAGTACCTTTGATTTTATTGGTCGATGGCCATGTGGTAATACAATTGGCGATAAAGTCTTTTCTTATGGTTAATAGTAGTGTGTAAAAACTGTCACCTTTGAGTTTTCTTCCACGCCAGCCGGCTCCGGTCACCGCACCGGGTATATACATACTCAAGGTTGGTTTGAGGTCTTCTGGGATGGTTATTGGGAAGTTTGCCCAATAAAATCTTTCCCGATTTTGGGGTAATAATAGTTTGCTATTAATTTTTACGGGTTTATATCCAAGGGCTTCGCTAATAATACGGATCCAGTCTTTGTCATACGTTTTGACATTTTCAAGGAGGAAGAATACCGGGGGTTTGCCCAGTGCAGCTTTAGCCTCGTTAATTTCTTTTATTAATCGGACGAATTCCCAGAACAGGACGGATTGGTTTTTACTCTTAGAGATATCGAATTCATAACCATCTTTTATTAGATTTAAATACTGGTCTAGGCTGGTTACGACGATATTTTTCATTATCATTCCTTTTCGTTTTCCTGCGATTGAGAATCCTTGGCAGGGGCTACCGCCTATTATAATATCTACGTTAACAAAGTCGATTCCACGTAATTTTCTAACATCACCTATTTCCTTATAATTTGGAATATGTTTCTTGGCGATTTTAATTGGGTATTTATCAATTTCGGATGCGAGATATTTTGTGACATTAAATCCTGCTAGTTTGGCTGCATAATATCCACAGCCAATACCGTCAAATACTGAAAGTATATTTAAATTCATGCTGTTTTATATTCGTTAATTATCAGTGAAAGTTTTTCAACGTTGTTTTTAATTTCCCTATCCATTGCTTCGGTTAATTTCTTTTTGCATATGAGTCTGAATATATCATCATTCAACAGCAAATCCAGGTCATCGCCAAAGTCAGAGGTTTTTCCGATTAGTACTCTGATATCGTTAATTTGGTTATCTCTGCGATAGAAAGTAGATCTGGCATAGATATAATTTCTGGACAAAGATAATCTTAAATCTTTATCGATAACTTGTTTGGCTCGTATTTGAATGATAATTTCCTCAATATGGGCGAGCACGGATATTGGTTCATATACATCATCAACCAGTTTTTTATACTGGTCTTTCAATGATTTGAGCAATTCGCATTCGTCCAGACCAAGTTCTTTATCTATAGATAAGAAATTCGTGGTAGAATCATCATGGATTGGTGATTTCACAATATCTGCGAATGCTCGGTCTGTAATTTTATTAATCTTTGGCATATCAAAAAAAATTATATATTATGAATACATTTTCCA
>Ga0208459_1001170_pt1 | contig 25598 bp, 25 predicted proteins | sample AD_UKC087_MetaG_FD_184433 | JGI IMG/M metagenome (GOLD analysis project Ga0208459, IMG submission 184433) | Active sludge microbial communities of municipal wastewater-treating anaerobic digesters from USA - AD_UKC087_MetaG (SPAdes) (version 2) | ecosystem: Engineered > Bioreactor > Anaerobic >... | reverse complement strand
CATGCACGGTGCGGGCTCTCCTCAGGCTCAGCGCATCATGATCGCCCGGCTGGTGAACATGAAGGCTAAGCAGAAGGTGGCCAAGGAGCTCTGCGGCATCCTGAAGAGCGACAACCTCGCATGAAGGGTCCCGTCGCCATGCGGGGACAGTTGAAAGGAGAGATCATGGGCAACAAGGACGATGTGGTCATCGTGAGCGGGGTGAGGACCCCGTTCAGCAAGTTCGGAGGGGTGCTCAGGGAGGTTCACAGCACGGACCTAGGCGTGGTCGTCATCAGGGAGAGCCTCAAGCGTGCCGGCCTGAAAGGGGAGGACCTCGACGAGCTGTACTACGGCATGTGCGACCAGGCCGAGGCCGCGCTCTACGACAACGTGAACGCGCGGCAGGCCCTGCTGCGGGCAGGGCTCCCCAACACCCTGGTGTCGCTCACCATCGACCGGGCGTGCTGCTCGTCGCTGTGCGCCGTGGCGCTGGGCCGCCGGGCAATCCTCCTGGGCGAGGCGGACGCCACCATGGCCGTGGGCGCCGAGAACATGAGCAACACGCCCCTGCTCATGAACGGCCACCGCTGGGGGGGCGGGATGAAGCCCCTGCTCGTGCAGGACTACCTGAACCCCATCACCTACCGCGAGTACACGCCCCTGGGCAGGGACGCGGGCGAGATCGCCATCGAGTACGGCATCTCGAGGGAGGAGCAGGACCTCTGGGCGTACGGCTCGCAGCAGAAGTGGGCCAGGGCGGACAAAGAAGGGAAGTTCGCCGACGAGCTCGTGCCCGTGGAGATTCCGCAGAAGAAGGGCGATCCCAAGCTCTTCACGCGGGACGAGTTCCCGAAGCCCGACACCACCCTCGAGGCGCTCTCTAAGCTCAAGACCATCTACGGCAGCCCCACGGTGACCGCGGGCAATGCCCCGGGCCTCGACGCGGGGGCCACGGCGGTGATCGTCATGCGCAGGTCCAAGGCCGAAGCCTTGGGGGTGAAGCCTCTGGCCACCATCGTGTCCATGGCGAGCGGGGCGAGCGAGCCCCGGAGGATGGCCGAGCTGCCCGGGTTCGTGATCGAAAAGGCCCTCGACCGGGCCGGCCTGTCCATCGACGACATGGGCCTCATCGAGATCAACGAGGCCTTTGCCGCGGTGACGCTCGTATCCACCAAGATCCTGGCCGGGGGCGACGAGGGGAAATGGCGCGCGCTGCTGGAGAAGACCAACGTGAACGGCGGGGCCATCGCCATCGGCCACCCCGTGGGGGCGAGCGGCGGCCGCATCCTCATGACCATGATGTACGAGCTCAGGAGGAGGGGCGGCGGCTACGGAGTCGCAGGGATCTGCGGCGGTCTGGCCCAGGGCGACGCCGTGGTGATCCGGGTGGACTGACCTGTCGCATGGTGCGGCCTTTCCCGGTGCGCAAGCGCCTGGGAAGGCCTTCTTGAAACACCGCGGAAAAGCGGCATTACCAATTCTCATATACATCCGTTCAAGGGGTCGCTTCGAGCTGCCCCGAAGGAGGTATCATGCCGCTGACCAGGAACAGGGAGGACCTGTGGCCGAGCATCCCTCTGCGTGACTGGCTGGACACCCACGACACGCTCCACATGTGGACCCAGATCGTGGGCAAGATCAGGCTCGAGCTTTCCCCCATGATGAACCAGTGGTGGCAGGTCCCGCTCTACGTCACGTCCCGGGGGCTCACCACCTCTCCCATCCCCTACGAGGACCGCACCTTCCAGATCGACTTCGACTTCATCGACCACGAGCTCAGGATCTCCATCGAGGACGGGGACAGCCACTCGGTCAAGCTCAGGCCCAGGTCGGTCGCGGACTTTTACGAAGCCACCATGGAGGCGCTCAGGTCGCTGGGCATCACGGTGCGGATCTGGACAACCCCGGTGGAGATCCCGGAGCGCATCCCCTTCGAGCAGGACACCAAACACGCGAGCTATGACCCCGAGCACGCGCAGCGGTTCTGGAAGGCCCTCGTGCAGGCTGACCGGGTCATGAACATGTTCCGCTCGCGGTTCGTGGGCAAGGCGAGCCCGGTCCACTTCTACTGGGGCTCCTTCGACCTGGCCACCTCGCGCTTCTCCGGCAGGCAGGCGCCCGAGCACCCCGGATTCCCCGATGTCGCCCGGTACGTCATGGTGGAGGCCTACTCCCAGGAGGTGAGCTCCTGCGGGTTCTGGCCCGGCGGCGGCCTGGGCGAGCCGGCCTTCTACTCGTACATCTATCCCGAGCCCGAGGGCTACCGGGACTGGAAGGTCGTGCCGGAGGGGGCGTACTACAACAGGGACTTCGGGGAGTTCATCCTGCCCTATGAAGCGGTGAGGTCGTCGAGCACACCGGACGAGACGCTCCTCAAGTTCTTTCAGAGCACGTACGAGGCAGGGGCGACCCTGAGCGGCTGGGACCGCAAGGCCCTGGAGCACACCTGGGGCCCCCCCTTCACCCACCGGGAAAAGGCCGTGGCCTGGTGAGGGCGGGAATTTACGCGCGCTCCTTACGTTCTCCTTTACGCATCGCATTCCACCTGATTGGTTTACAGTTTTCTCCTGCCTTCATCGGGGTCGATCCCGATATTTCCCTTTCGACCCCGATACCGATACCGACCCCGACCCCGAACGGATTGTGCTACCTCATCTTCCTGGCCAAGGAGAACCGAACATTCCTGCCCGCACGGGAAGAGGGGGCCTGAATCTCAGGGGTCAGGGAGAACCGGCCGACCCTTCCCGGGAAGGGTGTGAGGCCATCCAACTGCATGAATACGTTGTGCATTCATGACCCGGTGTGGTAGATGTCCTGGAAATGAGGTGCTGCACTTAAGGTGCGGCCGTGAGGAGGGAGGGTATGCGAAGGACCGGGAGGGGCATGTGGGCGTTCCTGCTGTTCGTCATGGCCGCGGCCGGGTGCAGCGCCACCGGCACGCAGCGGATCCTCCTCGACCGCTACTCCGCCGCCGCCCCCGGGGTCAGCGTGGCGAACTTCAGCGTGGACGAGGTGGACTCCTTCGTTCGGTACTTCGCTTCCCAGCGGGGCTACGAGATCAGGTTCGCCGACAGCGAGGATGCCCGGGTGCAGCGGGAGCTCCCGGGCGAAGACGCCTCCCTGCTCTGGCTGGCCGAGAAGCCAGGCTCGCCCGCCATCCTCTTCATCTCATCGAACGACCGACTCACCGTAAGCTTCGTGCAGACCCCTGGGACCCCCCTCCGGGGCGAGTCAAGGGAGTACTCGAACGTGCTCTACGCCATCCTCAGGGAGAAGTTCGGCCAAGAGTGCGTCCGCATGGGAGAGCCGCCCCGCTGATCGCGGCAACCGGATCGTACGGCTCGGCCGGGTGAAGGCATCCTTTCATCAGAAGATCCCCTTCGCGCCCAGGACCCCGAGCGCCTCGAGGATGCGGTCCATGTGCGCTGCCGTCAGATCCGGTGCAGAGCATGGGGTCATGCCTTGCATTCGCACATTCTGGGTAAAATGTAATAATGCAAGACCTGACCCCCATTATTTCCAAAGCTCTCAGGCATCAGGATCCGGATGAAAAAATGCGTCGAGATCCCTTGCTCCGTGCAGTACGCGAACTATCTTGATGCCCCCAGGTATTGTTTGATAAAAAATGATGTACTGCCCAATGGGAAAGCTCCTTAACCCTTCTGCCAGTTCTTCACGGGATCTGCCCAGGGCAGGCTGTTCAGCCAGAACATGGAATTTCTGATCAATGGCATCAATAAAGGCATCCGCCCTCGATTCGCTGTCTTCCGCAATGTAGTCCCAGATACCGGCAAGGTCGATTTTGGCTAGAGGGTGTTTGAGGATAACTGCCATTTATTGTCTTTTATTTTTGGCATCGGTTCGTGCAGCTCGTCCTTCTCTCTTGATTTCTTCAGCATCCCATGGGGTAGGTTCCCCACTGTCCAGGCCATCACGAATATCCTTTTTCAGCGCTTCGAGCCTGATTGCGCGTATGCGGTCCTGCTCTTCCATGAGACGCAAGGCCTCGCGAATAACCTCGCTTGCCGAATTATACAGACCTGAGGCCACTTTCTGCTTTACCATGTCCTCAAGGTGGGGAGTAAGGTTAACATTCATTGGCTTGAAACACCTCCGATTTCTTTTATCGGCTTCAACTACAATTGTCATAGTATGGCAATCATTGGCAGTTGTCAACGTAGCTGTCCGAATGAAATGGTGGGGCAGGACTTGCATTCGCACATCCTGGGTAAAATATAATAATGCAAGACCTGGCCCCCCATAAGCGGCCGCGACTCTATCCGTTCCCTTGCGGCGCACTGACTCTCCTTGACCGGTCCCCTGCTCATGTGTATGAGATGATTGGTTAACAAAGGGGAGCACCTATGGCTGTGCATGAGATGGAAGAATACCTGAGGCCCACGCCCTTCATAGACTGGGACCATGAGGAGGTGCGCCGGTTCGCCCTGGAGAGGGCAGGGAGCGCTTCCGACCCGGTGGAACGGGCCGTGAAGCTCTATTACGCGGTGCGCGACGGCATCCGCTACGACCCCTATGCGCTGGACCTGACGGTCGAAGGCATGCGGGCGAGCACCACGCTCGCCGCGGGCAGGGGCTGGTGCGTCACCAAGGCCATCCTGCTGGCGGCCTGCCTGAGGAGCGTGGGCATCCCCGCCCGGCTCGGCTATGCGGACATCCGGAACCACCTGTCCACGGCCCGCATGCGGGAGGCCATGAAGACCGACGTCTTTTTCTGGCACGGCTACACCTCGGTGTTCCTGGAGGGGACATGGGTCAAGGCGACCCCTGCCTTCAACGTGGAGCTCTGCACCAGGTTCAGGATCAGGCCCCTGGAGTTCGACGGCCGGAACGACTCCATCTATCATCCCTTCGACCTCGACGGGAAAAAGCACATGGAGTACCTCAATTACCGCGGCGAGTTCGCGGACGTGCCCCTCGACGGGATCATCGCCACCTTCCTCGAGAAATATCCCGTCTCCGGGGACTACGGCCGGGACGGGGCGGACTTCGAGAAGGACGTGGACGACGAGACGTCCGGGGGCTGAGACCGAAGAGAGGGCCTGTCGATAAGGGAGCGGGCAGTCCGAACGTGCTTGCGCGGCCGGACCGGTTTTCCGGACCTTCTCCCCTTTTTAAGAATATAGAATGGTATGCCCCTGCGCCTCCGGCGGGTCAGGTTGACACATTCCGGTCACGACACCATAATAATTCTTGCCGAGATATGAACACCCACCCAGGCACCACTCCACCGTTATCTCAATCGGGAAAAAGGAGGAACATTTCCTATGGAAGAAAAAATTCATGTTTTGCCCGAGACAGAGTCGGTCAGTCATGTTTCGTGGGGAAGCATTTTTGCAGGGACCGTGATCGCCCTGATAATCCAGATCACGCTCGTCATGCTGGGGCTCGCCATCGGGTTCGGCACCATCCAGCCGGCTGTCCAGGGCGGGGCCCTTCAGGGCTTCGGCATCGGGGCAGCCATCTGGTGGATCCTGAGCAGCATCATCGCCCTCTTCGCGGGCGGATGGGTGTCCAGCAGGCTCGCAGGGCTCCAGCGCAAGTTCGATGGAGCGCTCCACGGGCTCGCCACCTGGGCTCTGGTCACCCTGCTCACCATCTATCTGCTCACCAGCGGCATCGGCTTCGTGGTGGGAGGGGCCTTCGGGGTGGTCAAGGACGCCATCGGCATATCCACGCAGGCGGCTGCGCAGGCACTCGGCGGCGCCCAGATCGGCGGGACCCAGGATGCCCAGCGGACCCTTGCCCAGGGCGGCGCTTCGCTCAGCCCGCAGGCCCTGAACCAGCTCCAGGAGTCCACGAAAAAGATCCTGGCCGGCACCTTCACGAATACCGACCGCCAGAACATGGTCAACCTCATCATGCAGAACAGCACCCTGAACAGGCAGCAGGCCGAGGCCCTGGTGCAGAGGGTCGTCACCACGACCCAGCAGGCCCAGGCCCAGCTCCAGCAGGCCCAGGCCGCAGCGGCCGACGTGGCGGCCCAGGCCACCAGGATCATGACCGTGGCCGCCGTCGTGTCGTTCTTCATGCTCGTGCTCACCGGTGTGGCGGCAGGGCTCGGCGGCATGGCAGGGAGGGTCAAGGGGATCGTACGGGTCTGACCCGCCCGCCCCGGGCATTCCGGAGCGGACGATGCCCATCGTCTGCTGACACCGCAGGGAAGACGATGCAGGCCTCACATCACGAGGCCCCGGCATTCCGCGAACAGGAGGCATTCCGACCGGCGCCGTGCGCAAGACCCTGAAAGGGAGAGGCACGGCAGCCGGTCGATCGGTTCAGTAGTCCTTTTCCTTTGTGCGCCCGTTCGTGCCCGGACCCGGGGGCCTGCCCGCGTACACCCAGTCGAACTTGCCCGTCCCCTCCTCGCCGTTCAGCTGCCAGACATCGCCCGTGCCCGTGTTGATGACCCAGGTGGAGGCAGCGGTGTCGAGCTGGTACTGGAGCACGGGACCAGGGGGACTCTGCGCCCAGGCCGCCCCCAGGATGACGCACATCCCCAGGAGAAAGCCGATGGCAAGGCTCTTCACGTCTATTCCGGGATTCTTCATCTTTCATCCTCCCTCGGGCTCATCAGCCCTTAAGACTAAAGAATAGCCCGCAGGGAGGCCGGCGGTACCGCACCCGCCCGGGAAGAGTCGTCCGTGGGGGGCGGGGCCTCTAGAGATGGATCACCCGCTTGCCCGTGAGCTTCTGCACCCTGCCGATGGCGTGGAACAGGCCAGGCCTGGGAGAAAACGTCATGCCCAGCAGCTTCCAGGAGATGAACTCCATCACCAACCCCGTGTCCGAGACCGTGTCCATGTAGGCGAAATGGGTGCTCGTGGGGAAGGCGCTCAGCCTGCCCCTCACCCAGACCGGGTAGCCTGCCTGGGAGAGCACCGAGGCCCAGATGTCCACGTCGGACACCAGAAAGCCCAGGTGCTGGACCACGGGGCGGCGGTCCGCGTCCAGGCTCTGACGGTAGAAATCCGACCCCACGCCCGGCTCCAGCAGCTCGATCTCGATGCCCTGGTGATACGCGATGGCCATCGTGCCCGTAAACCCCCTGGGCTCGTAACGCTCGTACCAGAAATCCGGGCTACCGCCGGCGATGAAGAAGGGGCCGATGCCCTTTCCCTCCAGCACGCCCGCCGCCTCCACCACGTCGGGCACGGCGATGCCCAGCTGGTGGACCGGGGGCAGGGCGAACCGCTTCCTGAACTCGCTTCCGATCCCGTCCACCGCCTTCCGAAAGTCCGGTGCCTGCATCAGATCTTCGAGTAACACCATAGGATCTCCTCATGAGAATATGCTTATCCTCTTCAATATAAGCTGCAGGTAGTGGGAGGCAAGACATTTCAGGCCCGGCCCGCCATCTGTTCCCGGTCTGCCGGATGTGCTTTCCAGAGGAAAAGTATTGAAGATTTTCCGGAGGCGTGTATATCTGCACAGGAGCAAGGGGGGACCTCCATGACGAAAATCGAGCTTGCACTGCTGCTGGCCCTCGGCGCCACGGCCCTGATCGTCTCGGGCATCGGGCCCTATGACCGCGCCACCTGGGTGCTGGAGGTGATGCCCATCCTCCTGGGCGTGCCGCTCCTCGCGGCCGTGTACCCCCGCTTCAGGTTCACGCCCCTGGCCTACCGCCTGATCTTCATCCACGCCCTGATCCTCATGCTCGGCGGCCACTACACCTATGCACGGGTCCCCGCAGGGTTCTGGGTGCAGGATCTCTTCGACCTGGCCCGCAACCACTACGACCGCCTGGGCCACCTGGCCCAGGGCTTCATCCCGGCCATCCTGGTGCGGGAGGTCCTCCTCCGGAAGTCCCCCCTGAAGCCCGGGAAGTGGACCTTCTTCCTCGTCACCTCGGTCTGTCTCGCCCTGAGCGCCTGCTACGAGTTCATCGAGTGGTGGGCCGCGCTCATCGGGGGAGAGGGCGCGGCGGAGTTCCTGGGCACCCAGGGGGACGTCTGGGACACCCAGTGGGACATGTTCCTCGCCCTCATCGGCGCCATGCTGAGCCAGGCCCTGCTGTCGCGCCTGCACGACCGGGAGCTCGAGAAATACCCTTCTCAGGGTTTTCCCCCCTCGCTGAGAGGCTGAGTCGCACCATTCTCCCGCATCCCTGGGCAGTGCTGTTCAGCTCCCTTCCTCGGGGTCGGGGTCGGTATCGGTATCGGGGTCGATCCTGATATCTCTTTCGACTTGCGCATCATCTCGCGGTGGGCGTCATACAGTGAGGCATCTCTGATCGGTATCGGGGTCGATCCTGATACCTTTTTCGACCCCGATACCGACCCCGAATGCATAGCGATTCATCGGGGGTTCATCCTTTGCCCGGACACAGGGAGAACCCAGGCAGTCCTGCCCGCAGGGCCCGGAAGTTGATTCTCGGGCCACCGGCCTGCACATGTATTCTATACGCTGCTCCACGAGCAGCCTTTCACCGTTGAAGGAGGTCATATGCACGCGGACCGGGAAGCGCTGGTTGTGCAGGCGCAGGAGATGGAAAAGACCGTGGTCATCACGGGGGCGGCAAGCGGCATAGGCAAGGCCACTGCCATCGAGTTCGCCCGCTCGGGCTGGAACATCGTGGCCGTGGCCAGGAGCGGGAAGGGGCTCGAGGAGCTTGTCCCCGAGTGTGAGCTCCTGGGGGGCACGGTGCTGACCCAGGTGGCGGATGTGACCGACCAGGTGAGCATGAACACGGTCGCGGCGAACGCGGTGGAGAGCTTCGGGAGGATCGACGTGTGGGTGAACAACGCCGGCGTCATCCTCTACGGGAAGTTCGGCGAGGAGCCCCACGAGCTCTACCGGCAGGTGATGGAGACGAACTTCTTCGGCTGCGTCCACGGGTCTCGCGCGGCGCTGCCGTATTTCCGGGAGCAGAAGCAGGGAGTGCTCATCAACGTGGCCTCGTTCGCCGGGAAGCTGGCCATGCCCTTTTCGAGCGCCTACTCGGCGAGCAAGGCGGCCATCGGGGTCTTCTCCCAGGCCCTGCGCATGGAGCTCCTGGCCGAGCCGGACATCCACGTCTGCACCGTGTTCCCCGCCTCCATCGACACCCCCCTGTACAGGCACGCGGCAAACTACTCGGGGCGGGGGGTCAGGCCCATCAGCCCGGTCTACCTGCCCGACAGGGTGGCCAAAAGGATCGTGAGGCTCGCCGGCAGACCCAAGGGCGAGGTCCTGGTGGGGTCCGCCGGCAGGGCCGGGAGCCTCATGCATGTGCTCATGCCCGCCCTGTCCGAGCGGGTCATGGCCCATATGGTCTTCAGGAGAGGGTTTCAGGACAGGGCCGCGCCCATCACCGACGGCAACCTGTTCCAGTCCGACGACGAGCTCACCGGCATCGACGGAGGGTGGACAAGTTCACGGGAGCGCTCTGCGCTTCGCCAGGCCATGATCGGCATAGGGGCCTTGGGCCCCGGGATCGGAGCCCTGGGCTGGCTGCTGGGCAGGCTCTACCTCAAGCGCGTCTGACGGCCGCAGGTACCGCGGTGGAAAAGCCATGAAACACGCCCTCGAAAAAGACACTCGACATAACCGAAGGGTGCACACGGAGAAAACAGGGTGGACGCAGGCATGAACACCTCCCCGGTCCGGGACCGGCTTGTGAGCGTCCTCGTAGGCATGGCGTGCCTTGTCGTCATCGTGGCGGGCATGAAGGCCATGGCGCCGATACTGAACATCTTCCTGCTCGCCTGGCTCCTTGCCGATGCGATAAGCCCCCTGCCGAACTGGATGATGCGCAGACGCGTGCCCAGGACCCCCGCGGCGGTCGGCACGCTTCTCATCGTGATCTTCTGCGGCATAGCGATCGCCACGGTGATGAGCTGGTCCGTCATTGGCCTGAGCCAGAAACTGCCCCAATATCAGGCCACCCTCACAGGCACCTACGGCACGGTGGTCGATTTCCTCGCTTCCAAAGGCGTCGACATCACCCAGGTCAGCCCCCTGGCAAGTCTCACCCCTGCGCGCATCTTCAGCTTTGCGGGCATGATCCTCGGACAGATAGGCAACCTGCTCGGCGACACGCTCCTGCTGCTCATCCTGGTGGTCATACTCCTGTTCGAATTCATCGAAGCCCCAAAGCCCGGGCAAAGGGATGGAAAGGCGGACACGTCCCTCCTGTCGGTCTTCCGGGAGGCGAGCAGCGACGTCAGGGTCTATGTGTCCGTCACCAGCAGCACCGGGGCGCTCCAGGCCGTCATCAACATCGCCCTGTACGCGGTCATGGGCATAGACTATGCCGTGACCTGGGGCATCCTGTTCTTCTTCATGAATTTCATCCCCGTCATCGGGGGGTTCATATCGGTCATCCCGCCCGTGGCCCTGGGCTTCCTGGAGTCGGGCTGGGAGGTCGCCCTTGCGGTCCTGGTCCTCTTCTCGATCAACAACTTCGTGTGGGACAATATCCTGAAGCCCAGGTACATGGGAAGGTCTTTGAACATCCCGTTCCTGCTCATCATCCTTTCGGTCATCTTCTGGTCATGGGTGCTCGGCTCCGTGGGCACGATCGTGGCAGTACCCCTGACCATGGCGATCAGGAGCCTTTACTACGGCAGCGATCTTTCCTCATGACCCTGATTCGGCTCTGGTCCCCTCCCGGCCATCATCGGTGTCGGGGTCGGTATCGGTATCGGGGTCGAAAGGAAAAAAGATCGGGATCGACCCCGATCCCGAACGAAGGGCGCTCCATCGTACCCCCGGCGCTCATCTTCCAGCGCCTTCCGGTTGCGGGGTTCTAGGCCGCCCCTCCCTGAGCCGCGATGAAGCCCCGGGCGGGCGGGCCTGATTCGGCCGGGGTGCCGGCGACCTGGGCGAGGTAGACCTGTCCGAGGTTTTCGATGTGGCCTGCGATGTTGTCGAAGTAGTTCAGGTGGATCTGCTCCTCGTCGATGATGGTCTCGAAGAGCTTCATGCTCGTGCTGTCGCCGTTCTCCCGGCAGACCTCCCGCAGGGCGTTGTAGATCGCGATGGCGTCGTCTTCGAGCCCCACGTCGAAGGGGAAGATGACCTCGACCTTCTGGCCCTTGACCACCTTCTGGGCCAGGTCCGTGGTGGGCTGCCCTCCGAGCTCCTCGATGCGCTCCGCGAACATCTCCGCGTGGCGCATCTCGTCGATGGCGATGAGCTTGACCTTGGCGGCCAGGTCGCCGTAGTCCATGTCCGCGAGGTTGTAGTGCTGGTTCATGTACTCGTGGATGGCGTGGAGCTCCATGGAGCGGGCCCTGTTGAGGGCGTCGATCACCTTCTTCCTTCTTTCCTCCCTGGCGTTCTTGGCCATGAAAAAAACCTCCTCATGAATTTATCCATGTAGTAACAGTAACCTCCAGTTCTTCAAGATCATGAGAGTATTTTATGGCGAAGCCGCCAGTGCCTCATCCAGGGCCCGCGTGCACGAGATCGATGACCGTCACCTCGGGCGGGGAGAGGACGCGGATGGGCGGGCCCCAGGTCCCGGTTCCCCTGCTCACGTAGAGGAGGGAGCCCGGGAGCTTCAGCAGCCCGGTGACGTGGGGGAAGAAGATCTTCACCAGGAACCGGAAGGGAAAGATCTGGCCGCCGTGGGTGTGGCCCGAGAGCTGGAGGTCGAAGAGCCCGAAGGAGCCCTCCTTCAGGTGGGGCTGGTGCTTGAGGAAGAGGATGAACTGGTCGCGGGGGAGGCCTGCGAGCAGGTCGCCTTCGCGCATGCCTTCGAACATGCCCATGCGCCTTGCCGTGGGATCGTCGACGCCTGCGATGGTGATGAGGCCCGGGATGGTCATCCCCTCGCCCCTGAGCACGGTGAACCCGGCCCTCCTCGTGATCTCCAGGGAACGGTCGATGCCGGCGTAGAACTCGTGGTTGCCGGTGACGGCGTACGAGCCGTACCGCGGCCTGATCCGGGCAAGGGCGTCCGCCAGGTCCGACAGGTTGTCGATCTGGCCGTCCACGAGGTCGCCGGTGGACACCAGGATGTCCGGCCCCTGCCGGGAAACGACCTCCGTGATCCTCTTGAGCCTCGCCTCCCCAACGATGAGGCCCAGGTGCACGTCGGAGATCTGGACGATGCGCACGCGCCCCACGGACGAGGGGATCTTCTCCGACGGGACCACGATTCGGTGCGCCCTGATGTTCAGAGCGTCGAAGGCCCCGTAGACGGCGATGGCCAGGCTCATGAGCAGCGGGACGAGCAGGGCGGTCCTTGCCTGGGGCACGAGCGCACCCAGGTCCCGGTGAAGGGCGAGCCCGAGGCTGAAGGCCGACAGGCGGTACAGGTCCACCAGCAGGGACAGGGAGAAGAACAGGAAGATCACCCCCATCCAGGTGTAGCCCAGGCAGGCGAACAGCTTCGCCGGCAGCTCGAGGCCGTGCTGTTCGAGGAACCTGACCAGGATGGGGGTCAGGACCATGACAGCCATGAAGAGGCCGAGCCCCAGGCCTGCGGCCGTCCCGAAGGGGAAGGCCGCCCTGACCTTCAGGAAGGCATACACGTGGACCGCACTGTAGAGCCCGAAGATAACGAGCAGAAACATGGGCATGACTGCCGCCTCCGGTGGACGATCTTTCTGCGTGCCCATAGTACCTCACGCGTAAGGACCTTTAAAACCCTTTTCTTGTATGGTCCTGAAAGGGAGTATCCGAGAAGGGAACAGATTTGTTTTTCCAGGGGAAGAAATCTGTCCCCTTTTAGGATGTTCGACCCCGATACCGATACCGACCCCGACCCCGACGAGGGAGGGAAAAGGCTTTTAGCCAAGCAGGCGGAAACATGCGTACAGGAGAGCCGGGCGGCCGCTTTGGTCCTGATAGAGAAAATGCCCCTGGCGATTATTATAGGATGTATCGACGAACGAGTGATTCCCCATGTTTCCGTGAGAACGTGCGCCCTACAGGCGCCTGGGCACGAGTCAGGCGCCGGCGGGCCGTTTTGCCCCTGTTCCCTGCTGGATGAAAAGGAGGGCCCCATATGATCACGAGCGTTCAACTGGCTGGCATCTGGGGCTTCGCCGCCGGCTCTGCCCTGCTCATCGGCGCGTTGACGGCCTGGTTCCTCCGCGTGCCGGAGCGGGTGACGGCGGCGCTCATGTCCTTCAGCTGCGGAGCCCTCCTGTCGGCGCTGGCGTTCGAGCTCATGGGAAAGGCCTACCAGGACGCCGGGCTCGACACCCCGGCCATGGGGTTCATCACCGGCATGACGGTGTACACGGTGGCCAACTTCTTCCTTTCCTACCGGGGCGCCAGGCACCGGAAGAGGTCGTCCCGCTTCCAGCCGTCTGAGGCGCAGGAGCGGGGCAGCGGGCTCGCCATCGCAGCGGGCTCGCTCATGGACGGCATCCCCGAGGCCGTGGTCATCGGTCTGAGCATGACGAGTGGGGCCATGGTGAGCCTGGTGGTCTTCTTCGCCATCTTCGCATCGAACATCCCCGAAGGGCTCTCCAGCGTGGCGGGCATGAGGGAAGCGGGCCGCTCCCCCTGGTACGTCTTCGGGGTGTGGGTGTTCATCGCCGTTGCCACGGCGTTCATCGCCATGGGGGCCTACTGGTATTTCCGGGAGCTCTCCCCCCAGGCCATCGCTGCAGCCACGGCCATGTCGGCCGGGGCCATCCTCGCCATGATGGCCGACACCATGCTCCCGGAGGCCTTCAGCGAGGAGTACGACTTTGCCGGGTTCATCACGGCCCTGGGCTTCCTGGTGTCTTTTGTGCTAACAAGCATGGGTGTATGAGCTCGAACAGCTATGAAGCCAGGGACATCGGGGTGATCTCGGACACCCACGGCCTGCTCAGGGAAGAGGCCAGGGACAGGCTCGCAGGCTGTGGCCTCATCATCCACGCAGGCGACGTGGGCAGCCTGCAGGTGCTCGGGGACCTGAGCTCCATCGCCGAGGTGGCGGCGGTGAGGGGGAACGTCGACGGGGGCGCGCTCGCGGACCTCCTGCCCGCCACGTGCGAGCTCATGGTCTCGGGCCTGAAGGTGTTCGTCATCCACCAGCTCGACCTGATGGGCTTCGACCCGGCGTCCCGGGGCATCGACGTCGTTGTCTGCGGCCATACCCACAGGCCTGCCTCCGCATGGAAGGGGGGTGTCCTCTACCTCAACCCGGGCAGCGCCGGACCCCGGCGCTTCGGCCTCCCGGTGAGCCTGGCAAGGCTCAGGATCGAAGGCGGCCAGGCCCTGCCCGAGCTCATCACCCTGGCTCCCTAGGGACGAGGGCGCCGCCGTCCCCCTGCCGGACGGGAGGGCTGCCCGCAGAGGGCCCGGTTGACCCTTTTGAAACCTTTCCGGCTTCTTATCATGTCCCTGTATGAAGTGCCGTTTTGCTGTCATCGACAGGAGGGTCCTCCTCTTCGTTGAGTGCGTGGTGTGCTTCTTCATCTGTCCTGCTGCGCTCTACTTCGTCAGGCACTGGTTCGCCTGGAGGATCACGCCCATCGTGCTGGCCCTTTCACTGCTCTGCTTCGTCAGCCTGGTCCTCGACAAGGGGTTCGACCGGTCCAGGCTGTGGGGCCTGCGGCAGCTGAAGACCCACGTGAAGGGCATCCTGATCGCCTTCATCGGCCCTGCCGCGCTCCTGGGCGTGTTCACGTACCTCTTCTTCAGGACGCACTTCCTGTACTTCATATCCGCAGAGCCCAGGCTGTGGTTCGTGTTCGTCCTCTTCTATCCCCTCCTCGCATGCTACCCCCAGGAGGTCCTCTTCCGCGCCTTCTTTTTCCACCGCTACGGGCCCCTGTTCGGCAGGGTCCCGGTGATGATCGTGCTGAGCGGCCTGAGCTTCGGCATGGCGCACCTGTTCTACAACAACCCGTTCGCCCCGGTGCTCTCCACATTCGGCGGCATGCTCTTCGCCTACCGGTACGCCCGGTCAGGCACGCTCGTGGCCTCGGCCATCGAGCACGGGCTGTGGGGCAACTTCCTCTTCACCATAGGCATGGGCTGGTTTTTCTACAGCGGTTCCATCAGGTGACCTTCGCAAGCCAGAGGAGCCCTCTGTGGTCCGCACTGCATTCGGGGTCGGGGTCGGTATCGGGGTCGGGGTCGATCCGGATTTTCCTCCAATCCGAAAAGGGGGCAGATTAACTATGTTGATTCCCCTAAAATAATTCAGAAAAAAATAAATCTGTCCCTTTTCGGGGTCCCTTCGACCCCGATACCGATACCGACCCCGACCCCGATGAAGGGAAGGGGAGAGTTCCCCCTGTGCACGGATTATGCACAGTGCTGAGATCAGGATCACCTGTTGAACATATGAGGACGAACACGGCGGCTTCGGCACGCACGAAGCCGCCCAGGCAGCACGAAGGGGAAAACGATGAGAAGAATCTGTGCATGGTGCGGACGTGACCTGGGGAGGGTGGAAACCTCCCTCTACCCTGATTCGATCGTGAGCCACGGCATTTGCTCCACCTGCGCCCAGAAGTATTTCAACAGTCCCAAGAGGCCTGCAGGCGGCTTCTTCATGCGCTTCAAGCACCCTCTCCACCACCTCGTGAGGACCTGAACGGGATGATGCCCGGACCTGCCTGCGCGCACGGGCGCTGTCGAGCCCGCGTGCAGGGACAGGTCCGGCGCCTCGCCCCCTGCCGTGAACGATCCTTTGCGCCGTCCCGGCGGTCGGCTTCCACTGGATGAGCAGCGACATTTTCGTACCCGGCGTGTACGAAAACAGTCCCTCGACAATGCTCAGGCGTGTCGTCAACGCCTGTCCTGAGCATCCGACGCACATCTTCCGCAAAAAAAAAATTGTACCCGGCGCCGAGCCCCTCTGTCCGGGACCCGGCCAGGACACTTGAGCGTTTTTTGCAGCATATTGTCTTGATTTCTCAGGGCGCTCACTTTATACCTTCTTTGAAGCTCAAACACGCAGAACCGCAGTGTCAGCAAAGGGGGAAGGATATGGAAAAAGGCGTGGCAACGGTCGTAAAGGTCGAACGGGAAAACCAGGAGATCACCTCGCTCACCTTCGACGGGTTCGACGAATCTTTCAAGAACAGGAGGGCGGGCAGCTTCCTCTCCCTGAAGATCCAAATCGACGGCCAGTGGAGCAAGCCGCACCCGTTCACCATCTCGTGCGCGCCGGAAGACCCGTTGCTGAAGGTGACCATCAAGAAGGCCGGCCCCTTCACGCAGCAGGTCCACCAGCTCCAGCTCGGGGACCAGGTCATCCTGGCGGGCCCGTTCGGGCTGTTCTGCAAGGACATCGAAACCAGCGACAACATCGTCATGATAGCGGGCGGGGTGGGCGTGACGCCGTTTCTGAGCGTACTGAGGCACTTCAGGTCCGCCGGGATCAAAAAGAAGGCGCTCCTCATCTGGTCCAACAGGACGCTGGACGACGCCCTTGCCCTGGACGAGCTCAAGGCCATGACCCGGGAGTTCCCCTTGAGGGTGGTCCACAACCTGAGCCGCGTGGAAGCAGGAGATCAGTTGGACAGATACGTGGACAGCGACTTCCCCGAGGTCAGGTACGAGGCCGGCAGGTGCACGAAGGACATCATGAAGAAGCACATGGACCTGGACGCCCCGGCTGTATTCCTCTGCGGTCCGCCACCCATGCAGGAGTTCATCCTGTCCGAGCTCGAGGCGCTGGGCATCGACCAGAAGAGCGTGAAGAAGGAAAATTTCACCTGGCAGGGCGGCAAGTAGCAGAAGGGGTTCGGCGCAGTACCGGGGCCTTGTTCACATGATGAGAGAGGCGGGCGGATGCATGATCAGCGGCAGGCTCGCGGGCCTGGGAGACGGTGCGCGGGCAGGGGCCTCGCCCCGCTGCTTCAATGCCTTGCCCGGCAGCGCAGGGGAGGGGGCGCATGGCTGAGCCCCACGTGCTCCAGGCACTGACCATCACCACGCTGGCAGGGCTCTCCACGGGCATCGGCAGCGTGCTCGGTATCTTCTCGAAGAGGCCGTCGCCCCTGTTCCTCTCCTTCACGCTGGGCTTCTCGGCAGGGGTCATGATCTTCGTGGCCTTCGCGGAGCTCGTGCCCACCGCAATCGCGACCTCCGGGCTGGGCTTCCTGGGCGTCTACAGCGCCTTCTTCACGGGCATGGTGTCCTACTTCCTCATCGACCTCCTCATCCCGCACGAGTACATCGGCCAGCACGACCACCCCCTGGACAGCCCCCTTGCCCTGGAGGGGGTGGACGCCCGGGCCATGGAGCGCACCGGTCTCCTCGTGATGCTCGGCATCACCATCCACAACTTTCCGGAAGGCATGGGCACCTTTGTGGGGGCCATGGAGGACATCCGGGTGGGCATTGCCCTCGGGGTGGCCATCGCCCTGCACAACATCCCCGAGGGGCTCGCCATCTCCGCCCCGGTCTACTTCACCACCGGCAGCAGGAAGAAGGCGTTCTTCTGGTCGCTGTTCTCGGGCATGAGCGAGATCGCGGGCGGCGTCATCGCCGCGGCGTTCCTGCTCCCGTTTCTGTCCCCAGCCGTGATGGGCTTCGCCCTGGCCCTGGTGGGCGGGGTCATGGTCTCCATCTCGCTCGACGAGCTCATCCCGGTGGCAAAGTCCATGGCCTCGGAGCACGGCCCCATCCTCGGGGTCATCTCGGGCATGGTGGTCATGGGCCTGAGCCTGTGGCTCCTGAAGTAGGGAGCCCCCGCGCAGTAAGAGCTCGAGCCGCTTTTTTATGATGACGGGGGGCCCTCACCCCTCTTCGAGCACGATCCCCACCGGGCAGTGGTCGGAGCCGCACACGTCCTTGAGGATGAAGGCGTCTTTGAGCCGGGGCCTGAGGCTGCCCGAGATCCAGAAGTAGTCGATGCGCCACCCGATGTCCTTGGCCCGGGCGTTGAACCGGTAGGACCACCAGGTGTAGTTCCCGGGCTCTTGGTTGAACTCCCGGAAGGTGTCGAGGAAGCCGTGCTCCACGAACCTGTCCAGGGCGTCGCGTTCCTCCCGGGTGAAGCCCGGGTTGCGCTCGTTGGCCTTGGGGTTCTTGAGGTCGATCTCCTTGTGGGCTGTGTTCAGGTCGCCGCAGAAGACCACGGGCTTGCGCTCTTCGAGCTTCAGCAGGTAGGCGAGGAAGTCCCGGTCCCACTGCATCCGGTACTCGAGCCTGAGCAGCTCGTGCTGGGCGTTGGGGGTGTAGACGTTCACCAGGAAGAAGTCCCCGTATTCGAGGGTGATGACCCGGCCCTCCTGGTCGTGCTCCGGCATGCCCAGGCCATGGGATACAGCCAGCGGCTCCCTCCGGGTGAAGACCGCGGTGCCCGAGTACCCCCTCTTCTTCGCGCTGTTCCAGTACTGGTGGTACCCCGGGAGGTCGGCATGGACCTGGTCGATCCCCACCTTGGTCTCCTGGAGGCAGACCACATCCGCGTCCATCCCAGCCACGATGTCGAGGAAGCCGTTCCTGAGGTTCGCCCTGATGCCGTTCACGTTCCACGATATGAGCTTCACTGCATCCTCCTCCCGGGTGTCTGTGGGGAGGATCATATCTCAGTTGTCCGTCCCTTTCCAGTGGTCTGTTCAGGTGAAGTCCTCCTCCGGGAGGGATGACCCGATCTTCCCGCTTGACGTAGTCAGGCGGCATTTCCTATGAACATGGTGACGGTGTGCCGCAGTTCGTATCTTCTGTGTTTTCGCAGGTTGAATGTCATCTCTTCCAGGCGCGGGGCAATGGAGGGGATGAGATTGCATCCCTTTCCTGCCTGGCAATGAACGTTCAGGAGAGGATATATGAACGGTCGGATCAAGGATGCGGACGCCCTGCTGTGCCGGGGCGGCAGCGGGAAGGCTTCCCTTCCTGCAGACGGCCGGGAGGGCCGGCAGTGTCCCTTCAAGGTGCTTGTCGTGGAGGACGTCCCCACGGACGTCGAACTCATGCTGAGGGAGCTCCGCAGGCTCGGCATCGACTTCGTCCATGAGGCCGTGTACACCCGCGACGCCTTCCTGGATGCCCTGGACCGGTTCGAGCCGGACATCGTCCTGTCGGACTATGCCATGCCCCAGTTCACCGGCATGGAGGCGCTCCGCCTGGTGCAGGACCGGGGGAGCGATCTCCCCTTCATCGTGGTCACCGGCTCCCAGAACGAGGAGGTCGCGGTGGAGTGCATGAAGGCCGGGGCGTCCGACTATATCATCAAGGACCGGCTGCGCCGTCTCGGCCCCGCGGTCCAGGCGGTCCTCGAGAAGTTCCGCGTGAAGCGGGAAAAGGACATGGCCGAGGCGGCCGCGAGGCAGAACAGGATCGAGCTGGACATGGCCATCGCCGGTTCAGGAGGCGCGGAATGGGAGGTGCCCGTCGACCCTATCCATCCGGACGAGTTACCGGACGAGATGAAGATGAGCCCGCGGCTCAAGGCCTTCATCGGCTTTTCCGACCACGAGCTCGCGAGCACGCGTTCCGCCTGGTTCGACCGGATTCACCCCGACGATGTTGCCCGCATCGAAGCCAGCACGAAGGCACACCGGGAAGGCCGCGCGCCCGCGCATCAGGTCGAGTACCGCATCAGGCACCGGGACGGCACCTGGCGGTGGATCGCGAGCATCGGCCGGCTGCAGCGTGACGAGCGCGGGCGGCCCGTGCGCTGGGCAGGCATCGACTGGGACGTCACCGAGCGCAAGCAGGCCGAGGAGGCGCTGCGCACATCCGAGGAGAGGTACAGGACCCTGTACCGGAACATGAGGCAGGGGGTCCACGAGGTGGATGCGTCCGGGACCCTGGTGTCGGTCAACCCGGCTTCGGCCGAGATCCTGGGCATCGAAACCACGGAGTTCGTCGGCCGCCCGATGAGCGATTTCTATGCGCTGTTCGCGGGCATAACCCAGGAGGACGGCAGGCCCTTCGAGGAGGAAGGCCAGATCTCCCTCGAGGTCCTGCGCACCGGGAAGACCGTCAGGGACCGCCTGATACGGCTCTACAACCCGAAGAAGGGGCGGTACATCTGGATCTCCATGTACAGCATGCCCAGGTACGAGCCCGGCAGGGCGGAGCCCGCCGGCGCCTTCACCGTCTACAGCGATGTCACCGAGCTCAAGGATGCCCGGGACTCCCTCCACAGGCTCAATGTCGATCTCGAGCGCAGGGTCGAGGAGCGCACCGCAAGCCTCATGCAGGCAACAAACCTCCTGGAAGGGCAGAAGGAGGTCCTCCAGACCATCATGGACCACATCCCGGTCATGGTGGTGCTGTGCAGCTCCTCGCGGGATGTGGTCCTGGTGAACAGGGAGTTCGAGCGGCTCACCGGGTGGTCCCTGGACGAGGCCAGGACGGAAAAGATCGCAGCCGCGTGCTTCCCCGACCCCTCCTACCGGAAGGAGGTCATGGCCCTTGCCCGGAAAGCCGACCCCGGCTGGCGCGAGTTCGACCTCACGACCAGGTCCGGCGGCACCCTGCGGATCCTGTGGGCCGCCGTCGCCGTCTCGGACGGGCACATCGGCATCGGCATCGACATCACCGAGCGCAGGAAGATGGAGCAGGACATCCTGCGCCTGGCTGCGGCCGCCCAGCAGACGGGCGAAGGCATCGGCCTCACGGGCCTCGACGGCGTGATCGAGTACGTGAACCCCGCCCTGGAGACCATAACCGGGTACAGCCGCGACGAGCTGGTGGGGAGGAGCGTCGACTCCATCCCCGGATTCCTCGGCGGGACGAGCGAGGCCGAGATCTTCGAGAACGCGAGGAGGGAGGGAAGGCCGTGGTCCGGCAGGCAGACCAGGAGGAGGAAGACCGGGGAGACCATCGAAGTGGACGTCACGATCTCGCCGGTGCGCAACGAGGCCGGCAGGATCATCAACACCGTCTCCGTCACCAAGGACGTCACCCGGGAGGTCAGGATGCAGCGGCAGATCGCCCAGACCCAGAAGCTGGAGGCCATCGGGGCCCTGGCGGGGGGCATCGCCCACGACCTGAAGAACATCCTCACCCCCATTCTCATCAACACCGAGACGGCCCTCGAAGAAGCGGGCGAGGAGAGCCCGGTCAGGCCGGTCCTCGAGGAGACGCTCCACGCGGCCCGGCTCGGCAGGGACCTGGTGCAGCAGATCCTCACCTTCAGCAGGCGCACGCCGCCGAAGAAGGGCCCGGTGAACGTCCCCGAGGTCATCAGGGAGACCCTGGCCTTCCTGCGGTCCACCATGCCCTCGAGCATCGAGATCCAGAGCGAGGTGAAGGACGATTGCGCCATGGCCATCGCCGACCCCACGCAGATCAAGCAGGTGCTCATCAACCTCGGTGGCAACGCGGGCCAGGCCATGCTCGAAGGCGGGACCCTGGACGTGGTGGAGACCGTGACGGTCCTTGACGAGGAAGGGGCGTCGCGGGTCTCCCCGGACCTGGCCCCCGGCCCCTACATCCAGGTCGCGGTGCGCGACACCGGCAAGGGCATGGACGGGGAGGTCATGGAGCACATCTTCGAGCCCTTCTTCACCACCAGGAAGGGGGACGGCACGGGCATGGGCCTGGCCGTGGTGCACGGGATCGTGAAGGAGCACCAGGGGGCCGTGACCGTGCAGAGCAGGCCCGGCGAGGGCTCGACCTTCACCGTGTACCTGCCCGTGGCCACGGAGGCCTGCGCCCCGAGGGCTGCCGGCTAGGAGCGGCAGGATGCCTCCCGGGGCGCTCCGGGGCGGATTTGCTATCCGAAACATCAATCATATTATATTTCTCAGGGCGTACCTTACGCCCGGTACATTTTCATGGAATGGCGAGGTGATTCCCTTATGGATGATGCCCCCTATCTGAGCGTTGTCGTCCCCTTCTTCAACGAGGAAGAGTCGGTGCAGGCCGTATGCCTGGAGGTCGGCGAGGCCCTTGCCCCGCACCGCAACCTCGTGTGGGAGCTCGTCATGGTGGACGACGGGTCCACCGACAGCACCCCCCGGATCATCGACAGGCTCGCCCGTGAGAAGAAGATCTTCCGGGCGCTCCACATCCATCCCCACAGCGGCCAGTCCGCGGCGTTGGAGGCAGGGTTCAGGGCGGCGCGGGGAGAGGTCGTCGCCACCCTCGACGGCGACGGCCAGAACGACCCCCGGGATCTTCCGGGCCTGATGTCCGAACTGGAGAGGACCGGGGTGCACATGGTGTGCGGCATCAGACAGGAGCGCTCGGACACCCTGGTGCGGCGCCTGTCGGGCCGGATAGCGAACCGGGTCCGCTCGGCCGTGCTCAAGGACGGCGTCGTCGACGTGGGGTGCTCCCTGCGGGTCTTCAGGAGGGACTGCCTCGATCAGGTCCGCTTCTTCCGGAACGCCCACCGGTTCTTCCCGGCGCTGTTCGTCATGTCCGGCTTCACGGTCTCCCAGGTGCCGGTGAGCCACCGCCCGAGGAGGCATGGCACGAGCAAGTACGGCGGGGGCATCAACAGCAGGCTCTGGGCGGGCATCGTGGACCTGGCGGGCGTGTACTGGCTGAGGAAGCGGGCGCTTTCCTACACGGCCGTCGAGGGGAAATGAAAGCTGGAAAGGTGGAGACCCTGTATAAGGATCTCTTCCGCATCGCCGCGCTCACCGCATTCTTTGCCGCTGCCGCCCTGGTGTTCGGAAACGAGGACGTGCGCACGTACCTGTCCGACGTCCCCGCCCTGCAGGCCATGCTCGGCCATCCGGGAGGGGCGAAGGGTGCTATCGTGTCGGCCCTCGTCTTCGTCGCCGGGGCTGGCGGCTTCATCGCGCTGGGCGTGCCCAGGCTGCTTGCCAGCGCCGTGGGTGGTGCGGTCTACGGGGCTCTTCCCGGGACGGTCCTCTCCCTGGCCGCCTCCCTCCTGGGGTCGTCGGTCCTCTACCTGGCGGGCAGGGCCTCTCTGGCAGGCGTGCTCGAGAGACGGGTCACCGGAAGGCTCGAGGAGTGGCAGAACAGGTTCAGGGACAACGCCTTCTGGTGGGTGCTCTACGGGAGGCTGTTCCCGTTCTCGAACTCGACCGTCATGAGCCTGCTCTGCGGGAGCTGCGGCGTGCCCTACGCCCCCTATGCTCTGGGCTCCCTCATCGGGTTCACGCCCCTGGCGGTCGTGTTCGCCTGCTACGGCAGCGGGGGGGTGAGGGGAAACTGCCTGCAGATCGCCGTGGCCGCCGGGTTCCTCCTCCTGTCCGTCGCGTCGCGGCGGTTCATCCAGGCCTGGCTCCCCCGTCTTCATCGGGGTCGGGGTCGGTATCGAAAGGAATATGGATCGACCCCGATACCGACCCCGACCCCGATGAAGCATGCTCCATCGAGAGATCCTCTGTCTACCCGACATAGCAAGAACACCAGCCCCCCCACCCATCAGGGGCCGGAGGAAGCCGGTCCCGGATCGTGCCCCTGACGGTGCACGCCCGCAACGGAGCTGCCCTTCCACAACCGGAAGGTGTGGTGGCCCCAGGGGGTTTCGTAGTCCGGCTTCAGCCCGGGGACCGGCCCCAGGTGCTTCTCGTCGGCCACGATGCAGCCGTCCGGGTGACAGGCCGCCCACAACAGGACCTGGTCCTCCTGGATGACGTCCAGGGGCTTCTCCAGCCGACCCAGAAAGTTGAACACCCCGTGGTAGGTCCCCACGTAGCAGACCGCCTCCTCCCTGCGCTGGACGCCCGCGATGTAGGAGCTGATGCCCCGCATGTCGTAGAGCCTGAACACCCCGGCAAGGCCTGTGACGAGCATGGCCGCCAGGAGGACGGAAGATCCGGACACGAGGGTGATGCGGAGCGCAGCGTCCGGGGGGCCCTGGGAGTACAGGAAGTACAGGATGGGCCCGGCCGCGGCGAGGGCCATCCCGCAGTACGGGTTCACCTCCCCTAGGAGCTCGCGCAGGTTCGGAGGGAAGGGGAAGAGGCCCGGCATCAGCAGCACGAGCCCTACCAGCGAGATGACCACGGCCGGGGCCAGGGGATCCTTCGGCAGGAACCTCCTCGACCCGTCCAAGGCGCGGGACGCGATGAGCGCGAAGCCCGGGAACGCGGGGAGGAGGTAATGGACCTGCTTGCCGCTGATGAGGGAGAAGATCGCGAGCACCGGGACGATCCACGCCAGGCACAGCCGGACGCCGCCCGACCGGGGCCGTCTCGCCAGGGAGGCGAAGCCGCGCCACAGGGCGGGCCAGAGGGACCAGGGGAAGAGCATGGCCGGGAGCAGGGGCAGGTACCACCAGAAGGGGTGTTCGTGGGCGAAGGACCTCACCATCCTCCCGGCGGACTGGCCCCAGAAGATGGCCTCTGCGTACTCCTCGCCGCCCCTGAGCGCCGCGGGCACGGCCCAGGCCAGGGCGATGAGGATGCCCAGGGCCGAGGCCGACGCGATTCCCGCATACCAGGCGGTCCAGCTCACGGGCCTGCGTTCGACCGCCCACCAGGGCGCCAGCAGGGCCAGGGGGAGGGTGTGCAGGAGGATGACCGGCCCTTTCGCGAGGATGCCCAGCCCGATGGCCGCTCCCAGGACGAGCCACCCCGTGGGCCCTCTGTCTTGCCAGCTCCGCACGATCCCGAACACGCCGGCCAGGGTGAAGAACGCCAGGAGCATGTCGAACAGGGCTGTGGACAGGAAGATCGTCCACAGGAGGCTGCCCATGAGGATGAGGGGTGCGGTCCGGGCCGCCAGAGGCCTGTCGGGCCAGAGCCTGCGCGCCAGACGTGAGGTGAGGAGCAGGACAGCCGCCCCGGAGAGGGGCGAGACGGTCCGCGGCCACAGGTCGTTGACGCCGAGAACGCTCCACCCGAGGTGGTACAGCCAGAACAGCAGGGGCGGCTTCTCGCTGTAGAGGGCGCCGTTCAGGCGGGGGACGAGGAAATCGCCGTTCAGCCACATGTCCCAGGCAACGGACACGTACCGCGTCTCGTCCAGGGGGAGGTACGGGCGGCTCAGGAGGGAGACCGGCACCAGGACAGCCCAGAATACCACCCAGAGCGGGACAGGGAGCCTGCTTCGGCCCATCGAACCTCCTTACATATAATAGATAACAATTATTGTCTGATTCTCGAATGTGGATGATGCGCCGTGGGGCAGGTCTGCCTACCTTTCTCGGGGTCGGTATCGGTATCGGGGTCGATCCAGATTTTCCTCCGAAAAGGGGGCAGTTCGAGAAGGGGACAGAGTTATTTTTCTAAGCATTTCGCTGGGCGGAGGTGCGAAGCGTTCAGGGGGTCGGGGTCGTTTCCGATTATTTGTATTTGCTGCAAGCTGATCTTACAAATAAAGAAGGTTGACTATGCAATATAGCCCAACAGCAGACTCTTTCCATTTTAACCGAAAGTGATGGTGTCGTGCCAACACCTACACTCTTAACCCTACAACGCGAAAAGGGAGATGGCTTTGAAAAATGGGCATGGGGACCATAGTACTACAGTGGTAGACCATCGTATAATGAGCCGACCTTCCACGACATCATCCAGCGGTTGCTCGGGTAATCCGTGGATTACCACTGTAGTAATAGATAATATGGAAAAAGATAGACAAGGAGGCAGGCTATGCTCCCCAGGACGAGGCAAGAGGAAGGGATATACCCCATACCGCAGTTTAGCCCTACAACGCGAAAAGGGAGATGGCTTTGAAAAATGGGCATGGGGACCATAGATAACCCTACAACGCGACATGATCTAACTCCTTCTTGAGTTTATGTTTTTTATGAGACAGGTAAGCCCGGTGGTTTTTGATTTCTATCCACATGACCAAGTTGATAAGCTCCTGCATGTTCAGTGTTTTCA